>JAANMU010000353.1_pt1 | contig 57270 bp, 49 predicted proteins | sample 7279701 | NCBI WGS metagenome assembly JAANMU01 (sample SAMN14094539, study PRJNA606508) | bioreactor metagenome | isolation source: A lab-scale SPAN reactor treating ammonium-rich wastewater day 57 | place: Ireland: Galway | collected 2017-03-13
AGACACCGCTCGTCAAGTTTGTGCCATCAAACTTCACTACATGCGTTCCGGCTTCCTGTGCACCATTCACCAGCAGGGCCACTTCCTGACCGAGCAAGTTGAAGACGCGCAGGCTGACGTTCGAGGCCGCCGGCAGCGAGAAGCTGATGTTGGTCTCGGGGTTGAACGGGTTCGGGTAGTTCTGGAACAGTGCGTAATCGCTGACAACACCCTGAACGCCCGGCGTCGCATTGACGCTGGCATACTCTTCAGAATGTCCGTTCAGGTCCACGCCAACCAGCGTGTAGCGATAGGTGGTGCCGTTCAGGACATCACCATCAACCCACGAATAGCTGTGGCCCGTAGCGCTGTTGGTCGCGGAGGCCTGGTGGACCTTCGCGCCGTTGCGCAGAACGTCGAAGCGATCCATATTGGTCTCGCTCGCGGTCGTCCAGTTCACTGTCACTTGATTATCACCGGCAACAGCGCTGAAGCTCGAAAGCTCCGCGGCCAACTGATCATCAAAGCTCAGGCAGAAGCAACCCGTGCAGAGCGGGAAGATTTCGATTTCCCAGAATCCGTCGTGGTTCCAGCGAAAGGCAATTTCCATGCACTCGCTGTATCCGCCCCAGTCATTGGGACTCGGGAAGAAGATTCCACCACCGACCGTGAAAAATGTCGGGGGCACGATCGCTGTACAGTTGGGAACATCACAGGGCGATCCGTTCGCCGGATTGCAGCCCGGCAGAGCACTGATTACGGGAACACCAGCTTCGTCAAGGTCGGCGCCGACCAGGAAGAAGTTGATTAGTTGAAATGCGCAAAGCTGAATGCAGGCGGACTCGCCCAACTGCAATTCCGCTGGGTAGCTGGGTACACACTGGGCCTGCACCGTTGTCGGTAAGGCTATCATCAGTGCGGCCAGCACCATCATGGTAGCAATTATTTTCTTCATGCGGTCAATCTCCGTGGTTTTTAGTCATCCGTCGTTTTCTGAGAGAGAGGCTGAACGCCTGCTGGCTTACTTCAGATATACAAGCTTCTTGGACTGCGAAAACTCGCCAGCCGTCAAGGTGTACATGTAGACACCCGTCGCGAGACCTTCGGCAGACCAGTTCACGGTGTGTGAACCAGCTTCCATCGCACCCTTAGCCAGCGTGGCAACTTCGCGGCCCAACATGTCATAAACCTTCAGCGTGACGTCGGAAGCGATCGGCAGCGTGAAGTTGAAGTTGGTCTGCGAGTTGAACGGGTTCGGGTAGTTCTGAGCAAGCGCATACTCAGTGGCAATTTCGGCTCCCGCTGTCGGGGTAGCTTCAACCACAACGGACTGACCGTCGATGTTATACACGGAAATATTGCCGCTCAGGTCTTCAACGTGCAGCTTGTAATAATACGTCGTGCCGTTCTGAACCTGATTGTCAACGAAGTTGTAGCTAAAACCAGCCGCGCTGTTGGTCGCGTTGGTGCGCGAGATCTCAGCATAGACGCCATCGCGGTCGGTGCTGCGGGTCACGCGGAAGTTCTTCAGTTCGCTTTCGCTCGAGGTGCTCCAGTTCAAACGGACCTGACGGTCTCCGGCCACGGCGCTGAAGCCGTTGATCTCGACCGGCAGAATGAAGTCCGAACGCCAGATGCAAATGCAGCCCGGATCGTAGCCGCAGTAAGACATCGTCAAGAACAGGAAGCAATTCGGGAAGACACGAATATTCCAATTGAACAGCGACCAATCAACGCCGGCGCAGTCCGGATTGTCACATTCGGTTTCGTCCGGATGGCAGCGATTCGAAACGGTCACTTCGAGCGTCTGCGGCGTATAGCCCGGGTCTTCGCACTCGATGGGAATCGTGTACGTGCCGTGGCAAATGGTCGCACAGAACGCAGAGTTGATGGGAATCGAGGCCGGAAGCACCGGGGTGCAGCCGTCGTTCATGTACTCAAGCGTGGCGCCGTTCGGAGTCTGAAGCTGGTTCCAGTCGAAAATGTCAATGGTCTCAACCAGCTGGCTCCAGTCCGCAGAGTAGATCTCGATGTTCGCACCGATCGAAACGGGCGTGTACTGCGGCAGTTCGCCGACGTACATGTCCAATTCGCACCAGTGGAACGTCTGATTCTCAGCCACGATACCGTCAATGTACTGATTCGTCTCTTCGTCATAACGCTGCGGCATACCACAGGCGGCCGGCAGGTGAACGAACGAAACGATCGCGTTAAACGGCGTCGCATCGCTGAAGATCAAGTGCATTTTCTGGTTTTCTTCATCGAAAGCCAGTGTCGCAACATCCAAAGCGAGGGCGTTGCTCGCGAAAAGCATCGCCATCATACACATCAAAACAAATCTCATTTTCTTCATCCCGCACCTCTCTGCTATGGTCAATTGACATTGCCCAGAGGACGCACTCCGCCCTCTGAACCTTCCTTGGTTTCCAATTACTGTGCTTAATATACTCGCCTTCACTTGTTCATGTCAACCATTTTGCGACGAAATGAAATTTTTTGAGGGACTTAGTCTAATGGTAGACTCTTAATTCCGCTATTAATAAGTGCAGTAATACTATTTACTAAGAAAGTCTGCTTGACTAACTCGATGGAGTTTTTCACGTGCTTCATAGCTGGTTGCGGGTCTGCAACGCTCGATGCCTCCAAGTAGGGCCTCTATGTCCCAATTCCGACTCTTTTATCTCGGAAAAACAGTGCGTCTGCAGCTTGCGTGGTCAGTCGAATGACTGTCTCCAGTGTAACCCCATGTATTTCTGACAGTTTCATGGCTACCTCATGCACATGCGCAGGTTCAGCCCGTTTCCCTCTAAAAGGAACCGGTGCCATGAACGGAGCGTCCGTTTCCAGTAGTAATCTATCAAGCGGGAGCCGCCTCGCAAGTTCCGGCAGCGTGGAGTGCTTGTAGGTAATATTACCTGTAAACGAAATCAGAAGTCCCTGGTCGAGCACCCGCCGTGCATACTCATAGTCTTCCGAAAAACAATGAAACACGCCGCGCCGCACTCCTGCCGCTTCGACCATCTCAATGGTGCGGGCGCCTGCGGAGCGGTGGTGAATCACTACCGGCAGGTTCACACGCTTCGCCAGATCGAGCATGCGTTCGAAGAGCAACTCCTGCTCTCTTATGTTGGTCTCGCCGCGATAGATATCGAGTCCGATTTCACCCACCGCTACGACCGCCGGATCGCCGACCGCAGCTTCAATCCAATCGAGATCGGGTTCGAAGATCCGGTCGGTTTCGCTCGGATGAACTCCTATCGCGCAGTAGACCTGTCCCGGAAAACGATTCACAATGTCGAGGCACCGTTCGCCAGTTTCGCGATCGACAGCGATGGTGATGGCGCGAGACACGCCTGCGGCGCGTGCGCGTGCCAGCACATCATCAAGATCGTCGGCAAAGTGTTCGTAGTAGAGATGGCAGTGTGTGTCTATCATGTGAAACAGTGTCTCGGCCGCTGAATTACGGACTTGGCTGAGTGTTATCAATCGATTTGTTTGCCCGAGTCGTAAAGACCCAATCAAGAGCTTTCCCGAAGGGGGTGCGTTCGACGAGCAGCACCATGACTGCGTTCAGCAAGATGCTGCTAAGCACGAGCGAATACACGACATTCTGTATCATTTCGCCGCCGGGAACTCCCGCCTGCAGCGGAATCGAGGCGAGCGCAGCGGCGGCCAGCCCGCGCGGACCCATTGTGCTCACTAAGGCTGCGTCATGCGGAACCATCGTTTTCGGCGCTACGATACGAACCACAGGCAGACGGACAACAAAGATCAATACGGTGAGGCCCGCCCCGATCAAGGTGTGTTCAAAATTATCAAACCGTATCGCCAAGCCGATGTACACAAAAAAGAAGGTCTTGACCAAGAAAACGGCATCGCTGAAGAAACTCTTTTCCTTCTCGGTCAGCGCAATCGGCTCTGAGGGCAGCCGCTTTGTGAGCCACCCAAGCTTGAGTCCTTCGATGTTCCCAAGCGTCACACCAAACGCCAGCGCGGAAATCGCACCGGACATTTGCGCAAGTTCCGCTAAGCCGTATACCACAAACACGAAGGCCGGTGTCATGAATATCGAGTTGTGAATCTCCCGCGTCCAGCTCAGCAGATAAGACCAGACGACGCCCGCGATGACGCCAAAGATGATCGACGGCCCGAATCCCAAAGCGATGCGCAGGATAATCTCCAGCGGATTCACCGCGCCCGTGCTATAAGCCTTCAGAATTCCAAGCATGACGACGATACAGAGCACGTCCGTCAGCGCGGATTCAAGCACGAGCATTGCGCGTGTTTCCTGATGCAGGTCCAAGCTGCGTGCCAACGGAATGACCACCGCGGAGGCCGTTCCCGCCACAATGGATCCAAACATGATTCCTTCCAGAATCCCGAGCTTCATCCAGAAGATTCCACATACGGAAGCCACCGCCATGCTGGCCAGAAAGTTTGCAAACGTGAGGTTCGTCGCGCCACGCAGCGAGCGCCGCAAGTCGTGAAGATGCATCCCGATGCCGCCTTCAAACAGCATGACGATCAGCGCAAAGACTGTGAAGACGGGGCCGACATTTCCGAAGTCGTCCACAGTAACAATCTTCAGCCACGGCCCGATGACCAATCCTATCAGAGTCAGCAGGAGCACGTCGGGCACACGAGTGCGACGGAACAGTCCCACGAACAAATGCGCCAGAAACACCAGCGCACCGACAAAGGCTATGACGAGTGCGGTATTCATTACTCCGGACTAAAGTGCTTGAAGGTCCGTGTTTGGATAGAAGTGGGCGAGGATTTGCTCGACGTTCCAACCTGCTTTGGACATGGCGACTGCGCCTAACTGACATAATCCGACGCCGTGTCCCCAACCTCCGCCGTGCAAGGTAATTATCTCTTCGGAAGCTTTCGCGACAAAACAGGAGGATGGCAAATGTGAGTCGGAAAGCGCGCGGCGAATTTCCAATTCTCCGTAAAGCGTTGCGCGGCCCGCATCCCCCCGAACTTCAAGAATTGTGATACGCCCGGACGGGCTGCGATGTTCCACGTGAAGCGTTTGAATCGTTCCGACCGAAACGCCTGTTTTTCGTGCGAAAAGCTCGCCGAGCGCATGCTTACTATATTCACGCGTCCAACGAAACAACTTATCTTCATCCCACGGATGCGGGTAGGGATAGTCATCCGGATTGCAGTAGGCGTGCGGCGGCGCAAACAAGAACTCTTCCACGTTTGTCTCATCGCTCAAGTCCGGCAAGGGAAATTCTCCGCAGGGCCGAACAGCAAAATAGCCCGGTTCGGCTTCACCCCACACTTCACTGTAATAGTCGCTCACACCTCCGCACGATTTCGCATAGCGCGCGTCGGCAACTCGATTGGAATAGATGAGCACGACGCCGCTGGTGGCACGGATCGGTTCGATGACTGCGTCCGCTTCGCGGATCGTCCCCTGATAGCACTGACAGTGATCATCGTGACACAAATCAAAACCGTCGCTGTAGTGATGACGGTTTGCGGTCGCGAGCACAGTCGAACGCGCGGCTACGGCCTGCGCTTGTGAAAAGGCCGCCGGCAGATCATGACGCATTTCGCTGCCTACCGCCGTTTCGACATATTGCTCGAGCGGCAGGCGATTCGCGGCGCTAAGTCCGCCATCCGGCGTTGCGAAAAGTTCCAATTCACCTCGATAGGTCAGCGGTTCGCGGCGTTCCCAATGAAAGCCCCGTCCGATCGGCACATGATTGAGGGTGAAGGTCGCAGACCCGCCGCGCGGTGTCAGCTTCAGGCGAACGCAGTCACTCGAGAAGTCACCGAGCGTCAGCGCAAAGCGCGTCTTCATCTCCGGCCGCGTCAATCGAACGAGCGTCAGGCCGATCGCCTGAAACGCGCGCAATTCTATCATAACATCCCGCGCATCGTCACGCGAGTCCAGTCTGATAACCGGCCACCAGACGCGATTGTCGAAGGTACCGAGTCGAGTCTCCCACTGCTTCCCGGCTTCAAGTATCTCGCCACGCGAACTCAGTTCCGCGCTTTCCACATTCGCGAGGAGTCGTTCGGCGGCCGTTTGCGTGAAACACTCTCCCAACCTGATCGCCCACTTCACCTGCGGAAGCTGCGACCGGACATCGCGTGCGAGCAATGTCCCCGTCACGTCCGGCAAGTCCAGCCAGCGATTGCAATCCGTAAAGCACTGCGCCGTGAAGCTGCCGTTCAGCGTGCCAGTGATTTCAGGTTCATTCCAAAGTAGGCCAATAGAGACGGAGAGCATCGGAGAGTGATGTATCGTTGTAATGAAGGTGGACTAACTCAGCGCATAACAGAACACGGCCGCCGCTGTGACGAGATTCAAACTCTCGGCTTGTCCACGAGGCTTCAGGGTTATTCGGTTTGTGCAAAGCGTTTCAAGTTCCGGCGAAAGCCCGCGCGTTTCGTTGCCCAAAACCAGCAGTTTCAGGGACGTGAACCTGTGCGGCGCGTTGACCTCGGTTCCGCCGTGTGCGACGAGCGCGAGCGAATCGCCTTTCCATTTCCTGATGAACCCGGCCAGATCCGCGACTTCGCGAACCGGTTGATGAAACAGTGAGCCCATCGAACCGCGCACGACTTTTTCATTCCAAACATCTGCTGACCCTGATCCGAGAATCAGTTCCGCAACGCCGAAGAAGTCGGCCACGCGCAGAAGTGCGCCGCAGTTGCCGGGATCGCTGACCTGTTCACAGAGCAGAGTGACGCCGCTCGCGCGGGGACGCAGTTTGAACTGCTTGCCGATGGCCGCTATCCCCTGCGCGGCTTCAACCTGCGAAACACGGCGAAACGCGTCGCTATTCAGCTGATACGAGAGAGTCTTCGGATGCGCACGCGAGATGTCCTCCCAGCGTTCCTCCTCCCCAGTCAGCACGATCAGACAGTCCACGGCCTTCGCGGCAAGCGCTTCTCGCACACAGACTTCGCCTTCAATCAGGAACAGGCCAGATTCGCGGCGGAACTTCTTCTGCGAAAGTTTTGCCCATTCCGCTACTTGTTTGCGCGTGGGAGCAAGGAGGTCGGTCATGATGTTTTCAAATACCCGTCTCTCCTCAGCCCCCAGAAGCCTGCGATCATCAGCACGAACCACACCACGGCCCAGAGAGTGTTGAGCATCAGAAGATAACCCAATCCAAGTGTCATTCCAAAAACGAACAGAAAGCCCCACACAAATCCGCGCGCCGGAGTTTTCAACGACAGAGTTTTCGGCAGCATCAAGCCGTGTTCACGGCAATGCTGCGCGACAGGGCCCCAGAAGCCCGGCGGTGATGTGCGGCGATAAAACTCTATCAGTTGGCCCATCGGGGCAGGTTTCGTGAGAAAGGTGGCCGTAAGCCAAATCGCCATTGAGCCGAAGGTGATGATTAAGAGCTTTAACCCGAAATAGATCGGCCCCGCGCTGAAGAGCGCGACCGTAATCACGCTCGAGGCAATCATCGCGGAGATTTCGCTCCATGCGTTGATACGCCACCAGAACCATCTCAGTATATACACGGGCCCGGTTCCCGCCCCGAATGCGATGACAAACTTGAAGGCTTCGGTGACGCTCGTGGTAAAGTAAGCTGCGAGTCCCGAGGCAATCAACACCAGCACCGTAGCGAATTTTCCGGCTCGCAGATAGTGCTGATCGTCGCGGTCCTTGACCACAAAGTGCCGGTAGAAGTCATGCACCAGATAGCTCGCGCCCCAATTTAACTGCGTCGAAACCGTGCTCATAAATGCGGCCAGCAGCGACGCGACCATCAGCCCCAGCCAGCCCGAGGGCATGACCTCCATCATCAATTTGGGATAGGCCATTTCGTGATCGTCGAGCACGGGATAGGCGATGAGGGTGCAGAGTGCGACGAGCACCCACGGCCACGTGCGAAAGGCCAGATTTGTGAGGCTATACCACAATGTGGCGAGAAACGCATGCTGCTCGTTCTTGCACGCGTTCTGTCTTTGAATGATTTTACCGCCGCCGTCGCTGTTGACGTTGGCCCACCAAGTGACACCAGAATACACGAGAAAACCCAAGAAAGCGGGCGTCCAGAAATCCGCCGACGCCAGCGCCGACGCGCCGGGGTCGGGAACCAGTGCAAGTTTGGCCGCTTCGCCGCGTTCGATCAGAGTCGTGTGCAGGACCGAAAGACCGCCGACTTCGCGCACGGCAAACACCGCGAAGGCAATCGCGCCGATCTGTGCAAGGATATACTGCACCATATCGGTCAGTGCGACGCCCCAGAGTCCCGAGAGCATTGTGTAGACAAAGGCCAGCCCCGCAAACAGCGCAATCGTCTCAACCTTGTCCCAGCCGATGGCCGCGTTCATGATTTTCGCCAGCGCCAGAAATACCCAGCCCATAGCAATGACATTAATCGGCAGCGCGAGCCAGAGCGCGCGAAACCCGCGCAGGCCGCGCGTGATCGGGGTATGCCCATAGCGCAGCTCCGTCAACTCCACGTCGGTCAAAACTTTCGCGCGCCGCCACAAGGGAGCCAGAAAGAACGCCGAGAATAGCGAGCCGATCCCGAAGCACCACCACTGCCAGTTCTCATAGATGCCGATTGTGCGCACCAGTTTGGTTACATATAACGGAGTGTCGCAGCTGAAGCTCGTGGCCACCATCGAGGTCCCTGCAATCCACCATGGCAGCGCCCGGCCGGCCAGAAAATACTCCTCGGTGGACCGGTGCGCACGGCGCGTCATCGCAATGCCGACCGCAAGGCTCAGGAGATTATATCCGATGATGATGGTCCAGTCAAGCGAGGAAAGCATGCGATGGGGGCCTGAGTGATGGCTTCGGGAAGTCGCGGGTCAAGCTGAAAGGTAGGGATTTTGATTTAGAAGCGCAAAACCCTGCAACAAAAAAAGCCTGAGCTTCTGCCCAGGCTTTTCTTACATGTTTGCCCGTCAGGAAATCCAGCGGAGTGTATACCTCATGGTCATATAGATGCCGACGAGGATAAACACGATTCCCGTCGCAATGCGCGCCCATTTTTCGAAATGCGTCAGACGGCTGAAGAGCTTGCCGGTTGCCTGAGTGCTGAAGACTATCACTGCTGCAAAGGCCAGCACAGGAAGAGCAGTCCCGACGCCATAAACGGAGGGAAACATTCCAATAGAGTTGAACTTCACGGCCAGCGGAACCAGACTGCCAAAGAACAGCGCCGCCGAGACCGGACAAAACGAAAGCGCGAACAACAACCCGAGCAGCAGCGCACCTGCTCCACCCCACAACTCCGCGCGCTTGGCCAGCCGTTCCATCCACGCGCTGCCGCTGCCCCAGGAGAGTTTCAACCAACCGGTGAGCACGATACCGATTACAATCAATAATGGCCCGAGCCATTGATTCAGATGTTTCTGTAAGCCGAAGGAAAGTTTGGAAAGCGACAGCACACTCCAAACCACCAGCGCGCCGATGATCATATAGGCGAGCATCCGTCCTACGGTATACAGCACCCCGACCCACAGAGCTTGTCTGGGAGCGTGCGCGCGCCGCGCAACAAAAGAAACGGCCGCGATGTTTGTGGCCAATGGACACGGGCTAATCGAGGTCAGAATTCCCAACCAGAGCGCCGAGGCCAAGCCAATCAGGTATTCATTCATTTATTCGCTCAAGAAGGCCGCGACTTCGGTTTCTACATACTTCTTGAAAGCCGTTTCGTTGTTGAGCAGCTCCCAGATTTTGTCGCAGTTCTTCCACTTCACCTGCTGGCCGTCCTGATAGCGAACCAGTACGAGCGCCTTGGTGAAGAGATTATAGTCGTCGATAAAGTGCGCGTTCTCTTCCTCGTCGATGTTCTTCATCATCCACACTAATTCCCCGTTCGACAATCTGTCCGCGAACGCCTGCTCGATGGCTTCGTGCGAATACTTCTCAATCTTCAAACAGCTCGCGCAGCGAATCGAACTATAGAAATAGTAGGCGACATTGGTGACTTGAGGCTGCGTTTCCGTCGCCGCGACGGGCTCTTCGGCAAGTGAAGGGCGAGTCAGGCACAATACTACGGCAAGCAGGGTAAGACTAATAATTCTCATGCTTATTCTCCGGCAGCTTCAGTAAGAAATGACTTGAGTTCCTGTTCGCTCGGTATTCTGCCCGACACCTTGACTTGGCCGTCGACAAGCAGCGCAGGTGTCATCATGACTCCCGCAGTGACAATCGCATTGATATCGGTGATCTTCTCCACCTGCGATTCGAGCCCGAGTTCGCCTGCAACCCTCTCGGTCAACTCGGATAATTTGTTGCATTTGGGGCAGCCTGTGCCCAGAACTTGAATTTTCAATTTACACCTTCTCTTCTTTTCAGCTTTAAATGCACTTGCCTTGATATGTGAACAACATAATTTAGGAATTCTGAGCAACAGTTTGCCACCCGGGAAATGCGATCCGACCTTTTCGCACTTGGACCGGCAAGCTCCGTGGCCGCCCGTTGCTGAATAAACTACTCTTTGCTCCATTTTTCTCCCGCCTTGGTGGAATTGAGTTTAAACTCCGGTTGCGGGACGTTTTGTCGCTCGGCGGGTCAGCTATTTTGAGGCTGTAGATTTTCTTTCTATTTGTAAATTCTAATTTTAGGATATGTAGTAAAAATACAAAATAATCTTTCGCTTTCCATCCTTTATTATGCAGAAACATTGCGTTGAGTAAGTAAGTCACAGGATGCCGATTTTAGTCCTGTATGTTCACTATTGTGCAGAATGCGTTATTCTGTGTCATTGCCTCTCAGACTGGATTTTGCTACCTTTTAGGTGTCAGACTGTGAAAGAGACACTCTTTCCTAAAATTATTATTATCAATAGACTACCGATTGGAGTCCTGTCATGCATGATCGCCTCTTTATTCCGGGTCCCGTGGAGGTTCGTCCCGAACTTCTGCAAGCCATTGCCAGGCCACAGGTTGGCCACCGCACACAGGCTTACATGGACGTTCACGCTGCGACGATCCCGATGCTTAAGAAAATTCTCTATACCGAACAGGAAGTGATGTTTTTCACCTGCTCGGCGACCGGTGTTATGGAAGGGTCTATTCGCAATCTCTGTCAGAAGAAAGTGCTCAACACGGTCAACGGCGCGTTTTCAAAGCGCTGGTTCAAGATTGCGGGCTTCAACGGTATTCCAGCCGATGCGCTGGAAGTGCCGATGGGTCAGGCCGTCCGGCCCGAAGCCGTAGACAAGGCTCTCGCAACCGGACAATATGATGTGTTCTGCGCGGTTTTCAATGAGACTTCGACGGGCGTGCGTGCGCCGCTGGAAGAGTATGCCGAGGTTCTGAAGAAATACCCCGATGTGATGTTTTGTGTGGATGCCGTGTCCGCCATGGCCGGCGATAAGATTGAAACCGACAAGCTCGGTCTCGACGTTTGCCTGGCCGGAACGCAGAAGTGCTGGGGTTTGCCGACGGGATTGTGTGTCACCATGATTAGTAATAAGGCAATGAAGCGCGCCGAACAGGCGAAGGCACCCGGTTACTACGTGAACTTTGTGGACGCGAAGAAATCCAATGACAAGCATCAGACGCCACACACGCCCGGCATTCCCATTCTCTTTGGGTTGCATGCGCAGTGCGAACACATTCTGAACGTCGAAGGACTCGACAATCGCTGGAAGCGGCATCTCGACATGCAGAAGCTGACTCACGAGTGGGTGAAGAAGGCGGGCTTCGAGCTCTTCCCTGAGAAGGGTTATGAGTCGGTCACGCTGTCTTGCATCAAGAAGCCGGAAGGCTTCGATTTCAAGACGCTGAACGGGCAGCTCTCCAAGAGACATCATTGCATCATCTCAAACGGCTACGGCGACATCAAAGAGCAGACGTTCCGCATTGCGCACATGGCCGACACGACGGTCAGCGAAATGAAGACCCTGTTCGGTTGGATTGATGCGATTCTGGCCGAGATGAAAGTTCCGGCGTAATTCTCGTTCCGTGTGGTCGCGGCGGCCCCTGGGCCGCCGCGACCATTTGTCTCCGCTTCTTCCGATGGTGGGTCCCGCAACCAATAAAAGGGAGAAGATTATGATTGCGTTTATTCTGTTTCTTATGGCGACCAGTGCGGTTGCACAGCCGGTGCATGGGCCGTATGTGGTTGCAACTGCGGATGACGAGATCAAGGAATTCGAAGTCTGTGTGCGCGGCGACACGGTTGACGTGTTAAGTCTGCTCCGTTTCTCGTCGTACTATTTTGGTTATAGCTTGCGCGATACCGAACCGCTGAGCAGTTTCGCCGTGCTGATTCCGGGTGACTATCCCGTCAGGCAGCTGCTTGATATGACTGCGGCGTCTCCGGAAAGGTGGGTCTGTCTTCTGCATCGGAATACACGAGAAGATGGAAGTACGTATGGGTCGTTCTATTTCACGACCGACCTGCTCTTTGGCCATAGCTCCGAGTCCGAGATGATTAACGTCGAGACAAGCAGCTACGTTGACTCTCCGAATTATCATCAAGGTAGTTGGACAGAGGGACATGCTTTACAGCTCAACGAAGGTCGAATCGACGTCTCCTACTACATTGCGGACATCGGGCCGTTTGATGTATGGTATACTGCCGGCGCGCACGAGTATGATGCCGAACTGAATGAAGTGAACAGCACGTCGATGATTGACTATCTCGGCGGTCCGTATGTCGAACGCGGGAACCGAGTCATTGCGACAGGTCTACCGGGGGATAGCCTCCTTGCATGGTCGGCATGGCCGCCGTCCGGCGTTAGGATGTTTCTGGGTCCTTGGACGGAAGTTGAGGGCTACAATTGCAGTTTCACAGCAACGTGTGAGTATCTAAATTTACAGGAATCCTTTCTGACCGACGCGGGAAGAATCATCGGAGCTTTCGACGACGCGACGCTCAGACAGTTCATTCCGGGCGAAGATAATACGGCGGAGTGTGTCGCGTTTGCGGCTTCAGGATTGGACAATGTGAGCGCGTGGGCTTTTCACCCGTCATTCGGATTCGCAGCACTGCAAGCAAACCCCGGAAGCGTGTTGCTCGCCCGAATTGATACCGCAGGAAACGCTGTCCATCCAATTGGCATGCTGTACGGAGCGGACGGTCCTCCTTTTGTCGTGGATGCGGACCTTGCTATTACGGATGATGGAAAAGTTGTCGCCGTCTGGAGTGAATACGATGAATGGGGAGAAGGACCGCGCGTGCTGCAACTCGCCTGGGTGGATTGGATGACCTATCTTGCGGCGCCCGAGCACTCCATTCCCACGATTCCTCGCGAACACACAATTTCCGTTCATCCCAATCCGTTTAACAGCACCGTCACGATTCGCTATGAGCTGCCACAGGCGGGACCGGTCACACTGAAGGTATATGACTTGCACGGAAGACTGGTTGAAACTCTTATTGACGATTTCACCTCCGCCGGAAAGAACGAAATACAATGGTCGCCGGAAGTTTTCAGCAGCGGTGTTTTCTTTCTATCGCTTGATGCGCCGCGCGTACACACGATACGTAAACTGCTTTACCTGAAATAATCTATGTCCACAATTCGCCTGTTTGCCTTGATCGCAGTCCTTCTCTTTTCCATGCACGCCTTCGGTCAGGCCAAACCGGTCACTGTGGTCGAGTCCGGTTCGCTCACACCTCTTCCGAAAATCTGGGTGTTCGATGAAGCCGAGACAATTCTTCTGCAGACGGATTCGTCGGGCTATTTTGACTACGCTCGTTTCACGGATAAGCACCACATCGTCTTTTTTCATCCCGACTACGTGCGCCGCGTGCTGACGAGACGACAAATCGAGCAGGAGAACTTTACGGTCGCGCTGGAGCGCGTGCGCTTCACCTCTCAGGAGGTGGTCGTGCACGGTCATCGATTTGGAGGCGAGCGGAAGGACGTGCCGCAAGTTGTCACAACGGTTACGCCGAGGCAAATCCGGTTCGGAAATCCTCCCACGACCGCCGACGCGCTGGCACAGAACGGAAATGTGTTTGTGCAGAAGAGTCAGCAGGGCGGAGGTTCGCCGATGATTCGCGGCTTTGCTGCGAACTCGGTGCTGATGGTGATCGACGGCGTGCGGATGAACAACGCAATCTATCGCGGCGGCAATCTACAAAATTCGATTTCGGTGGATGCCAATTCGCTCGGCTCGGCGGAAGTCTTGTTCGGCCCCGGCTCGGTTCAATACGGTAGTGACGCGCTGGGCGGTGTGATGCTCTTCAATACCCGCGAAATACTCCCGTCATTGGGCAAGGAAACGCGTTTCGGCGCTAATGCCGCGACCCGCTACGCGACGACCAATAACGAACGAACTGTCACCGGCACAGCGGAGGTTGGATTCAGGCGCGTCGCACTGATGGTTGCCAGCACCTACAGCGAATTCGGCGACATGCGCAGCGGGGCACGGCGAAGTGACGCCTATCCTGATTTCGGTGTGCGGCCTGAATATGTCGAGCGGGATGGCGAAGAAGATGTCGTCCGCGTCAACGACAACGACCGCATGCAGACCCCAACCGGCTATTCGCAGGCCAACACGCTCTTCAAGCTGCGCTATTGGGCAAGCACGAATTGGAATGTAAATTACTCGCTTCTGCACACGACCAGCTCGAACATCCCGCGTTACGACCGCCTCACGCAATACCGTAACGGGAACTTGCGCTATGCCGAGTGGTATTACGGCCCGCAGGACTGGCTGCTGAACCGTTTGTCGATTCTGCACACGTCCGATCATCACTTCTTTGATCATCTCAATGCGATTCTGGCCGTGCAGAACGTCGAAGAGAGCCGGCATGACCGCAGCTTCGGCAACGACAGATTGAATTCGCGCACCGAGCAGGTGGATGTCTATTCGCTGAATCTCGATTTTGACAAGGAACTGAAAGACGCCGTGCTCTACTACGGAGCCGAGGCCGTTTACAACGACGTCACCTCGACCGCCGAAGGGCGCAATATCGTCACGGGAGAGAAGAGCGTCATTTCCACCCGCTATCCCGACGGTGGAAGCACCGTCACTTCGCTTGCGGCATATATCGGCGGGCGCAAGCCAGTCGCCGAACATCTGACCGTCACCGTCGGCGCGCGCGCGACGGCCAATATGTTGAACTCGAAATTCGTGAACAAGGATTTCTTCGCGTTCCCGTTTGACGAGCTGGAAGTCAACTCCAGCGCGCAGACTTACAGCGGGGGCGCGGTTTGGAGTCCGAACCAGTGGACCTTACGCGGTACGCTCTCGAGCGGATTCCGCGCACCGAATGTCGACGATGCCGCCAAGGTCTTTGACAGCGAACCCGGACTTGTCGTTGTACCCAACCCTGACTTGAAGTCTGAGCTTTCCTACAATGCGGAAATCGGCATCGAGCGCAGACTTGGCACGTCGCGCTTGGGTGGAAATACCTATTTTTCGATTCTTCAAGATGCGATGGTGCGGCGCGACTTTCAGTTTAACGGACAGGATTCGATACTCTATGACGGCACGATGTCCCGTGTGCAGGCCATCGTCAATGCGGGCGAAGGATACATCACGGGGTTTGACCTGTTCGGCGAGATTAAGCTGACGCAACAGTGGTCGGCCCGCACGGCGCTGACTTATACAGCCGGACGCGACACCGAGGACGATGTGCCCCTGCGCCACATTCCACCCTTGTTCGGACAGACCAGCCTGATGTACGAAGCAGCGAGTTGGAACGCCGAACTCTGGAGCCGCTATAACAATTGGAAGCAGCTCCATGATCTCGCTCCCGATGACGATGCTTACACCGACGACGGCATCCCCTCGTGGTGGACACTCAATTTGCGCGGCAGCTTCCATCCGGTCTCTCATCTCGAGGTTACCGCCGGATTGGAAAACATTTTTGATCTGCATTACCGACCCTACGGTTCCGGCGTCAGCGCGCCGGGAAGGAATCTGATCGTCAGTTTGCGAGCGGCATTATAGTCGGTCTTCTGTTTTGGCTTTCTAACTCGGTGGGTCCCGAGAGGAGATGGTGTCATGGCTTGGATTATCTTTGCTCTGATTTGTTCGAGTCTCTGCGTTGCGCAACCCGTTCAGGGGCCGTTCGTCATTCTCGCGAGCGATTCGTCCAGCTATCTTTCACAGATGCGCATCGCGCCGGGAGACAGCACGAAAGCTGTGCTGTTCTACCAACGATCGCACGGCGGCGAGCGCATGATTCAGAAGCGGGATCTGATCTTTGCCTCCGACACGCTTGCGACTGATTCACAAGTTGTCTACTTCGCGCCGAGCGGGACTTCTGCAATTGAAGCGGTCGCTGCAAAACCGAACGGTGATTGGCTCATCGTTCAGAGACGAAACAGCCAGCATTGGGTAAGGTGGGAAACACAGGGAGATACGTCGAACTTCTTCGCTCCGATACAGTGTTTCGATCCGTTGAATCCCAACGCTTCGCTCTATGGCTTCCAGGTCAATTCTCTCGACAATGATCGCTGGCTTGTTTCCTATCTTAACTGGTATGTGGCCGGTCCTTGGGAAGAGCAGGCCTTGTGCGGGATCAGTTATGAATTGGATGCGGAGTCACCGGTTGATTCCTGTGTATGGAGGGACTTCTCTTCGTATTGGCCGAACGTCTTTCCACAACTGTTCACTCTGCCCGCCGAGCATCACACGGACTTTGTCCTTGCATCGTCCTACGATAACAGTTTGGAAGAACCGAACTTCCTGATCGCTTCTACTGATTCGTGCCCTGCGCAGGAAGAAAGTGTCGAACGGTATCTTGAAGGCTGCGCCATGGATATTCGCCGCGGCCGTGACGGAACTTTATTGGCGTTGCAGCGTTCTTGTCCTGTGGTCGGTGGAGATTTACGTTACTGGGTGACTGCCTTTGACTCTTCGGGAATGCTGTGGCAGGGCGAGCCGCACCCCGTTCCCCTCAACTACGAGAAGATTGTCTGGCATCAGGACTTCGGCTGGGCTGCGCTATTCTATACCAGCCGCTTCATTAATCTCGTGAGAATTGCGGCGGATGGCGACTTGGCCGAACCACTTGGAACGGTGTTTTGGTGGGACGGCGCCTATCAGGTTGATGAGGTTGAGGCTTTGATCACTGATGACGGCACGATTCATATCGTCTGGCGGGAGTTCATTCCCGGTCAGGCACTGCTCCAGCGCTATCAGTATGCGTCGCTGCATTGGGATTCGGCTCTCGAAAGTCGTGACAATCCTGCTCCGCTGCCGCAATCCGTTTCCCTCTTTGCCTACCCCAACCCGTTCAACTCGTCCGTACAGATCAAGTATGAGTTGCCGCGAGCGGACAAGGTGCGCTTAAGAGTTTTCAACACACTGGGTCAGAGCATCGCCACACTTTTCGACGGCCGCGCAAGCGCCGGAGTATATTCGCAGAATTGGACGCCGGAGGCAATCGCCGGAGGTGTGTATTTCATCAGACTCGAATGCGGCGCGTTTGTGACTACGCAAAAGGTTTTGTATATTAGATAGATTCATCTCCTTTCAATTTCCCATTTTCTATTCTCTTTTCCTATCATGCCAAAAATTCTACTCAATGACGGTATTGACGCACTGGCCGCCGAAGCTCTCATCAGTGCAGGCTTCAACATTGACACCAACCACTATGACGGCGCAGACTTGCTCGCCAAGGCCGCCGACGTCGAAGCGCTCACCGTCCGCTCCGCGACTAAAGTGACGAAAGAAGTAATTGACGCCGCCAAGAAACTGAAGATTATCGTGCGCGGCGGCGTCGGCGTCGACAATATCGACGTAGCCTACGCCGAGTCCAAAGGCATTGCCGTGCGCAATACGCCCGGCGCTTCCTCTATTTCTGTTGCCGAATGCGCCATCGGGCTGATGTTTGCCATTTCGCGCGCTATTCCTGCCGCCAACGCATCCATGAAGTCCGGAGAGTGGGACAAGAAGTCATTCTCGAAGGGCATCGAACTTGAAGGCAAAGTGCTTGGTATTATCGGCATGGGACGCATCGGCACTCAGGTCGCGCAAAAGGCCGCAAGCCTCGGGATGACGGTTATCATGGGTTACGACAAGTTCCCCGAGCAAGTCAAGGCTAAAGGTTTCCAACTGCGCGAACGTGATGAAGTGTTTGAGCAGGCCGACATCATCTCGATGCATATTCCCAAGAGCAAGGACGAGCCTGCGTTAATCGGCGCTGCGGAAATCGCCAAGATGAAGAAGGGCGTGATCCTGATCAATACTGCGCGCGGCGGCGTGATTGATGAGGACGCGCTGCTCGCCGGACTCAACTCCGGACACGTGTACGGCGCCGGAATTGACGTGTGGGTGAACGAACCCAAGCCGCGCCGCGACTTGGTTGAACATCCTAAAGTCGTCGCGTTGCCGCATATCGGTGCCGCAACTATTGAAGCTCAAGGCCGTGTCGGTGATGAAGTCGCTGAAATTCTGATTGACTTTTTCAAGAAGTAGACTGCCTGTCATGTCTTGGACAAAGTGATTTGCACTTGCAAATCTGTGCAAATGTTCGTACCTTCACCCCGTGCTGACCGCCTATCTGGCCCTGCTCGGGGTGACGGTTTTTTGGGGATTCACCTTCCCCATCGTGCAGTGGTCATTAGACGACTGTTCGCCGATTCTGTTTGTCGCCTTGCGCTTTTCGCTGGCAGGTCTGCTCTTCCCTCTGATCTTCGGCCACAAATCGCTGCGCTTCAATAAGCTCCTGCTGAAGCGCGGCGCCGTGCTCGGCTTCTTCCTGTGCGGCGGCTATGTTTTTCAGACCATCGGCTTGCAGTATACCACTTCCGCCCGCGCGGGATTCATTACTGCGCTGTATGTTCCGCTGACGCCGATTTTCGGCTGGCTCTTTTTCAAAGCGCATATTCGCAAACGCATGTGGCTGGCCGCCGCGCTTGCTTGTGCCGGAATCGTCACACTCTCGTTGCCGGCAACACTCGCTCAAGGGCAGGCAATCTGGTCGCAGCTTGCGCTGAATCTCGGTGATCAGTTGGTCCTACTCTGCGCGGTTTGTTATGCACTGCACATTCTGTTTATCAATCGTTGGTCATCGTCTGACAGCGAATTGCCATTGACGTGGCTCCAACTCTCCGCAACCGGTGTCTTCGCCTTTCTCCTGATGCCGTTTGAACCGGTGCATTTCACCTTCAGCGGTGGTTTGCTTGGCTCGCTGCTCTTTACGTCGATTCTTGCCTCAGTCATTGCCATCTGGGCCATGATGCGCTTTCAACCGCGCGTGCCGGTGACGGGCGCCGCGATTATCTATTCGATGGAGCCGGTCATGGCCGGCCTCGCGGCGTGGATAATGCAAAACCACGTTCCGCCGACCGTGACGCTCTTCGGAGCCGCCTTGATTCTGGTCGCCATGCTGATCGCTTCAACTATTCACGAACCAGAAATCCCCCGGACATGATTTTCCGTCTGACATTCATCCTGCTCATAACCGCGCTGATTGCTCAAGCTGAGCGTCCGCGTGTCATCGTCGAGCGCGACTCCACGTCAAGCAAGCAGCTCACCAATCCGAGCTACTTTCCGCCTACCGATTCGACCGGACCGCGGCTGGTCATCGACCCGGGTGAAATGGTCTATCAAATGAAAGTGGATTCCATCAACACCGTCGCGGAAGAAAAAATCCGCGAACAGATCATTGCGCTCGAGAAGAATTTCGACAACCCCGAATTCGAGGAAAAAGTCGGTCGGGTCATCGGCACGATTGTCATGGATCAGCAAATGGCGCTGCTCGACCTACAGATTGAGCGAGCAATCTCCCTGCGCGACACGCTCCTGCTCATGGGCATGCAGGTCGGATTGCAGGAACTCCTGAAGGCCAACCCTCAGTTGGAATACGAACTGCTCAACCTCGACAAGCGCATTGCCAAAGAACTAAAAATGCTCTACGAGCATACTGAACGTTAACCCGCTATCTTGGCGAAATTAGAAAGGCGCAGATAAGTCTGCGCCTTTTTTGTGAATCCGCGAGCGGTACAATCCGCCCAATCAGTGTGCTCATTCAAACAACAGACTTCCAAAGTAGACCAGTGACAATCCGCTCAGCACAATCACCATCCCCCAGCACAGGACGTTGTAGATAGGACCGTTGACATACTTGCCCATCAACTGCGTTCGATTCACCATAATCAGCATCGGAATCAGGATGAACGGCAGCAGCACCCCGTTAACCACCTGCGAAAGAAACATCACGCGGATCAACGGCAGTCCCGGTATCAGCACAAACAGCGCGCCGAGCACGATCAGCGCAGTGTAGATTACATAGAACTGTTTGGCCTCATCCCAACGGTAATTCACACCGGACTCCCAGCCCATCGCTTCGCAGATGGTATACGACGTCGAAATCGGCAGGACAGACGCCGCAAAGAGGCTCGCGTTCAATAGCCCCAATCCAAACAACAGCGCGCTGAATTCTCCGGCCAACGGCTTCAATGCGGCGGCGGCTTGAGAGGCTTCTTCAATTCGCATACCCGTCGGATAGAGTGTTTCCGCACAGACAATCACGATAAACAGCGCGACAATACTTACGGCGACACCGCCTACAATGGTGTCAATCCGCGAATACTTGTAATGTTTTAGCGGAATCTCCTTCTCGACCACGCTCGCTTGCTGATAAAACTGCATCCACGGGGCGATTGTCGTCCCGATTACGCCGATAATCATCAGCAGATACTCGCGACTTCCCGTGAACGAAGGAGTCACCAGCGCCAGCCCCACGCGCTCCCAATCGGGTTTGGCCTGCACTCCGGCGATGACGTACGCTGCGTAAAACACGACCGCAATCAGGAACACCCGTTCGATCATTGTATAGCTTGCCTTGAGCACCAGCGCCCACACGAGCAGCGCGGCGATCGGCACGGAAATCCACTTGGAAACACCGAACAGTTCCCCTGCCGCTGCAATTCCTGAAAATTCCGCTACCACGTTGCCGAAATTTGTCACCAGCAGCGCCATCATCAAATAGAAAGTCCACCGCACCCCGAACGTCTCGCGGATCAAATCCGAGAGTCCCTTCCCCGTCACAACTCCCATCCGGTTTGACATCTCCTGAATCATGATCAGGACGATCGTCATCGGAATGAAGATCCACAGCACCGTCAGCCCGAAGTGCGCACCCGCCTGCGAGTAGGTGGTGATTCCTCCTGCGTCGTTGTCCACGTTCGCCGTGATTAAACCCGGTCCCATGATTGACAGAAACAGCAAAAACCTCGTCCAGGCGGGCGAGGCGCGATAAGTCAATCTTGAGAACAGTGCGGCCATTGTGAAAAATCAAGCTGATAAACTGAGTGCTGAAAGGGGAATATAGCGCCCGTGATGTGCGGCTGCGCTATATTCCTTCCAAGAGAGACGCAGATGAAAAGCCCCCGCGCTACCTTCCGGTTCTGCGCGGAATCTTGGGTCTGCGATGCGAGGACGTGAACGTCTTCTTCTGGGGGCCGATGGAGCCGCTCGTCTTTTGCAGACTCGTGGCCTTTTCCGGTGCGGCAACCTCATAGTTGAAATGCGCGAGTGCACTGCGCGTCATCGTTGTGCCCAGATGCTTCTCGATCTCGCGCAACAAAATTTCTTCGTCAGGTGCGACAAGCGTAATCGCGTCACCCAGCCGCTCCGCGCGCGCTGTGCGGCCCGTGCGATGCACGTAATCCTCCGCCGTCGCCGGCAGATCATAGTTCACTACGTGCGTGATGCCGCTGATGTCGATACCGCGTGCTGCAATATCCGTCGCCACCATCACACTGAACTTGCCCCGTTTGAATCCGTCCAGCGCCGCCGTGCGCTGTCGCTGTGTGCGGTCACTGTGCAGACTCGTGACTTCGATATTGCTCTTCGCCAATAGCTTCTGCACCTTATCCGCCCGATGCTTCGTCCGTGTGAATATCAACACCGCAGGCGAATTGATCTCTAACAGAATCTCCAGCAGCAAGTCTGGCTTCAAGTGCGCGGGCACAGGATATGCGGTGTGCGTCAAGCCGCGCGCCGCAGACGACCGTGCGCCTATTTGCACGAGCTTCGGCTTGGTCAATATCTCATTGGCAAGTTTCATCACCTCATCGGGAAACGTCGCCGAGAAGAGCATCGTCTGCCGCTCTTTCGGTACGCGTGCGATGATCCGCCTGACATCCGGCAGGAATCCCATGTCCAGCATGCGATCCGCTTCGTCCAGCACCAGTACCTGCAGCGAGTCAAGCTTCAATGTCCCGCGCGACAGATGATCGAGCAGCCGGCCCGGAGTTGCCACCAGCACGTCCGCACCCTTCTTCAATCCTTCGAGCTGCGGACCATAGCCTACGCCGCCGTAGATTGCCAGTATTTTTATCTTTGTGTGCTTGGCATATTTCTTCAGCGAATCCTCTATCTGCACGGCCAATTCGCGCGTCGGCGACAGCACGAGCGCTGCAGGTTTTCCGTGTTTGCTGTTCAGCACACGATGTAGAATCGGCAACCCGAACGCCGCCGTCTTGCCCGTGCCCGTTTGCGCCGCACCCATCACATCTTCTCCCGCCAGCGCCAGCGGAATCGACTGGTTCTGTATCGGCGTCGGACGCTCATATCCCAGTGCGATCACTGCGCGAACCAATCGCTCGTCAAGGTCAAACTGCTCAAAGGCAGTATGCTCGACGATCTTTTCCTTTTCTTTCGTCACTAATCCTTCTTCCACGTTTTGTAAAGCGTCGGCATAAGGTCGTCCAACGAATCCTTAAAACTGATTACGCCTTTTTGTACTCCGTCGTCATCCACTACCGGGATGAACAAAAAATTATACGTCAGGAAGATCTCCGCGATCTCCTTCAGTTCCGCATCCAGCGAAACGGTGATCAGCCGCCCCGAGAGGATGTTTCCAACCTGTAGTGCCGGATCGGTCAACAGCAAATGCCTGAGCGACAATGCGCCCAGCAGCTTGCCGTCCTCGTCGTGCACATACACATAGTAATAAGCTTCGATCTCTTCGGCATTCGCGCGCAGCAATTCGATCGCGTCTTCCACCGTCTGCTCTTCAGAAATCTCGAGAAAGTCCGTCGTCATCAGACCACCGGCGGTCTCTTCCTCATACGTCATCAGTTCGGTGACTTCGGCCCGCTCGTCCTCAAACTCAAACTTCTGAATAATCTGCTCGGAAGCCGACTCATCCAAGTCCGCCAGCAGGTCCGCGGCGATCGAAGGCTCCATCTCCTCAATAATCTCTGCCGCGCGTTCCGGTTCCAGACTCTCGAGAATCGCCTTCTGCACATCGTAGTCCGTCTCTTCGAGCGCTTCCGCGGCCGTCTCCGCGTCCATCGACGCTAACACCACTTGCCGCTGCGAATGATCGAGATCTTCTAAAATGTCCGCAAGCTCTCCGGGATGCAGCTCCCGCAGTCGCTGAGCGCCGACTTTCAGACGCACCGGTCCGGGAGCATCTTGAGTATGGCTCACCGGCTGCACGTACTTCCACGATATCAATTCGTCTTCAAACTTCTTGCCGAACGCTTGCGCGGCTTTGCGCACCGCACTTTCGTAGCCCAGACGACGCACCAGACCCGACACGCCCACGTCCACATGCACCACCCACTGCCGCTCTCCCACCAAGAGCTGAACATCATTCACCCGCACGACTTTCGCCCCTTCCACATCCACAATCTGCTTGTCCCACAGCGTATCGCGGATCGAAATATCGTCCGGCCCCGGCTCCAGCGGCAAAATCTTGTGCTCGTCCACCTTCAGCTGACCGTGCTTCAATAAGTCGAGGTATTCTTGTCCCGCTGCCGGATAGAGCACCAACCGACCGCGATGCCGAAGCACCAACCCTTTCACCTCGGGAAACAGCTCCGTCACCTGCGCCACCACGTCCCACACCTTCCCCATACCTGTCCCCAGCGTCCGGGAAAAGGCTGGCCGGCCCAGAATAGCGGACATGTAAATCAGTTCATCAGGTAGACGCATGGAAGTCGGGTTAGCCCAATTCTTGGGTGAAAGAATTGGACAAAGGGGGGAGTAGGGACTTGCGGACACCGCGTTGCGAACTCGCCTATAAGTTTACAAAATACGCATTTTGAGGAACTTAGTCAAACCGTCAGACTTGCGGATTTACCGTAGTTTGTGTATCTTTTCGCAAACTACCCTTCGTTATCCGGAGTTACTGATGGCACGTATTCACCCCTTTCGCGGCTTAACCTATTCCCCCGATTTGTCCGCCAAGCTTGACAAACTCGTGACGCAACCCTACGATAAGATCGACCGCGCCCTGCAGGAAAAATACTACGCGCGCGATCCCTACAATGTCATCCGAGTTATCAAGTCTGATGAAACGGTCGCAAACCCGGAGTCAACTTATCCCGGTGCTGCTGCCACGCTGGCCAAGTGGATCGCGGAAGGAAAACTCGTAGAAGCCCAACAACCCGCCTTCTATCTTTACTATCAAACGTTCAAGTTCCTCGACAAGACCTACGTCCGCAAAGGCTTCATGGCGTCCGTAGCACTCGAAGAAGAACGTGTCAAGTCTCACGAACATACTCTGGCCGGACCCAAGGCCGACCGCCTGCGGCTCCTGCGCGCACTCGAGACCAATGACGAGTGCATCTTCATGCTCTATACCGATCCTGCCAATGACACCGTAAGACTCATGGATTCAGTGGCGAAGTCGCACAAGCCCGCTCTCGAATGCCGCGACGACTACGGCGAGCTGCATCAAGTCTGGGTGGCCGACGATCCGGAGTTTGTCGCCAGTATGCAGAAGCTGCTCGAACCCTGCGACCTCTATATCGCCGACGGACATCATCGCTACGAAACCGCCTGCAACTTCAAACGCGAAGCCCTCGAAAAAGGCTGGAAGCCGCTCGGTCCGCAAGGTTTCGACCATCGCATGATGGCGCTCTTCCCGATGGAAGACCCGGGACTTGTAATTCTACCCACCCATCGTCTGATTCGCAAGGTGCAGAACTTCTCCGCGCAGAAACTTCTTGCTGCCTTGAACGCAAGTTTCACGATCACTCCGCTCTCCAGCGCCGACGCGCTCTTCGCACAAATGGATACCGTCGGCACGGATCAGGTCTTCGGAATGAAGGCGATCGGTTCACGCGAAGAGTTTTACTTCCTGCAGCCGAAGCACACGACCGTCATGGTCTCACGGGATAACTTGACCGGAATCTCCGAAGCCTCCCGTAAGCTCGGCGTCACAATTCTGCATTCACTCATTCTCGAACAAGAGCTTGGTATCGATGCCAAAGTGCTTTCCGCGGGAACGCATGTGGATTACGTCCGCAGCCGTCAGGAAGCTGTGGATGCCGTTGGCAAAGACGGCATTCAAGCCGCTTTCCTGCTGAACCCCACAAGTGTCCATGACGTGAAAGCCGTCGCCGCACTCGGTGAACGCATGCCGCAAAAATCTACCGATTTCTATCCCAAACTCCTCGCGGGATTGGTGATGATGAAACTCGGAATACAGAAGTAACTGTTCGTTAGTGGGGCACTCAGTCTGAGTGCCCCACTACATTTTGTAGAGGTGCTCCCATGAAACGTGCACTGCTTGTTTTTCTTTTCTCCCTCTCCGCACTTGCTCAATGGCCAACCGATCCCGCGCAGAATCTCTTGATCTGCAATCACAACGGTGAACAGGCCATCCCAAAAATCGCCGCGCTCTCGGAAGGCGGCTGCTACATCACATGGCAGGATCAGGCCTCTGGGAATTACGATGTTTACCTGCAGCGTTTGGATGCCAACGGCGTGCCGCAGTGGGCTACTCCCTGCGGAATTTTGATTTCCAACCATCCGCAGGACACGTGGCTCACCGACTGGGATATGGCTGTTGATGCGAGCGACAACTGTATCATCGCCGTGAACGACATTCGCAGCGGCGGCGACCGCGACATCACGGTCTACAGTATCGGTCCGCAGCAGGAATTTCTCTGGGGACCTAACGGGATCGCGCTCTCGAACAACGACGGATTCGAACCTGACCCGCGCATCGCGCCGATGGACAACGGGGATGTCGTCTTCGCATGGCAGGAAGAAAACATGATTCACCTGCGCAGACTGAACATGCAAGGTCAGGATGTCTTTACGCCCGCCGTGATTACGATTACCGCCACCAACGGTGTCTCAATCCCGCGCGTCGCCGCTGCGGACAGCAGCAGTGTGATTCTCTCTTATCTTGTGCATCAAGGGTCGCAGTTCACCTCGCCGCGCCATATCTACTTGCAAAAATACTCGCCAACCGGTGCCGCAATGTGGCCGGCTGGCGGCGTAGCGGTCATGACCACCAACGGTATCGGAGTTCAGATGCGGCCCGATGTGATACATGACGGCGCGGGCGGAGCGTACTCTTTCTGGTATGATACCCGCAATAACGTGCATCACGTCTATGCGCAGCGCGTGAACGCTGCGGGCAGCGTCATGTGGACGGCCAATGGTGTGCAGGTTGACCTCGCCGCAAACGAACTGCAAATGTCACCTTCGGCTGTGCTCGCCGGCAACGGCATCGCCCTCTTCTATCAAACGGCCAACAGCAATCAGACGATGGGCGGCTTGGACGCGCAGCTGCTGAGCGGTGCGGGCGACATCCTGTGGAATGTGAACGGTGCAACGATCGCTCAGCTTTCACCTGAGCCGTGCTTCAACGTGCGCGCGCATGCGCAAGGCGATAATCTTGGTGTGTTCTATTCGCAGTATGCTCCCGGCAGCGCGCTCAACACATTACTGCGCGCAAGCCAGTTGAATCCCGCCGGTCAGCCGACGTGGACGCCGCCGATTACCGACCTCTGCACTGTTGTCAGCGAAAAAGGGCGGCCGCATACGACTGTTAACCCGTTCGGACAGATTATTGCTGCGTGGCCAGACTCACGCACAGCGACGATGGACATCTATCTGCAGAACGTAAATTCTAACGGCTCACTCGGACCGAATACGCAGCTCCCTCCGGAAATTCACATTGTCTCGCCGCAGGATTTTGAGATTGTTCACAGCGCGGCGCTCAACATCATCTTCGAAGTCGAGAACTTCCTTATTGACCCCGATTTCGGCGACGGTTTCGTCTCGGTCACGGTCAATGATCAGGATCCGGCCTTGACCAATATCGTCGCGCCCTATCCCGTCACGATGTCCCCCGGCGAGAATCTTGTTACGCTTGAAATTCTCGACCTGAATTTTCTCCCGCTTGAACCGCCGGTGATGGATTCCGTGCATGTCATCTATCAGCCGCGAAATCCGAGTATTGTGATTACCTCGCCCGCCACTGATACCGTAGTCTTTCACAATCCGGTGACCATTTACTTCATGGTGGAGGACTTTGTCGTTTCCGATTCAATGGGAGATGGTCATCTGCGCGTGGAAGTTCAACCGGATATTCCGCAATGCCCGCCGTTTGCTTTTGAGCATTTCAGCACGGATCCTGTGGAGGTGATGCTCGAGTGCATGTTCGAACACCGCGTGATTCTGAGGCTGGTGGATAACGACGGTCTGCCGCTGGTGCCCGATGCCGCCGATTCGGTGAATATCTTCCTCGGTGAAATTTCCGCCGACCCGCCTCCTGACGCGTTACCGACCAACTTCTCCATTACGAGTACCTATCCCAATCCGTTCAACTCGAGCGTCGCGATTGAGTATGAGGTTCCACGTTCCGCGCCTGTCGCGCTCGATATATATGATGTCACCGGCCGCAAAGTCACCACCTTAATCAATGCGACTCATTCTATTGGAACGCACCGTGTGTTGTGGAATGCTGACTCGCAGCCCAGCGGCGTTTACATCGTTACGTTAACTTCCGCACATTCGTCCGTTTCTAACAAGCTTCTGCTTGTGAAATAGCTGAGATACTTTCGCGAGGACGGTAGTTCCTCCGCATTCTTCACCAAAGTTCATCTTGCAGGCGAGCCAAACGGCTCGCCTGTTTTTTGTGAGGAGAGGCGTGCCGTAGTGGGTCAGCGAGACTATGTCACTTAAGTTTATATATTACAAGTTATGTCATGTTCTACCTAATTGATTTTTGTGTAGTTCGGTTCTATGAAATTTGACTTGCGGTAACTATATTACATAACATTTGGAAATTTCACAGCCTCTGATAATTCACAAAGGACACAGCATGAAAAAGTTCGCGATTGGGCTGCTTGCCCTCATGTTTGTACTCGCATCGTCTGCCTCTGCAACTATCCGTTACGTCTCCGCTTCGGGTGCGGGTGCCTTTACCACCATCACCGCCGCCGCCAACGCCGCAGTCTCCGGTGACACGATCCTGATCGGACCGGGCAACTATACCGATGGCAACATCAATGTCTCGAACAAGCGTCTGACCTATATCGGCGCAGGATGGGATCAGACAATTATTTCGCTGTCCGCTGTGTGGTACGCCAATACGTCCGGTCAGAATGGCACATCGTGGGAAGGAATGCAGGTCAACGGTTCCAGCCAAATGTTCTTTATCGCCAACTCCGCGGACTCCATTTCTTTTCGCCGCTGTCTCATCGGCGGGACAGCCACCAGCCAGCGGTTGATTGACGGCCAAGCTGGCCGCAATCTTACGTTGGAAGACTGCATTCTGTTGGGCAATTTGACGTCGACGGGTGCCCCGATGATCGATATCACGACCGGCAACTATCCGACGACTGTCCGTAATTGTGTTTTCGTCAATCGTGGTGGGCACGCCTCTTGCCGTGCCATCGGCGGAGCTGCCACCTCGGGGACAGTCGAAGTGTACAACTCGGTGTTCTTGAATTTCGCAACTGTGCTTGCGTTGAGCGCTGCCGGCGGTCCGGTGATCGCCGTCAACAATATCTTCTACGATTGGCTGGCTTCGCCGAGCTTCGGTTCATACAACACGGGAGCCAGCGTCTGGGATCATAACTCCTCGACTGCCTCGCCTGCCGCACCGGGTACTAACACCACCGTCATCGCGGCCAATCCCTTTGTCAACTACAACACCACGAACAATTACGAATTCGGAATCACCGATCTTCGTCTCGACCCGACCAACGGTGCGAGTCTGATTGATAGCGGACATCCGAGCCTGCTTGACTTCCTCGACGGTTCGCAATCCGATCGCGGTGTCTATGGCGGACCCAAGCCGCTCGTGGACAACGGCATGCCCAACTATCCGTGGGCTGTGAACATCGTGCTTAATCCCAACCTCGTCGGAGTCGGCACTCCCGTCAACGCCACCGCAGTGGGTCGCGTCGGACCGCAATACTAAACCAAAGGAGAATCTCATTATGAAGAAGATTCTTCTTCTCGTAATGCTGGCCGCGTGCTCCTGCGCATTCGCGCAATCCGCCGTGGTCACGCAATGCGAATGGTTCATCGGCGCCGACCCGGGCCTCGGCAACGGCAACGCGATCTCTATTGGAACCCCCGATGCGATTGAAGCTCTGAGCTTCTCGTTCGGCACCGGTTCCTTTAATGCCGGAGATCTCGTGCGTGCAAAGATTCGTTGCCGCATTGATAGTCTGCGCTCCGGTGCAACCAATGTCTGGGGACCTGTCACCGACGCCGTCGTGGCGCTCTCGCCCGCATTGGGCAGCGTCCGCGTCATTACGTCCATGTCTTATCAAGTGGACAACAGCAGCTTTACAAACATTGATGTCACCGATGCACCGCTCACTACGCTCAATGACGTGGTGGCCACCATCGGCTTGACGGATGGCCTGCATCGTTTGCGTGTGCGTGCTACCGATGATCTCGGCCGCACCGGTATGATTCATGACGGTTTCTTTGTCATCTACAATCCCGCAGGCATCGAGTCGCGCGTCGTCACGCAGATGCAGTATCGCATTGACGGCGGCCCGTTCACCACGATTGACAATCCCGATGCGCCGATCATGAACCTTGCCGACATCATCGCAACGAACGCGTTGGAGCTTGGCTTGCATCTGGTGGATGTGCGTTCCTTTGACGATCTTGGTCGCGTCGGTCCTCTGCATCGTGCATTCCTGATTGTCAGTTCACCGTTTATCGGCGGCGAAGCGCGCACGATTGTCGCGGCGGAAGTCTTTCTCGGAGCGGACCCGGGTGTCGGCAACGGTATCGCGATTCCGCTTCCGCAGGACGGAGCATTCGATGAAGGCACCGAAGATTTTCTTGAAGTTTACACCGGATTTCCCGTTGGAAATTATCGTGTCGGGTTCCGCACGCAGGACGATCTCGGACGGTGGTCGCAGGCCGAGTTTGATTCATTACTCGTCGGTCCGATTCTCGTCATCAGCGCAGTCGGCAACGATGTTGTGTTGAACTGGCAGTTTCCCGACGGCATTGATCAGTATTACATTCATCGCGCCAACGTCAGCACCGGACCTTACAGTGTGATTGACTCTACGGTCGCACGCACCTACACGGATCCCGGTGTCATCTCCGGACAGGATCGCGGATTCTACTACGTGACCTTCAGCGATGATTCCATCTCGATTCAGCAACCCGGCGGAACGCCTGTGCACCGGTAGCGGTTGCCTTTCACGGTTATTCCTTGTAAGTTACGGGGTGAGTCTGGAGGCTCACCCTGTTGTTTTTCCGGAACATCTGACAGCTTTATGCGTTCAAAAGAAACCGGGGAGAAGAACCATGAAAGACAAACTCTTGTGGTTTGGAACTTTGCTCTGTCTAACTGCATTTCTGGGGTTTACGACCGTAGCCGATGACTTCCGGCATCTGAATGAACTGGCCGCTGTGGTTGCCGTTTTCGCCCTCGGCGTGGTCATAACCGGGATTGCATTGCGCGCGAAACGCAGGCACTATGTGATTCCCGAAAGCCGGAGCCTTTGGTCGGGAATTGTTCTGACATTGTTTGGAATTCTCGGTTTCGGTTTCGTGGCCGATGATTTCAAACACGCAGGCGAAGTGCTCGGCAGCGCCGCCGTTCTGCTCGCCGGTGTTACTCTGCTCTACCTCACGTGGCGGAAGCACAGGCTTCCTTCACCCGATTGATAGATTCATTTGTTGCGCCGCGGCGAGTTTCATCGCCTGGCGGCGTCCACCGTTCATAACCTGGAGCCGATATGCTTTCCAAGAAAATGTACGATGTGCTGAATGCACAAGTTAATCACGAACTCGAAAGCGAGTATGTCTATCTGCAGCTCGCCGCGTGGTCCAAAGCACAAAACCTCGAAGGCTTCTCGACCTGGATGAAGCATCAGGCCGAAGAAGAGCGCGAACACGCGATGAAGATTCACGACTTTCTGATTGACAACGGTCACGAAGTCGAACTGACCGGTATCGAGAAGCCCAAACTGAATATCAAAACTCCGATTGACGTCTTCAAGGCGTCGCTCAAGCACGAGCAGAAAATTTCCAAGAACATTCACGATTGCTACACTGCGGCGTTGGCCGAAAAGTGTTATCGCTCTCAGGTGATGCTGCACTGGTTCATTGACGAGCAGCTCGAAGAGGAAGCGACGGCTTCATCCATTCTTGAGAAGCTTGAGAATTTGAAGGACAGCCCGTCCGCCATCTACTGGATCGACAAGGAACTCAAGAAGCGCGGCAAAGAGTAGTCTCCTCAGCTAACGAAAAATCAAGGAGCTGTGAAACATTCACGGCTCTTTTTTTTGGAGATGACACTTACTTATTGACTTAGTGCTGACAGCAAGCCATACTATTGATGTGCTTTCGGGCATATCCGGGAAAGGCGGTGCTGCCATGAAACTTTTTGTTTTCTGTTTAGCCGTTGCTGTTTCGACTGCGTAGCGATCTTGCCAGCAGTCTCTATTTCGTCCGCGTTTCCGATGTCATCCGCCGATCCGTCACACAAAGCGAGAAAATCGTGCTGATTAAGTAGGATGCCTCTCCTCCGCCTTGCATCTTAACTCCAAATTACCCATATTTTACGCGGCCAATGGGCCACCGCAAAGCGGACAGGAAACTGGCCGCTTTTCTTTAATAATCAATTGTTTAAGCTGCCGCTCCGATGCTCTCATGGGCCTTGGCGGCGCGAATTTTGTGTGCGCGGCGGGTCGTTTGCCCGCTGTGCGCACGATGGAGATTGCCTCGTGACTTTCGTCATTACCGACAAGTGTATCGGCGAACGCTACGCCTCCTGCATGCAGGTCTGTCCGGTGTATTGCATCTATCCGGCGGAGTATAACGGTGAAGTGTTTGCCGTGATTGATCCGGAACTTTGCATCGATTGCGGCGCGTGCGTGCCGGAGTGTCCGGTGGAAGCGATCGTCGATGATCCGGATCTGGCGCCCGAGTGGGCAAAGATCAACGAAGAGCTCGCTCCACAGTTCAAAGACAGTCCGATGCCGGAAGTGCGGCCTGCGACCGATCCGCCGCGCAAGGGAAACGTCTACAACGATCCGAGAAAGAAGTAGTTCATGGAGACGCGTCGCTTAGGCAAATCCGGGCTGCATGTTTCCGAACTTGCGCTCGGCACGATGACGATGGGCTGGCGCAACGATGAGAGCGACTCGCATCGTATTCTCGACGTCGCATTCGACAACGGCATCACGCTGGTGGACACGGCGGATATCTATTCGCGGTGGGTGGATGGAAATCCGGGCGGAGTGTCTGAAGAGTATATCGGCAAATGGCTGAAGACGAAGTCGCGCTATGATGTGGTGGTTGCCACCAAGGTGCGCGGGCGGATGTGGGACGGGCCGTCGGGTGAAGGTTTGTCGCGCATGCACATCATCAAGGCTTGCGAAGACTCGCTGCGGCGGCTCAAAACGGATCACATCGATCTTTATCAGTGTCACTATCCCGACGAAGACACGCCGGTTGAAGAGACCGTCGAAGCGTTGGGAGAACTGGTGAAGCAGGGCAAGGTGCGCTATCTCGGAGTTTCGAACTTTCCGGCGTGGCTGCATGCAAAGGCCAACGGTTACGCGGCGATGCACGGACTTCCGCAGTTTGTTTCGACTCAGCCGAAATACAATTTGATATGCAGACGTGACGTTGAGAGAGAACTCGCCGCGTATTGTCAGGATGCGGAAGTCGGTGTGATTCCCTATTCGCCGCTGGAAGGCGGATTGCTGACGGGCAAGTACCGGCCGAATGAAGAGGGACCCGAAGGCGCGCGTCACACGGTCAACGGGCGGGCGCAGGAGAAACTGACTCCGCAGGTGATTCGCACACTGGAAGCGCTGGCGCAGGTCGCGACGCAGCGCGGAGAATCCATGACGCAGACGGCGTTGGTGTGGATGCTCTCCAAAGAGTTTGTCACCAGTCCGATTATCGGTGCGACGACGGTTGAGCAGTTGATGGATTCACTCGGCGCGGCGGGCAAGAGACTCTCGCTCGAAGAGCTGGATCTGCTGGATCAGATTAGCGAAGGACTATAATCCGTTCACGGGCATTTTTCTAATTTCACATAAGAACCTTCCATGTTAAAACACACTTCCATCGGCAACGGCCCGCCTATCGTGCTGCTGCCCTCCATGCTCGGCACGTCAGATGCCGAATGGGGTCCGCACATCAAAACATTCGTTGACATGGGCCATTCGGTCTTAGCTGTGGACTGGCCCGGTCACGCGCAATCTGATTTGACGAAGTCGTTTACGTTCCGCGTGCTGGTTGAAGAACTTGACGCGCTGTTCAAGCATTTGAAGACCGAACCCGCCTTGATCTTCGGGTATTCAATGGGCGGCTATGCGGCACTGCACTATGCGTTGAAGAATGCGAATCGCGTGGTGGCCATTTGGATGCACGGGACGAAGTTCTATTGGTCCGGCGAAGAAGCCGAGAACATGGCAGCCGAACTTGACATTGAATGGCTGGACGAGAATAAGCCCGAGCGTTTGGAGAAGCTGCGCGCGATTCACGGCGAGGGTTTGGATGAACTGATGCCGTGGCTGTCGAAGATGGTGACAAATCTGCCGGACACCGGATTGACGGAACTTGAGCTGGAAGACTTCAAGATTCCTGTGTTGGTGACGGTCGGCGATCGCGATGAACTTGTGCCGGTTGCGGAAGCTGCAGATCTGGCGGAAGCTCTACCGAAGGGACAATTGGCCGTGTTTGCGGATACGAATCATCCGATTCAGTCCGCACGCGATCATGTTTTGATTCCGGTGCTCAAGGACTTTCTGAACCGATTGGATTAGTAGAATAGCGAAGTAGGATTTGACGCGGCGGCTCGGCAACGGGTCGCCGCTTTTTTGTGGGGGGATTAGAGGATTTGTCTGGATTTCGCTGATTTGTGTTTGCTTGATACTTTGTTGGTTAGATGGCGTTAATATAATACAATATTTACAAAAAGTCAAGTGGTTTCTGTAAAAATGTTGTAAACATTTGGGCAAGCTGGGGTTAGTAGGTCAGGGGCAAGCGGAGGGACCCAAGGCCGCGGCGGCTGCAGGATGGCGACTTGCAGTTGTTGACGGGGTTTGCGTTTTGGGGAAACTCACTTACAGTAGACTCTTCGCTTCGTTCAGAATGAGAAAGCGGGAGGTGACGCGGGCCGAAGTTGGCCAGTCTGCCCGGCGCCTCTGAACTGAGTCTTGGTTTACTCCAATTTGACTGGTTATCCGGAGAGGACAAAAGAGGCTTAAACCTCCGGCGGCTTGTGGTTGTCCAACCTACAGAATCCCAATTAATCGGAGAGGGACCATGAGACCCCGACTACTTGTCATCATCACCTTTGCAGGCCTGTTTGCTACGGTGCCCTTGTTCGCCCAACCGGGGCCGCCGGAAGGTGCGGCGCCCGCGATGAAGGAGCTGACAAAGCAGGAACGCAAGCACCTTCGCAAATCAATGAAACACAGAAACTTGTCGATTAAGCACCAACAAAAAGCGATTCGCCATCAAGAAATTGCCCGGATGCAAAGGCGCGCCTTCCGACATGAACGTTTTGGACTGGGAGGGCCGGAGATGGGAGGGCGACCGTTTATGCATCGCCCGGATTTTTCGCGAAAGTTTGACGGCATGGGTCCACATGGAGGGCGCATGCCGATGATGAGACAAGGACCCGAGGGACAGGGACCGCAATTGGACGGACTGGGGCCGCATGGTATGCAGCGAATTGGCCCGCCGCCCGGACGCAAATGTGACAAGTCGCGCTGCCGCGCAAATTAACGGATGAACAACTCTTGAGGGAGCACAATTATGAAGAGAACCCTTGCACTTGCCGCCATACTGGGCGCTCTATTGATTGCGGGCAGCGCCGAAGCGAGCCGCCGCGATGATCTGGAGCGTATCCGGATAGAAGGGCGCATTCAATCCATTCGCGGACAAATGGCGTATGTGCTCAGCGATTGCGGCACGACGTTCCGCGTGCATCTCGGCCCGCAGTGGTATTGGGATGAATGTAACTATTATCTGCGCAGCGGATCATGGGTGACGGTTGTTGCGTGGCGCGATCGCTATGACGACTACTGCTATGCAGGACAGATTCGCGGGCTTGATTTCTGCTATGACTTGTGTGATAGCCGGGGATATCCGCGTTGGACGGATCGGAGCTATTGTGATCACAATTGGGTTCCGCGCCGGTCATTCTTCGACATTCACTTTTTCATCAGCTCGCCACGACCGCACAGTCATCATCGCACGTGGCAGAGCCATGACCTGCATGGTGGGGGCAGAGATCGAGGACGGGACCACAACTGGGATAGGGACAGAGACAGGGATCGAGGACGGGATCACAACTGGGACAGGGACCGAGATCGTGATCGTGACCGAGATCGGGATAGAGACAGGGGTGGTAACCGAGGCAGGAATGACCGGAAGACGCGCCCTCGCGACAGACGGTAGGTTCAGCAGGCGAACACTGTTCGCATGTTCAAGCAGAGCGGCTCGCGGGGGCCGCTCTGTTGCTTTCGAAAATCGGACTTGAAGAGTAGCGGAGGTTAGCGTATCTTAAGGATAGTGCACAACTGAATGGTGTGGAGTTCATTTCTGTTTGATGATTCTGACCCGCTTCTTCTGTTTCATGTTCGGGCTGCTTCTGCTGGAGTATGAAGCTGTCGAGGCTCGTATTCTCGGTGAAAGTGAGCCGAACAACACATTTCAGCAGGCGAATCCGATACAATGCGGAGACACGGTGCTCTGTGCACATCTCGACGGACAAGGAGCGGACTTCTTCCGGTTTCAATTGCCCGCCGGAGACTCGGTGTATATTCGGACTTTCACGTGCGAGACTCCCGAGAACACGATGATTCTGCTCTACGACAGTCTGTATACTCTTATCGGCGTGGACGACAACAGCGGTCCGGGAGCATTTTCGACGATTGCTCTGTTTCCACTGACGACGCAGATGTGCTACTTGCAGGTGCTCGATCCCTCGGGCCAATCCACGGCGACCTACACGCTGACGCTGCAATGTCAGCATGTGTTCAGCGGGCCGCATGATTTGTGTGCGAATGCGCGGTCCGTCGCATTCTTCCCGTACTATGATGAATCCACAACGTTCGGAGCAGGTTCGGAGGGCGGAACGGCGGCGCCGGACGTGTTCTACAGACTCTCGCTGGCGACGCCGGCCGATCTATATATTCAAGTTTGTTCGGAGTTCTTTAACGCGCGAGTGCAGATTCTGTCGCAATGCGTCTCCGGCTATCTGGACGACGCGGACGCGGGAAGCTGTCTGCTTGGAGCGGACCTTTACTCCTACGGCTTGACGGCACGGGACTACTTGATTATGGTGGAAGGAACGACGGCCAGCCAGTTCGGAGAGTTTTCGATAGAAATCAGTCCCGCGCTGGGCGAGTGTCCGCCAGTGCCGAATCTTCTCATCTTCTCGGTCGGAAACGCACCATTTCTCGATTGGCCGGACGTTGCGGAGGCCGATTACTACCTGATTGAGGGCGCGCTAAACGGCGAAGGTCCGTTTGAAGGAATCACCACGACCACCGAAAGCTACTGGCAGGATCTCAACGGGTTTGCCGTAGCGCGCCGATTTTACAGAGTGCGCAGCATCTGTTACTAACCAACTACCTTGCATGCCAAATCTCGTCGCAGACTTCGAAGCGTATCGCGCGCGCATGAATCAGCGCATACTTAGTGAGGACCATCAGGCCGTCAAACGATTTTTCGGTGTGGACACGCTGACCTATCAGGACGGCGCGCTGGATCGCAAAACAAAAGAGATGCTTGGACTCGTTTCGTCGCTGGTGCTGCGCTGCGACGACTGCGTGCGCTATCACATTCTCGAATGCCGCAGGCTCGGTGTCACCGTGCCCGAGTTCTTTGACATCTTCTCCGTGGGCTTGGTTGTGGGCGGTTCGATTGTCATTCCGCATATGCGGCGCGCCGTTGAATTTCTCGATGAAGTCATCGCGGGGGAAACCCGGAATACTGTATAACCCTACATCTATATAATCTATTGAACGACTATGGAAGATTCTAAATTACGCGACGCTATTGAACAATTCTATTTACGTTATGGTTTCGGCACTCGCTGTCTGCACGCAGGCGAAAAGGTCGGGCAACCAAAACTAAAGAGTCACACTAACGCCATATTCGCGACGTCCACCTTCACCTTTGACAACGCCGAAGAAGGGGCTGACCTGTTCGCACGCCGAACGTCCGGCTATGTGTATACGCGGCTGGGCAATCCGACCGTCGTGGTCGCCGAAGCGAAGCTGAACGCGCTGGAAGGCCGCGACGTCAAACTTGCTAACCCCGAGAGCTGCATAGCTTCGCTTCTTTACTCCTCGGGAATGGGCGCAATTGCCGGACTATCCTTCGCACTACTGCATCCGGGGGACGTGTTGCTGCGCGGTGAAACGCTGTACGGCTCGACAGATGATTTCTTTCAAACGATGCTGCCGAAATTTGGCGTACAGTCGATAATTGTGGACACCGGAAAACTCGACGAGCTGAAAGCGGCAATCGAGAAGTATCCACAGGCGAAGATGCTGTTTTTCGAGACGCCGACCAACCCGCTGCTCGAGCTCACCGATATCGAAGAAGCCATTCGCATCGTGCGCAAAGTCAATCCGGAGATTGTGGTTACGGTGGACAACACGTTCGCGACTCCTTACTTGCAGCAGCCGCTGTCGCTCGGCGCAGATGTGGTCATGCACAGCACCACGAAGTATCTTTCCGGTCATGGCGCGTTGATCGGCGGGTCGCTGACCACCAAGCACGAGTGGATCAAGGAAGAGCTGTATCATACGATGAAAGACACCGGCGCGTGTCCGTCACCGTTTGACACGTGGCTGCTCAATATGGGTATGAAGACGTTGCCGTTGCGCATGGATCGGCACTGCGCCAACGCACAGGCGATTGCCGAATGGCTGCAGCGTCATCCGAAAGTTTCACACGTCTATTATCCCGGACTGCCGGGATTTCCGCAGTATCGTCTTGCGCAGAAGCAGATGCGTCTGCCCGGCGGGATGATTTCGTTTGAGATTGCCGGCGACTACGAAGCATCGAAGCGTTTGCTGAACAACGTGCACGTCCACACGCTGGCGGTTAGTCTGGGCTGTGTGGACTCGTTGATTCAGCATCCGGCTTCCATGACGCACGCCTCGATGACCCCCGAAGCGCGGGCGCATGCCGGTATCACCGACAATCTGATCAGATTGTCCGTCGGCATCGAGGAGGTCGACGATCTGATCAATGATCTGGATCACGCGCTATCCAAGATTTGATAGTCGTCACAAGAACGTGAAACAAAAGAGCCGCATTGAAAGATGCGGCTCTTCTCTATCAGTTTTGCGAAAGACTACTTCAGATACATAAGTTTCGCTGTAGACCTCGCGCCGTCCGCTCCTCGTAGTCGCGCAAAATACAAGCCGCTTGACAGCGATTGCGGGTGCCAGTTTCGAATGTGCACACCCGCGTTGATTCTTCCTGTGAACACTGTCCCCACCAGCCGGCCCGTTAAATCAAAAATCTCCAGCGCGATCTCCTGTTCACGCCGCACGACAAATTCAATTGTCACCACGCTGTTAAACGGATTCGGGTAGGCATTTCCGATGAAACTGTTCGGCGCTTTTACCGGCACACGCGGTTCGGGGACACTTGCGAAAAAGCTGGTGTCCTCTTCCCACGGCTGATAGCGAATTCTCCACTCCACCGTGTCTCCTTGCCCACTTGGATTCCCCACCGAATCATACGGGCCCGACTCATGATTCCAGTAGTTGTGGCGCGCATACGACGTCACGTTAAGGTTGCCCTGGAATGCCGCAAAGCCCAAGTTACCGGCGAAGACGTTGTATTCAAGTTCGCCATCCCCTGTGCCAACCGTTAATACCTGTCCCGAAGGCGGCCAAGAAATCGATTGATTCGAGCAGTCCAACACGTAATTCCGTGAGACCTGTCGAAGACCACGATTGTCTCCGTGGATGCTGCAGAAGGACGTGTGTCCCCCGCGGATGTCTTGCACAAGATTGCGATTTATGCGAGTTTCATGGTTGTTCGCCGTATCCAGTGCGAAAAGTCCATGCATCTGAGCGCGGAAATAAGGCGTGAATCGCTCAAAAGTATTCCCGATTGCCTGAAACTCGGTTAGTGAGTCAAATGCGCTTTGGTCATATAAGTCTTGTGTCAGCACGTTGTCATGAAAATGACAACTGTCAATCCGCAAATAGTTTATCGGCCGCCCAGCGTCGGTCACCATAACTTCAATGTGGTTGTCGTACGCATGACAGCCAACAAATTCAACGGAGTCGGGCGGTTTGGAACCATAAATAAACGTGCCGCCCCATTCGTAGCGGTACGAACCAATATCCCTGAAAGTTGTGTTTCGGACTGTCAGTTTGCCAGCCTGCACCCAAAACAAAACAGGAGCATCAAATACTCCCGTGTACGCGGTATCGTTCTGCACGATGCAAGAGTCAAGCAGCGCAGATCCCTCTCTAACTCGGAGAACTGACCCAATTCTTAACTGTCCGCAATGTGTGAACACGCTGTTTGAAATCTGAATGCGGCCTTGTCGTACCGCAATTGCCGCGCCGTATCCCGCAAAACATGAATCGAATCTGCAGTTTTCTATGTCCGCGTTTTGCTGGAAGACCCTGATCGCGCCGCCTTCATCGTTGCTGTGAGTTCCAGAATTGCTGAATCTGATTCCGACGAGTCGAAAGTACGGCTCACTTCCGTCGTACGGATTGCTTCCGAGGCTTCTTAGCGAATCATCTCCATTATTTACTCCGCTCCAAACGCACTGCAGGATATCTGTAGAATCACCGGACAATAAGAACTCGCTACAAAGTGTCAGGGCTCGCGACGGAACCAAGACTGTTTCATGGTATCGACCTGAATCCAGCAGCACCGTATCGCGAAGATTGGCAATGTTGATGGCGGCTTGAATTGTCGGAGCATCAACGGGAACCCTAATAATCGTCGCTGATGAGTGTGAGGATATCAGAAGAAGTAATGCGATTAGAACTCGCATCGCTCAATTCTGTTGACATTGCGGCGGACAGCTTGCCGCTGTTGCACTGGTATAGAAGTATACTTTTGACGTTCCGCTGCTTATGCTGTATCCCGGGCAATCGGTCCGGTAAACACGCAAGCGAATTGTTTGATTGCCGGCAATGGGATGTCCAACGGTAGTAGAGGAAGACCCGCATGCGCAAAATGTGTTGTTTACAGTCCAGATTCTCGTGCCTGTAGAGCCATCTCCATTGACTTGATAACAGTCTACACGAACTCCGTCCGTGCTTGGAGAATTGTAAAGAAAGAATGTTTGCGAAATTTGTTCTCCGGATGGGATAAAGTAGTCCGTGCTGTCCCAGTGACTTCCTGAATCATCGGTGTTTGTTACGCTCACGCACATACTCGCTTCCGTCTGAGCAAGAAGGGATGCACACATCCCTAAAAGCAGTCCCATCATCAATAGTGACTTCATAACCGTTCTCCCTTATCTGGTTCCCTCGGGTGAATTCGCGCCGAGGATAACTACAGTATAGTCTCGGGGGGGGTCATAGTCAATAGTCGAACGTGCTGTGTTCAATTTTGTCAGTTGTTTCCAACTTCAAAGAATTCAGTCGCTTTGAAAAGTCTGGATAAGTGCGTCATCTGCAACTCTGCTCTATGGAGGCCGTTGTTTCACATCCATCCGATGATCTTAACTGACTCGAATGTCCAGACGCCCATGAAGATTCCGATTGCGAGCAGAAGCGAAAGTCTGCGCCATTGCGGGGCACTGTTCCATGGTTGATGTTCGACATAAGCGGCCATACCCAGAATCACTGCGGGCATGACAGGAAAGTGATAGCGCGGCAACCCATAGCTCACAAACGCTGCGAGCGCGGTGAACCAAAGCTGCAGAATAAAGAATCCGCGGGCGGGAAACTTCTTGACCAAATAGAAGCCGGATAAACCCAGCAAAACCAGAATCGCAAACGGTATCGCCATTAGAACCAATGCACCGAGCGGCTGCTCGTGCAGCGTCTCGGCAAGTGTCGCACCACGCACGGGCGCAAAGTGCGCCAGCATCGCCATATCGGTGGACCAAAGATAGGCGAACTTCGTCGGCCAGTTTTGCAGCGTCGCGCGCACATGGCCTCGAGCATATTCCACCGCAGCACCGGTGGCCGCGACATCGCGCTGCGCTTCGCTGCGCGCTTCATCGGGAATCAGCCTTTGAACGCGCTCGTCAAAGATATAGGCTCCAGTCGCATACGGATTATTACCAATCAGCAGATTGATGCCGCCGTTCGTATTCAGGGCAAAGCGGTCCGCCACAGCCTGATTGCGGATCATCCAGGGGAGCATGACGACGATTGCCGCCAGCAGAACAATGGACACTGCGCGCGCGCGCAAGGCGAACGGAGTCTCGTGACGAATCAAGAACACATAGACAAACACCGTTGCCAATAGAATTGCGCCGGCGGCGCGGGTCAAACACAGCAATCCCAGCACGGCACCCAACATAATCGCGTCGGTAATCGTGTAGCCCTTATCATCCATCCGGTCATGCAGCCAGATGGCCAGCACCCAGAAGAATGTGAACACAGTTTCCGTGAGGAGAAGCGAGGAAAACACCGCAGCTGCGGGATAAAGCATCCACACTGCACACACGAGATACGCGATATTCTCGGAGAACCGCTTCCGTGCGACGAGATAGAGCAGCAGTCCCGTCGCCAAACTCAGAACCAACTGCACGTAATAGAAGAGTTTGAAGTCTCCTCCGCCCACGAACATTGTAGCAGCGACCATATAGGGCACGAGCATATCGCGATAGGCAGTGGGCTGTTTGTTCAGAATAAAGCCCTCGCCGAGCCAGATATTCTGCGCAATCTCAAGATATTCCGGCTCATCCGGCGCCCGAAGCAAAGCTCCGTCGGGACGCAACTCAAGCACAAACAACCTGAATCCGGCGCCGATAACCATCAGCGCAAGCAGAATTGTGACCCGCTGCATGCGGCACTCCTTGACTCTAAATGAGAAAACGGAGAGGTCGTCCTCTCCGTTTGTAGTTGCTAAACTTCCGTCCGATCAACCCGCCATTCGCTTCTGCTCTTCCATAGTGATGCGCAGGTTCACGAGGCAATCCGGACTGGCATACTCCCCGCCATTACAGTTCGTCACATGCTTCACAAACGCGGCCAGGCGCTCCAGGGTATTCTCCTCCAGGTGGTGCTCCATTGTCGAGGCTTCGCGTTCGGCTGCCTGCGGTTCGACCCCCAAAACCTCAACCAGAAACTTGCGCGTCAGATCAAACCTGTCGCAAATCTGCTGGCCAATTCGTTCACCGTCTGCCGTAAGTTGAATCTTACCATAGTTCTCTTGTGACGCTAAACCGAGGTCGCGCAAACAGTTTACAGCGTGCCGTGCCGTCGGCAACCGAACACCCTCCGCGCGCGCAAGATCTGTTAAGCGCACGCCATCTGTTCCACGCGAAAGCTGATACAGCGTGCGCAAATAGTTTTCGCGCGTCGCCGTCAGACCCTCAATATTGTTTTTCGAGAACTTGCCCGGCCTGCTACCGTTGCCGTTTGTATACGGCTTGCCGTTTCCATTGCCGTTGTAGTTCATCATCCCCGTAATCGTTATAGTTTCTTCGTGTGTGGGCAATCAACATACAACATTTTTCTCGTCAAGGCAAGTGACACATGAGTTGCGCGCAAGGATTTTCAGACCACAAATCACGACTTACGAAAGTGTGGAGGAACGGTCGTGCAGAAGTAAGCGAAGGACACTAATTCATAAGTTGAGCATTGTCATATCGATTTGATGTAGTGTGCATATTCAGCATTCCCGATAAGGTTGTAGCCTATTCCTTCATGCCCATGTTGCCTGTAAAAACGCCTCGTTGTGCCTCGTCCTGCGGCTATACGTTCCTAAAGCCGTGCCTCGTGAAAGAAATTGCAGGACTTATCGCTATGAATGGGTAATTTTCTGATTTTTCTTTGTTTACTTTCTTCACAGCATATCTCACGACATTATATGCGCAGACAACTGATGTGAAGTGAACTGCCAAAGCATTGGCAGGTCCGCTTTTATCAAGCATTGTGGAACAAAAGCGGCCCGTCCATCCGGTCGGGCCGCGCGTCATACTTTTGACTGTGTTTTGTTATCACACTATCCGGTACACTTCCCAACGCTGCGAGCCGGGCACGATAAATTCCTGCATCCTGGTCGCAAATTCCTGATACTTGCCGCTCCCGACGTCCTGCATCATCTTCTCCCACTCGGCAAGCGACGATACGATCGACTCAACCACGACATGTGACGGTGATGGCCCGATGTGTCCGACCATTACCCGCTCGTTTTGCATCTGCGGCATGCCGGGCGACTTCGACATCGCCTCGCCGTATTGCCGTACGATTTCCAACGCTTCCTTTTGTGTTCCGAACGGAATGTCGAAGTGCCATTGACAAGCAAACATAGCGCTCTCCCCTGATTATTGTGATGTCGTGCTTATCTCTCCTCAAACTCCGCAATCTGCGTCACGCTTCCCACGGAAGTTTCAAAGAGGTTCCTGCGGATTTCCAGATAACGCGGATCCGTGAAGAAGTCCACCGAATGTTGTCGGGTGGGAAAGGTAATCATGAAGAGCCGGTTGATTTCCACGTCGCAGCACTTCTTCAACACTTCTGAAATCGTAAAGTCGTATTCAAAACATCCGTCGTATTCCGCGAGAATCGGCGTCATTTGATCGCGATACGCCGAATAGCGTTCGACGTCAAGAATCTGCATCGCAATAACGCGCTTGAACGCCACGCCTCACTCCCGCACGAGCATAAAGCACATGCCGTCGTAGCCTTTTGAACCGACCGTCTGCAGAGCCGTCGCCTGCAGGCGCGGCTCGTTTCGCAGATAGTCATTCATCCTGCGTACACCCTGTGTCATTGGTGAATCACTCTGCGCGTTGAGAATGTCCCCGTCACGAATCACATTATCCACGACAATCAATGTGCCCGGACGCGACATCTTCAGCGCCCATTGCACATAATGCACGTTGTTCTCCTTGTCGGCATCAATAAACACGACGTCGAACACGTGGCCCTCGCTCTGCAGCTTCGGCAGCGTTTCCAACGCGGGGCCGATCAGCACTTCGACCTTGCGCTCCACTCCCGCCCGAGCAAAGGCGCGCTTTGCAACCTCGGCATGCTTCGCATCGACTTCGAGCGTGATCACTCGACCGTCTGCAGGAATCGCGCGGGCCAGCAGAATCGCACTGTAACCGCCGAGCGTGCCGATCTCCAGCACATACTTGGCGTTCATCGCTGCTGTTATGATTTGCAGCAGTTTCCCTTCCAACTGAGAAACTTGAATCGCGGGAAGTCCTTCCGACTCCTGCTCGCGGATCACTGTTTCGAGCACGTCATCGTGTTTGACAAAGAGTGCTTCGAGGTAGTTGTCCACCGCGCCCCAGAGTTCCTGCATCGTCATTCCTCGTCTCTTCCCAATCGAAAGTGCTGCCGGAGAATCTCCGTGCCGGCATGATTGTAAAGCACCTGTTTGGTCATAACCACCGAGTCCTGATGACCGATGTACATTCCGTGAATGATGTGCGCAGAGCGGTTGTTGTCTACGCCGCCGCCTTGAAACATCAGAGTCGTTCCATTCTCGGTGACGCGCTTATTCGACACGAACCATGTCTTGTCGTCGATCAGGATGCGTCTACCGTCTCCGGAAACCTGCCATTCACCCCACTGAAGGACGCTCTCGCCGTTGGCTTTCCTGTAAACGATTCGCGTAATCAGCTTGCCTTGCGCTGCGCCTGCGGAGAAACGGGCGGGGACGGTCACGCGTGTGGTATCGTCCAATTCATCCGTATACGTCAGCGTTCCCTCCCACTCGCCAACTAAACCCAGCAGGTCAGAGAAAGAGATTGTGGGCTGCGCCTGCCCAACGGCCGTAAGGAACAAGACAGCGACAAGAAAGGAAATGATTCTCATGGCAAACAGCCTGACTTCGCTTCGGTAGCTTCTCAGGTCTTCAGGTCTTTCTTCCGCGCGGCAGGAAAGAGAACATTGTTCAGAATAAGACGGTAGCCGGGCGAGTTCTTGTGCAACGCAAGATTGGTGGGCGGGTCGCCGACCTGATGCCGGTAGTCTTCGGGGTCATGACCGCCGTAAAATGTCCAGAAGCCGTCGCCGAACTTACCGTGAATATACTTCGTTTCCTCTGTGCCTTCGCGTAATCCCAGAACAGTAACCGAGGGCTTCAGATACTCTTTATGAAAAGCCGTCGTCTGACCGAGAAAACCCTTCACCACGTTCGTGTGACTCTGCGTAAGCATCGTCGGCACGGGATCGAACTTCGCAGAAAAGTCGAACAACGTGAAATAGTCGCCTTCGCCGCCCTGCGCCAGCATGCCGGATGTCGGACTCACGTCTATCGACGAAAACTCGTAGACCATCGGGTCCGTGATCAATGTATAATTCTGAAAAGCCAGCGCGTTGCCGAAATCCATCTTGCTCGCGTAATTAGGATCAATCCCGTCGCCGTCAAATACGGTCGCACAAATGTCTGTGGCCGCCGCCGCAAGCGCGATGTCGTAACTGTCTGTCGCGCTGCACATCGCGAACAGGAAGCCGCCGCGGCCGATGTAACCCTTGAACGTGCGGGCGACCGCGAGTTTCATCTCGGAGACCTTCGTAAAGCCAAGCGACTTGGCGCTTGCTTCCTCTTCCTGCACCTGTCGCATGTACCAATCCGCGTTCCGATACATAGAATAGAATTTGCCGTATTGACCGGTGAAATCCTCGTGGTGCAAGTGCACCCACTCGTATTTCTGCAGTTTGCCTTCCAGCACCTCACGGTCATAGATCACATCATAGGGAATCTCGGCATAGGTCAACGCCAGATTGACCGCGTCGTCCCAAGGTCCTTCGCGCACTTCATCGGGCGCGTAGATTGCGACCTTGGTCGCCTTCTCCAACAGAACAACCTCCATGTTGGCGTTCTCAATCTCGAGGTAGATATCGCCCGCGCTTCCCGCATTCTCCGACTTGACGCCGCGCAGCCGGCAATCCGCGGCGATGCCGTCGTCGTATTCCATCATAAAGCTGCCGCCGCGATAGTTCAGGAGCCACTCCACTTTGAAGCCCTTTTCCAGCGCGTCATAGGCCACGCCGTAGGCCTTCAAGTGGTCGGATTGCGAGAGATCCATCGGAATGAGCAGCTTCTGCGCGAAAGCGGGAAGCGTGAAAAGTGCGATCGTTAGGAAGGCGAACAATTGTCTCATGAAATAGTATCCGAATCTGGTGACTTGGGTGCCGCCCGTTCGAGGCGTTTCTCACGAGCGTGTGCAAGCTCACGCGGAATGGTCAGGAAAAGCAAATGCAGAACGAGGCCGCCCAGTATGGAAAGAAAGAGCAGTCGAAAGCCGATCTCCCACGTCATGACATAATAGTAGAACGTGTAGAGCGTAATCGGCAAGAGTATCAGAATTGCTGTAAATGTGCCGGGTGAATAGCGTGACGATGAGATTGAAAGAGTGATGTGAAACCACGCATTGACAAAGAGGATACCCATCAGTGGCATGACGAACCACATCTGCTTCAGTCCGACATAGCCGACCAGCGCATACAGCGGCCAGCCGATTGCGATGTTGATGACAAAAGCGGTTGTCGGTGAAATGGGAGAGCGGTCGGACTCGCTCTTAAAAACATCCTTGTTCAACCAGCGGAGAAATCCGCCCGGAAGCACGTATTCTTCGAAGTGGTGCAGCATCAGCGCGGGAAGCGCCGACCAGAACACCCATTCGGGATGTCTGTACAACCATTCAAATATTGTTGCTATCAGTTTTCAGTACCGGTATAATAGAATAGAGGTGCGTCGGAGAGCGCGCCGCAATGGAGACGGTCTACGCCTAACCATTTGTTGTTTCACGAAACCTTGTTGGCAAGCACGCGCGCTTTGCGCCGCGCCTGTTCCAAATAGAGCGAACGGGGGTACTCGATCAGATACTCCTGCAGCATCTGCAGCGCCTTGTCTTCCTGATGCAAGTCCTCAAGTGTGATCACAGCCAACATATACTTCACGCGCGGCAAGTCTACGGATTCGGGAAACGAGAACACGAACGTATCCAATGCGGCAATCGCCCGCTCCGGTTGCCCGGACTCACGCAATGCCTCGGCCTCCGAGATACGGCTCCACTCCGCGAGCCTGCCATACTTCAGAAGGGATGCAGCTTCTCCGTATTTCTCGGCGGCTAAACCGTGATTCTGACGAAACGACGCGTAGTCGGCATCGGCAAACGCGCGTAACGCTCCGTGAAATCCACCGCTGCTCAACAGCGCCTGATAGAGTACAGCATCGTTAAACGAAATATTCTGTGTGCTGCCGCTCAGAATCGCTTCAAGCGCTTTGTCCGCAAGTTCAGTCGAGTCACGCCAGATATTGGCGCGCGCAATCCGCAGTTGCGCCTCCGCCGCATCGTCCGTCACTTGCCCGCGTTGCGGCGCGGATATCTGCTGCCAGGCTTCGATAGCAGGCGCAAATTCTCCGAGATAAGCATGCGCATCACCGATTCGCATCGCCGCCTGCTGTTTCAAAGCGGTACGCGAGCGCTGGAAGATCCCGCGATACTCAATCAGAGCTTCTTGTGCATTCTGTTCGTGTTCGAGCAGGATCTCCGCAATCCTGAAGCGAGCTTCTTCCACATCCGCCGATTTCGGGCGGCGTTCGAGAAACCGCTGATACGCCACTTTGGCTTCCGTATAGTTACCCTGGGCCTCGAAACACTGTGCAAGCCCGAGTTCTGCGCGCTCTGATAGCTGCTCGGACGTGTTTCGCGCCAGCACTTTCTCAAATCCGCGGCGGGCAAGCTCAACTTCACCGTCATTCAGCAGTTGCTGTGCGCTGCTGAGCACCAACGCGCCCCCGCTTCCTGTCAGCGAGTCCGCTGTCATTGTGGCGGACAGCGACTCGTCAAGCCTGCCTGACTTCAACGCATACCCCGCGTACATGCGCCAGACGCCGGACTCCTTCCTGTCGCGCTTTATCGCCTGTTCGAGCACCGACATCACCGTCGCATCCACTGCCGAGTCATCCGGAAAACGACTGAGGTAACTCTGCGAAATCTGCCAAGCGCTCGGCGACGACTTTGAGTGAAGCAGCAACTCCTCGGTCGCGCCGGCAAAATTCATCTGCGCCTGCAGACTTGAGGCAAGCTCCAACGCCATGAAACCCGGCATCTTCGCATCCTTGCGATAATCGCGTATCAGCTTTTCACTCGCCTCCCATCTGCGGTTCCGTTGTAACAGGTTCACCAACAAACGCCGGGCGTCCGGATTGTTCTGCTGAGTTGAAAGCGCCGCATTCCACACGTCCCACGCTGCGGACTCGTCGTCACGCGCCAGCTTCACTTCCCCCAAGAGCAGCGTCAATTGGAATTCGCTGATTGGGTCCTGCCACGGAGTCGCGGTGCGAAACTGCGATTTCCTGATCTGATCCTGCAAGAACGCCTCGGCCTGGTCAAACTTGCGCAATTGCATATAGCACTTGGGAATCCCCGTGATAGCACTCGCGTCGTTCGGCGCAAGCTTCAACACTTCGTGCCATGCCCCCAGCGCGCCGTCGAAATTGCCGCGCTGCTCTTCACGCCGCGCGCGATCCGCCTGCATTTGTTCTGGCGAACGCGGCGGCGGCTTCATCTGCTGCGATGGCCCGGGCTGGATGATGATCTGCTGTGCTGTAGAGTAACCGCTCAGCAGCAGCACGACAAGAAGTGTGGTGAGAGTGTATTTCATTTCATTAGGATTAACGGAATCACCCGCGAGTCGTCTTGCGTCGTCAGTCGGCAGAAATATTTCCCGCTTGCGGCGGATGAAGCACTCCAGAACCGTTGATGCGTGCCCGAAGTATACATCCCTTCTGCCAGCGTCGCGACCTCGCGCCCGAGCAAATCAAAAACTTTCAGCGCTATGTTGCTGCGTACGGGCAGCGAGAAACTAATGGTGGAGCTTGCATTAAACGGATTGGGAAACGCCGAAAGCGTGAGCGAAGACGGTAACTCGGGCCTCTGGTCATGTGAATTCAGCAGAATGGTTAAAGGAAAAGCCGCAACCTGCGCGCCGCCGCCGAACGAGCCGTCCGTGGTGACTTCCGTAAACGCGTAAAGCAGTGACCCGTTGTGCTCCTTCAAGATCATCCCGTTCAACAGATGATCTGACGCGACCGATTGCAGGTGCAGATTGGAGTTGAACGATCCGTCCGACTCCAACCCCAGAAACCAGATCGCCATGTTAGCCTCGCCGCGCACAAACATGGCAAGCACGTAACGCGCGTCTGCTGTGCGGAGCACTTCCCAACTCGTGACATACGAGCGCTGCGGCAACGGTCCCGGATCCCATGGGTCTATCTCCGTGGTGGTGCTGCCATCATATATGGTCATCCACACGCGGAAGGTGTTCAGCGTCGCGCCGGGCCGTACGGATGCGGCGATGCACGTCAAGACGCTCCCGTCATAATGAAACGCGTGACCCGCCGCACTTTCTCCCGCGTTCAAGTCCTCTTCGCGCAAAACAAGGCTGTCGGCATACGCCCCCTGCGTGTCAAACTCATGAAGAACCGTGCGTATCCGCCAACCCGTGCCCGTAAACAGACCCTGCTGCGACACGAGGCGCGGTTCGCCGTTTACCAAGTAAGAGTAGTATGTCTCCCCGATAGACAGTGTATCGCTGTCGATTAACTCCCCGTCGGGATGAAACCGGAACACCAACTGCCCGAGAGCGAAATTCCGCACGGAAACAAAGTATCCGTCAGCGAGCGATAAGAATCTTGGAAAGAACGCGGGCGACAAGTGTGTTTCCTCCAGCATCGTCCCCTCCGGGGAGAAAAACTGGAGTGCTGTCTCCTGCAGTCATTCATGGTAGATCATCTTTGCCCACGCGCCGCTCGAAAGCGTGCGAAACTCAACGCGCTGCGGGCAGCTTACGACACTCGTGCTTCCGATGTCAATCGTGTCGAGGTCACCAATGATATTCCCTGCAAGATCCACTTCCCGCCCGTAAGCGCCGATCCACTCTTCGTTCGCACTCGCCCATGTGCAGTAGATTGTGTTTGCGGCAGTAATCTCAATGGTCGGAAAGAAGAACCGTTCGTCGGTCGCTTCGTCAAGCCGCACCGGATCAAACTCCGGCTGCGCAAACGCCGACACGGCGACAAGCACGAGCCATACCGAAACAAGCTTCATGGTCTTCATGCGCGTTACTCCAATCTGTATTGCAGGTAGTAGCAGGCGTTGGCGGCGGCAAGCGTCTCCGAGGTCGCGGCCGTATATGCCGCGAACAGTTGATCGTTGTGCCGCACTGCGGAGAATTCCTGTATCGTCGGGCTGACTTCCGCGCGTGGGGTGATGCGGCTCCAGTAGCCGTCCTCGCCCAAACCAAGGACTGACAGCCGCATGTGCTCCGGTTCGCTTTCCAATGCAAGAAGATATGGAAACTCTCCACCCGAGGGCACGGCACGGAAGGCGACATATTCACCAAGCGACTCGCGTTTCGCGCGTGCCGAGTGCTGCGACTCGCGGCGTGTGCCGTTCAAAACGTGAGTTTCGAATTCAATCTCGCGTGAATCGGGTCGGCGATAGCCGCTCACGATGAACAGATCTCCCCCGCTCATGAAATAGTCCGTCCCGATCTGCTGCTTGGCGGGATACATGCGAGCAACGGTCATGCTGTCCGCCCAACTGCATAGCCGACCCATTTGATAGATATGAAAGGCGCGCTCGGACGACTTCACCATCGTCACCCCGTTGGCTCCGGCAGCCGCAAAATCGGGACTGGGAATTTCCAGCGTATCGCGGCTTAATTCGCGGCCCGCGCGTTCCAGCCACACGGAAATCAATCCGCGCTCCAGTGGCGACTCGTAGAGAATCAGAAAGAGCGTGTCCGCTTCTATCGGGTATGTCATCACGGCAGGGGCCGCCAGCCAGGCCGCTTCGCGCTTTCCCGTGCTGTCGCGAAAGACGATGAAACTCTCTTGAATGCAGCTGTGCGCGACCAGCGTCGCCGTTCCGTGATTCGCAAACCGGAAGCGGTCAAGCTCCGGAATACACTGCACCCACCGGCGATTCATAAAATCGAAGCTCTCCGGCCGCGAGAACGTCTTCAGCTTTTCGTCCCAAGTCGTGCCCGCGCCGCCGATGCTGTCGGTGTGAAACTCCACCCACTGACAATACAGCTCGCCGCTCTCCTGCCACGCGAGCCGCGGCGAGAAAATCTGTTCGGCAAGTCCGGCATCCAAACGCACTGCTTCCGGAGCGCGGGCGCAGCCAATCAACAGCAGGATGGTTAGAACAAACATCGCGGGGCAAGTCTGTTTACCCGCCGCCGCGATGTGCTCTACCATTTGCGGGCGTCCGCCGAAGAGGCCCTGCCCCGAACCGTTATTGCCACTTGGACAGTGCTTCAAAATACTTGCGCACCAGTTCTTCGTAGTCAGGTGTGAATTTCGCATCCAGCGCGCGCAGCAAATCCTCGCGCAGCTCATCGCTGCCCGGCTTCTTCGGCAATTCGCGCGGCGACGAGCGCACCATGTCGATTCCTGTGTTCGACTTGCGCTGCGGCGAAAACTCGCGTTCGCGGTTTGCACGCTGGAAATCCAACAGCTTGCTTTCTATCTTGTTCTGTCGTTCAATCGTCTCAGGCGTGATGCGTTGCGCTCGCAGGTCTTCCGCAACCTTCTCCATGTCTTCCTTCAGACCGTCGAGCCGCCCGACCGTCTGACGCGACGCTGCGGCTTCCGCCTGCAATTCTGCTGCCGACTTCGCCAACGCGTCCTGCTCTGCAGCCAATCTCTGCATGGCCGCGGCCTGCTGCTGTGAAATCGTCCCCTGATTCTGCATCATGCCCATCGACTGCTGATTGATCTGACCTTGCTTCTGCGACATCCCGCCGGCTTTGTTGCACATCGAGTTGCTGTTCGGCTTGTTGCATTGGCTCTGGCATTGCTTGCAGGCGTTGTTCTGCTGACGCAACGTCTCGTTCAGCGCGGCCATCGCCTGCTTGCGATAGTGCGACGCCGTGCGCGAGTCGCGCTCCTGCGTGGCGTTGCAAGCCGACTGCATCTGCTTGATCGTCTCTTCCATCGACGCCATCAGTTTCGGCGTCACGGCCATTGACTTTCTCGCAAGCTCCTGCATGTCCTCCTGAATCCGCTTCATCGCCTGCTTCAGATTCTCCTGCTCTTCGGCAAGCTCGTTCATCTGCGGACTGTTCGGATCAACATTCTGCGACTCCTGCCAAAGCTGTTCCTGACGCATGGAGAGGTCGAGCATCTTGTCGCGCGCCTTTTCCATCTCCATCATCGTTTCCAGGTCCTGATTGCTCTGCATCTGCTGACGAAGATTCTGCATCTGTTGCGCGAACTCGGCCATCTTCCGCTGCTGCTTCTTGCCCTGCTTTTTGGCCGATTGCTTCTGGCCCATCTGCATGTTCTGCGAGTTCTGCTCCATCTGTTCAGAAAGCTCTTCCTGCTGCATCTCCTGATTCAGCTCCTGAGCTTCCTTCTCGCCCTGCAGTTGATCCTTCTTCATCTCCTCGGCCAGCTTCTTCATCTCCTGCTCGATCTTCCGCATCTCCTCGGAGAGCTTCTCCTGCTGCTTGGCATTCTCCTGCGCACTCTGCGGAGAGTCCTGATCCATCTTCTCGTTGAGCTGCTCTTGCTGACGTGCGAGTTCGTCCAGTCGCCGCGCAAGTTCGTCAAGCTTCTTCTCGGCCTGCATCTGCTTAAGCATGTTGAGCGTCTGATCGAGTGCCAGATTGAACTGCTCCTGCATTTTCTGGAAATTCTCCAGCGCCTTGCGCATTTCCTCCGGTGTCGGCTGCTGCATCGCTTCGTTCAGCTTCCGCATCGCTTCCCGCATCTCAGGGGTGATGACCTCTTCCACCAGCTCGCGGATCTGTTCCATCTTCTCCATCACTTCCGGAGAATACAGCGAACGTATCTGATTGACCATCTGCTGCTGTTCGATAGCCTGCGAAACCTGCTCGAGCACTTGCGTCATCTGCTCCTGCTTCTCCATCAGTTCCGCGACTTCCTGCTTGCGCTCGTAGCTCATCTCGGGATTCGACTTGAACTCTTCGACCGCCTTCTCTACCTGTTCGCGCAAGTCTTGAGATTCAGAGAGCAATTCTTCGAGCGTGATCGTCCGGCGCTCCTCCATCTGCTCCTGCCGCTCGAAGATCTCCGCCATGGACGGGAAACGCAGTAAGCGCGTTTCGCTCTTCGCACGCTTCGGTCCGCTGATCCGGTCGTTGTCCCACACTTCCACGAACATCAACACCTGATCCTCCGGTAAAAGCTGCAGCGGAGTCAGGTCAAACGCCGTCTCGGCGATGCAGCGCCCGGGTTCAAGCATCCGATAGTCCAGCGCGAGCTTCTCATAATTCTCGTCTGCAATGTCGCCCGGCTGATCCCACGGCGACGTCCGGTAGTAGCGCAAATTCATGCGCGAAAACCCGTAGTCGTCCGCTGCGCCAGCCACGACAGCCACCTTTATATCCGCGGCGATTTCCAAATCCTGCGCAGGCTCAAGCAGCGTGATCACCGGAGCTTCGTCCGGACGCGCATTGATGCGATAAATAATCGGATCGCGGCTCTCCAATCCGTCGCTGCCCGTCAAATGGATATGATAGGTGCCGCTCTTTGACACCGTAAATTCACCGGATGCTTTGCTCCCGTCCAATACCAGCGCAAGCGTCTCGCGCGGAGTCGCCGCGTTCTCGCCTAAGTCGAAAAACTCGACAACCGCGCGCGCCAGCGGTCGGGTCGCAGAAACCGTCACTTTTGCCTTCGTTCCGATGACCGCTGAAATATCTCCCACATTCTCTTCCAGCGTCTTCGCTTCAAGACCCGTATAGGCCGGCGGAGTGAGCGTCACCGAAAGATAGCGCACTGCCGGAAGTTCTTTGATTGTCGCCGTATACTTCGCGGTCTTGACGTTGCCCGAGTATGCCCAATAGTCAAACGTCGTCGCCAACCCGCTCCACGTGACGGTATATTCCCCGTTCTCGCCGCCCACTCCGAGCGGTGCGTTCGCCGTGCGCCCACGTTCCTGACGCGTGATCGTCACTTCGTTCGGATATTCGCCCGTTGCCTTTACGACTATCTTCAGTGAATCACCGCGCACCAGCTCCACATCGCCCGGCTCTATCGTCAAAGTGAATGCCGCCGGAAGCGAGTAGTCCTTATCCGGATTCATCACACGTTCCGCCGCCGACATCAACGGCCGTCCGAACACAATCAACATCGCGATCGCCGCGACCGAAGTGAATAACGCGTAACGCGCACTCCTCCGCACGCGCGTCTGGTCCGGCAGCGTCGCGGGCGCAATCGGCACAAGCTCTTCGGCCACTCCGCGGCCCGCAGCAAGAATCAACTCCGGTGATACCCCGTCCCGCTCTGCGTTCTCAACCTTGTCAAGCAATTGCAGCGCGTTCAGCACACGGTCACGAATCGTTGGCATGCGCTCGGCGTATTGCCCTGCGAGCTTCTGATCGTTCGGTGCGAACACCGTATATTTGAGGATCGGCCAGAGCACGCCCAGTCCCAGCGCCGCAAGTGCCGACAGTCCCCACAGCGCGAACAGCACCGCACGCGTTCCGCCGCTGAAGTGCCCCAGCGATTCGAACACCAGCACCAATAACGTCACGGTCACCAGCGCGGCCAGCGCGAACAGCGCATGGCTCTTCAATGTATTGAAGAGAACGGCGCGGCGCAGCCCCGCCATCCAGTTGCGAATCGTCGAAAGTACTTCCCGAGCACCCATAAGCTATATGTCCTTCGTTATCTGACGCGTTCGCGCATCCGTTCGGCTATTCTGTCGCGTTGTATGCGCAATCTCGCGACGGCGTGCTTCAATCTCTCCCTCACCACCGACGGCGGCAATTCCCCCGTCTGCAAATACTTGTATCCAAGAATCGCGCGGGCAAAATACCAGCCCGCAAGTTGTTCAACGGCATGTCGTACATGCCGGCGTGTGCGCGGTGCGCGTGCGCGAAGCAATGTCAATGCGTGTTCCTTCTACTTTGCAATCAATGCCTGATACAACAATACCAATGCAACCGCTCCCGCCAGCGGATGAATCAACGCGATTCCCGCAGGCACCGGAGCCTTCATCCGTCTCAAGGCAAACAAACCGATTCCTCCCATCGCCGTAATCAGCGTGATCAAAAACGCCAGCCACGGAGTCGGTTTCGGCGAACTCGTCGCATGAATGATGAAAAATATCACTCCTGAAACCGCCAAACCGCCGTGGATCCAGACAAACTTCATCTTCGCGGGAAGCTGCCGGATTAGCGACCACAGGGGATTGAATCCTACCACCGCCGCCAGCGTCAGGAACGCTGCTGCCAAATAGAGATACATTCAGCAATCTCCAAGTTTCGTTTCAAAACGGAAGATTGAAAGCAAGAATAGAAAGAACAGAACTCTGAGTTTGCTGTTTTCTATCTCGCCTTCACGGCCTCCAGCACCGCTCTCGCCACACCCTCGCTCGACGCCGGATTCTGTCCCGTAATCAGTTTGCCGTCCACCACCACTTTGGGCTGGAAATTCTCCGCAGTCTCAACCGTCGCGCCTTGTTCTTTCAACTTGCTCTCCAGCAGGAACGGCATAAACGAATCCAATTGCACGGCCTTCTCTTCGCTGTCCGTGAAGGCCGCAACCGTCTTGCCCTCTACGAGCGGCTTGCCGTCGGAAAGTTTCACATCCACGAACGCCGCCGGGCCGTGACACACCGCCGCTACGACTTCCCCCCGCTCATACATTTCCACAATCGCCCGCTGCACCCGCGCGTTCCCCGGCAAATCGAACATCGTCCCGTGACCACCCGGGAAGAACAGCGCGTCATACGGCGTCAGGTCCACTCCCGACAGCGCGCGTGTGTGCTGCAGCAAGTCAATCTCTTTGGCGAACTTCTCTTTGCTCTCGTCGGTCAAACTGCGCGGATCGATCGGCACCACCCCGCCCGTGGGACTCGCCACCGTCACGCGCGCCCCCGCTTCCATAAATATCTGATGTGGCACCGCGAACTCCTCGAGCCACACACCCGTCGCGTGTGCCGAGTCAAACTGCGCAGTATTCGTCAAGACGATCAGGATTGCAATCAGTGTATCCATTGTCATTCTTCTCGTTTGTCAACTCGATGGTTCCCTCGTTCTGTCATCCTGATGCTTCTCACGCTTGTCATCCTGATGCGCCTCTTGCCTGTCATCCTGAACGAAGTGAAGGATCTATGCAAAGGACGTTCTCGCCCCACGCGCCAACCACAACGCCCCTCCGCCTATTCCACTCCGCGCGTCAGTGCATACACCAGCACGTTCGTTCCCATCTCCAGCGCCGCCTTGCGCTTTTCCGGCGGATCGTTGTGAATCTCTTCGGCTTCCCAGCCGTCGCACAAATCGCTCTGATAATTGTAGAAGCACACCATCACGCCGTTCACGAACAGTCCGTATCCCTGCGCCGGCGCTTTGTCGTGCTCGTGAATTTTCGGCAGTCCGTTGGGAAAGCGATGAATCGCGGAGTAAATAGGATGTTTGAACGGCAGCTCGTACCACTCCGCGTCGGGCAGCACTTTCTTCATTTCGCGCCGGAAGCTCGCATCCATCCCGTAGTCGTCGTTGGCAAACAGAAAGCCGCCCGCATTGAAATAGGCGCGCAGGTTGTTCACTTCATTCTCCGAAAACGACACATTGCCGTGTCCATTAATGAAAGTGATCGGATAGCTGAACAGTTCCAGAGAACTCGGCGCGACCGCCTTGGGTTCGGGGTCGAAGTCGGTTCCCGTCGTGGCCTCCGCGTATCGCAAAAGGTTGGCCAATGCCCGCCCGCCGGAGTACCAGTCGCCCCCTCCGTTATACTTCATCAGGCCCACTTTCAGACCCAAATCCGCACCCCACGAGGCACTCGCCGCACCCAAAAACAGCGCGCACGTCACCGCTCTCGCCGCTCTGTGCCGCAAGTTGCTATACAAAGTCTTTATTTTCAATGTCTAATCTCGCTGATCTCCGTTCCCCACATCCACTCTTAAACTCTTGGAAAACATGGTTAGTTGCAGTCTGAATCTGTTCGTCGTCCCTGCGACTCGCATCGTCTCGTCGTATCATCGAGTCGTCATTCTGAAGCAGTCTGCGGCTGAAGAATCTCTCTGCCATTCCCACAAACCAC
>JAANMU010000354.1_pt1 | contig 57206 bp, 40 predicted proteins | sample 7279701 | NCBI WGS metagenome assembly JAANMU01 (sample SAMN14094539, study PRJNA606508) | bioreactor metagenome | isolation source: A lab-scale SPAN reactor treating ammonium-rich wastewater day 57 | place: Ireland: Galway | collected 2017-03-13
CCCGACGCGAGGCCACCCTCGCGGTCCAGCCCCGAATAAGATCCAAACCCGTGCAGTGTCGGAGTCATCCCAGAAAACCCGAAATCCAATTCAAATTATCGCTTAGGCCCGACTTATCGCCCCACCCGACCCCAGGTTGCTAAGTATCGAAGATGCTTCATTTTGTACGGAAAATCTAATGACACTATATGACACTACATTACATTTATTAACATGAATATCCCCACTTGGGGATAAGGAAAAATCCCCTTATTTTACAGCTCATTGAAGTGCCCTATCCCCAGGGCCGGTCAGACCCTACCCACAATTCGAGAAAAATGTTTGAATGAGGGCCCGAGAAGTCTTAAGGAGACGGCGCCATCCCTATCGAAAAGGAGTCTCTTATGCCCCAAGCCCTGATCGTCGATGCCGTCCGCACCCCCCGCGGCAAGCGCGAAGGCAGCCTGAAATTCGTCCATCCCATCGACTTGGCGGCGGGCCCGCTGGAGGCCTTGGTCGAGCGCAACAAGTTTTCGCCGCTGGCCGTCGAGGACGTCCTTTACGGCTGCGTCTCCCAGCGCGACGCCCAGGACAACGTCATCGCCCGCGAGGCGGTGCTCGCCGCGGGCTGGCCCGTCGACATCCCCGGCGCGACGCTCAACCGTTTCTGCGGCTCGGGTCTCTCGGCTTGCAACCTCATGGCCCACACCATCATGGCCGGGATGTCCGACGTCCTGATCGGCGGCGGCGTCGAGCACATGACCCGCGTCCCGATGGCGATCAACTTCGAGATGGCCGGATCCAAGCTGACCGAGCGTTTCGATTTGGTGCCGCAGGGCGTCTCCGCCGAGCTGATCGCGGAAAAATACGGCTTCACCCGCCGCCAGCTCGACGAATACGCCGAGCGCTCGCAGGCCCGGGCCGCCCGGGCCTGGGAGGAAAAGCGCTTCGCGAAATCGATCGTCCCGGTGACGGCCAAGGACGCCGAGGGAAAGCCCTTCCGCTTCGAGAAAGACGAACACCTGCGTCCCGGCACCACGGCCGACAAGCTCGCGACGCTGAAGACGGTGTTCAAGGAGGACGGAGTCATTCACGCGGGCAATTCCAGCGGCATCGTCGACGGCGCGGCGGCGGTTTTGTTCGCCAGCGAGAAGGCCTGCAAGGAGCACGGCTTTAAGCCGCGCGCGCGAGTCGTCGCCACCGTCGAGGTCGGCAGCGATCCCATTATCATGCTGCTGGGCCCGATCCCGGCGATCCAAAAGGTCTGCGCCAAGGCGAAGCTGAAGATCTCCGACATCGACCTCTTCGAGATCAACGAGGCCTTCGCCCCCGTGCCCCTGGCCGTCATGCAGGACCTGAAACTCGACCCCGAGAAGGTCAACGTCAACGGCGGGGCCATCGCCCTGGGCCACCCGCTCGGCGCCACCGGCGCCATGCTGTTGGGCACCGTCTTGGACGAGCTCGAGCGCCGCAACCTGCGCTACGGCCTGGTCACGCTCTGCATCGGGCACGGCATGGGCGTGGCGACGATCATCGACCGACAGGTCTGAGCCTCGTTATTTCTTCCCAAGATGTGAAATTTCTTTCAAAAACTGAGGTGCGCCCACGCCAAGGTGTGGGCCGGGCTAGGTTTGCCTCCGACCTTCCTTTGTAAGGCGCTGAAATATCTTAAAATTTTTCCCGTCCTACAAAAGCCCGCTTGGCATATTCGTTGCTCATAGTCCTTGGGGCCTCTATTTCCGGCCCCAAGGGAGCACTTTGGGCGACGGCATCCAAAAAAAATACGCCTTGATCGTCAACGGAGACACCGAAGCCCGGCATCTGGGCAACGTGGACCGGGCGGTCAAGGCCCTACGCACCGAGGGCAGTTACGACATCTCCGTTGCCAGCCCCAAGGCCCCCGGCGGTGCCGTCGAGCATTTCGAGGCCCCGAGCCGCGAGGGACTGGAAAAACTCCTCTCGGGAATGAAGGCCCAGATGGACGACGACGATCTCCTGGTCGTCTATTTCACCGGCCACGGCGACAGCGGCGCCAAGGGAGAAGGCTGCGTCGCGCTCCCCACGGAATGCCTTTCCTTGAGCAGCCTGTCCGCCGACCTGAAAAAGCTGTCCTACGGCAAACGCATCCTGGTGATGGACAACTGCTACTCGGGCAGCGGCTTCAACCTCTTCACCGACACCAAGACGACGGTCGTGTCGCAGGGCTCGCCGGGAGAAAAGGTAAGCTGCCAGCTCTTCAGCCCCTTCTTCTGGAGCGACCAGGTCCCCGACGCGGATCAGGACGGCAAGATCAGCGTTCAAGAACGATTCCAACACGCCGTCCTCAAGGGTCAGAGCGAATCGCTGCTGCAATTTTATTCCCCCGAGCCGCTCTCCTTTTCCGGCGGCGTCGCCGCCCGGCCCTTCCGGACGGCCGACGGCAAGCCCGTCGAAGTCAAGAACGGCAAGGAGCTGAAGGCCCAGCTCGCGCGTCTCAAACCCGGACAAGTGGCGTTGGTAGCCTTCTCCGCGGACTGGTGCGTCCCCTGCAAGAGCTACCAGCCGCACTTCGAAAAAATCGCCCATCAGGACGGCGGCCGCGTCCTGATGATCCACGCCGAGGGCCGGGACGGCAGCGAGGAGGACTGGGCGGAGTTCGGCGTCACCAGCTTCCCCACGGTGAGCTTCGTCGATTGGAACGGAAAGGTCGGGAAGGTCGCCGACCGCATGGACCCGATGGCCTCCCTGGCCCTCCTCGCGGTGCACAGCCCCGAGGAACAGATCAAAGTTTACCTCGCCAAGCTGAACAGCGGCGACGCGAAGGAGCGCTTTCGCGCGACGCTGGGGCTGCGCGCGATGGAGGCCAAGGCGGGGCCGGCGGCGGCAGCGCTGGGCAAGGCCTTGCGCGACCCCGACGCGACGGTTCGCCTCGGCGCGGTCTGGGCGCTGGCGGAGATCGGCCCGGCGGCCGAGCCGGCGATCCCGGCGCTGCTCAAGTGCCTGGAGGCCGACGATTACGAACTCGTCCTCGGCGCGGCCCGCGCCTTGGGGGCTATCGGGCCGAAGGCGAAATCCGCCGTTCCCGCCCTATTGAAGCGCTTCGGCTCGAACCTGCAGCGCCTGGCGCAGATCGCGGTGGCGGAAAGCGGCCTCAATCCGACGCTGAACCTGCACTTGGCCGACGATAAGGCCTTCGCCCTGGCCGGCGCCCTCGTCGGATCCGCCGTGCGGATCGATCCGGGGAATTCGGACCTGCTCAAGACCTTTTTGGAAATCCTGCGCGACGCGAAAAGCGATTACCTGCGGCGCCGGCACGCGGTCGCCGGCCTGGCGAAGATGGGCGGCGCCGCCGCCGAGGCCGCGCCTCAGTTGATGGCGATGATCGAGGACCCGCAGATCGGCCACAATTGCCTGACCGCGCTAGCCGCGATCGGGAAATCCTCGCCGAACACCCTCGCGCTCCTGATGGCGCAGGCCGCGGACCGGAAGCAGGCCCCCTTCCTGCGATTCCACTACCTGCAAACCCTGGGAGATGTGGGCGCGCCCGCAGCATCTCACGGTGAGACGCTGCTCAAGATGGCCCAGGACCCAACGGAGGACCCGAGGCTTCGCAAGCAGGCCCTATTGACCTTGCGCAAAGTCGACCCGTCGAAGACCCAGGCGACGGAAGCGCTGCTGGCCTCCTTCGCGGACGTCTCGCTGCTGTTTTCCAAGCCGCGGACGGCGGAAGAGGAGCCGCCGCCCGCGCCCCAGGCCCTGCCTCGCTGGTCTTTCTCGCCCAGCGCCGAGTTTTCGGCGCGTCCCGGCGCGGGGGGCGCCGGTTTCGGGCTTACCGCCGGCTATCGCGTCTCGCGAACATTCGAGCTGAGGCTGGGCGCGACCTTCCAGGGCATGCACCTGGCGAAGGAAGACAGGCCCGCCGACTTCCAGGCCGGCCTCCGCTTCGAGCCCATCCTGCACCTCTTCGGCGCGCCGGAAAAATCGGGCGCGCATCTGACCTTGGGGGAGATCGGGGCCTACCACCTCTTCGCGAACGGCATCACCGGCGGGTACTTTGCGCCGCTCGGCATCGGCTTTTCGATCAAGGTTGGGGAAAACTCGCAGCTCAGCCTGGGCCTCAAGGGCCAAGTGCACCGGGAAAAAGACTGGAATTGGGGCGGCAGCGGGCAATTCGGCTGGGTCACGCGCTTTTAAAAAATTCTACAAGATGCAAGGGTCGTGGTACTCGCCCCAGACCTCGCGCAGCGTGCCCATGATCTCGCCCACGCTGGCATAGGCCTTCACCGCGTCGAGGATCAACGGCATCAGATTGTCGCGGCCCTGCGCGGCGGCGCGGATGCGTTCGAGACAGGACTGAACCTTGGCGGCGTCGCGCGAGGCCTTCACCTTGCGCAGATTCTCGATCTGGGTGCGTTCGACAGCGGCGTCGATCTTCAATATCTCCAGCGGCTTTTCGCCCTCGGACAGGAAGTCGTTCAAGCCGACGATTTTCTCCTCGCCGCTCTCCACCTTGCGCTGATGGCGAAACGAAGCCTCGGCGATCTCCTGGATCGGAAAGCCCAGCTCGATCGCGCGCACCATGCCGCCCGCCTCGTCGATCCTTCGGATGTAATCGTAAGCCTTTTCTTCAAGGGTGTCGGTAAGCGTCTCGACGAAGTACGATCCGCCCAAGGGGTCGATCGTCTTGGCCACGCCGCTCTCGTGGGCGATGATTTGCTGGGTGCGCAGGGCGATGCGCACCGCCTCATCGGTGGGCAGGGCCAGGGTCTCGTCCAAGGAGTTGGTGTGCAGGGACTGCGTCCCGCCCAGGACGGCGGCCAGGGCCTGCAGGGCCACGCGCACCACGTTGTTGTAGGGTTGCTGGGCGGTGAGGCTCACCCCCGCGGTCTGGCAGTGGAAGCGCATCCGCATCGACTCGGGCTTCTTGGCCCCGAAGCGGTCCCGCATCAGGTGGGCCCACATGCGGCGCGCGGCGCGCATCTTGGCGATCTCCTCGAAGAAGTCGTTGTGCACGTCCCAGAAGAAGCTCAGGCGCGGCGCGAAGTCGTCGACGTTCAGGCCGCGGTCGACGCAGGCCTGCACGTAGGCAATGCCGTCGGCGACGGTGAAGGCCAGCTCTTGCACGGCGGTCGAGCCCGCCTCGCGGATGTGGTAGCCGCTGATGCTGATCGGATTGAACTTGGGGAGGTGCTTTGTGCAGTACTCGATCGAGTCGACCACCAGGCGCATCGAGGGCTGGGGCGGAAAGACGTAGGAGTTCTGCGCGATGTATTCCTTCAGGATGTCGTTTTGGATGGTTCCGCTGACCTTTTCCATCGGGACGCCCTGCTTCTCGGCCACCGCGACGTACATGCAGAGCAGGACCGAGGCCGGGGGGTTGATCGTCATCGAGGTCGTCACCTTGTCGAGGGGAATGCCGTCGAAAAGGACCTCCATGTCGCGCAGCGTATCCACCGCGACGCCGCAGACGCCCACCTCGCCCCGCGCGCGCGGCGAATCGGAGTCGTAGCCCATCAGCGTCGGAAAATGAAAGGCGGTGCTCAGGCCGGTCTGACCGTGCTCGATCAGGTAGTGAAAGCGGCGGTTGGTCTGCTCGGGGGTGCCGAAGCCGGCGAACTGCCGCATCGTCCAAAGCCGCCCTCGATACATCGTCGGGTAGACCCCGCGCGTATAGGGAAACTCGCCGGGCTTCCCGAGCTTTTTCTCCGGATCGAAACTTTTGAGGTCTTCCGCCTCGTAGCGCTCTTTCAAGGGGATGCCCGAAAGGGTGGTGAATCCGGACGGCCGTTCGGAGGCGGCCGGGCTGCGCGGTTCGCGGGCGGGGCTGGGATTTCGCTGGGTCTTGAGGGCCATGCCCCATTTCAAGCCCACGCGGGGGGCAAAGTCAACTGCTTCACTTTTCCCGGCGCGGAGGTGTATAGAGAGAATCTTCCGCCGGGTAAAACCAGCGGTTTGTCCCCGGCGTACCCATTGCAAACCCTAATTCGGAGGATCCCATGAAACGCCTTTTGCTCACCCTTGCCCTCGTGATCGGCCTCCCCGGCCTGGCCGCCGCCGCGGAGACCTACCAACTCGACGTCCAACAAAGCCAGATCGAATGGGTCGGCAAGAAGGTGACCGGCCAGCACAACGGCCTCGTCACCCTCAAAGGCGGCCAAGTCACCCTCGACGGCCAAAAGATCACCGGCGGCGACTTCAAGATCGACATGAAGAGCATCAAGGTCCTCGACCTGACCGATCCCGCCGCCAACCAAAAGCTGACCAACCACCTCAACTCGGACGACTTCTTCTCCACCGCCAGCCACCCTGAGAGCGTCTTCAAGATCACCTCGGTAAAGGACTTGGGGGGAGGCAAGGCCGAGATCACCGGCGACCTGACGATCAAGGGCATCACCAAGCCCGTCACCTTTCCGGCCGAGCTGAGCTTCCAAGGCGACAAGATCAAGGCCACCGGCACCTTGAAGCTGGATCGCACCTTGTGGAACATCCGCTACGGCTCGGGGAAGTTCTTCCAAGGCCTCGGGGATAAGCTCATCTACGACGAATTCGAGCTCAAGCTTAATTTGTACGCGAAGAAATAATTCGGTGCGACCGATGCGGGGGCGCGGAGGGTGTTCCCCTCCGGCTTTTCCGAAACTCGCGGTCTATTAGATGGTTGTGCAGAAAACCTTGTTTATTCTTGTGAGAGTAACAATTTAAGGACGCTCAGACAGTCGGAAAAGCCTCCGCGGAACACCCTCCGCGCCCCCGCACCGGTCGATCTATTATATGTGTTATTTTTCGGCCTCAGGGATTCCTGAGGCCGTTTTTCTTTGCCTTTTGCTTGCGATTCGTTTGAAATCTCGGCGAAGCGAGGACCCTCGATGAAAACACGCCTCTTCGCCCTTCTTGCCTTGGCCCTGTTGGCCTCCTGCACCCCAATGTCCCAGCCCGAAGGCGGGCACACGGTTCCTCCGCCGCACAGCGACGACAAGGTCATCGGCCGCAACCCGGTCGGCAAGACCCTCTACCAAGGCGAACGCGGTGGCCGTTATTACTTCAGCGATTCGGGGAACAAGGTCTACATCGACACGCCCGACGACAAGATGGTCGGAAAGACGAAAGACGGACGCTTCATTTATCAGGGGCCGCGCGGCGGGATGTACTACTACAACGAGCGCGGGGAAAAGACCTACCTCCAGCTTAACTATTAGTAGAAGCTGTAGAAATACTGCTTTTTTTCATGCCGGAGCGAATCCGCCACTATTCTCGGCTATTGGATTTCTTTAATAACGTGCCGACAGATCACGAGGCGCTGGATCTCGCTGGTCCCCTCGTAGATCTCGGTGATCTTGGCGTCGCGGTAGTGGCGCTCGACGGGATAATCCTTGATGTAGCCGTAGCCGCCGTGGATCTGAATCGCCTTGTCGGCGACCCGCATCGCGGTCTCGGAGGCGAAGAGCTTGGCCATCGAGGCCTCTTTGCCGAAGGGCTGCCCCTGGTCCTTCAGCCAGGCCGCGCGGTGCACCAGCAGGCGCGAGGCGTCGATGTCGGTCGCCATGTCGGCCAGGTAGCCCTCGATCGCGCCGAATTCGTAGATTTTCTTGCCGAAGGCCTCGCGCTCGGTGGAGTACTTGCGCGCGGCCTCGTAGGCCGCCCGGGCTATTCCCAAGGCCTGCGTCCCGATGCCGATGCGGCCGCTGTCGAGCGTGCTCATCGCGATCGTGAAGCCCTGCCCCGCCTGCCCCAACAGGTTGGCGGCGGGGACCTCGCAATTGTCGAGGACGATCTCGGAGGTCGAGGAGGCGCAGATGCCGAGCTTCTTCTCGACCTTGCCGACCGCAAAACCCGGAAAGTTTTTCTCGACGATGAAGGCCGAGATGCCCTTGTGGCGCTTTTCCTTGTCGTTCATCGCGTAGACGATCATCGCGTCGGCGTGCGGTCCGTTGGTGATGAAGTTCTTGCGCCCATTCAGGACCCACTTGTCGCCCTTCTGCACGGCGGTGGTCTGCTGGTTGGCCGCGTCGGAGCCGGTGCCCGGCTCGGAGAGGGCGTAGGCCCCCAGCTTCTGCCCGGAGGCGAAGGGCTTGAGGTACTTCTCTTTCTGCGCGTCGGTGCCGAACTTCAGGATGGGCCCGCAATACAGGGAATTGTTGACCGACATTGTGACCGAGGTCGAGGCGCAGGCCGCGGAGATCTCCTCCAGGGCCAGGACGTAGGCCAGAGTGTCGAGGCCGGAGCCGCCCCATTCGGTCGGGACCATCATGCCCAGGAGGCCCAGTTCGGCCATCTTCGGCAGGTGGCGGCTGGGAAACTCGCCCTTTTGGTCCATCTCGGCCGCGGTGGGCGCGACTTCCTTCTGGGCGAAGGCGCGGGCCATGTCGCGGATCATCTTGTGTTCTTCGTTGAGGGAGAAATCCATATTTTCCTACCTAATAAAATGAGCGGAGCCCTATTTCCCTTTAAACTCGGCCTTTCGCTTGTCCAAGAAGGCCGTCACGCCCTCCGTACGGTCCTCAGTGGCGAAGACCAACGGGAACACCGCCCGCTCCACCGCCAAACCGCTGCCGATATCGAGATCCGCGCCGTCGTTGACCGCGCGCTTGGCGAGCTCGATCGCCACGGGTCCCTTGGACAGGATCTCCTTCGCGGTGACCTCGACGTCCTTCAGCAGCTCGGTCGCGCCGCAGACCTTGTTGACCAGGCCGATCTCGAAGGCCTCCTTGGCCGAGATCATCCTTGCGGTGAAGATCAACTCTTTCGCGCGATTCTTGCCGATCAGCCGAGCCAAACGCTGAGTACCGCCGAAGCCTGGGAAGATGCCCAAATTGACCTCGGGAAGGCCCAGCTTGGCGTTCTCAGAGGCATAAATGAAGTCGCAGGACAGCGCCAACTCGAGCCCTCCGCCCAGGGCGAAGCCGTTGACCGCGGCGATGACCGGGCGGCGGCAAGTCTCAATCATCCGCATGACGTGGTGGCCCAGGTCGCAGAATTCCTTCGCCTGCAACGGGGTCATCTCTTTCATCGCGGCGATGTCGGCGCCGGCGACGAAGGCCTTCTCGCCCTCGCCGGTGATGACGACCGCCTTGGCCTCGGGATTGCGATGCACCTCGTGCATCACGTTCAGAAGATCGAGCAGCACTTCCCCGTTGAGCGCGTTGAGAGCCTTGGGACGATTCACTTTGATGGCGAAGATTCCGTCCTTCGATTCGGTGAGAAGGTTCTTGTATTCCATGCAATCACCCCTAAGATTTAAGAATATTTGTAAAACCCGCGCCCGGTCTTCCGTCCATACCACCCAGCCTCGACGTACTTTCGCAGCAGGGGACAGGCGCGGTACTTGGTGTCGCCGAACTCTTTATACATGACGTCCAGGACCGCCAAGAGCGTATCCAGACCGACGAAGTCGCAGAGCTCGAGCGGGCCCATCGGGTGATTGAGCCCCATCTTGACCGCCGCGTCGATGTCCTCGGCGCTGCCGACGCCCTCGTAGAGGGTGAAGACGGCCTCGTTGAGGAAGGGCAACAGGGTACGGTTGACGATGAAGGCCGCGGAATCCTTCGCGGTGACGACCTTCTTGCCCAGCTTCTCGCCGACCGCGCAGACCTCTTGATAGGTCGCGTCGTCGGTCTGCACCGCGCGGATGACCTCGAGGAGCTTCATCACCGGCACGGGATTGAAGAAGTGCATGCCGATCACCTTCTCGGGGCGCTTGGTGACGGCCGCGAGACGGGTGATCGAGATCGAGCTGGTATTGGTCGCCAGGATGGCCTGCGGGCCGCATTGGGCGTCCAGCTCGCGGAAGAGTTTTTCCTTGGCGGGCACGTCCTCGGTGATGGCCTCGATGATCAGGTCGACCTTGGCGTAGTCGGCGAGGTTACAGGTCCAGGTCAGTCGCTTCAACGCGGCGTTTTTGTCGTCCTCGCTCAACTTGCCCTTCTCGACCAGCTTCGCGAGCTGCTTCTGCACCGTCGCGCCCGCCTTGTCGTTGTGCTGGGGCGACTGGTCGCAGGCCAGGACCTCGTAACCGGCCAGGATCGCGACTTGCACGATCCCGCTGCCCATTTGTCCAACTCCGATGATACCGATTTTTTGCACCGCCATTAGGATCTCCTTCTTGTAGGGGCCGTTCGCGAACGGCCCACAGCGGGAACCGAACGCCGATTAAAATTCAAAATAGGCTTAAAGGCTCTCGACGATCAGCGCCACGCCCTCGCCGCCGCCGATGCACAGGCTGGCCAGGCCGCGCTTCGCGTTGCGCCGTTTCATGCCGTAGAGCAGGGTCACTAAAATGCGCGCGCCGCTGGCGCCGATGGGGTGGCCCAAGGCCACGGCGCCGCCCCACACGTTCACCTTGTCGGCCGGGATGCCGATCTTCTTGTTGTTGGCGACCGCGACTACCGCGAAGGCCTCGTTGACCTCCCAAAGGTCGATGTCGGCGGCCGTCAGGTTGGCGCGCTTCAAGGCGCGCTGCATGGCCTCGGCCGGGGCCATCGTGAACCACTCGGGGGCGATCGAGGCCTGGTCTTGGGCGACGATCTTGGCAAGCGGCTTCAAGCCCAGCTCTTTCGCCTTCTTGGCGCTCATCACCACCAGGGCGGCCGCGCCGTCGTTGATCGAGCTGGCGTTGCCGGCGGTCACCGTCCCCTCTTTATGGAAGGCGGGGTTAAGCTTGCCCAATTTGGCGATATCGCCCTTCCCCGGCTCCTCGTCGGTTTCGACCAAAATGGGATCGCCCTTGCGCTGGGGCACGGGCACCGGGACGATCTCGTCCTTGAAGATGCCGTCCTTCACCGCGGCCAAGGCGCGGCGGTAGCTTTCGGCGGCGAAGGCGTCCTGCTCTTCGCGGCTGACCTTGTGCTCTTTCGCGCACATCTCGGCGGCGCTGCCCATGTGGAACTGGTTGTAGACGTCCCAGAGTCCGTCGTTGACCATGGTGTCGATCACCTGCGCGTTGCCCATGCGCAGGCCCTCGCGGGCCTTCGGCAGCGCGTAAGGCGCCAGGCTCATGCTCTCCATGCCGCCGGCGACCACGACGTCGCGGTCGCCCGCGCGGATCATTTGGTCGGCCAGCATCACGGCCTTCAGCCCCGAACCGCAGACCTTGCCGATGGTCAGGGCGCCGGTCTCCTTGGGGAGGCCCGAAAAAATCACCGCCTGCCGCGCCGGAGCCTGTCCTTCCGCCGCGGTGAGCACGTTGCCCATGATCACCTCTTCGACCAGCTCGCCCTTGATCCCGGCGCGCTTCACCGCCTCTTGGATGGCGACGGCGCCGAGCTTGGGCGCCGGTACCGAGGCCAAAGAGCCCAAAAAGCTGCCGATGGGCGTGCGCGCCGCACTGACTATGACGGAATAATTTTCAGGATTGGACATGGAAAATACCTCCAAGAGTGGCTTGATCGCCGCGTTCGACGATAAGGCGGCCCGGCGGTTTAAAGCAAGATCGCAAATTCAAGTCAATGGATATTCGCGCCGAACGGGCCTGGCCCCTTCGGGATAAGCCCCGATATTCCTTCGCCAAATTTATTTCCTAGCGCCCGGGAGACGGTTGACGAAAGGGGGCGGGGCAGGCATAAGGGGCGCATCATGCCGAGCCTCGGAAGCGTCCCCTATCTGAATGCGCTGCCTTTGTTGGAAGGTTTAGAGGCTGCGACCCAAACGCCGATCGTATTCGACAGCCCGGCCCGCCTCCACGAGCGGGTGCTGCGCGGCGAGATCGACGTCGCCCTGCTGCCGGTCATTTCTTATCTGGAATGCCCCGACCTGCGCCTGATCCCGAGCACGGGCATCGTCTCCCACGGCGAGGTGCGCAGCGTGAAGGCCTTCCACGAAAAAACGGGCGTCACCCTCGCCAACTGCGCCCGCGTCCACCTGGACACCGACTCCAAGACCAGCCGACGGCTGCTCAAGCTGCTGCTGCTAAAAAAGTACGACCGCGACCTGGCCGAGATCGACTTCGTCGAGTCGGCCGGGGATGCCGACACCATCCTCCAGATCGGCGACAGGGCCCTCGAGAAAAGCCACTTCGGGAACGCCAGCGACCTGGGCGCCGAATGGAAAGAGCTGACCGGTCTCCCCTTCGTCTACGCCTGCTGGATGAGCCGGGTGCCCATCACCCAAGAGCTGCTCACCCACCTGCATAACGCCAAGATGATGGGAAAGCAGTCCCTCGAGGACATCGCTTCCCGGCAAAAATTGATTCCCCCCGACGAGGCCTTGAGCTATCTGACCCAAAACATCCAGTACGATGTCGAGGGTCCCGAATTGGTCGGCCTAAAGATGTTCTTCGACTGGGTCGTCGAGCTGGAGAACCAAAACTATGACACTTCCCTCCGCTTTGTTGCATAAGCTCGAAGCGCGCGAGCGCCTCGACGACGAGGACGCCCTCGCGCTGTTCCGCCACGGCGACCTGCTCACCCTGGGCCACTACGCCAACCAAGCCAACCTGGCCAAGAACGGCGACACCGTCGGCTACGTCATCGACCGCAACCTCAATTACACCAATGTCTGCGTGCTGCGATGCAAGTTCTGCGCCTTCCGCCGCGACAAGGGCGCTGAGGGCAGCTGGGAGCTTAGCCACGAGGAGGTCGACGCCAAGATCGAAGAATTGATCGCCAACGGCGGGACGCAGATCCTGATGCAGGGCGGCCACCACCCCGACTTCAAGCTCGACTACTACGTCAATTTGCTCGGCCACATCAAAGCCAAGTACCCGCGGATCACCGTGCACGCCTTCTCGCCGCCCGAGCTGCACCACGTCGCCCATCTCTGCAAACTCTCCTATAAAGATCTCCTCTCCGCACTGAAGGCCGCGGGCCTCGACAGCATCCCGGGCGGCGGCGCCGAGATCCTCAACGACAAGATCCGCCAAAAGATCTCCTCCGGAAAATGCACCAGCGAGGCCTGGCTCAAGATCTGCGAGACCGCGCACGAACTGGGCATCCAAGGCTCGGCGACGATGATGTTCGGCCACGTCGAGACCGTCGAGGACCGCGTCGCCCACCTGCGCCAACTCCGCGACCTGCAGGACCGCACCGGCGGCTTCTTCGCCTTCATCCCCTGGACCTATGTCCCCGGCAACTCGCCGATGGGCGGCGAGTCGGTGGGCGGCCACGAGTATCTCAAGACCCTCGCGATCTCGCGCCTCTATATGGACAACTTCCAAAACATCCAGATCTCCTGGCTGACCCAGGGCATCAAGGTGGCCCAGATCGCGATGCAGTTCGGCGGCAACGACATGGGCTCGACCCTGCTGGAGGAAAACGTCGTCCGCTCCACCGGCGTCCCCAACCGCACCAGCGTCGACGAGCTGCGGCGCGTGGTGTCCGAGAGCGGCAAGGTCCCGCGGCAACGCGATACTTTCTACCGCTACCTTCATTAAGCCTCGCAACGCATGAAAGCGCGTCTCTTCGGCATGCTGATCGGCTGGACCTTGGCGGCCTGGGTTTCCGGGACGGCGGGTGCGGTTTCGGGCGCCGAAGCCTCCTTCGGACAATGGATATGGTCCGCCCGGGACGCGGCCGTCTTCGCCAAGACGAAGGCCGCCGTGCCCGACCTGATCCCTTCGCCCTGGATCGCGACGCTCTCCTTCGCCGAAGGCCGGCTCGAGGCGCGCCGCGCCCTCTCCCCCGCCCTCGCCGGGGCCTCGCCGATCGCCGCCGTGGTGCGGCTCGACGAGAGCTTCCACCGGGCCTGGGAGGCCCTCCCCGCCCCCGAGCTCGCGGCCTCCCTCGAGACCGCCCTGTCCGATTTGGAGCGGCGCGCGGCCGCCGCCGGCACGGAGATCCTGGAGTGGCAGCTCGACTACGACTGCCCGCAGCGGCGCCTCGGCGAGTGGGCTGAAGTCTTGCGGCGCCTGCAGTCGGGCGCCCGGCGCGACCGCAGGCTCTGGATCACCAGCCTTATCTCGCACCTGCAAGACCCGGACTTCGGCAAGCGCCTGCAGGGAATCGTCGCCGGCCATATCCTGCAAGTCTTCGACACGGGCGGGCTTCCCGAGGGTCTGGCCGCACAAGACCTCGCGGCTCAGCTTAAGACCCACGCGCTCCCCTTTCGCCTGGGCCTGGGCGCCTTCGAGCGCGGCAAGGCCTACGAGACGAAGACCGAGCACCGGCTTTGGTTCTCCGCCCTCCCCGACTTCGCCGCGAATCCCTGGTATCGCGGCCTCTGGGTCTTCCCCGCCGGAAAGTCCTGGGCCCACCTGCTGCCCTCCCTTGAAAGGAGACCATGAAACGCTTCTTCCTGATCGCGGGCCTTCTCGCCGCCTTGTCGGTTCCGAGGGAGCCCCGCGCCTGCGGCGGCCCGTCATATTTCCCGGTCGGCGAGGTGCTCTCCCCCGTCGAGGCCCTGCTCGAGCAGACCCTGAACCCCCTCTACCACTTCGTCGACGGCTATACGATCGAAGCCTTTCTCTTTCTCTATCCCTTCCACGTCGATCCCGCGCGGCAAGGCCAGGTGGAGGATCTCTGGAGGCTCTCCTACGAGAACCGCTGGGACTTGGACGGAACGGAAAGCGCGCCCGGCTATTCCGGCGCGAGCCTCGAGGCCTTCGAGGCGGCCCTGCGTCGCGGCGACGCTTCGGCGACCGAGGCCGAGGCCCGCCGCGTCGTCGAGCAGGTCCTCGACATGCCGCTCGCCCTCGCGAACCAAAATCAGAAGGCCTTCGCCCGCGCGCTCGAATACCTGGACCTAAAACCGTCCCTGCCCCCGCTTTCCGCCCAGACCTTGGAGAAGTACTTCCTGTCCGCCGGCGGCCTTTGGCCCCCGCCGCCGAAGCGCCCCTGGGAGATGCTGTCGCTGCCCTTGGCCCTGCAGCAGGGCTGGATCGTCCGCCTCGCCGCTCGCTCCGACGCCGCGAAACTCGCCGAGCAATTTCCCCAAGGCCCGCGCGCGGCCACGCTGCGCTTCATCGCGCTGCAGGAAAAATTTCGCGGCGAGATCCCGAACGGTTGGATGGAGGAGATCCGCAAAAACACCTCCCCCCAGACCTGGCGGGGCCTCGAAGGCGCCACGGATTCCTGGCTCCGGGAGTTTCCCGGGCATCCGCTCGCGGATCTCGTCCGGCTCGCCCGGCTGCGGGCCCACTATTATCAAGGCCAAGCGGATAAGGCCTGGGACCTACTTTTTGCGCTGTACCCGCGGCGCCTGGCGCGGGTCTTGGGCGAGATGCGCTTCCTGCTCAAGCAGGGCCTGAATCCCGCTCGAGCCGGCGACGCGGGGCAAGACCCCGTCTTGAAGACCGCCCTGCTCCCCTTCCTGAAGCCCGAGCCCGCCGCCTGGGACTCGGACTGGCGCCTCGCCGAGCGCGCCCTCCCCGCCCCCTGGGCCCTCAACCTGCAAGAGCGCCTACTCAGCCAGGCGGTCGCGATGACGAAGGACGGCCGGCCCCTGCCCGCCGCCTTCCCGGCTCGGGCCGCGGCGCCCAGCGAGCTCTGGGCCCAGCTTCGGTTGATGGCCCTGCTTCGGGCGGGACGGCTCGACGACGCCCTCGCCCAGGCCCAACTCTTGAAATCCGATCCGGCCGGCGACCTGCTGCGGGCCCGCACCTTCCTTGCCCGCGGCGAATGGGCGAAGGCCTTGGCCGTCGCCAAGTTGCCCGACGATGCCAAACGCTACCTGGTGCGCGTGCTGTTCGACACGCCCACCTTGCAAGGTATTTGCCGCGGCCCGGCGGGACCCTGGCGCGAGGAAGCCTGCCTCGCCCTGGCCGCGCGGGCGGCAGCGCGGGGCGATTGGAACGGCGGCGCCGCTCTATTGGAGGGCTCGCCGAAGCGCGCCCAGCTTTGGCGGGAGGCGGCCCGTCTCTCCGTGGAAACCGGCCCTGCCGGACTCCTGGCCTTCGCGCGATTCATGAAGGCGAATTCCGGCAAGCTCTTCGCCCCCGTCCGTACCGAATGGTACCGCTCCCTGAACTTCCGCCTCTCGGGGCTGAAAGACCTGCCGAAGCCCGAGGCGGCCAAGGCCCGCTCGGATCCCTGGAGCGCCGAGGAAGAGAGCCGGGCGATACGGGAATACTTCACCGCAAATTCGGAACGTTTCTACGCCCTGAAGGCCTATGCCGCCTGGCTGAAAGGGGCGGACCCGAAAAACCGCGCCGCGGCCGGCGTCTTGGGCGAGGCCGACCAAACCTACAACGGCCTGATCAACTGGGATAATTGGAACAGCCCCTTCTGGCAGGAGTATTTGGAAAAATCCGAATGGGCCCTCGCGATTCGCGAGGCCGGAAAGAAGATCCGCTGATGCTGCTCTACGCCTCGCACCTCCTGAACCCCCGCCGGGCGCCGGTCGCCGAGGCCGCCCTCTGGATCCAGGGCGACCGCGTCCGCTACGCGGGCCCGCGCGCGGAGCTGCCGGAGGAGGCCAAGAAAGAAAGACAGAGCCTCGACCTGGGCGAGGCCGTCGTCGCGCCGGGCTTGGTCGACGCCCACGCCCACCTCGAGCTGACGGCCTTGAAGGGGCTTCCGTATCCGGGAGAATTCGTCGGCTGGATCCGGGCGGTCTTGGGGGCCAAGCAGGCCCTCGATCCGCAGCGCCAAGACCAGGAGATGCACGAGGGGGTCCTGCGCCTGCTGCGCGGCGGGGCCACCTGCGTGGGCGACCATTTGAGCGTCGCCTCCAACCCCGAGTCCCTGCTGCGCTCGCCGCTTCGAGGCAAGGCCTTCGTCGAGGTCCTGGGCGTAGTCCCCGAGGTCGCCGCCGACATGGCGCGGGCCGCCGAGCTTTTCGCCGAGCAGTGGGGCCGCGTGCCCTCGCGCCTCGAGATCGTCCCCAGCCCGCACTCCGTCCACGCGTTGGCGCCGGAGGTGCTTAAGCGCCTGCTGGAAGATCCTTCGCGGATCCACTCCGTTCACCTGGCCGAGAGCGAGGCGGAGCGCCGGTATTTCGCGGACAAATGCGGGGCGCTGCACGACTTCATCGCCGAGCGCGGCAGCCCCCTGCGCCGCGAGGCGGAAAGCTCGATCGCCGAGCTCGAGGCCGCCGGCGTGCTGGACTCCCGCATCCTGGCGGTGCATGGCAATTATCTCAGCGACGCTGAGATCCGTCTCCTCGCCTCGCGGGGGATCAGCCTGGTGCACTGCCCCTTCTCCCACCAATATTTCGGGCATCGCCCTTTTCCGATGGCGGCCTGCCGCGCGGCCGGCTTGAACGTCGCCCTCGGCACGGACAGCCTGGCCAGCGCGAAGACGCTCTCGATGTTCGAGGTGCTGCGCAAGACTCACGCGAATTTCCCGGAATTGGGCCGAGACGAGATCTTCGTCATGGCGACGCTCGGCGGCGCGAAGGCCTTGGGCCTGGAGGCCGAGATCGGCTCGATCGAGGTCGGAAAAAAGGCGGACCTGATCGCGGTGCATGCGACGGAAACGCCTTTGGATTCGGTCTTCGCCGCCAAGCGGGTCGATTTCGCGATGATCGACGGTGAGATCCTGACGGGATTTTAGCGACGGTGGAACAGGCGCCGCAGGACCTCGCTCCAAGAACCCCGGCTTGGACCTTCCTTGCCCGCGGAGCCCGCTAGGCCCTCAAGACTCTCGAAACCGGTCAACATGGCCGACTCGGACATCCCGGCGCCGCGCTCGTTGCGGTCGGCCACGGCCTCGTATTCCTCCCGCGAGACCCGGCGCAGCTCGGATAGGCTGCGAAAGTTCGCGCTCGGACCGAAGGCCCTCGCTTGGGTGGCGAGGAGGAAGGCCCTCCCTTCCAACATCGCCGCGAGCGCCCGGTGGTGGCCGTCCAGGAGGAACCAGCGGCCCGTCCGCGGGTGGAAACCAACTTGCGCGGGCTTGGCGAAATCGACGCGGTCGCGGACTTGTCCGCGGTACTCCGCGAGCCTGCCCTCCGAGACCACTTCCTGATTGGTCACCAAGTCCGCCAGCCGAACATAGGCCAGGGGTTGTTCCATGGCGTCTCGCCGGTCCGGGAGGCGTAAGACGGCACCGGCGCTTGCCGCCAGCTCCGAGAGCGTGGAGGGCGCCGTCATGCCGCGGGGCAGCTCCAAGGAGGGGAGAGGCTGGGGCTCCGCGCGCAGGTATTCCGCATAGGCGTCGCGGCTGCGAACCTCGGCGAAGAGGCGTTCCTGCATCCCCTGCAACCAGCGCATCCCTTCCATTCCCGTGATTTTCATATTCCGAGAATAAAAGGATCGCAGGGGGTGCAGGCTCTCAAAAAATTCGGAGAGGCCTGCGGTCGGTGCCCGCTCCAGCCACTCGGCCTCTTCATTCCAGCGCAGGGCCCGGGAGCTTTCCGGGTCCGCGGAAGCCGCCCGCCGGCGCAGGTCGAGGATCCGCAGACGCAGCTCCTCCCGAAGGCTCTCGCGCAGCTCGGGAGGACTCGAAGGAGCCTTTCCGCTCCCCCGCGGCCCCTCGGGGCCGCTCATCATATAGACCGGGGCCTCCCGAGTCGGGGAAGAGAAAGGCCGGCCCGCAGCGGCAAGCAGCGGGCGGGGGACCCAAGCATCGAACCAGGGAAGCGGCCGCGGGCCTGTCGGAGCGGGAGGCGAAGGGACCAGCGAGTCCGCGCGCAGGTCGAGACCGTGCTCCCAAGCGGCGAAGCGCGGCCCGAAGGCCTGGCGACTCAATCGGCCCGCGACGTTAAATTGCAAGAGGGTTGCGAGGGAATCGGCCAGAGTAGCCGCGGCGCCGGAGGCCGGGCGTAGGCCTGCCTCGACCTCGAGGGCGTGGCCCAACAAAATTCCGGAGAGCATGCCGCCTTGCCGGAACAATGCCCGTAGGGGTTGTTGGGGAACGGCCCCGGCAGGCGCCGCGATGCGGGAATAAGCCGCGCCCGACATCCATCCCGCGAATCTCAGCCCGCCCAACACCAAATATCCCGAGGCCGTATCCCGCGCCAAGGCCCCGAGGCTGAACTCCTGCTCCCGGCCCAAGGCCCTCCCCGCCAGGCGCGAGGCCAGCGTGAAGGCCGGCGCCTCCACCGCAAAACCGGCGAACCCGGCGAGGGCCCGCGCGCCGAGGCCGCGCGTCAAGACGCCGGCAGTCGGCGTCGCCGTCACGCGCGCCAGCGTCGCGAGCCGCGTCACGCGAAACAAGGCCCCGGCCGCGCCCATCGCGAAGATCGCGGCGGGATCGGCGGCGCCCTGCGCCAGGCGGCGCAGCATAAATTCCGATCGGGCGCCGAAGGAACCGCGTCCCGACAAAAGCTCCAGCCGCTCTTCCGCTCGTCTCCGGAGACCGGGATAGGCGGCCGTCTCCCGAGCCCGTGCGATCTCGGCATAAAGCTCCGCGGCCCGGACCGTATCGCCGCCCTCCTCCAAGGAATGCCCGAAACGGAGCAGCCCTTCGCCGAAGAGCTGCGGATCGCTCTCGCCGCGCAGGGAATTCCATTCCGCCCGCAGCGCGGGCGGGGCCGCGTTCAGCGGGCGCTCCCAGGCGCTCAAGTTCGAAAAAAATTCCCGTGTCATGGATTCCGCCCGTACCTTCGCAGCGCACCGAGCAGGAAGCGCTCCTTGCCGCGGAATTCGGGATGTTCCCGGTACTCCGCAATCGCGAAACCGCGCAGCGCCTCGGCCAGGGGACGCAGGCCCTCCAGGGCCCGGGCGCGCTCCGCCTCGGACAGCTTCCCGGCCGCTTCGGCCGCTTTTTGCAGGGGCCTCGTGAACAAGACATGAAAACGTTTGTGCAGCGACATCCCGCGGGCGTCGAACTGCAGGTCGGCGAGGTTGTTCAAGATCTCCTCGGCGGCCGGGTGCGGCGGCAGCTCGCGGACGAGGCGGGAGTAGAATCGCCCCGAAACCTCCGGCACGGGATCGGGGAGCGAGGCGTCGCGACCCACGTGGAAGACGGCATCGTGTCCGGCAAAAGAGAAGGGATGGACCTCCACCTCGGCGTCACCGAGGTAGATGAGGCCGCGGACGAAACCGACTGGGGGCAGGCGCAGGGAGCGAAGCCGGGCCGCCGTGTCCCGGGAAATTTCCCCGGGCACCGGGAAGATCTCGACCGAGGCGGGTCCGTGAACGCCCTGATACAGCCCCTGAAAAAGACTCAAGGTCGGAAAATGGAAATAGAGCCCTCCTTCGGCCCGGCTCACGAGGCCCATGCGGCGCTTCAAATGAGTGTCGACCTCGATCAGGGGAGGGATGACGCTGAGGTACTTCAGGGGCCTGTTTCCGGGGCTGTAGGCGTCGCTGTGGAGGAAGGCTTCCGGAATATAGACGCGGAGCACCCGACGCGAGGGATGACCTGGTTCGCCGCGCTCCCCCATCAGGCGCAGGACGCTCGGCATCAGCGCGGGGTCGGCCTCGCCGTCGAAAAACGGCGGGTTGTCGCGGAGCGTCTCCGCGTCGACGAAATCGTGGCGCGCCCCGGGGACGCGCCGCGCGTAGTCCTGCCCCTGGAAATGCCAAAGGGCGTCGATGTCCTCCCAGGCGGGGCGCCGCGCCAACAACTCGCCTCGCTCGCCGCGGAAATAGTCGGGATCGGCGAATCGCGCCTCCAGGCCCGCCCAGATCCGCTCGATCTCGGGCGGATACTCGAAGCGCGGGACCTCGGCGATCTCCGGCGCCGGCGGCGCGGCGGTGTTCGGGGAAACCGAGGGCCCCCTCAAGCCCGTCAAAAACTCCTCCCACTGTCGCAGCGCCTCCGCCTCTTCCGCGTTAAGCTCGCGCGAAGACGCGCCGTCGCGCATCAAGCGGCCCAGCTCTTCGGCGAGGCCCCGGACTTCCGCGCGCTGCGCGGCAACCGCTTCCGTGGGCGGGAGCGCCCGCAGGACCGCCTCGGCCTCGCTGAAGTGGGCGCGCAGCTCCTTGGGAAGCGTCCCCGTCAGCAGGTCATGGCTGATCCCCAACTCGCCGTCGGAGAGCCGGTCGAGCCAGGACTCACGGATCGACGAGGAGGGGACGTTCCTCCGGAGCCAGTCATAGCTCCTCCCGGAGAATTCCAAATAGCCGGGCCGAGAGGCCGCATCGATGGCGCCGTGGAAGTAGCCGTCGTGGATCTCGAAGGCCGTCGGATGAACCATTTGCCCTATATCCCCCAAGACCAGGGAGTCGCGGGAAAACCCCATCGGAAAGACCCGTCGCCGGCGCAAGGCCATGATGTGGTCGCGGGCGACGGCCCCCTCGACCGGATGCACCTGGGCGTTCGCCTCGCCGAAGGCCTCTTGCAGGATGGCCTCCCAGAGGGAGACCGAGGGCAGCCGTCCGATGAATTCGTCTCCCTCCACCTTGGCGAGATGGACGCGGACTTCCAGACGCCCTTGCGCCTCGATCAAGGAGGAGAGCGTGGCTAGGCTGTTTTCCAAGGGTCGGCCATGGCTCAGGAAAAATTCGGTCAGCTTGTCGCGGGGGAAACGGACCTCGAGGACCTGAAGGGAGACCGCGCGGGGACCGTCGGCGCTGCGCTCGAGCCTGGCGACCGCGCGCGCCAGCAGCTCGGTGTCGGGGGCGCGCTGGATCCCCGGCAGGGGCTCGAGCAAGAGCTCGGCGCCGCCCATCCGGCTTTGCACGTAGTCGATGCGGTTGAAGAGATCCATGGCCTGATGGAACCAGATCCGGTCGATCGCCTCCAGCGAAGGACGCTTCGCACGCAGCTCGGCGCGATCGCCCTCGAAGTAATCCGGGCGCCGCATCGTCGCCTCCGCCTCCGTCAGCAAGGTGTCGATCTCCGGCGGGTATTCGATGCGGAATTCCGGTGGAATCGACTCGGTCGTTCGAGCCTCGGAGGCCGGCGCGGTCGCCGTGGGCGCCTTCCCTTCCTGCGATCCCGTCATAAACACGACGGGAAACTCCAAGGGACGAGCATCGGCTCGGGAGGGACGGGCGGCGAAGGCTCGCCCTCCCGCCACGGCCAAGGCCGGGGTCGGGCCGCCGGGCGCGATAGGCCGCAGGCGCGGCAGGCCGCGCTCTAATGTGTCGGTCTGGGCTTGCAGTCCTCGCTCCCATGCCCGCAGTCGGGGCCCGGAGGCGGCGTGCACCAAACGGCCGGCGACGTTGAATTGCAGCAGCATCGCCAAAGAGTCGACGAGGGTGGTCGCACCGGCGACGGGCCGGCGCAGGCCGGCCCAATCTTCCATGCCGTGGCCGAGCAAGATGCCCGTCAGCATGCCGCCTTGTTGGAACAAGACCCGTAGGGGACCTTCGCGAAGGGCTCCCGTGGCGCCGCCAAGGCCACGCTGCGCCGCCCCCGCCCCCCACCCCGCCAATTTCAATCCCCCCAAGACCAAGAAGCTCGAGGCCAAGTCCCGTCCCAAGGCGGGCAGGCTCCAATCCTGTTCCCTTCCCAGGGCCGTCCCCGCCAGCCTCCCGGCCAGGGTGAAGGTCGGCGCCTCGACGGCGAAGCCCGTCAGGCCCGAGATCGCCCGCGCGCCGAAGCCGCGCGTCAGAAAATTTGCCGTTGGGGCCGCGCTCAAGCGGCTCAAGGCGGCCAGGCGCGTGACGCGAAAGGCCGCTCCGGCCGCGCCCATCGCGAAGAGCGCCGTCGGTTCGGAGGCCTCCTGGGCCAGGCAACGCAGTAGGAACTCGGCGCGCGGCGCACCGGGCCCGCGGCCCTCGATGGCATCGAGCCTCGCTTGGGCCCGTCTTTGAATTCCGGGAAAGGCCTCCGCCTCTCGGGCCAAGCGCGCATAGACCTCGAGGGCTGTCTCCAGGCGCTGCGCGGCTTCCTGTCGCGCGGCGAAGGCCAAGGCGGCCTCGTAGAAGAGTTCGGGAATGGTCTCTCGGCTAAGGGACTGCCACTCCGCGCGCGCGGAGGAGTCCAACCACCGCCCCCATGCGGGATTTCGCTCACCCAGTTCCAATTGAAACCTCATCCATTCTAAGGAGTTAGACGGAAGCTGATCGTCCGGTGCGACGGGAAGTTGCCAGTAAAAAAAATCCTACCAACCGAAGCGCCGATGGATCGAGGCGACGAGGTCCTCGTCCAGCTCCCAGGCCTTGAGCAGGCGCTCGGGGGGCCACCACTGGTGGCGCTTCAGATCGACGGCACCCTCCCGGTTGAATTTCAATCCCTCCGCCTCGAGCCGGCGGCGCTGCTCCGGGCCGCTGCCGACCCGATAAGTGGAGAGCTTGCCCTGGGCATTGATCACCCGCTGCCAGGGCAGCCGGCTATCGGGCCCCAGCCGAAACAGGACGCCGCCCACGATCCGCGAGGCGCGCGGCGAGCCGACCAGGGTCGCCACCTGCCCGTAGGTCAGGACCTTACCGCGGGGGATCTTGGCGACGACGGCGAGGACCTTCTCGGCGAAGGACTCCCCTTCGGTCTTAGGTTTTCGGGCCTTGCCAGCGGTGGAAGAGCGCATGGGGAATCTTCAACAGGTCGAGGACCTTGCCGACCGTGTGGTCGATCAGGTCCTGAACGGTCTTGGGTCGGTGATAGAAGGCCATCACCGGCGGCACGACGATGCCGCCCATCTCGGTGACGGCGGCCATGTTGCGCAGGTGGCCCAGGTGCAGGGGTGTCTCGCGGGCGACCAAAATCAGCGGGCGCCGCTCTTTGAGGGTCACGTCGGCCGCGCGGGTGAGCAGGTTGTCGCTTAAGCCGCCGGCGACGGCCGCCAGCGTCCGCATGCTGCAGGGGATCACCACCATCGCGTCCGTGGGGAAAGAGCCGCTCGCGATCGCCGCGGCGATTTGGTTATTGGGATAATGGCGATCGGCCAGCGCCTTGACTTGATCGAGGCTCCAGTCGGGGGCCTCGAAGGCCAGGGTCTGCGCCACCGTGTCGCTGAACACCAAGTGGGTCTCGACCTCGGGGCTGCCCTTCAGGACCTCGAGCAGCCGCACGCCCAGGATGGGGGCGCTGGATCCGGAGATGCCGACGACGAGGCGCTTCATGAGGGCTCCTTGGACGCCGCCAGCTCGGCGGCCAGTCGGATCGCGGCCTCCATCGAGGCGCTGTCCGCGACCCCTTGCCCGGCGATGTCGAAGGCGGTGCCGTGGTCGGGGCTGGTCCGGACGAGCGGCAGGCCGAGGGTGACGTTCACGCCGTCCCGAAAATGGATCATCTTGAAGGGGATCAGTCCCTGATCGTGGTACATGCAGACCACGGCGTCCCATTTTCCCTCGTAGGCCTCGTGGAAGACCGCGTCGGGCACCTTGGGTCCGGCGCAGGGAAAGCCGCGCCGCGCCGCCTCGGCTAGGGCGGGGGCGAGGATCTCGATCTCCTCGCGGCCCAGCAGGCCGTTCTCTCCGGCGTGGGGGTTGAGGCCGCAGACCGCGAGCCTCGGTTCCCGGAGGCGAAAGCGTTCCCGCAGGGCGCGGTAGGTGACCGCGACGGTGTCGAGGATCTTCTCGCGCGTCAACAGCGCGGGGACCCGGCTCAAGGGTTCGTGGATCGTCACCAGGCTCACGCGCAGCCGGGGCCCCGCCATCATCATGACGAATTTTTCGGCATTTGTCTGCGCGGCCAGGTATTCGGTGTGCCCGGGAAAGGGAAAGCCCGCCGCCTGGACATGGGTCTTGGAGATCGGCGCGGTCACCAGGGCGTCGATCTCGCCGGCGCGCCAGGCCTGCATCGCCCGATCGAGGTAGGCGATCGAGGCCTGCCCGGCCCCGCGCGGGGAATATCTCTGTTCGGATTTTGGAACGATGACGGCCCGCAGCTCGCCGGGCTCAAGGCCCGGCAGCAGTTCGGGGTCGCCGAAGACTTGAAAGGAAAGGCCGTTTCGGAATTTCGGCAGGGCCTTGAGCGTGATCTCGGCGCCGATCCCCAGGGGGTCGCCCATGGTTATTCCGATACTCAGCATTCCGCCGACCCGTTCTGTTAAGAGAAGTTCTTGATCTGGACGAAGTTCTTGCTCTTGAGCTCGCCGACGTATTTTTCCAGCTCTTCCTGAACCTTGAGCTCGAAGACCTTTTCGCGGATCTGCTCGCGCACCGCCTGGTACTCGTCGCCGGCCAGAGTCTTGCGCTCGATGAGCTTGATGACGTGGATGCCCATCTCGGAGCGCACCGGCTGCCCGACCTCACCCGCCTTCAGCCCCGAAAGGACCTCGGCGATCTGCGGCGCCAGCTGGTTGACCTGGTAGACCGCCGGCACGGCGGTCTGGGCGTTGACGGAATATTTTTTGCCCAAATCCTCGAAGTTGGAGCCTCCCTTCGCCTTTTGGTAGACCTCCTGGGCCTTCGCCTGGGCGGCGCTCAGCTCGGCGTCCGCGGCGACGGGATCCACCGGCACGATGACCTGGGCCATCTGGACGCTTTGGAAGTTGGCGAACTTGTCGCTGTTGTCGGCGAAGAACTCGTCCAAGTCCGCGTCGGTCACCTTGACCCGGGGCGCGATCACCGCGCCCATGAATTTGACCTTCTTGAGCTGCACGCGCAGGTCGACCATATACTGGTCGAAACTCATCCCCTTCTGATTGAGCTGCTGGACCAGTTGCTCTTTGGTCATGCTGTTGCGCTGCATGATGTTGCCCAGGGCCTTCTGGACGTCGTCGTCGGTGACCTGAAGCTTCATCTGCTCCATCTGCTGGTCCAGGAGCTTGTCGGCGATCAGCTTCTCGAGGGCCTGGCTGCGGTAGGATTGGAATTTCTCCTGCTTCATCCCCTTTCCCTCGGCCTTCTTGATCTCCTCGAGGTTGGCGGCCATCAGCTTGTCGACCTCGTAGAGGGTGATGGGCTCTTGGTTGACCACGGCGACGACCCGGTCGACGACCTCGGCCTGAACCCGGGGCGAGAGGGCGGCCAGGGTCAGGGCGGTCAGAAATGCGGCGGTGGTTTTCTTCATAAGGTCATCCTCTCCAAAACGTCCCGGTGGATCTCGATCTTGGCCTGGGAACGCAGCCTCTCCAAAAGGGATTTGAGATATTGTTCGCGGGCCCGCTGTTTAAGTTGCATGAAAATCTTATTGCTCACCTCGGTCAGGTCCTGGGTCCGGCCGGGGGCCTTCTCTATTACCTTAAAGAGGTGGAATCCGTAAAGACTTGGAATAATCGGGGAAATTTCGCCCGGATTCATCGTGAAGCAGACCTCGAACTCGCGGGGGAAGCTGCCGCGGGGGATGAAGCCCAAGTCGCCCCCCTCCCGGCGGTCGGGGGAAAGGCTTAAGTCTTTCGCGAGCTTGGCGAAGTTCTCGCCCTGCCGGAGGCGCCTCAGGATGGACTCTGCCTTTTCCTTGGTGTCGGTGACGATCTGGCGAACGCGGACGGACTCGGGGACCTTGAACTCCTCGGAATGCTCCTCGTAGTACTTTTTGACCGCCTCTTCAGTCACCTCCTGGGCCTCGGCCCCGGATTTGGCCAAAAACTTGGCGACGATGAAGCTCTCGCGCCTCAGCTTGAGCCACTCCTCGTTGGAGACCCCCCGCTCCTCGAGCATCTTTTGGAAGGTGGCCTCGGTGTAGCTGCTTTTGTACTTGAGCAGTTCGTCCTGGAACTCCTCTTCGCTGATGAAGGTGCCCTGGGCGGTGGCCTCTTTGAGGAGGAGCTTGCGGTCGATCAGCCCGCCCAAGACCTTTTCTTTGATCTTGAGGAACTCGGAGCGGGAGTTGAGCCTTTCGGGGGGGAACTTCTCTTTCTCGCGGCGGAGGGCCTGTTGCAGCTCGCGGGCGGGGATGGCGACGCCGTCGACGACGGCGACGGTCTGATCGGCATCGAAGCGGGCGCAGGCGGAAAAAACCAGGACCGCGACGACGATGAGGCATCTTCTAGCCATGTCCCGTGCCTACCAGAGAGTCCCCTTTTCGAGCAATCATTACCCCTCCACCCTCAACCCCGCCAAGAACTTCTGGATCGACTCGATGGCCGCGCCCTCTTTCCCGGGCTTGAAGTTCATCGCCAGCTCCTGCGGCGCCAGCCAGCGGAAGCGCTCGGGCTCGCGGGCGATGGTCTTGGTCAAATCCTCCACCTGGACCGGGGAATTGGGATCGAAGGTGAAGACGGCGCGCCGGGCCTCCAGCCGCACCATCCGCACCCAGGCCCGCCGCGCCAGGGCCTTGACCCGCATCACCACGATCAAGTTTTGCACGGCCTCGGGCAGCTTGCCGAAGCGGTCGTGGACCTCTTCGGCCAGGGCGTCCAGCTCTGCTTCGTCGGCGACGCTGGCCAGGCGCTTGTAGAGGGTGAGGCGCATCGTCGTCTCGGGGATGTAGTCCTCGGGGATCGCCGCGGAGAGCTTGAGCTGCAGCTCCGGATCCGGGGCCTCGCGCCGCACCTCGCCCTTGACGTCCATGATCGCCTCTTCCAAGAGGCGCGTGTAGAGCTCATAGCCCACCGCCGCGACGTGCCCCGACTGCTCGGGGCCCAGCAGGTTGCCGGAGCCGCGGATCTCGAGGTCGTGGGCGGCGATCTTGAAGCCGGAACCCAGGTCCGTGTAACGCTGCAAGACCGCCAGCCGGGCGCGGGCCCGCGGGGTGATCGCCTCCTGCCCGGGGATCATCAGGTAGGCGTAGGCCCGCAGGTTGGAGCGCCCGATGCGGCCCCGCAGCTGGTAGAGTTGGGCCAGGCCGAAGGTGTCGGCGCGGTTGACGACCATCGTGTTGGCCGAGGGGATGTCCAGCCCCGACTCGACGATGGTCGTCGAGAGGAAGACGTTGAACTCGCGGTTGACGAAGCGGATCATGACCTCCTCGAGCTTCCCCTCCTCCATCTGCCCGTGGCCGACTTCGACCTTCGCCTCGGGCACCAAGTCGGCCAGCCGCTTCTTCACGTCGAGGATGTCCTGAACCCGGTTGTGGATGAAGTAGACCTGCCCGCCGCGCGAGAGCTCGCGCAGGACGGCCTCGCGGATCAGCTGCTCGTTGTAGGGCGCGACGAAGGTCTGGATCGAGAGGCGGTCGACCGGCGGCGTGGCGATGACCGAGAGGTCGCGGATCCCGGAGAGCGACATGTTGAGCGTGCGCGGGATCGGGGTCGCGGTCAGGGTCAGCACGTCGGCCAGCTTTTTAAATTTCTTGATCTTCTCTTTTTGCGCGACGCCGAAGCGGTGCTCTTCGTCGACGATGACCAGGCCCAGGTCCTTGAAGCGGATCTCCTTGCCCAAGAGGGAGTGCGTGCCGATCACGATGTCGACCTTGCCCTTGGCGAGGCGCTCGACGACGTCTTGGTATTGCTTCGGCCGCACCATCCGCGAGAGCATCTCGATCGTCGCCGGAAAGTTCTGGAAGCGCGCCCGAAAATTCCGCTCGTGCTGCAAGGCGAGGACCGTGGTCGGCACCAAAACCGCCACCTGTTTGTTGTCGAGCAGGGCGCGGAAGGCGGCGCGCATCGCGACCTCGGTCTTGCCGAAGCCGACGTCGCCGCAGATCAGTCGGTCCATCGGGCGCTCGGCGTCCATGTCCTGGTTGACCTCGCGGATCGCGCGCAGCTGGTCGGGCGTCTCCTCGAAGGGGAAGGTCGCCTCGAACTCCTCGTAGAGCACCCCGCCCGGACTGAAGGCGTGGCCGCGCAGGCTGGCCCGCTCGGCGTAGAGTTGAAGCAGCTCGCCGGCCATGGCGCGCAGCGCCTTGCGCACCTTGGTCTTGCTCTTCTCCCAGTGGCCCGCCCCCAGCTTGTCCAAGCGCGGGACGTGGCCCTCCTGGGCCGCGTAGCGGCTGACCAGGTTGAGGCGGTAGACCGGCAGGTACAGCTTGTCCGCGCCGAGGTACTCCAGCAGGAGAAAATCGTTGGGGTGGCCGTCGAGGTTGAGCGTCTGCAGCCCGCGGTAGACGCCCAGCCCGTGCTGCTCGTGGATGATGTAGTCGCCCTCGCTCAGCTCCTCGAAGGTGGTGAAGGCCTCGGCCTTGCGCGGCTCCGCCTTCCGGCGGCGCTGCTTCTCGCCGAAGATCTCCTGGTCCGTGAGCAGGGCCAGCCCCTCGCCTTCCCACAGGAAGCCCCGCGAGAGGTGCCCCTCGCAGACGTAAATCGTCGGGGCTTGTTCCTTGAGGTCCTGAAACTCGGGGAAGCCGCCCGGCAGGTCGCGCAGCCTCAGCTCGGCGCGCTCCAGCAGGTCCTGGAGGCGCAGGCGCTGGGAATGCGTGCCCGCCGCCATCAGTATCCGGGTCCCGCTTCGAAGCCATTCCTTGAGCCGGTCGGTCAGAGGCTTCAGCATCCCTTCGCTCAAATGGGCGTGCTTGAGCAGGGCGCTCAGCTCCTCGTGGCCGCGCGTGGCGAAGCGGGCCACCTCGGGACCGGCGCTCAGCTCGGTGTAGGTCCAGGCCTTGCGGGCCTCGAGCGCCGCCTCGACCTCGTTCCACGCCACGAAGAGCTCCTCGGGGGCGACCACCCGCTCGGTGGTGTGGCTGGCCGCGCGCGCGGCCGCGGCCTCTTGGTGCAGCTCCTCGAACTGGGCGCGCCCCAGCTCGGGCTCCACCCACACCGCGGTCGCCCCCGCCGGCAGGTAGTCGAAGAGGGTCGCCGTCTTTTCGTAGAACAGGGGCAGATAGGTCTCGAGGGCCGGCGGCGCCATGCGGTGCTTGAGGGCGTCGGTAAAGGGCTCGCGCTCCCCCTTCGGAAGGCCCAGGTCGTCGGCCCGCTCGCGAAAGCGTCGCGCGCCCAGGGCGAGGCTTTCCTCGGTGAACAAGACCTCGCGCGCCGGGATGACGACGAACTCGTCCAAGGCCTCCTGCGAGCGCTGCGTCTCGGGGTCGAACCAGCGCAGGCTCTCGACTTGGTCGCCGAAGAACTCGAGGCGCACCGGCCTCTCCAGCTGGGGCGAGAAGACGTCGAGGATGCCGCCCCGGCGGCAGAAGCTGCCGGGGTCCTCGACGATGGGGACGCTTTGGTAGCCGGCGGCGAGCAGCTTGCGTTGGAAGTCCTCGCGGGGCAGCTCCTCCTTGGCGACGACGTAATCGGAGTGATCGCTGAAAATGGACTTGGGCGGCAGGCGCCGCATCAAGGCCGACATCGAGAACAGCGCGATGTAAGGCTCGCGTCGCTGCAAAAACCCGTGCAGCGCCGCCATGCGCCCGGCCAGGGCCTCGGGGTTGGGGCTTAGGCCGTAGTAAGGCAGGATGCCGTGGGGCGGCAGTTGGAGAATCGGCTCCGAGGAGCCCAGGAAAAAGCTTAGGTCCTCATGCAGCTCAGCGACGGCCTTGGGGCTGGGAAGAAAGAGCAAAAGCGGACCACCGCGACTTCGAAACAGCCGGACCAGCGCATAAGCCAAGGCCGAGCCGCTCAGTCCGCTGAAGCGCGGCGGCGCGGCCCCTGCCGTCCGATCGAGGAATTCCTGAATCTGGTTCATGCGGGAGCGACTCTCCGGTTAGGCCCGCCGCGAAGCGGGCCGCCCCCTCATAAACCCCGCCTCCCCTTCGGTCAAGAAGCCTGCGCTGTATTAAGCAACGGGTCGGCGAGAGGGGGTCAAGCTCCGGAATTCTCCGCCAGGCGATCGTATTCCCGAAGAAATCTTCCTACATAAACGTCCCAGTTACTCCCGAAGGCTCCTATATCCAATCTTTGATTCTCGCGGAGGTCCGGCAAATCCGGGTCCAGACGGAAGTCAATCAACCGAACTGCCGTGACTCCGTCCTGGCCAATCTCAACCAAGAAATTTTCGAGACTCGGATCGCCATGGTAATAGCCCTGCCCGTGCAAGAGCTCCAGTTGATCGAGCACCTGCCGTTTGATCAGAGGGAGTTGCTCGGGCTCGAGCGCTACATCCTCCAACAAGTCCAATAGGGTTCTTCCCTCGATTTTTTCGGCCACATAGCCGACGACTTTCCCGGTTGCCGGGCGATAAATGACTTCGAAAATTTCGAAGCCTATCCGATGCCCCTCATAACTCAAGCCGGAGTCGTATATCTCCCGATGGCGCGAGATCCTGGCATCGATGTTTTCTTCGATAAATTCGCAGTGCTGCAAAAAGACAGCTTGATGAGGATTCTCTTTATCCGCGAAGACTTTCATGGCCATCCCGTCTCCAAGCTGTCTTCCCAAGCGCGGCGATATTTCATCCACCGAAATCCTTTTCAGGGGACTCAAATCCCTGGATCTCGAAAATCCCCCTAAGTGGGCCTCCGCGGGCATATTCTCGGCCAAAAACCGAAGGCTCAAGGGGTCGAAGGCCAAGACATCCTGCCACCCGAACGCTTCTTGCTCGTCCCGGAGAATCCTATCCCATTGCTGTTGGACCAAGGAAACGCCGTCAAGCAGCGCCGCCCTCTGAACGGGGAGCCGCCCCAGCACCTCCATGGGAAGCGCGCCTTCCGCCACCAAGCTCAGGATGGCCGCGACGGGCATTTCCCCGTGGATCAACATGGACCTTCCCTGGAAATTGGCTCGGGTTACGATGGGCAAATCACCGTCCGGCATAACGACCCGAACGGCGGTCTCCAATAAATCCGCGTCAGGGCTGTCCCCTAGTCGCCAACCGGACTTCCAAAGCGCGATCGCCAATTCATTTCGGGTCGCCACGAGGGCCTCTTGCGGAGTTTGACTACCTTGTCTCAACAATACGCTGAATGGCTGAAGGGTCTCGAAGGACACGAATTCCACCCGTTCCGGAACCGGGTCGACCCTTTGCAAGAGCAGAAGCCGCATGCCCATTCCTATGGGACCGACGCCGGCCCTGGAAAGATCGAGCAGAGCCGCCTCGATCTCGTAGCCGATCCGCGCCATCCATGGCCTTTCATGATAGCGGGTCGCCGGAATGGGATCGAACTCCTGCCTCAGGCCTCGAATACCACCCAAAGCGCGGGACCGGTCGTCGCCGGCCCCTTGCTCGATTTTTGCTTCCGCCCCCGTCCGAACCCTGCCCTCCAGCAAGAAAAAGAGCGCGCCATTCGTGGGCCTCAGGATCTCTAGGGCGATCTCTCTATCCTCGGCTCCCGACTTTTCGAAGGCCAAGCGAAGGCAGTCCTGAAAGGGGCCGTGACCGCCGAGGGCGTTTTTTGGCTCGGCATAGAGTTTCGCCATATTTCTCAAGATTTGGCCCGCCTCTCCCGAGTTCAGTCGGTCAATGCCCTCCGACAGCCTTTGGTAATCGCGATATTCCAAGGAACCAACGATTTCCCTGGATTTCGACCCTCTCCTCATGTCGTGGGCGAGCGCCGCGGGATCCGTCGGAATCCGTGGGGGGGCCTTCCGCGAAACGGATCTTTGCGGGGAGCCATTTTCAGACTTCCCCGCCGTCCCCGAACCGGCATCTCGGGTGACAAGGCCCCTGCCGCCACGGCCTCCCCTCGGACCTTTGGACCTTCCCCCTCCGTCCGCGCTCGCATAAAAAGCCCCGGAGGCCATCGTCAAACTCTCGGAAGCGGGAATCTCAGTCGTCGCATCATTGGCCGCTTGCTCCAAGGGATCCGCCACTATTCCGATGCTTGGCACCGGCCGGTGGTAACCGCCGTCGTTGGCCGCCGCATCGAAGACCCCCGCTTTAATCGCCGCTCCCAGCTCCCGAACATTTTGAATCTCCGCATCCAACATGGCCAAGGCCGCGGGGTGCGTCAGCTCCGAGGGAAGATCTCTGAGAAAGTCGGCCTTCGCGCGCAAGGCCGATTCGTAGCTCTCCAACAACCCCAGGCCGTCCGCCGGGCGCTCCAAGTGCTTCTCCAAGGCCTCCACGCAGCCCCGTGCGCTTCGGTCCAGCTCGGACAGACGGTTATGATATTTTGCCCGGGCGAACCCTTCCGCCGATCGCGTCATCGGCCGAAACGCCGGTGCCGCCAAGGCGCCTCCCGCCTTCAACGCCGTCAAGAACACCAGGTTGTGCTCCCACTGATCTCGGCTTCCCAGCGTCTGCGCGAAAATCCGCTTCGCGTTGTAATCTCCCTGGACCAGCCCTCTCACATTCGCGCTCAGGTAATCCCAGGCCCCGAAGCCGACCAGTTCCGTCCCGAAACTCCCTCCGGTATGCGCCAGCTTTACCAGCGGGGATCTCTTCAGCCCCTGGAGCGTCAGACTGCTCGCCGCCTCCGCATCCACCGTCATCGGCCCGTAGTTCTGGAGCGAGACTTTGGCCCCGCGGCGCTTGGCGATCCCATGTAAGACCTTCGCTTCGCTTGCCGCGAACACCTGCTGCGATATGCCCAAGAACGCAAACATCCCCGCATTGAACAAGAACTCCCGGCTTAGGACCGTTGCGTTCTCCAGCGCGCTTAAATTTGGATCGAAGAAGGGCTGTTCCATCACCCAGCCGTTCAACTGCCGATGCGCCACCGTGAAGGTCCCCACCTGCCCGGCGAATTGCAGTGTCGGAATCGCCTTGCTCGACACGTTACCCATCAAGGCCAGACCTCGGATCACCGGCATTGCCAGGCGCGCCACCCCTCCGGCTCCCACCACCGTGAGGGCGTGGATCGTACAGGCGTTGATCTTCTCCGCCTCTTGGATCGTCTCGAACAGGATCCGCGTCTCTTGGGACGCCTCCAAAGCCTGGAACAGCTCCAGGGCCTCCTTCGTCTTCCCTTCGGTCAAGTAACGATGGACACGGGTGTAGTCCGATTGGCGGAAGCTGTATTCCTGGGCGAAGGTCAGATCTTCCCTCGTCAGTCCCCCGAGGTTGATGATCCCGTCGGTGATCCCCGCCGTTTTCATCATTTGTCCGAATTGCTCGATCCGCGCCTCCGTCACCGCCCACAGCTCCGCCTCGGCCCGCAGGACCCACAAGGCCTCCATCGCCGGCAGACCAGGGATCTCCAGCTGGACCAACTTCGCTTGGACCCTCGCCAGCTCCACATACCTTGGGGCCAGGACCTCGATCTCCTCCACGGACTTCGCCCAATCCTCTTCCAGGTATTTCCATTCCAAATCCAACAAATCGCTCGCCGTGCCCGCCAACTCTTCCAACCATATCGCAGGTCCTTGCCCATCTAACTCTTCGAGGCCCTCGCGGAAGGTCGCCAGGGACGCCAACTCCTCCTCAACAACGCATCGTCTCCCTTCCCATTCCGCCAATTCCGCTTCGACCGCGGATTCGCCCTCGTTCTCCGATTCGTTCCCCGACAATAGGTCGACCCGATCCGAAATCGCCTCTTCCAGCAGGTTGAGCTCCTCATGGAGCCTCGCCTCCAATGCATAGGTCCGAGACACCAGCTCCTTGCGGTAGGCCCTGAGGGCATGGGTCTCTTCGGAGGTCCACTCTCCCGTCGCCGCCTCCGACAGCAGGGCCAACTCCGCCGATGCGGCCTCTACCGATAGGATTCCCTGCAACAACTTGGATTGATTTTCAGCAAGGGGCGGATTGGGAGAAACGGAGTCGGCCTGGGGCCCTCCCTGCAACCGGGCCGCCAAGGGGTTCCAGATTCCCGTCTCGAAAAAAGGGAATCGCGGCAGGAGAGACTCCAACTTTACCAACGCCTCTCGCCTGGAAGGCACTGTCTCGGTTTGCAAGCGCCTTTCATCGGGCGACATTTCCTCGATCGTCCGCCGGATTTGCCTTCCTACTATTCCCTGGAGTGTCATGGGCCCTCTTCCACGAAAAAAAAACCTCTCTCGAAGACGAAAATCCCCAGGTGGAGAAATTCAGCAATGAAAGAAAGCAAGGGCAGTGCCAACCGGTCGTGAGTTTATCCCATTGATTTCTAATGATATTATTATGAAGGGCCTGAATGGAGACACTCGGTTTTGAAATTTTATGAAACCGATTTTTGACAGCAAGCTCCTAGCCGAAGGGATTAGAACGGCCGTTTCGGAAGACCCGACATTTTCCCCTAGGTTTTTTTAAGGCACGGAATTCCCTAGGACTTTCCACCGATAATTCGCTACGATGGGCCAGTAACGGACGGAGGAATCATGGCATCCCCAGGTGGCAGCGGCGTCAGCGGCGGTCCCCCGCGCAGCGGGGTGGACATCGTCCGCAACATGTTCGACCAGGCCCAGGCCAAGCCGACCGACGCCCAACAGCAGGCCGCCAACCTTCGCGAGCAGACCCGCACCCAAGAGCAGACCCGCGAGGCCCCGCGCGGCACCGAAGAGCGCCCCGCGGAAGGCGCCGGCCGCGAGGGCGAGGCCCGCGAGAGCTCCCGCAGCCGCGAGGCCGGCGGCGAGCCCCTGGTCAAAGAATCCGACCTCGACGCCTTCTTGTCGCGCAATTCCAACCAGCAAATGCAGCGCGATGCCGGCCGCACCCTCACCAAGCCCCAGACCTTGAGCTCGATGAGCGCCCAGGCCTGGGGGGTGGCCAATTCGCCCAACACGCCAGAAACCGCGCGCGCCCTCATCCACCAGCGCCAGCAAGCTCAAGCCAACGCCCGCGGCGGCAACGCCGAGGGCAATCCCTCGGCCCGCGCCGGGACCGGCGCGCCCGCGACCGCCGCGCGCCCCTTGCCGACGGCGCCGCGCACCCCGCCGGGCGGCGAGCGCGTCGCGCCGCTGCTCATCCACTACGCCCGCGCCTACAGCTCAGGCGGCGAGACCGCCGCGCGCGCCTTTACCGGCCGCGCCTTCAATCCGGAGGGTTTCCTCAGCCAGGTGCAGCGCCTGATCCAAAACCAGATGGGTCCCGCCGGCCAGGCCTTCGCCCAGACCCAGGTCCCGGTCGCGGTGCAGGTGCGCGGCAGCCTAGTCTTCGTCAAGGACGGGAAAGAATTCCGCGCCTTCCGCCTCAACAAGGACGGCAGCTTGACCGAGCTGCCCAGCGAGGACGGCGGCGAGCACCCGCTAAGCCCCGAGGCCGAGGCCCTGCTGGGCAAGGTGCTGCGGCAAAAAGGCATCCATCTGCGCAAGGAGGGGGGCTCGCTTAAAGAATCCGACAAGGCCCAGCAGGCCGAGGCCGAAAAGATGCAGGAAGGGCGCCTGCAGCGCCATGAGGAAGCCGTCGAAGGCGAGCTGGATTTCGAGACCCGCTTCGCCCTGCTGCTCCACGAGGTCCTCGAAGAAGGCCGCGACCTCGAGGCCGGCGCCGGCGCCGACGAACCGAGCTTCCCGGTAAAGAGCGATTGGGAGGCCTTCTTCGCGCGCATGCTCAAGATGGGGAACGAGGAGAAATCCTCCAAGAAGGCGATGGAGGCGGTGCTGGCCATGGTCTTCCGCGGCCTCTTCAAGAAAGAGGGCCAGGGCAACGTCTTGGTCGGCGACCTCAAATACATGCAGGACGCCAAGGCCCGGGAGGAAAAATTCGCCCAGATCGCGGTCGACGACGAGCGCTTCCTGAAGCTGCTCGCCCAGCTCAAGCCCGGCCAAAAGATCGACCACGACCAGCTGAAGGCCGTCTTCGGCGAAGAGCTCAGCTTCACCGAGCTGGCCCACATCGCCGAGCAGCTCCAGATGAGCATGGCCGACGAGGCCGGCAAGAACGTCGTCTTCAACCCGAAGGGAAGTTTCGACCCCTACAGCCAGGCACGGATCGAGCGCTCGATCCTCTCGACCCGCCGGGCCCCCAGGTCGACCGCCGCCGGCAGCGAAGGCTCCGCCCTACCCTTGCCCCCGCCCGATCCGGGCCCGCAAGGCGTGCCGGCCAACGTCTTCGAGCTCCTCGGCCTCCGCGAGCGCTACCGCGGCAGCCCGCGCCTCTATACCTTCATCCTCTACAGCGTGATCCTGGCCGCCCTTGGCATCGCCGTAGGCAGCTTCCTGCTGAAGGGCCTTTAAAAATTTCAATAGTCTAAATTATTTACCTGAGGCACCCCCATCCTGCCACAAAAGGGTTAATTTAAACCCTGCCCTTTACAGATTCGATCATACCAATAAAATCACTATTTATTAAATGGTTATATATAATTTTCCGTTTAAATGGGTATATTAAAACCCATATACTAACCAATCGCCATAATCTTCGGCACCGAAACGATAACCACAACTCATTGTTTTATATCTGTTTTTTCATTTTGAGAGGGCTGGATCCCCATTTGGCCCCGCGCTTGCTTTAGTGAAAAGGCGAGAAGCCTACCCAATCGAGAGAGCCTGAAAAGCCTTCCCGCGCAAATCTTTGAAGGATGAGGTTTGCTATGTCTACTTCGCGCCGGGGGCCCAACCACCTCAATTTTCACGCTTGGATCCGAGGCATCCTCTTGCTGGGACTGGCCGCCTGCGGGGGCGGAGGGGTCGGCACCGATTTCTCGACGCAGGCCCTGGGCGGAGGCTTCGCCCAAGGCGAGGTGAGGCCGGTCAATTTCGACGGGGCGAACCAGGCGCGCATCGAGTTCTCCGAGCTCTCCGGCGGGGAGAAATTCTCCATCGTCCTGTTCGGCGCCAACAGCCAGGCGGGCTTTTACGACTTCCAACTCCAGGGCCTGAACGACTCGGCCCAGGCCAAGTTCCTGCAAGCGCCCGACGGCCTGCCGCTGGAGGCGGAGGAAATCGAGGAAGAAGACACCGACGACGCCACCGCCCTCCTGCACCGGCGCCTCCGCGACTGGGAATCCGACCTAGGCGGGCTCGAGCCCTACCAGCCGGAGTCGGAGCAAGAATTGGGCAAGGCCTTCGCGGCGACCCGGACCTCCTGCGCCGGCGGGCGCGGAATTCACTTCCGGGTCTTGAGCAGCCTCTCCGACAACAACGCCTACGAGACCGTCTGCGGTGTCGAGGTGCGGCGCAGCGGCCAGGCCGTCTACTACGTGGACGAGGCGGTCTTGAACGACCTGAACGCGGGCAACCTGGGCTCGATCCTCGATGAATTCGAGGCCAAGGTCCCCCACGAGCGCAACCTCTTCGGCAGCGAGTCGGACGTCGACGAGAACGGGACCTTCTCGGTCCTCTTCTCCCCCGCCGTCAATCGCCTGGGCTCCTCGGGCGGGGGCTTCATCACGGGCTATTTCTTCGGCGGCGATCTCTACCCGCGGAGCAGCATCCCCGGCAGCAACGAGCAGGAGGTCCTCTTCCTCTGCGTCCCCGACCCCAAGGGACAATGGAATGTGCAGTTAAGCCGGGAGTTTTGGGACTCCAATATCGTTCGCTCGGTGCTCCCTCACGAATTCCAGCACATGATCAGCTTCAACCAACACCTCCTGCTCCGCAACGACGGGGCGGAGGAGGCCTGGGCCAACGAGGGGATCAGCCACTTCATTGAGGACCTAGAGGCCGACGGCTCCCTGGATCGGGTCGGGGTGGAAAATCCCTCCCGCGTCCTGCTCTACCTGGTCGCCCCGGAAAACGCCGCCTTCACCGCCGGGATCTCCATCGCCCAGCGCGGCGGGTCCTACCTCTTCTTCCGCTACCTCTACGAACAAGCCGACCTGGGCCGCTACCCGGCCGCCTCCAATGGACCGGAATTATTGAGAAATCTCCTGCAAAGCGGGGTGAAGGGGGTGACGAATATCGAGCGGGCGACGGGCTGGAGCCTGCGCAACCTCCTCCTGGATTTTTACGCCACCCTCCAGCTGAGCAACCGGGGCATCACGGGGGATCCGCGCTACAACTTCCAGGCGATTTCCCTCCACGGCCCGCAGGACGACAACCGCGGGACCCAGCTGCAAGGCGTTCACTCCCACGACCTGAAGGACCTGCCCTTTCAGGGGACGGTCCAGTCGCCGGGGGCCTATTTCCTGGAAGTGGACGGAAAGACCTTGATCGAGGCCGGACAAGGCTTGAGCTTTTCCGCGCCGCCGGGTATGATTCCAATTGGAATCGTGATCCGTCTTGAATAGGGTTTTAAAAGTTTAAAAGTCTCCTCATCCCAGGTCCAGCATGGGCCTAGGGGTTTTCTACAAGCCCCAGGCCCATGCTTTCTTTTTTTTAAGCGCAAAAATTCTCCTAACCTTCGGCGTCCAAATTCGTTATTTCTTTTATCCGAAGAAAGGTAGGCACGCTTGCGCCGCATCCCCAAAATCCTCCTACTCCTGACCCTGATCCCGGCCCTCGGGGCCTTCAAGCACGTCCCCCAGGGCGCCACCGAGGAAATGCTCAACCAGGCCCTCGCCGGCCAGACGCTCATCTTCAACCGGCAGTACCAGGCCGCCGAGGCCCACTTCGACCGGCTGGCGCGGCAGTACCCCGATTCGCCCCTGGGCTCCTTCGGCTTGATGGCGCTCTACAACTCCAAGATGTTCGAGAATTTCGACTTCTCCCTCGATGCCACCTTCGAACAGGAACAACGGCGCAACAAGGCCATCGTCGACAAGATCGCGGACAGCAAGACCTCCAGCGCCTGGGACAACTTCCTCTGCGGCGCCAGCAGCGGCCTGCGCGGCTTCTACTACATCCGCAAGGACGAGTACTTCAAGGCGCTGAGCGAGAGCAACCAGGCGAAGAAATGCCTCGAGCGCGCCCTCCAGCTCGACCCCGCCTTCGTCGACGTCAACCTGGGTCTGGGGCTTTTCAATTATTGGAAGAGCGTCTTCACCAGCCGCTTCAAGTTCCTGCCCTTCTTCAAGGATCGGCGCAAGGAGGGCATCTCCCAGATCCAGCAGGCGATCGCGGAGGGCACGGTCGTGAACGACCTGGCGACCGCCGCCCTCGTCTTCGTCTACCACGAGCAAAGCAACGGCCGCCTCGGCCTCCCGCCGGCCCAGAAGCTCCTCGACAAGTACCCCGCGAACATCATCATGAAGAACCTCAAGGGCAACTTCCTCTCCCTGACGGGCAAGCAAGCCGAGGCCATCGAGGTGTTGAACGGCGTCTTGAAGGAGGATCCCTCCATCAACGTCGCCCGGTATTTCCGGGGCCTGGCCTACAACCGGTCCGGCGACTACGCCGCCGCCAAGCGGAGCTTCGAGGAATTTTTGGCCAACAAACCCTCGGCCGCCTGGCAGGCCTACGCCCACTACATGCTGGGACACATCGCCCTGAAGAACGGCCAGCGCGAGGAGGCCTTCTCGCAGTTCAAGGCCGGAGAGAAGGCCTATGGGAAGTACAACGCCAATTTGAAGATGATCCTCAAGATGCGGAAGGGGGAGATCTAGTAAACCCACAACACTCCAAAAGCTTGACTTTCTTCGACTTTCAAAGCTAGGCTCGACCCACTGTGTCAAATGCTCGGTGGGGTCCTGGTTGAATCCTGGTTAAGGAAGGAGCTGGCCTTTGGGTATCCGAATCGTCCAGAAAAGCGATCTCTCCAAGAAAAAACACCACAGCAAAACCGCCCTCGTCCTCGCCGGCGGCGCGGTCTCGGGCGGCGCCTTCAAGGCGGGCGGGCTCAAGGCCTTCAACGACTTCCTGGTCAACCGCAAGGTCACCGACTTCGACATCTATGTCGGCACCTCGGCCGGCGGCTTTCTGGCGGCGCCCCTGGCGGGCGGCATCCCGCCCGAGGAAATCCTCAAAAGCCTCGACGGCAGCAGCGAGCACTTCTCCCAGCTCTCGCCTCTCGAGATCTACATGCCCAACTGGCGCGAGATCGTCGAGAAGCCGCTGCAGTACCTTTTCAACCGTTTCGCCTACTTCCCCAACATTTTATTGGATTTCTTTCAGGCCCTGCCCAACATCGGCGACAGCCTGAAGAAGGGCGTGGCGCGCTTCCTCCACGAGCCCAACTACACCAATTACGAAAAGATGGTGCGGCCGCTGGCCAAGGCGCTTTACAGCGGCCGATCCGCGCCCTCCATCCTCAGCGCGGTGCCCACCGGCTTTTTCGACAACAAGCCGCTCGAGCGCTTCCTGCGCGAAAACATGAAGCGCAACCACCTGAGCAACCACTTCAAGGTGCTCAAGCGGATGCGCGGAAAAGATCTCTATATCAGCGCGATGGCCCTCGACAGCTCCGAGCGGGCCATCTTCGGCTGGGACGAGAAGAACGACGTCACGATCAGCGAGGCGGTCCAGGCCTCCACCGCCCTTCCCGGCTTCTACAAGCCGGTGCGCATCAAGGGCCTGGACTACATCGACGGCGGCGTGCTCAAGACCGCCAACATCGATCTCGCCATCGAGAAGGGCGCCGAGCTGGTGATCTGCTACAACCCCTTCCGCCCGCTCAAAAACATCGTCAACGTCGAGTACCTGCGCGAAAAAAACCGTTACGTCACCAAGGACCCGCGCATCTCCGACAACGGCGTCTTCGGCGTCTTCAATCAGGTCTTCCGGGCGATCTACCACTCGCGCCTGCAGGACGGCATGAAGCGCTACGAACAGGACAAAAGCTTCAAGGGCGACATCATCCTGATCGAGCCCAAAGAGGACGACACGACCTTCTTCCAGATGAACCCCTTCGCCTTCTGGACCCGCGCCAGCGCGGCCAAGTCGGGCTTCGAGTCGGTGCGGATGTCCATCCTCCAGCACTTCGACGAGATCAAGGCCATCCTGGCCTCCTACGGCATCGAGATGAGCCGCGATCTCATCGAGCAGGACGCCGCCAAGATCAAGAAGGCCGCCAACGACGACCGCGAGATCATGGACGTCCTCGAGGGCCGCGGCTTCGCCAAGGGCCGGCTGCGCATCATCTTGGGCGGCCGCAAGGCGCGCGAGGCGAAATCTTCGTAGGAGCGGGCCCCGTGCCCACCCTTCCGTAGTGTCAAAAACGGCCGGACATCTGCCAAATCCGTAGGGGCCGTTCGCGAACGGCCCCTACAGCCTCCGCAAACCGCCGACTTTAGCTTTCGAAAAATAAAAACCCCGTCCCGACGAATCGGGACAGGGTTTTGTGGCGATAAAATCGTCTCGGTCTAGAAGTCCGGCTCGGCGCCGCCCTTGGGCTTGTCGGCCGGCTTGTCCTTAGGCTTGTCCGCCGGCTTATCGGCGGGCTTATCCGCCGGTTTATCCTTCGGCTTGTCCGCGGGCTTGTCGGCCGGCTTGTCCTTAGGCTTATCCTTCGGCTTGTAGGTCGGCTTCGGAGCCTGCCCCTGCGCCGCCGGCTTGGTGTCCGGGAAATCCACGGGGCCCTCGCTGCCCTTCTTCTTGTCGTAGGCCTTCACCGCCGCCGAGGCGGAATCCCAGGCGTCGCGGGCGTGCTTGTTGGACTCGTCCGCGGCCTTGCGCGCCTCTTTCAGCGCCGCTTCGGCCTTGGTCTTGTCGTCTCCGGTCAGTCCGCCCACCTGCTTCTCGAGGTCCGCGACTACCGCGTTGGCGTTGTTCATCGCCTCGAGGGCGATGCGGAAGGAAGCGACCGCGTCGGTGGCCATGGCCTTCGCCTTGGCGGCGTCGGTCGAGCCCAGCTTCACGATGTCCAGGTCGGACTTCGCGGCCGCCGCGCCCTTCTGGGCCTGCTCGGCGTATTTCTTGTTCTCGTCGCGCTTCGCCTCGAAGAGGGCCACGCCGGTCAGTGCCGGAGCGGGCTTAGGCCCCTCCACCGGCTTTTCGCCGGGCTTGCCGCCTTCGACGGGTTTGCCGCCCTCGCCGGGCTTGCCGGCATCGGTCGGGGTATCTTCTTTACGCGGCTCTTCGCGATGGCCGCGCGGCTTGGCGACGCCGCCGCCGCGGATGTTGTCCACGACGCGCAGGATGTCGATGCCCAGGCCGACGTTGAAGCCGTTCGGGTTCAGACCCATCGCGCTGGAGGGCCCGTCGACGACCTCGAGGGTCGGATTCAGGCCGAAGGTGTGGGTGTAGCCGGCCTTCGCGCAGACCGCGTCGTACCAGGTGCAGAGCTCGGCGCCGAGGTTGAGGCCGAAGCCGGCACCGCCCAACGGGAAGAGCAAGGGATTCTTGTTGAACTCGGCGCCCTTCATCCCGTCGCGGGACTCGGGGGCGTTGTAGATGTGCGCGCCCAGGCCCAAGAGGCCGTAGGCGGAGAACCAAGTCGGGTGGAAGGCGTAGCCGGCGCCGCTCTCGACGCCCACTTGGTGCATCGTCGCCGTGCTCTCGACGCCCGCGCCCAGGTCCTTGTTCAGGCCTTGGTAGCCGTAGAAAAGGCGAACCGGGATGCGCAGCCGATCCTCGGCGAAGCGGAACATGAGCCCCGGCGCGATCTTGAAGTGAAATCCATAGTGATCCACGCCCTGATCGTTGCCGAAATTCTGGCCGCCGTAGCCGAAATCCGTTCTCAGGGTGTAGCTGCTGGTGTCGCCGGGGACGAAGGCGGAGGTATCGACCTTGGCCTCGGCCTTCGCATCCGCGTTTGCCTCGACCTTGGGGGCCTCGGCAGGTTTGTCGGCGGGCTTATCGGCGGCGGGCGGTGGCGTCACCGGTTTGGCGGAATCAGCGGGCTTGGGTGGCGTCATTTCGTAAACCTCCTGAAATTTCGCGCGGGCGCGAATCGGCGAACGACGAAAGTCGGATACCGAGGGTTATTCGATTTAGCGGGAGTGTTTACGAAGGATGGGTTGTGCCCCCATGATTCGAAAACAGAAATGGGTCTTACGACCTGTGTGCCCCCCGCATCTCGCCCTTATTTATCGGCGGAACGGGGAAAAGTTGCGTTAAAACCTTGTACGCATCCCAAGAGCCCTCCGCGGAGCCAGGAAAATCGCGGGTCTGCGGGCTCGTATTTCGCGTCAAAAAAACAAGACCCGGTTTCCCCATCGGGAAAAACCGGGCCATTTTCAAGCGCTTGCTCTGGTAAGGACTACTCGTCATCGCGAGGCCGGGCGACGCCGGCATCGGGACGAGCCGGGGTGCCGCCGCCACCCTCGTCGCCGCCGAAGATGAAAGGAGACACGCCGGCGTCAGGCCGCGCGCGCGGCTCGGTGCGGGGTTCGGTGCGAGGCTCCGTCCGCGGCTCGGTGCGGGGTTCCGTCCGCGGCTCGGTACGAGGTTCCGTACGGGGCTCCGTCCGCGGTTCGGTGCGAGGCTCGGTACGAGGCTCCGTCCGCGTCCGACGCCGCCTCCCGGTCCCCGTCGCGGCGGCCGGCGTGGGATCGACCAGATTAAAGGGCACGTCCTCGCCGTGATTGGCCATGCCGTTGAAATCCTCGGCGGTTTGCCGGGCCTGGCGATAGGCCTGGCCGGCCAGGCGCCGAACCTCGGTCTGCCAATTGGTGATCTCTTGAATCGCGCGGTTGGCCGCCGTCCGGTCGGCGCCGGCCAGGCCCTCCAACCCGGCTTGGGCTTCGGCCAGCAAATCGGTGATGTGCTGGTAGGCCGAGAGGACCGCCTGGGACTGGTTCAATACCTCCAAGGCTTGGACGCGGCGGCGCGTCATGGCCGCGGCATCGGTCCCGCTGACGCCGGTGAAACCGGCGCGGGCGCTGGTCACCAGTTCCGAAGCCGCCGTCGCCTCGGTACGGAAGCGCGAGGCGCTCTCGCGACGGTCGCGGACCAAAGCCAGACCCGTCAAGGCGGGCTCTTCCGCCACGGGCGAAGGATGGACAGGGGCCTCCGCCGTATCGCCGGAGCCCTCCCTCGGCCTTTCCGTCGAGGCGCCGCCGCTGCGGGGGCTCGAACCCCCGGTGAACAGGCCGATGATGGCCATCACGTCGATCCCGACGCCGACCTCGATATTGGGGATATTCAAGCCGAAATTGGGTCCGCCGCCATCCACGACATTGAAGGCGGGATTCACGCCGAACATCCAGCCGCCGCGCACGAAGGCGCCCAGGGCGCCGCTCAAGGTGGAGATCCCCAGCTCGGGCCGGAACAGGAAGCCCCAGCTGTCGATGGGCAACAGCTGCGGGTTGCGGGTGAAGACCGCGCCACAGCTCACGCCGTCGCTGCACTCCGGGGCCCCGACGTGGGCGGTGCCCAAGTCGACGCCGCCGCTGATGCGCAGATTGCCCCCGAAGAGGCTGTAACCGACGCGCCCGTTGGCGAAAATCGTTTGGTAATCGAGGCTGCTGTTGACGCCCATGCCCAGGCCGCGGCTCAACCAGGCGAAGTCCGTCCCGGCATTGGCCTGGACGAAGACGCTGTCGCCGGCATTGGGACGCCATTCCATGCCGACTTCCACGCGACCATAGCCGCCGCTGTGGTCGACGCCGGTGCCGTTCGACATGTCGGCAAAGGCGCCGCCGCCCTCAAGACCGATGCGCAGGCGAAAAGGATTGGGATTGGCGCCGGCATCCGCGGCGGGAGGCGCCCCCGCATCGGCCGGGGCGGAAGCGTCGGCGCTGACGGCGGCGTCGGCCGGGGCCGAGGCATCGCTGGTGGAAACTGGCGCCGTACCGGCGTCTCGAATGGGGGGGGTCATGTGGGGGCCTCCTTGAAGCTGTTTGCGCTTAAGGTGCCCCCAAAAGCGTGAATCGCTGTTCGGCCCGATTATCGGCGCCCCTGTACACGAGTTGCCTCCAATTTTTGAAGCAACTTTCCCCCCGTCGGGTCGAAAAGCCTAGGAGAAGAAAAACCCCCTTACTATTCGTAAGTTAAGACCGTCGCCGGCATCTGGAGGGGGCTCTCGGAGGCCGACGCCGACCTTATGTGGTGATACCGAAAGGGAAAGATATGAAACGCTTAATGCTTGCCCTGTTGCTCCTCGGCGTAACCTCCCCGGCTTGGGCCCAGGTCGACAATACCACCTGCACGGTCATGACCGGCGACGACACCCCCGAACAACCCGGCTTCCACGAGCTGCGCCGCAAGGTCGAAGAGGGTTTCAACCGCACCATGTACCGGATGTGCACCGAAAAGATCGCCTTCACCTCCGGCATCACCGTCAATCTCGCCGCGCCCCTCGACATTAAGAACGAAAACGACCTCGATTGCCCCGCGGACGCCGGCAAGCCTGCGGTTTGCGGCGACGGCTGGGGCCTAATCCTCGACGGCGCCGGCGGCACCATCGACGTCACCGGCACCCCGGAGGGCGAGTGCGCCATCACCCTCAACGCCAGCCGCGTGAAGATGACCAACCTTAATATTACCGCCACCTCCGCCCAGGTCCAGAGCGGCAAGGTCATTTGCGACAACGGCAACAACAACGATTACAGCGACGTGAGGATCAACGGCGGCAGCACCGAGCCCACGCCCGAGCCCACGCCGCCCGCCAGCCCGACGCCTTCCCCGACCCCGATGGTGACGCCCCTGGTCACCCCGACCGGCCTGACGGCGGTGGTCGATCCCAGCAGCACCCCGGCCTCGCTGAAGGTCCTGCTGAAGTGGAACTACAATCCCGGCAGCAAGGGGGGTTTCCTCCACGTCGATCCCAGCATCTTGGGCTATTTGAAAGATCGCAGCATCTTCCGAGTCCAACCCTCCGTCACCCTGCCCGGAGTCACCAAGTCCATGGCCTTGCGAAAGGCCGACATTCCTCTGACCCCGTACCAGCCGGGTGACATCGGCGTGATCGAACCGGGCGACATCTTCATCCCGACCACGCCCGACAAGGACTACGACTTCGAGATCGAACGCGCCACCAAGGCCGACGGCAGCGACACTTGCGGAACCTACAGCAACATCGCGACCATCAACGGCAAGCACAAGACTCATCAGGACGCGACGGTCGCCGAAAAGACCACCTATTGCTACCGCGTCCGCGCCAAGCGCGCCGCGGAGACCTCCGAGTACTCCAACGTCGCCGAGGTCCGCACGCCGGAGACGGCGCTGCCGATTCCCACGCTCCACGTCTCGCCCACCTCCGAGAGCACGATCTTCGTGGTTTACAATTACCTGAACACCGACGGCGTCTTCGGCATCAAGGTCGAGCGCGGGAATGCGGCTTGCGATCCCGCCAGCTTCGCGGCGATCCCGGCCGACCCCGCGGATATGACCGGCATCGGCTTCACCACCGACACCGGCCTGACGGCCAACACCACCTATTGTTACCGTGCGGCGGTCCAAAGCGACGCGATCCCCGCCGAATACGGCCTGTACTCCGAGACCGTGACCGCCACCACGCTGGAGGCCGGGGCCACTCCGCTGCCCACGCCTTCCGTGACGCCGCACCCCACGCCGACCGCGACCCCGGACGTCACCCCGACGCCCGACGCCACCCCGACGCCCGGCCCCACGCCAACCGACGTCGACGGCGACGGCGTCCCGAACGGCTCCGATAACTGCCCGGGCAATGCCAACGCCGGCCAGCAAGACATGGACAGCGACGGCGTCGGCGACGTCTGCGACCCCGACGCCGACGGCGACGGCATCGCCAACAACGACGAAATCGCCCACGGCACCGACCCGCTCGACGCCGACTCCGACGACGACGGGGCGAGGGACGACAGCGACAACTGTCCGGCCGTGGCCAACGCCGACCAGGCCGACCGCGACGAGGACGGCCGCGGCGACGCCTGCGAGAGCGGGGCCAACCCCGGCGGCAGCCTCCCGCCCGGCGCCGCCTTCGGCGGCGGCGGAGGCCTCTGCAGCCTCTCCCTGCTCGCCTCGCCGGCCGGCGCGCCCTGGTTCTACCTGGGCGGCTTCGCGACCCTGCTTGCGGCCAACCGCCTGCTGAAAGGCCGCCGAAAGAAATAACCGGCCGAAAAACTCTCTTTAATAATCCGCCCCGAAGGCCTCGCCTCGGGGCGGATTTTTTTTGCCTTTTGCGAAGCCCACAACTATCCCCGGAATCGCCCGATAATTTTTTCGACGAATCCCAAAGGATTCCCCGGCCTTATGCCGCGCCGCGGCAAGGCCCCATAGGAGAGCTTTCCGATGCGGATCAAATCCCTTGCCTGTAGCCTATTTACCTTCAGCCTTGTCCTGGCCGCCTCCGGCGCCCGCGCCGAGGTCGACAACCGCTACTGCGTGGTCAAGTCGGCCAGCGACGACGCCGGCGATTTCAACAGCCTGCGCCGCAAGGTGGTGGAGGGCTTCAACCGCACCGAAAACCGCATGTGCACCGAGAAGATCCGCTTCGACCGCGACCAGAACGGCGGCTCCTACATCGTCACCCTCGGCGCCACGATGGAGATCGACAACGAGAACGATCTCAACAAAGACGAGGACGGCTTCAACTTTGTGATCGACGGCTCCGATGCCCTCAACGTCGAGATCCACGCCGAAAACCTCCCCGAGTCGGACTGCGCCTTCCAAATCAATGCCCACAAGGTCAAGCTCTCGGGGATGAAGGTCTACGTCAAGAAATTGAAAAAGGCGGTCTGTAAGGCTAAGGGAGAAATGCAAGTCGACGACAGCGGCCTCACCGTCATCGCCGAAGACGACCCCGACAAGGATCGCGTCGCCGACGAGGACGACAATTGCCCGGATCGGCTGAACCCCGAGCAAATCGACGGCGACAACGACAACGTCGGCGACGCCTGCGACAACTGCCCGCTGATCGCCAACGAGAACCAATCCGACACCGACGGCAACGGCGTGGGCGACGCCTGCCAGCACGAGCCGACCCCGCTGCCGACGCCGTCCCCGACGCCCCCTCCGGCGTCCCCGACGCCCCCTCCGGCGTCTCCGACGCCGCCCCCGGCCAGCCCGACTCCGCCGCCGACCGACACGCCGGCTCCCACCGCGACGCCCGCGCCCACCGGTACGCCGGCCCCGACGGAAACGCCCATCGAGACGCCCGTGGTCAGCGCGCCGCCTTCCGACCCTAACGATTCCGACGGAGACACCGTCCCGAACGCCTCCGACAACTGCCCGACCATCGGCAACGGCGACCAGGCCGACGACGACGGCGACGGCATCGGCAACGCCTGCGATCCCAGCTCCAACGGCAGCAACCCCGGCGACAACTCCGGCCCGATCGTCGACCTCGACGGCACCTCCACCGGCTGCGCCCTGCACGGCGTGGGCGACATCGGCGGGGTCTTGAGCTCGCTGCTCTTCCTGGTGCCCAGCTTGGCCGGACTGGCCGCGCGGCGCCGCAAAGGCTAGCCCGACTTAGCGCGCACCCAGCTCAGCAGGTCGTTGGCGGAAATAACGCCGAGCAGGCGATCCCCCTCGACTACGAACAGCTGGCCCCAAGGCCCGCCCTTCATCGCCTCCAGGGCCGCCCAAGCGCTCTCGCCGGGCGCAATGCTGATTTTCTGGAAGTCCCGATCCGTGAATTGCTCCACCCGCCCGTGCAGCCAGTGCTCCCGGCTGAGTCCTTCCAACTTACCGAGCGGCAAGAATCCGACCAGGCGCCCGGCCGCGACGACGGGAAGCTGCGGGTAGACCTCGCGCCCGGCCAGCTCGCGCTGGAGCTGCTCCAGGGTAACCTCGGGGTCGACTTGGACGAATTGGCGCTGCATCAGGTCGGCGACCTTGGTCTTCTCGAGCCTTTTCTTCAAGACGACCTGCTGCTCGCTCATGCTGGAGGCCTGCTTCAAAAAGAAGCCGATCAGGATATACCACAAGCCGCCGAAAGAATTTCCGCCGGCGAGCGTGAAGGCCCCATAGCCGATCAAAAGCCAGCCGAAACCCCAACCGATCTTCGCCGCGACGCGGGTGGCCCAGTCGAAGTCCTTCTTGACCGCCCACAGAATCGAGCGAAACATCCGGCCCCCGTCGAGCGGAAAGGCCGGCACGAGGTTGAAGAGCGCCAGGATCATGTTCATGAAACCCAGATAGTAAAAGATCAGCTCCAAGGCGCGGTTGACCTCGTACTGCTCCGTCAGATGCCGGAAATAAAAAAACAACAGGGCCAAGGCCGCGCTGGCCACCGGCCCAACCGCGGACATCAGAAATTCGACGCGGGGCGACTCGGCCTCCTCGCGCATCTCGGCCACCCCGCCGAAGATGAAGAGCGTGATCCCGTCGATCGGCAGGCGGTAGTGCCGTCCCACCAGGGAATGCGCCAGCTCGTGGAAGAGGATGGACAAAAAAAGCCCGATCGCCGCCACGAAGGCCATGGCCCAATAAGCGCTCCCGGGCATGCCCGGGTGATTGGCGGGAAAGTAGCCGCTCGCCAGGCTGTAGGTGACCATGAAGAGGATCAACAACCAGCTCAAGTCGACCCGGATGGGAAATCCGAAGAGGCGGAAGATTTCGAGGCGTTTTCCGAACATGGTTCATCCTATTACGCGGCGAGTCAATTTTCCTAGAAAATTCAGTAACTTGCCTTCTCGGTTTTGAAATCGTACAATGAAGCCCTGGGGTGAATCATGGCGTCGGGAAACCTGGAAAAAACCGCGGTCCCTCCGCTGACGATCCTCGATCCCGAGGGCCGCGCCGCCGCGCAACTCGAACCCAAGCTCAGCCCCGCCCAGCTCAAGCAAATGTTCGAAGACATGGTGCGGGTCCGCGAGTTCGACACGCGCGCCATCGGCCTGCAACGCCAGGGTCGCATGGGAACCTATGCCCCGTCCACCGGACAGGAAGCGGTGCAGATCGGTTCGGCCGCCGCCCTGACGGCCGGCGATTGGGTCGCGCCCTCCTTCCGCGAGCAGGGCGTCCTGCTCAGCCGAGGAGTGAAACCCACGACGATGTTCCTCTTCTTCATGGGCACCGAGGAAGGCAACCGGCTGCCGCGGAAATTGCGCAGCCTGCCCTACTGCGTGCCCTGCGCGAGCCAGGTCCTGCACGCGGTCGGCATCGCGATGGCGGCGAAATTCAAAAAGGACCCGGTCGCGGTGGCCGCCTATTTCGGCGACGGCGCGACCAGCGAGGGCGACTTCCACGAAGGCCTGAATTTCGCCGGCGTCTATCAAACCCCCAACGTCTTTATCTGCCAAAACAACCAATGGGCGATCTCGACGCCGCGCGCGATCCAGACGCGCAGCGAGACGCTGGCGCAAAAGGCGCTGGCCTACGGCTTTTCCGGGCTGCAAGTCGACGGCAACGACATCCTCGCGATGTACCGCGCGACCTCGGAAGCGGCGAAGCGCGCCCGCGAAGGCGGCGGACCCACTTTGATCGAGTGCCTCACCTACCGGCTGGGGGTGCACACCACCTCCGACGACCCCAGCCGCTATCGGGACGAGACGGAGGTCCAGGCCTGGCGGGCCAAGGATCCCCTCGACCGTTTTGAAAAATACCTCCTTGCCAAGGGCGTCCTGGCCGCCGGGGACCGGGAAAGCCTCGCCGCCGAGATCGGCGAGCGGCTCAAGGCCGCGGCGGAAGAGGCCGAGGAGATCTGCCGCAACTTGAGCCCCGACGAGATGTTCACCTACATGTATGCCGACATCCCGGAATTCCTGAAGCCCCAGCGCGAGGACGTCCTCGCCCAAAGCGTCTCGCTGGAGCCGGGCGGGAGGGCGCATGGATAAGCTCACCCTCGTCCAGGCCGTCAACCGGGCCCTGCTGATCGCGATGCAGGAAGACCCCGACGTCGTCCTGCTGGGCCAAGACGTCGGCAAGGCGGGCGGCGTGTTCCGCGCCACCGAGGGCCTGCAGGAGCGCTTCGGCAAGGAACGCGTCCTCGACACGCCGCTCGCGGAGGCCGCCATCGTGGGCTGCGCCGTCGGCATGGCGCTCTATGGAATCAAGCCGGTGGCGGAACTGCAGTTTTCGGGTTTCGCCTACCAGGCCTTCCACCAGATCGAGCAGCACGTCTCGCGCTACCGCAACCGCACGCGCGGGGAATACCCGCTGCCGATGGTGATCCGGATGCCCTACGGCGGCGGGATCCGGGCCTTCGAGCACCACTCCGAGAGCCGCGAGGCCTATTACGCGCACACGCCGGGACTCAAGGTCGTCATTCCTTCGACGCCGAGCGACGCGCTGGGCCTGCTGCGCGCGGCGATCCGCGATCCCGACCCCGTGATCTTCATGGAGCCGAAAAAGATCTACCGCAGCCTCAAGGAGGAAATCCCCGCCGACGCGCCGCTCGTCCCCCTCGGCCGAGCCAAGCTGGTGAAGAGCGGCGAGGATCTCACCTTGATCTCTTACGGGGCCATGATGCCGGTGGCCCTCGAGGCGGCGGAACAGCTGGGCGGCGATCCTTCGATCGAGGTCCTCGACCTGCGCACGCTCAAGCCCCTCGACGAGGCGACCCTGGTCGCCTCGGTGCGGAAGACCGGGCGGGCGGTGGTGGTCCACGAGGCGCCGCGCGGCCTGGGCATGGGGGCGGAGATCTCGGCGATGCTCATGGAGCGGGCCTTCCTCTCGCTGAAGGCCCCGGTTGCCCGGGTGACGGGCTACGACGTGCAGATGCCCTACTACCAGCTGGAAAACTACTACATGCCGAGCGTCGCCCGCGTGGCGCAGGCCCTGCGCGACACCCTTTCCTATTGATTTTGTTTGTATCGCGGCGGAACTTGCGAGATCCTTGTCCCGTCGTCTTAATTGCCGCGAACGAGGTGTCGAATGCCGAAGGATTTTATCTTTCCGGATTTAGGCGAAGGCGTCGCCGAGGGCGAGCTGGTCAAATGGCTCGTCAAGGAGGGCGACTCCGTGAAGGAAGACCAGGACGTCGCCGAGGTCGAGACCGACAAGGCCCTAGTTTCCATACCCTCTCCCCACGGGGGGGTCGTCGAGAATCTTCACTTCAAGGAGGGGGACAAGATCCCGGTGGGCGCGGTGCTGATGAGCTTCCGGGACGGGCCCGCGGCCGCCGCGCCCGAGGCCAACAAAGGGCCGGAGTCCAAGCCCGAGCCGATTCCAGACAAGGCTGCCGCCAAGCCTTCGCCGCCTCCCGCGGCGGAGGCGAGGCCCGACGCCCCAAGCCCGTCCGCCGCAAAACCGGCGCCCGCCGTTCCCGAGCCCAAGCCCGTGGAAGGCGCCCCGTCTCCCGCGCCATCCAAACTGCCCGTCCTAGCCACCCCGCACACGCGGAAATTGGCCCGCGAGCTGGGCGTCGACATCGAGACCGTCCGAGGGAGCGGCGAGAACGGCCGCGTGACCGAAGACGACGTGCGGCGCGCCGCCGCGCCTGGCGCGCCCGTCGCCAAGCCGAGCCCCCTACCCGCCGCCCAGGCGGCCCCCGCGCCGGCGCCAGCGGTCGCTCCGGAAACGGCCGCGGCGGATTTCGAAAAATACGGCCCCGTGCAACGCATCCCGATCAAAGGGATCCGCCGCAAGATCAGCGAGCACATGCTGACGACGGCCCACCAGACCGTCATGGTCACCCACATCGACGAGGCCGATGTCGACGCCTTGATGCTTCTGCGCCAAGAGAAGAAAAAATACGCCGAGGAGCGCGGCGTCAAGCTGACCCTGCTGCCCTTCCTGATGAAGGCCTGCGTGATCGCGCTGAAAAACTACCCCTACCTCAACGCCAGCCTGAGCGGCGACGAGATCGTGCTGAAGGATTACTTTCATTTCGGCTTCGCGGTCGACACCGACGCGGGCCTGATGGTGCCGGTGATCCGCGACGTCGACCAGAAGAGCATCATGCGCCTGGCCACCGAGCTGGTCGACTTAAGCGAACAGGCCCGCAAGCGCAGCATTTCGCTGGAGGCCCTGAAGGGGCACAGCTTCTCGATCACGAATATCGGCAGCATCGGCGGCCGAGCCTTCACGCCCATCCTGCACTATCCCGATTCGGCCATCCTGGGCCTGGGAAGGACCTATCAAAAGCCGGTGGTGCGGGGCGGAGAGATCAAGGTCGCCAGCGCCCTACCGCTCTGCCTGACCTTCGACCACCGCGTCACCGACGGGGCGACGGCGGCGCGCTTCACCAACGAGGTGATCAAGTATTTGAGCGATCCGGATTTATTATTGTTGGATGATGGGGATTAAATGGTCGTCGGAGATCTCACCGAATCCACCGAAGTCGCCGTCTTGGGCGGCGGGCCGGGCGGCTACGTCGCCGCTATCCGCCTCGCCCAGCTGGGCAAGGAAGTGACTCTCATCAACGACGACGTCCTGCCGGGCGGAGTCTGCCTGCTGCGCGGCTGCATCCCTTCGAAGGCGCTCATCGAGGCCGGAAATCTCCTGCACCGCATCCCGGCCGCGGCCGCCATGGGCGTCCTGGCCGACAACCCGCGCGTCGATTGGCCCGTCCTGCAAAAGTGGAAGGATTCCGTCGTCCAGAGGCTCGGTCGCGGCGTCGAGCAACTGCTCAAGCAGCACAAAGTCAAGACCCTCGCGGGCCGAGGCGCCTTCGTAGGTTCCCATAGCCTCGAGATCCGAACCGAATCCGGACCGCGGCATCTCGCCTTCGAGCAGGCCGTCGTCGCCACCGGGAGCCGGCCGCGCCCGCTCCCCGACCTGCCCTTCGACGGCGAAAAAATCATCTCCTCGGATCAGGCCCTCACCCTCCCGGAAATTCCCCCTTCCCTCCTCGTCGTCGGCGGAGGTTACATCGGCCTGGAGCTGGGCGAGGTTTACGCCAAGCTGGGAAGCCGGGTGACGGTCCTCGAGGCCCTGCCGGAATTGCTCCCCGGCACCGACCCGGCCTTGGTACGGCCCGTGAAGAAGAAATTGGAGTCTTTGGGCGTGCAAATCCTGCTGAAGACGCAGGCGAAAAAAATAAAGCCGGCGGACCGCGAGGTCATGGTGGAGTGGACCTCGGAAGACGGCGCCTCCGGTCAAGTGACCGCGAACCGCGTCCTGGTGGCGATCGGCCGCGTCCCGAACAGCGAGGGCTTGGGCCTGGGGGCCCTCGGCGTCGCGCGCGACGCGAAGGGCTTCGTCAAGGTGGACGCGCGGCAGCGCACCTCCTTGTCCCATATTTACGCGATCGGCGACGTCGCGGGCGGCATCCAGCTGGCGCACAAGGCCAGCCGCGAGGGCGTCGTCGCGGCCCACAACATCGCCGGCGAGGCCGACGCCTTCGACAACCAGGTGCCTGCGGTGATCTTCACCGACCCCGAGATCGCCTACGTCGGGCTGAGCGAGGCACAGGCCAAGGAGCGCGGCATTGAGACAAGCTCGGGGATGTTCGGCTTTCCCGCCAACGGCCGGGCCCTGACGCTGGACGACACGGAGGGCTTCATCAAGGTCGTGGCCGAAAAATCCTCGCGTCGCATCCTGGGCGTTCAAATGGTCGGCCCCCACGTCTCCGAGCTGATCTCGGAGGCGACCTTGGGGCTGGAGATGGGCGCCTTCGTCGCGGATTTGGACCTCACCATCCACCCCCACCCCACGCTGAGCGAGGCCCTGCACGAGGCCGCAGAGGGAGTATCGGGGATGGCCATTCATCGGTATCACACAAAAAAATATTAATATAATCAATGTGTTATAGTTTTTATTATATGTATATACATTGTATATATTAATTATTTACTTATAATTTGAAATGAATTACTCTCCGGGACATGGCGGACAACTACCTGAAAAAGGCCCTGCGAGGGGTTTTCCAAGAATTGAACGACTATATCGGCGAACACAACGCCCGCCGCTTCGAAGAGGGAGGCTTGCGGATCGAGAAACAAGTCCTCAAAATCGCCGGACAGACCGCCCTATTCCTGGCGGACCTGCCCTTCCCTATCACGGCGACGACGGATCTCGACATCGTCGTCACCCTTCCCTATGCGGTGCAGGTCAAGCTTCGGGAGCTGCTGAAGAAATTCGGCATCGTATTGGACCCCGACGGGCGCCTCGTCTGGATGCCGCCCGACACCGTCTATCATCCCTATTTCGACTCGACTTGGGTGCAAGCGCTCTACGCGGACCCCGAGGCGGTCATGTTATCGAAGTACAAATTCAACCGCCCGGACGATCGCAAGCTGTTGCAAACTTACGCCCAATACTTTCCGGGTTTCGAAACGGCCGTGGCTAAGGCCGGATTAAAAAGGAGCCGATAAATGCGCCCCGTGACGGAGAAAGTCCTCCAAAGGCTGGCTTACGAAAGGCTGCTGCTGGCAAGCCATGCCCAACCGCAGCGCAGCCCGATCACCCTGGAGGAGTTTTTGGAAGCGGCCAAGGAGGATCCCCGGATCTATAGCGCTCTGGCCGCCATCTTGATCTATAAACCGAAGATCTTCCGCGGCTTGGAGAAGGATCTCAAGAGACATCCGGAGATCCGGGAATTCGTCGCGGAGCTGTTCCTGGACGCCGGCCCCCGGAAAAAATTATTCGGCCACGACAAGGCCTTCTATCAGAAGGCGGCTCGGACCTTTAAAGACTACCTCGAGGCGCAAAAGGCCGGCAAAAAGACGCGCAGCCTCTTGTTGCGGGTCTCGGAAGAGGATTTGGAACGATTGCAAAAACTCACCACGGCGCTGGGCACGGGAAGCGTCTCCGAAACGATCCGCGCCCTGGCGCGCGAAAAAGAAAACGCCTTGAGCTCGACGCAGCGCCCGTAGGGGCGAACACAAGGTTCGTCCCTACACCCCCTCCCGCTTCGCCTTGAAGTGCTCGAAGCGGTTCAAGGCGTTGAGATAGGCCTTGAGCGAGGCCTTGACGATGTCGGTGTCGGTGCCGAGCCCGCGCACCTCGCGGCCGTCGTCCTTCAAGACCACGCTCACCTCGCCCTGCGCGTCCGCGCCGCCGGTGATCGCGTTGATGTTGAAGCCGGAGAGCTCGCCTCCGAAGCCCGTCACCTTGCGCAAGACCTTGAAGCTGGCGTCCACCGGGCCCACGCCCTTCTCGGAGTCGGTCTTCTCGACGCCGTCGACCGACACCGTCACCTCGGCCCGCGGCGAGCCGTCGGATTCGCTGGTCACGCTGTAGCGCTTCAATACGTAGCGCTCCTGGCCCTCGTGCTTCTGCTCGAAGAGGATCACCTCGAGGTCGTCGTCGAAGACCTCTTTCTTCTTGTCCGCCAAGGCCTTGAAGGCCTCGAAGGCCTTTTCGAAATCGGCCTCCTCCAGCTCGTAGCCCAATTCTTGGAGGCGTTTGCGGAAGGCGTGCCGCCCGGAGTGCTTGCCCAGGACCAACTTCGACTGCGTCCAGCCCACCGACTCGGGCGTCATGATCTCGTAGGTGAGCTGGTTCTTGAGGAAGCCGTCCTGGTGGATGCCCGACTCGTGGGCGAAGGCGTTCTCGCCGACCACCGCCTTGTTGGGCTGGACTTGCACGCCGGTGATCAAGCTGAGGAGCTTGCTGGTGTGGTAGATCTGCTCGGTGCGGATCGCGGTGTCGCACTGAAAGAGCTCTTTGCGCACCTTGAGGGTCATGACGATCTCTTCCATCGCCGCGTTGCCCGCCCGCTCGCCGATCCCGTTGACGGTGCACTCCACCTGCCGCGCGCCCGCGCGGATCGCCGCCAGGCTGTTGGCGACCGCGAGGCCCAAGTCGTTGTGGCAGTGGATGCTGATCACCGCCCCACCGATGTTGGGGACCTTTCGCCTCAAGTGGGTGATGAGGTTGTAGAACTCCTCCGGGTAGGTGTAGCCCACCGTGTCGGGGATGTTGACCGTCTTGGCACCCGCCTCGATGACCGCCTGCACGACCTCCGACAAGTAGCCCCAATCGCTGCGGGTGGCGTCCTCGGCGCTGAACTCGACGTCGGGCGTGTATTGCAAGGCGTGCTTCACCGCCGCGACGGCGTCCTGCAAGACCTGCTCGCGGCTCTTTCCCAACTTGTACTTGAGATGGAGGTCGCTCGTCGCGATGAAGGTGTGGATGCGCGGCTTCCGGGCCTCGCGGATCGCGCCCCAGCAGGCGTCGATGTCCTTGGGCGTCGCGCGGCTGAGCCCCGCGATCGCCGGCCCCTCGATCTCGCGGGCGATGGCCTCCACCGCCGCGAAATCGCCCTTGGAGGCGATGGGAAAGCCCGCCTCGATGATGTCCACGCCCAGCTTGGCGAGCTGCCGGGCCATGCGGAGCTTTTCGTCCAAGTCCATGCTGCAGCCGGGCGATTGCTCGCCGTCGCGGAGCGTCGTGTCGAATACCTTGACCATTTCCATAAAAAAAACCTCGATCGTTCTTCAAAATGCGGTTGTTGTCAGTATGCCGTCAAGACTCCCGGGGAGTCCAGTTTTCGCTGATACCGACCGGAAGGCGCCGAGCGCCTTCGGGTCTTGGAAATTTCCCGAAAAAGAAACGAGCTTCGCGCGGGTCGGCGCCGCAAATCGACCCGGGGCCTTTTCGCC
>JAANMU010000356.1_pt1 | contig 57034 bp, 35 predicted proteins | sample 7279701 | NCBI WGS metagenome assembly JAANMU01 (sample SAMN14094539, study PRJNA606508) | bioreactor metagenome | isolation source: A lab-scale SPAN reactor treating ammonium-rich wastewater day 57 | place: Ireland: Galway | collected 2017-03-13
TCGCCCGTTTTCGTTCCGGCTGATTGGCGTGCTGTGTACGTTAGTTCACGTCCGGCTCAGGCTCGACGTAGCCCAGCCCCTCGATTCCGCGGTCGATCTCCCACGGGAAGATGATATACGCGTCGGTCGTGGCGGCGTAGAAGTCCGGCTTGGACTTGGTGAACAGCGAACGGTACGGGTTGAAGTGCAGCACGCAGTTGAACGGAATGCCGCCAGCGCCTTCGACGCGGCCGCGCACGGCGGTGCTGGTGCGGCCGCTGCCCCATACGTCGTCCACGATCAGCGTGCGGCGGCCTTCGAGCAGCTCGGTTTGGGGAAACTGTAAAAAGGCGGGCCATGCCATCAGGCCAGCGCGTTCGGTGCCGGGGAAGTCCACCGCGGCGATCAGGGTATGCCGCACGCGCAGGGCTTCGCCCAGCAGGCCGCCGGGGATGATCCCGCCGCGTGTGATCAACAGCATGGCGTCGAATGGGCCGGCCATTTGCAGCTGCGGCAGCAGGTAGTCGATCAGCTTGTCAACATCCGGCCATGTCAGCGCTTCGGTACGCATTGGCCCGCGCGGGCTTGCGCTCATGAGGATCGCTCTCTCACACAGTATCCGGTCAAAAGATGGCGCGCATTATAGCGCGTTCATCAGGTCTTGGAAATCAACGTCATGGGCGATTGTGCGCCACAGAAGATCACGCACAGGTTCGCTGGCGGCGCTCAACGCGGCGCGCACCTTCGCCAATCCGTCCGTCACGCTGCCCCGCTTGACCAGCGACCAACCGAGGAAGAAGCCCGCGGCCGGCTCGCTGGGGATGAGCGCGGCGGCGGTCGCGGCGTCACGAGCCACCTCGTCGGGCAGATAGCGGCGCAGGTTGACCCCTGCGCGCGCCAGCACGATCCGCGCCCGGAATGGCCGCGTCCAGTCGGCTTCCGGCAGGCTGACGAGCGCCATCGTGTACAGGTCGTCGGCTTCTGCCAGCAGATCGTCGGCGCCGGGCGCGTCGGCGAACGCGGCGGTGAGGTCGGCGGCGTATTCGAGCATGCGCCAGTCGTCGGACAAGCCGCGCACAGCCCGTTGTGCTTTGGGCAGATCGCCGGCCTTGAACGCTGCTTCCATAAGCCGCAGGCGCAAACGCGCATGGCCGGGCCACCGTTCGACGGCGCGTTCGAGGTGATCCAGCGCGGCCTCCGGGTCATCGAGGCGCTCATGCGCGAGCGTGATGAGCAGGGCGTCGTCCGCGGTCAGATCGGGTAGGGCGTCGAAGTCGGCCAGCGCGGCCTTCAGCGACTGCGGCGTGCTGCGCGCGGTGAGCGTCTCGGCTCGCAGGCGGCGCGCGTCGCGGTCGTCCGGGTCGGCGGCCAGCGCCGAATCGAGCACGTCCAGCGCCGCGTTGAAGTCACCGTCATGCAGCAGCGCCGCGGCCTGATCGGCAGCATCGCTCATCTCAGTACCCTCGTGTCCGGTCGAGGACGTTGAGCAGCGGCTTACGCTCGACGTAGCGGCGCAGGTTCTCGGCGAACACCTTGCCGGCGGCCTCGGCATATTCCGGAAATCCCCCCGACACATGCGGGCTGATGATGACGTTCGGCAGTGTCCACAGCAGGTTGTCGGCAGGCAGCGGCTCGGCGCTGAACACATCGAGCGCCGCGCCAGCGATGTCACCGGCCTGCAGCGCGGCGATCAGCGCCGGCTCGTCGGCGATGCTGCCGCGCGCGATGTTGATAAAGTAGGCCGTCGGCTTCATGGCTTCGAACACGCGCGCGTCGATGGTGTGGCGGGTGGCGTCGGTTAGCGGCACGGTGACAACCAGAAAATCGCACTCGCGCGCCATCGTGGTGACGGCCTGACCGGGGTACAGGCGCGCGGGGATGTCACCCGCGGGGTCGCCCGTCCCCTCGTGCAGCGTGAACACGTCGCCTGCTTCCGGCTTCATAGCGTCGCGTTTGGCGGCCAGCACGGTCATCCCCAGCGCGGCGCACAGACGGGCCAGCTCGCGGCCGATGCTGCCATAGCCGACGATACCGACTGTCTGTCCGCGAAGCGGCGCGGGCCGGAAGCGTTCGTCATCCCGGCCCCATTTCTTCTCGCGCTTGAGGTCGAGCATCGCCGGAATCTTCAGATTCAGCGCCAGCATCATGCCGAGGCAAAACTCGGCGATGGCGGTGGCGTGGATGCCGCTGACCGACGTCAGCGTGATGTCGTTAAGCTGCGCGACCGGACGGCGCAGCGGGCCGTCGAACCCGGCGGACATAGTTTGGATCCAGCGCAGGCGCGGGGCCTGTTCAGGGGCTGGATACAGCGAGCCGGCGAACAGCACTTCGGCGTCTCCCCATACCGAGTTCGGCACTTCATCCTTGAAACGGTCGACACGATAACCCGGCGCGATGGCGCGGTACTGATCCATCAGCGCATCGCTCACCGGGGCGGTCACGACAATGCGCGGCGGTTTGCTTTCGACATCGGGCATGGTCAACATTCCTCTCGTACGTAGTACGGCTTGCTCGCGCCGCGCAAGCTGCGCGCGATCTGTCCGGGCAGGCTTGGGCTGACGAGGTTGAGGTGCGGCAGCGCATTAAGCGCCACCCACTCCACACCGATTTGATGCGCGTCGGGCTTATGGGGCATGCGCGGCTCGCTGCCCGGCAGCAGCAGTCCCTCGAAGACGAGGTTGAGCTTATGCCGTTTGCCAAACGCGCTGCGGCAGCGCACCGGCTCGTACTCGCGCACCATCAGCAGCCGGCCGATGGTGATTCTCGCGCCGGCTTCCTCGTACACCTCGCGGATACACGCTTCTTCGACCGTCTCGCCCGGATCGGCGCCACCGCCGGGTAGATTGTAATGTGGGCCGGTGCGGTCATCGAATTTCACCAGCAGGATATGACCTCTGCGGACGATCACGGCGCTGGCGCTGACGCGGATGTGAGGTGGCATGACGCTCCTTGCTGAGTACGTAGCGCGATCAGTACGTTACCCGACACACGGCCGGTTCGCCAATGCCGCCGAGGTAAGGGGGCGTGCGGAGTGCCGGGTAGAACGTGATGCGGGGAGGGTACAAGCAGTGGAAACGATTGAACCACGAAGGACACAAAGGACGCAGAGGGTGATCCGCAGGGGCGCGGTATGCTGCGACCGCCGCGCAGCTCTCACGCTGCCAGAATGCCCCGCATCCCGGCTCGATTCTCACATCCTGACACCTGAATACCGGTATCCGACCACGGCCCCGCGTCGCTCAGTCTCCTGCCTGCTGCTTGCGCGCTTCGGCGAGATCATCCCGTTGACCCGCCGGCAGATGCTGGTTGTGCGCCGCCTTCGCAATCGCATGACCGGCGACCGGCGACGTCAGCATCATGAAGCCGATCAGTACGACAACCTTCGTCCATACGGCGGGCTGCAAGACCGCCACGCCGGCGAGGATCAACACGAGGCCCAGCGTCACAACCGTGCCGGACGCGTGCAAGCGCTCATAAGCGTTCTTGAACGTGACCATGAACCCGTATACGCCGATGACCGAGAACACGGTTCCGGCGATGAGCAAAGCAGCGCCGACGACCTGCATCAGAACACCTTCCCATCGCCAATAAAACGCGCGATCGCCAGCGTGCCGATAAAGCTGAACGCTGCTAGCGCGATGCCGAGGTCGATCAGCATAGTCGACTGCTGCGCTAGTCCCACCACCGCGACAATCGCCATCACCAACGTAGAGATCAGGTCGGACGCTTGAAGCCGGTCGACTGGGGTACGGCCACGGAATACACGGGTAGCCACGCAGACCAACAGCGCCACCATCACGATCAGGATAAGGTCGAAGAGTCCGCGCATCTCAGCCATTGCCTAGAATCCTCCTGAAGAAGCGCATCCGGCGCGTTTGATCCGATTCGAGCGTATCCTGCGAGTCGGTGACGCTCAAACAGTGGACGTAGACGTGGCGCTCATCGCCGACATGATCGAAGTCGACGACCAACTGCCCCGGCGTGATGGTGATGCCGTGCGCGGTCAGGGCGGCGACCTCCCGCCGCTCATCGCCGACATCCACGCGGATGATCCCCGAGTCGACCTTGCGCATGCCGAGGATACGCAGGGTCACGTCGATAGACGCCACGATGATGTCGCGCTCAAGGACGATCAGGTAGACGATCAGCCACACGACGCGTTGGGGCAGTTCGAGCGGTCGCACGTTCACGCCCTGCCTACCGCGCACGGCGATCAGCATCACGAAGCCCAACACCGCGCCCACGGCCCAGCCTTCGACCGAGAGCTGCGCGGTCAAGATCATCCACAGCGCGCCGATCACGGCGGCGATGAAGATGTATTGCAGTGTCGTGCGCACCCAGTGCATCGTCACTTCCTCCTTGTGTCGCTAGCCACCCAACACGGCCGAGATATACAGCGCGGGCTGCGTGATCTGCACAGCGATCGACTGCGCGGCATCGACCAGCGGCGCGGCGAATAGTCCGAGCGCCACGCACGCGCCGATCAGCAGCGCCGGCGCCAGCCACGAGTCCCCTTCGCCCTCCGGCTTGAGGTTGGCGGTGCGGTTATCGGGCGGCTTTTGGAACACGTTCTGCCACGTATTGGTGATATACAACAGCGACAGGATACTGCCCGCGACCGCCAGCCCTAACCACACCCAGCTGTTTGGATCGCCGAACTGCGCAGCTTCAGCGCCGCCTTGCACAATCGCCAGTTTGCTGATGAACCCGTTCAGCGGCGGGATGCCGGCCAGCGCCAGCCCGCCGACGAAGAACAGCGCGCTAATCCACGGCATGCCGTATCCGACCCCGTGGCTGGCGGCTAGCGATGACGTCTTGGTCGTGGTACGGCTCGCCACAAGCCCCGCCAACATCAGCAGCGCCGACTTGATCAGCGCGTGATTGAAGGCGTAGATCAACGCGGCGGCCAGCGCCAGCGGCGTGCCCCAGCCGATCGCGAGCAGGATGAACCCGATCTGCGCCAGCGTCGAATACGCCAGAATACGCTTGACGTTGTGTGTCCGCAAAGCGGTTACGCCGCCAAACCCGATGCCGATCAGGCCAAGCATGATCAACACGAGGCGCAGCGTCGGGGCCGATCCGGGCAGCAGCAGGGTGATCAGGCGCAGCAAGCCGTACACCCCGACCTTGACCACCACCGACGACAGCAGCGCAGACTGCGGCGCGGGCGCCGTGGTGTGAAAATCCGGCTGCCAGAAGTGAAACGGGAACACCGCGCCTTTGAGCAGGAACGCGCACATCAGCACGACGGCCGAGGCGTTGGTCAGGCCGGTGCCGCCGGTCTCGGCCGAAAGACGGGCGATGTCCGCCATGTTCAGCGTGCCAAAGCTGCCGTAGATCATGGCGATTCCGATCAGCAGGAACAACGTGCCGCACGCGCTAATCAGCAGGTACTTGGTCGCCGCCTCGATGCCATCCGGGTTATCGCTTCCAGCGACGAGGACGACCGAGGTCACGACCAGCAGCTCCATGAACACGAAGAATGTGAAGATGTCGCCGGTGAGGAACGTGCCGTTCAAAGCCGCCGCTTGCATCAGCGCCAGCGGGATGTAACTGCTGCGTTTCATGCACTTATCGGCGCACTGCCACGTATACAGCATCGCCGCAAACACGACGACGGCGACCATCGCCAGAAAGAACACCGATAAGCCGTCAATTGCCAGCGCGATGCCGTACGGTGGCTGCCATCCGCCCAAGCGGTAGACCTGTGTCCCGTTCTGCGCTACGCCGATCGCCAGCGCAGCGGTGAACAGCGCCGCCAAGCCCCCGCTGAATACACCCAACACACGCTGCGCGCGGTTAAATCGCCACAGGGCCAGCGACACAACACCCGCCAGCAGGTGCGTCAGCACCGGAGTAAGGACAAGCCAGTTGTTGTGCGCCATAGCTATTTCACCAGATTGTTCATACGGTCGGTGTTCAGCGATTTGCTGCGCTGGGCGACGACGTTCAACATGCCCAAGAGCAGCGCATAACTGCCGAAGCTGATGACGATGGCGGTCAGCAGCAGCGCCTGTACGAGCGGATCGCTCGGCACACCCTGAGGGACAGCTTCAGCCAGCGTCGTTACCTTGTCCGGCGTCACATACGCGGCGGTCTCGCCGTTGTAAGCACCGACCGCCAGAAAGAGCAGGTTTATGGCCGTGAACAGGATATAGAAGCCCATCGCCACCTTGATCAGATCGCGGCGGAGCAGTTGAAACACGCCCAGCCCGAACAGGATGCCGGTGACGACCGCGAAGATGACGTTCATCCTTCTTCCTCCTCGGCGACCGGATGCGCTATCGTATCCATGATGAGGGTAATCGTGCCGAAGACCGCCAGCATGATCGCGGTCTCAAACAGCAGCGTCGAGCTGAAATGCAGCCCTGCGGGCGCGTCCCCGAAATCCTGCACCCGCAGAAACGGCGCGCCGTTGATCAACATCCAGCCGACCGCATTCCCCAGCGCCAGCGCCAGCCCCGCGACGATGAACCGTCGCGGCTTGAGCCACGGGTAAGCGGCGCGTGTGCGCTGAAATCCACGCACGATATACGACAGCGACACGCTCAGCCCTGCGATCACACCCGCGGTGAACCCGTCGCCGGGGCCGCTGCCGCCGTACAACAGCTGCGACAGCGCGACCAGCAGCGCAAATGGAAAGACCAGCCTAAGCGCGAAGGAGGTTAACGGGGTGTCCAGCCTCGACTCATTACGGACGTGTTTCGCGCGTGTGCCGGTTCCGGGCTGGGTCAGAAGGGTCAGCACGCCGAGGCCGGCCATCGCCAGCACGGTGATTTCGAACACCGTGTCGGTTCCGCGAAAGTCGGTCACGATTGCGCCGACGGCGTCAGTGATCTTGATCTCAGGGTATGTATGCAGCAGGTGCCACTCGGCGATTGGCGGATTCAACTCGCTGCGTTCGGGCCGGCTGATCACGGCCGTCACCGCCACCAGCGCCACCGCCCCGCCGATAATCGCCGCAATGATGACATCGCGCGCTTTGCCGATTGCCGAGGTCGACCACAGATCGCGCATGACGTCCAGACGCATACGGCTGTTGGTGGCGTCGAGCCGCGTAATCATCAGGATGATGAGCACGGTGCCGAGCGTCTCGACCAGAATTTGCACGAGGGCGACATCCGGCGCGGGTTCGAGCAGAAATATACCGCCCAGCGCATATCCCGACACGCCGAGCGCCAGCGCCGCCAACAGGTGCCGGCGTGTGATGATGGAGTAGATCGTCGCGGTGGTAGACAGCGCCAACAGCGCGATCTTGACGGCATCCGTGCCGGGGCGGGTCAACTTCAGCGGCACGCCCTGTAGGATCGTCAAGCCGCTCTGCGAGCCGACCATCAAGATCACGAGCACCGCCAGAGCGCCCCAGATCGTGTAGAGATACTGCCGTACCCGGCCGGTTTGCAGCGAGACAGCCGCGTCGCCGATGAGATCGACCGAGCGTGTGATCCCGCTGTATACACGCGAGCCTGACGGTATCCACGAGATCGCAAACCAGCGCGACCATGCCGCCCGCGACGGAAGCAGGGCAATCCCGATCCCCAGCGCCAGCAGGCTCAGGATCAACGGCTCAGGGTGATCGGGAAAGAGGTGGAGATGAGTCACCTTGCCCAGCGCCGAACTCAGCAGCGGATCGAGCGTTTGCGGCAGGGTGAACGGGATCAATACGGTCGCCGCGGCCAATACAGCTGGCCCGAGGGTGAGCAGACGGTTGGTGTGCGGGTGATGAACGTCGCCAGCGTGCTTGTCGTCATGGCCCCCAGCGGGGGAATGCGGCGCTGGCGGTTCTTTGAGGAATGGGTCGCGCAGCACGGTCAGCGCGCTGACGACCATCAGGATACTTCCGGTCATTACGGCGGCCAACGGGAAGATCGACGCCAGCGGTTCAGGGAAAGACGCTTCGATCAGACTGTCCTTCGCCATGAACCCGAGCAGCGGCGGCAGCCCCGCCATTGACAGCGATGAAATCGCGACGACGGCCAGCGCGCCGGGCATGCTCCGGCGCAACCCGCCCAGTTCGTCGAGGTCACGGCTTCCCGTCGCGTGTTCGATCACGCCGGTCATCAAGAAAAGCGCGGCCTTGTATGCGCCGTGTGCTGCGACGCCAACCAATGCCGCCTTGATCCCAAGCGACTCCGGCAGGCCGATCAACGCGACCAGCGAGCCGAGCGCGCTGACCGTGGTATACGCCAGCAGCCCCTTCATATCGCGCTGTCGGGTAGCGATGGCCGCGCCCAGCACGAACGTGATGAGTCCGACCACGGTAAGCAGCGTCGTCCACAGCGTCGTATCACCCAGCGCCGGTTGAAGGCGCAGCAGTAGGAACACGCCGGCCTTGACCATTGTCGCCGCGTGCAGATACGCCGAGGCCGGGCTGGGGGCGGACATCGCGCCGGGCAGCCAGAAGTGGAACGGGAACTGCGCCGACTTGGTGAACGCCGCCAGCGCGATCAGCCCGACGACAGCGCCGTACAGGCCGTGACTGCGCAGGCCGGGGGCCGCGAGGACGTCGGCCAGTTCATAGCTTCCTGCCGCCGTGCCCAACAGCACGACGCCAACGATCAGCGCCAACCCGCCGGCTCCGGTGACGATAAACGCGCGCAAAGCGCCGGCGCGGGCCTCATCACCTTTCCGCCCGCTTTGTCCGCCATCGAAGCCGATCAGCAGGAACGAGAAGATCGACGTGCCTTCCCAGCCGACGAACGTCATCAGCAGATTGCCGGATGTCACAACCATCAGCATCGAACCCATGAACACCGCGAATAACACGCTGAACCGCTGCGCGTCCGCGTCGTCGTCGAAGTAGTTCGCTGTGTAGAAGGCGACCACCGCGCCAACCCCAGTGACCAGCAGGGCGAACAGCAGCGCCAGTCCGTCGACATAGGTCGTCAGCGTCATGCCCAGCGAGGGCAGCCATTGAAGGGTTTCGATCAGGGGGCCGGATTCGAGAGAAGGGATCGCGCTGGCATACCCGAGAAAAAGCGCTGCGCTGAATCCGGCCAGAGCATATCGAGTCGCTTTCGGCCGGCCCAGCGGTGAAAGCAGGATCAGCGCGGCAGCAAACGGCAAGGCTGTTAACAGCAGCACCTCAGCACCTCATCGCGTCGTCTTATACCTGCAGAAGTTCGGCGGATAGATAGGGCAATTACCGCGCTAAGCACCGGCATGCGCCCGAAAATCCGTGCATGAACACGCGAGTTTAACACATGTCAAAGGCTGGAGATCAGAACTTCACGATCAGGGATCAAGGGTCGGCCAAAGCGCGTGGTGGGGCCGGATGCTGGATGACGAACAGAACGTGCGTCTTGTGCGCTCGGCGTCCTCTGTGGTTCAAATCGTCCGTCGCCCATCACGAACCTGCACTAAGCGTATGCGATCCCCGTTGTATAATGGCGCGCGGCACGTCAACGGTTACTCGACTCGTCATGTCCATTCTGACCACGCACAATCTCTCCAAAGCCTACGGGCCGGATGACATCTTCTGGGACGTCAGCGTCGAAATCCCACAAAAGGGACGCGTCGCGCTGGTCGGCCCCAACGGCGCAGGCAAGACGACTCTGCTCAATATCCTCGTCGGCCGCGATATTCCCAGCGAAGGCACGGTGCATATCGCGCGCGGCGCTCAGGTCGGCTTTCTACCGCAGCGGCCCGAACTGCTCGGCGAGCACACGCTGTACGAAGAACAGCTCACCGCGTTCCAGCGCCTGCGCGAGATGGAGGCTGAACTCCACGATCTCGCCGGCAAGCTGGAAACAGATCCGGCCGCGATGGAACGTTACGGCGTGCTGCAAGACCAGTTCGAGCACGCCGGCGGCTACACCTACGAACAGCGCATCCGCTTGGTACTGCAAGGGCTGGGGTTCCGGCCGGAGCAGGACACGCTGCGCCTGAGTCAGCTGTCCGGCGGCCAAATGACGCGCGCTCTGCTCGCCCGTCTGCTGCTCGAAGAACCCGACCTGCTGATCCTCGACGAGCCGACCAACCACCTCGATATCGAGGCGATCGAATGGCTCGAAGACTTCCTGAAAAGCTTCCCCGGCGCGGTGCTGGCCGTCAGCCACGACCGCTACTTCATGGACGCCTTCGCCGCGACGGTGTGGGAGATGGAGTTCGGCGTCGTCGAGACCTATCGTGGCAACTACTCGCATTACCTCATGCAGCGGCAGGAACGCTACGAGCGCCGGCTCAAAGAGTACGAGGCGCAGCAGGAATTTCTCGCCAAGGAACTCGACTACATCAGGCGCAATATCGCCGGCCAGAACACACGGCAGGCGAAGGGCCGCCAGCGCCGCCTCGACACGATGATGCGCGGCGGCCGTATCCTCGAACGTCCGCGCGGCAAACGGCGCGAGATGGGCCTGCATCTGCAAGCGGCCCTGCGCAGCGGCGACAAGGTGCTGATGACCGAGGGGCTAGCGGTCGGTTATGACGATACCGGCCCGCTGTTCGAGGTGCCGGACATCACGCTGTATCGCGGCGAAACGGTCGGCCTGATCGGCCCCAACGGCGCGGGCAAATCGACCTTCCTCAAGACGATCACCGAGCAGATCGCGCCGCTGGCCGGCTCGACGCGCTTGGGGGCCAGCGTACAGCTCGGCTACTTCGCGCAGGCGCACGAGGGCCTCGACCCGCGCAAGACGTTGATCGACGAGATCTATCAGGTCAAGCCGATGCAGGTCAGCGAGGCACGCGACTACCTCGCCCGCTACCTGTTCACCGGTGACGACGTGTTCCGCACCGTCGACACGCTCAGCGGTGGCGAGCGCGGCCGTCTGGCGTTCGCCAAGCTGGCGCTGACCGGCGCGAACCTGCTGCTGCTGGACGAGCCGACCAACCACCTCGACGTCGACAGCCAAGAGGTGCTGCAAACCGTACTGGCCGACTTCTCCGGCACGATCATCCTCGTCACCCACGACCGCTATCTGGTCGACGCGCTGGCGACGCAAATCTGGTCGGTGCGCCGTGGCGAGATGACCGTGTTTGAAGGCAGCTACCGGGAGTTTCGCGGTTGGCGAGAGGCACAGGCGGCCCGCGCCGCCGAACTCGCGCAGGCCGCGCGGCCGGTTGAAAAGGCCAAAGCCGCCGCGCAGACCTCCGCCCGCAAGCACGGCCTCAACCCGTTTCAGCTTCAGCGGCGCATCGAGGCGGTCGAGGCGCGCATCGCTGATCTCGAAGGCCGTATCGACACGCTGCACGGTGAGATCGAGCAGGCCAGCAGCGCCGGTGACGCCGGCCGTGTGGCGGATTTGGGCGCGGCTTACACACAGGCCGAGGCCGATCTGCACGAAGCGATGGTCGAGTGGGAAACACTGGTCGAGTGAATCGAGTGAGAAAGATCGCCGGGAGCCGTGTATAACAGCCGATGAATCCGTCTAGGACTACCTCGATGCCGACCGATCAAGGCCGTGCTGGATCGCTCATGGGCCATGTGCGCCGCTGGGCCACCGCGCAAAACGTCATCGCCCTCGTGTTGGTGCTGGCCGCCGTGATCGCTGGCTATCTGCTGCGCTCGGTCGGCCGCAACTGGGACGACTACGTGCAGTTCCACCCCGACGAGCGCTTCTTCACCGGCTACGTCGGCGGGCAGATGGGCCGCACCTTCCTGACCTTCACCGACGGCAGCGAGGCCGAGCAAAACGCCTACTGCCGCGAGCACTACCCGGACAGCAACGGCATTGGCCCGTTCTTCGACGCGCGCTGCTCGAATTACAACCCGCACAACATCGGCGCGGGGCTGTATGTGTACGGCACGTTCCCGCCGCTAACCGCCAACATCATCGCGCGCACGCTGGTCGACATCACCGGCGACGACGTGTATTTTAGCTATGACGGCTTCCCGCTGGTGTGGCGCTTCCTGTCCTCAATTTACGACACGGTGACGATCCTGATCGCGTTCGGCATCGGCTGTCAACTGCGCGGGCGCTGGACGGGCGTGCTGTCCGCGTGGCTGTATGCCGCCGCCGTGCTGCCGATCCAGACCTCGCACTTCGCTACCGCCGAGACGATGACGGCGATGTGGGTCGCGCTGGCGCTGTTCGCTGCGCTGCGTGTGCAGGTCAGAGGCCGCTGGTGGAATTACGCGCTGTTCGGCGTGGCGTTCGGCGCGGCGCTGGCGAGCCGGTTCAATGTGCTGCCGCTGGTCGCCTCAATTCTGGCCGTCACCGCGCTGCGCATGCTGCCCGCGTTCGATGTGCATGTTACGGGGGGCGAACGCCGCCGCATCTTCGTCCATGAGTTCGGCGGGCTGGTGCTGGCCGGATTCCTCACGGTGCTGGTGTTCCGCATCTTCAACCCGTATGCGTTCGTCGGCCCCGGCTTTTTCGGCTTGATCCCCAACATGCGCTGGCTCGACGACCTCAGCCAAGCGCGCTTCGAGACCAGCCCGGCCAACGGATCGCCGCCGCAGTGGCAGTGGATCGGCCGCACGCCGTATCTATACCCGCTGTCCAACATGATCCTGTGGGGCATGGGCATCGCGCTCGGCGCGGCAAGCTGGATCGCCACGGTGTGGTGCACGGTGCGCATCGTGCGCGGTAAGCCCAAGGCGCTGATCGCCCTGCCGCTGGTGGTGTGGGTGATCGTCTACTTTGGCTTCATCGGCGGCAATTTCGTCACCACCATGCGCTACTTCATGCCGCTGTACGCGACGCTGGCGGCGCTGGCGGCATACGGCCTGATCGGCGCGGCGCTGTGGGCCAATCAGCGGCGCTGGCGGCCGGCCGGCCGTGCTGTTCGCCGCGTGCTCGCCTATTCCACGCTGGCGATTGTGCCGGCGTTCACGCTGTTCTGGGGCGTCGCGTTCATCAACATCTACCGTCATCAAGCGACGTTTACGCAGGCCGGCCAGTGGGTGTGGGAAAATCTCCCCGGCGATTTCGCCATGCGGCTCGACGGCGCGCCGGACGACAGCCCGTGGATCAACATCGCGCTGTTCAACACCGACGGCACCAAGAACGAGCCGATCACCAACGCGACTCATATCGCGACATCGTTCAGCCACCGCATCGAGTTCGTTTCGGCGCAGTCAGGCACGATCAGCCGGATCTACGCGCCGCATCTTGGCTCGCGCGATCCGAACATGGGGCCGTCTGCCCTGCGCATCTGGATCACGCCGGCCACCAGTGACGCGCCGCTGGTTGAGACCGTGCTGACCAGCGATTTCCCGTATGACCCTAACGGCGTCGGCGACCCGTACACCATCCCGATCAGCCCGCCGCTGCAAGTGACGGCCGGCGAACGCTACGCGTTCAACGTGCAGGCCGTGTCCGGCGGGCCGGTCGTGTCGTCCGGCGCGTTGATGACGTGGGAAGGCGCGTGGGACGAAGTCGTGCCGCCGCAGGTATGCACCCTGCCGCTGGGCATGACATTGGCCGACGATCCCGCCCCCGGCATCCTCAGCCCGGACGACTGTAATAAGCGCAACACATGGGCGACACTGCTCAACGGCTACGAACTCGACATCGTCTCCGAGGACGACGACCGTAAGCGCGAACACATGCTGCGCGTGCTGAACAACACCGAATACCTCATCATCGGCACCAACCGGCGCTACGATTCGCAGAGTCGCATCGCCCTGCGCTGGCCGATGACCAACCGCTATTACGACGCGCTGTTCAGCGGCGAACTGGGTTACGATCTCGTCGAGGTCTTCCACGAAACGTTCGAACTCGGCCCGATTCGCATCAGCGACCAATACCTGCCGACCTACGACGGCCCCGCGTGGCTCAACGAGTTCGAGGCCGAGGAAGCCTTCCACGTCTACGATCATCCGGCCGTGTTCATCTTCAAGCGCGGCGAGAACTACGATCCACAGCGCACGGCGGACATCCTGAACAGTGTGCCGCTGCAGCGCCCGCCAGCCGTGGGGGGTGGCTCGCAAGGCGACCCGACGCTGATCGGGCCGGTGGTGTGGGACGTGCAAACCGCCAACCAAGCGCCGACCCAGCTGATGCTCACGCCCGACCGTTGGGCGCAGCAGACCTCAGGCGGGACATGGTCGGAGCGCTTCGACCGCGACAGCGTCGTGAACGCACAGCCGGTCGTGACGGTCGTCCTCTGGTACGCCGTCGTCTGGCTGATGGGGCTGGCGATCTGGCCGACGCTGTTCCGCATGATGCCGGCGCTCAGCGACCGCGGCTACGGCTTGGCGCGCACCGCCGCGATGATCCTGATCGGCTTGATCGCGTGGGTGCTGTCAAGCACACAGGTTCCGGCGTGGAACGGGCCCGCCCTGTGGATAATCACGCTGGCGCTGGGCGCGTTCAGCGCGCTTGTCGCGTGGCGCAATCGGGCCGCGTTCGGCGCGTTCGTGCGCGAAAACTGGCGTCTGTTGGCGATCACCGAGATCGCGTTTGTGGCGTTGTTTGCGGCGATGCTGGTGGTTCGGCTGACCAACCCCGATCTGTGGACGACTGGCTTCGGCGGCGAAAAGCCGATGGACATGGCGTATTTCAACGGCGTGCTGCGCAGCACGATCTTCCCGCCCATCGACCCGTGGTTCGCCGGCGGTTACATCAACTACTACTACGTCGGCTACGTGCTGGTCGGCGTGCCGACGCTGATGACCGGCGTCATCCCGTCCATCGCCTACAACCTGATCCTGCCGATGCTGTTCGCCATGACCGGCGTCGCGGCGTTCAGCCTCGCCTTCACGCTGGTCGACCGCTGGCGGGTTCAGCCATCGGCGCCGGAGGTGCGCGGCAAGCTCAATACGCCGCGACGGCTCGGCAATCCGTATATCGCCGGCCTCGCCGCGCTGCTGATGGCGGTCGTGCTGGGCAACCTCGATACGCCGCGCGTGGCGCTCAACGGCTTGGCGCGCCTCGGCGGTTACAACGACCAGTATTCGATGCTCGACTTTATGACCCGCGAACACCGCGATCAGACCGGCGTCGAACCGGAAGGCGACGCGTACATCTCGATTCTGGAGCGCGCGCAGAACGCCTCTGTGACCGAGAACATCCGCTACGAACTGGAGATCGCCTATCAGCAGTGGCGCGCCGTGTTCGAGGGCATCGGCCGGATGTTCCAAGGCGAACGGGTGCCGATCGGCACGGATCGCTGGTTCTGGGCGCCCTCGCGCGTGATCGCCGAGTCGGTCGGCGGCGGCGCGATCACCGAGATGCCGTTCTTCACGTTCGTCTATGGCGACCTGCACGCGCACATGATCGCCATGCCGATGATGCTGTTCGCGGTCGGCTTCGTGCTCAATGAGGTGTTGGTCGCGGGCCGCGAGCCGCGCCGGCGGGTTTGGCGCTGGCTGATGATCGCGCTTGGCGGGGCCGCGGTCGGGTTGTTCCGCGCTGTCAATACGTGGGATTGGCCGACCTTCACGGCGCTCGGCGTACTCGGTTTAGGCTATGCGTGGTGGCTGCGCTGGCGGCGGATTTCGCGCTGGTCGCTGCTCGACCTGCTGCTGACCGACGGCGGATTCCTTGCGGCCGGATGGCTGGCGGCGCGCCCGTTCTCGCAGTGGTACGCCAGCACCTACAACAGCGTCCGTCTGTGGGACGGCACGCAAACGCCGCTGTGGGCGTATTTCGACATTCACGGCCTGTTCCTGTTCGTGATCGTCTCGCTGTTGGTGTGGGAGACGGCGCGCTGGATGGGCGCGACGAAGGTGCGCGCGCTGCGCGGGCGGGCGCTGATGCTGTTGGCCGGCGGCTTGATCGCGCTCGGCCTGCTGCTCGGCTCGGCCGTGGCCGCGCTGGCGAATTATCAGGTGGCGCTGGTGGTCGTGCCGCTGGTGGCGTGGATCGCCGTGCTGTTCTTCCGGCCGGGGCAAAGCGTCGCGCTTCAGTTCGTGCTGGTGATCGCGGCGCTGGCGCTGGCGCTCACGCTCGCGGTCGAGGTGATCGTGCTCGATGGCGACATCGGCCGCCAGAACACGGTGTTCAAGTTCTACATTCAGGTGTGGCTGCTGTTCAGCGTCGCGGCCGGCGCAGGGGCGGCATGGCTGATCCAGTCGGCGGCCCACTGGCGGCGGGCGATCTTTATGCCGTGGGCCGCGGTCGGCAGCCTGCTGCTGATCGCCGCGGCGCTGTTCCCGTTCCTCGCGACGTGGGGCAAGTCGCACTATCGGCTTGCGCCGGAGGTCGGCGTGACGCTGGACGGCGCGCAGTTCATGGCCGCCAAGACCGACTACTTCGAGGGCAGCGTGCCGGAGCTGATCGACATGTCGCTCGATTACGCGGCGATCACGTGGCTGCAAGACAACGTCGCCGGATCGCCGGTCATCATCGAAGGCCGCAGCCCGCAGGAGGAGTATTACTGGGGCGGGCGCATCGCCATCCATACCGGCCTGCCGTCCGTGCTGGGTTGGAACTTCCACCAGCGCCAGCAGCGCACCCTGCCGCAGTTGGGGGAATTGGTGTGGCAGCGCGTCGCCAACATCAACTTCGTCTACAACACGACCGACGCGCTCGCCGCATGGCGGATACTGCGCCATTTCGACGTCGAGTATGTCATCGTGGCCGGGTTGGAGCGCGCCGTGTATGGTCAAGGCGGCGGGCTGGCGAAGTTCGACGCGATGGTGAGCGATGGCTGGCTCGAACCGGCGCTGACGGTAGAGGGGGAAACGCTCGTCTACCGTGTATTACAAGAGAATGGGCCGCGCGTCAGCGTGGCGATGCGATGACGGCGGACGGCGCAGGCGTGATTGACGCGGCAGCACAGAAACCCGTTTTGATGGAGGCGCGGTGATAGGGGAATGGCTCGCCCGTGAGGGCTGGATCGTCGCGAGCTGGTGGCTGATCGCGACCGCTGCTGGCGCGGCGGCGCTGCCGCTGGCGTGGCGGTTCCTCGGCGCGCTGCCTGATCGCGGCTGGCTGCTGGCGCGTCCGCTTGGCCTGCTGACGACCGGCGCGGTCTTTTGGCTGCTGACCAGCCTCGGCTTTTTGCGCAACGAGCCGGGCGCGATGGTGCTGTCCGGGTTGATCGTGTTGGGCGCTGGCATTCTCGCGCTCAAACGCGTGCCGGATCTCAGCGGCAGGCCGGACACGCTGCGGTCGTGGTGGCAGCGCAACCGCTGGGCGGTGATCGCCGTCGAAATCCTGTTCGTCGTGCTGTTCGCGCTGTGGGCCGTCGTCCGCGCACATCAGAACAACGTCGTCACCACCGAAAAGCCGATGGATCTGGCGTTCCTCGCCTCGATCGTGCGCGGCGAGACGTTCCCGCCGCAGGATCCGTGGCTGTCCGGCTATGCGATCAGCTACTACTACTTCGGCTATGTGATCGCCGGCATGTTCACCAAGCTGTCGGGCGTGGTGGCCGGCGTCGGCTACAACCTGTGGACGGCGATGCTGTTCGCGCTCACCGGTGTGACGGCCTTCGGCGTGGTATACAACCTCGTGCGCGTGCGCGGGTCGCAGGCCGCCGGCATCGGGATCGGCTTGGTGGGGCTGTTCGCCGTGGCGGTGATGGGCAACTACGAGATGCCGCTGGTTGACATGCCGTATATGGACAGGACAGCCAGCGCGGCGTATCTGAGGTTCTGGGACGTGCGTGACCGTCAGGAGCCGCTCGCGCAAACTGCGCCGGCTTGGGACTACTGGTGGTGGTTCAGGAGCGCACGGGTGCTGCACGACCGCAACCTGCCCGGTATGCCCAGCGAGAGCGAAGAGGTCATCAACGAGTTTCCGATGTTCAGCTACGTGCTGGCGGACAACCACCCGCACGTCATGGCGCTGCCGTTCGCGCTGCTGGCGATGGGCATTGGCCTCAGCCTCGCGCTCAACAAAAATCCGGCGGGGACGGCGATGGCGGTATTCGCCGGCATCACAGTCGGCGGCCTGATCTTCTTGAACACGTGGGATACGCCCATCTATATCGGCCTGCTCGTCGGGGCGGAGGCGCTGCGGCTGTACGCCGAACGAAAGGGCCGGTTCAAAATCAACGACGGGATGGCGCTGATCGCGTTTGGCGGGCTGACCGTCGGCACGATGCTCGTGTTCTATCTGCCGTTCTTGGTTAGCTTCGGTTCGCAGTTAGGCGGCGCGCTGCCCAACTTCATCCATCCCACCGCGACGCAGCAGCTTCTGCTGACGTTCGGCGCGCTGTTCCCGCTGACGATCCTGTACCTCGCGGTCGAAGGCTGGCGCGGCGGACGGGCGCTGAACTGGCGGGCGGCGGGCATCACCACGGCCGTGATCTTCCTCGCGATCCTCGGCGTCATGGCGCTGCTGACCCTGCTGGCGGCGGTCAATCCGGCGTGGCTGGGGCCGCAGCAGAGTTATCTGACTCAGGCCGGCGGCGAGGCATGGGGCGCGATGTTCGCCAAGCGTATCTCCTACCTGCTGACGACCGTGCTGCTGCTGGCCGGCGTGTTCGTGATAGCGGCGCGGTTGTTCGGCCGTCCGGACGCAAACGGCGTGCTGCCCTTCACGCTGCCGACCGGCTACGCGCTGTTGATGATCGGCGGCGCGCTGCTGCTCGTGCTCGTGCCGGATTATGTCTACCTGCGCGACGGCTTCGGAAGCCGCATGAACACGGTGTTCAAGTTCTACTATCAGGCGTGGGCGCTGCTGGGCGCAGCGACCGCGTACGGCGTATGGACGGTCGTGGCTGGCGGGGGTGAGAAGCGGCTGCCTTCGGCGGCGCGTTTCGGGCTGGCGGCGCTGCCGGTGGTGCTGTACGGCCTCGGCACGTTCTATCCGTTAAGGGCCACGACCGACCGCATGTTCATCGAGACCGGGCGCAGCCTCAGCGAAGTCCCCGGCCCGCTGACGCTCGACGGCGCACCGAGTTTGACCAACCCGCATGATTATGCAGCCTTGATGTGCCTGCGCAATCTGATCGAAGGGCAGGACGACGTGGTGGCGGTCGAAGCTACGTTCCACGGCAGCTATGACTACTTCGCCGGCGGCATCGCGTCCGGGCGGCTTGCCGGCATCACCGGCCTGCCCACCGTGATCGGGTGGCAGGGGCATCAACGGCAGTGGCGCGGCCGGGGCTATGACGCCGCTGTCGGCACCCGGTCGGCCGACATTCAGCAGTTGTACACCGACTTCGACCTGTTTGTTGTTCAGCCGATCATCGACCGCTACGGTATCGACTACATCGTGTACGGAAGCGCCGAGCGCTCGCGCTACGGCGCCGACGGCGATTTGAAGTTCCGCGAGGCGCTGCCCATCGTCTGCGAATCGGGCGATACGCGCATTTACCGCACAACCCGCGCGGATGCAGCCGCGCTGCCAAACTAGGGAGGCCTGCGTGAGCGAAAACGCACTGCCGATCGCACCTTCTAGCGACAGCCAACGCACCGCCGATTCCGCGCCGATCCTCACGCTCGAAGGCGTGTTCTACGCCGTGCTGTTGGCAGTCGCGGCGCTGCTGCTGCTGGCGGATCTCGGCGCGGTCGCCCCGCGTCTGGACGAAGTGAACGCGATGGTCGCGGCGTATCGCGGGACGGAAACCGCCAGCCCGCTGCTGTTGTGGGTGCAGTCGTTCAGCTTCGGCGTGCTTGGCGGCACAACCTTCGCGGCGCGCGTCGTCACGGCGCTGGCCGCGCTGGCGCTGGTGATGACTCCGGCGCTGTTCCGTGGTGAACTTGGGCGCACGCGCGCACTGGCGCTCACGCTGCTGCTGGCCTTCACGCCGCCGCTGATTATCGCGGGTCGCAGCGCCTCACCGTTGATCTGGAGCGCGCTGCTCGGCGTATTGGCCCTGCGCGCGTGGCTCGACCATGTCGCGTCGCCGTCGGCGGGGCGCGGCGTTCGCGCCGTGATGCTCGCCGCCGCCACGATCTTCCTCAGCGGGCCGGCGGGCCTCGTGACGCTGCTGCTGATCGGTCTTTCGGCCGCTGCCGCGCTGGTGTTCTCCAGCGCCGCCGCCGAGACCGAGAGCGCGGGCAGGAACCGGTTTGCCGCCATCATCACAGCAGCGCGGTCGGTATCGTGGCAAACGGCAGGGATCGCTTCGGCGCTGATGGTCGCCGCCGTCGCGACCGGCTTCATGACCGCGCCGTCGGGCGCTGCCAGCATCGGCCGCCTGCTCGAAGGACTCGGCGCATACGTGACCGGCAGCCCGGTCAGCACGATCAGCCTCAGCCTGTTCTATCAGCCGCTGACGTGGATTCTGGCGATTGCCGGTCTGATTGTGCTGCGCGGGATCGGCTGGTCGGGGCCGGATCGCTTCTTCACGGCGGCGCTGCTGCTCAACCTGCCGCTGGCGCTGGTCGCGCCGGACGCGCATCACACGGTGCTGATCGCCGTCACGGTGGCGGGGTTGGCATCCGGCGCGCTGGCTGCCTGCCTCGCCCCGGATCGCCGGCAAAAGCTGTATGCCGACCAAGAGGTCGCGCGCGGTGACGAGCTGGCGCGGCTGTACGCGCCGGCGGCCGGGCGCTTCATCCTCACCTTCGTCATTTTCGCGCTGCTGTTCATCCTCAGCGTACACATGCAGGGCGCTGCCCGCGAGTTTTTGCAGATCGAAGGCGGCAGCATCGAGGGGCTGATCGACCGCATGCAGACCGGCGTCGCCTCGGCGGAGTTCCGCGTTGGCCTGCTGTGGACGGTGATCACGGCGCTGTTCCTGCTGATCGGCTTCTTCCTCGCCGCGAGCCTGTGGGGGAACCGCGTGACGCTGCAAGGCTTCGGCCTCGGCTTGACGGCAATGCTGCTCATCTCGCAGCTCTCAGCGGCGTGGTACGTGACATCGTTCAACGCGTATAACCCGGTCGAGCCGTGGAATCACCGCACGACCGGCCAACCCTACGAGCTGCTTGAGAAGACTGTGCATGACCTGACCTTGCGGGAGTCGCAAGCGTTTCCGCTGCTTCCGATCACCGTGATCCGCGACCCGACCGGCAGTGTGGCCGAGGACGGCCTGTTGGGGTGGCTGCTGCGCGACTTCTCGCATACGGTGTACGTCTCGTCAGCCGACGAAGCGCGCGCTGCGCCCATTGTGATCCAGATCGTGCCGGCCGCCCGCAGCGCCGACCCGCCGCCGGAGTTGGGCGGCAGTTACGTCGGGCAGCGGTTCGCGCTCACGATGGCTTGGGATCCCGCATCGATGCAAGGACTCGACACCCTGCCGTGGGCTTTGCAGCGGCGCGTCCGTGTTCAGCCAGCGGCTAGCGTCTATGCGATGCTGTGGCTGCGGCAGGACGTGTTCGAGGGCGAGCCGATCGAGGAGCTTGTGCGGTGAGGAACCGCTGGCGTGATCGTGTAGAATGCCTGTGACCGTATAACGTTTAACGATGATGACTCCCAACCCGCCCCACGACCCGACCCCCGGCTTGATCGCGGACGCCCTGCGCGGCGATCAAGCGGCATACGCGGCGCTTTACGAGCGTTACGCGGCGGGCGTATACCGCCTGTGCTACAGCCTCGTGTTCAACAGTCAGGACGCGGAGGACGTGCTGCAAGATTCATTCGTGTACGCCTTCAAGAACCTGCACCGTTTCGATGACACGCGGGCCAGCTTCAAGACGTGGCTGTACACCATCGCCGTGAGCCGATGCCGCAACACCTACCGGCGCAAGCGCTTTCCGCTGCTCGACATCGCGCAGATGTTCGGGCTGGACGTGGCCGCGCCGGATCACGAGTCACCGGAGGCGGAGCAGGCGCGCCAAGCCGCGCGCAGCGCCGTCAACCGCGCGCTGACCGAACTATCGCCCAACCTGCGCGAGGCGGTCGTGCTGCGCTACGGGCAGGGGTTGACGTTTCGCGAGATCGCTGAGGTCATGGACTGCCCGCTCAAGACCGCCGAAAGCCGCGTGCGGCTCGCCCATGACCGCCTGCGCGGCGTGTTGAACGATCAGGGCCGCGCGCTGCTGGCCGAACTGCTGAGGTACTAGAAGATGGCTGTGATTATCCGCCGCTTGTGGGACACCCTGCGCCGGCCGTGGGTGCTGCGCCACCTGCCCGCCTATATCCGCGGTGAACTGCCGGTCGAAAGCCGCCGTGAGATCGCGCGCTGGATCGATGCCGACGCTGGAATCGAAGCGGCTGCGGACGACCTACGCCGGACGGACGCCGGCCTGCGCCGTGAACTGGGCGGGTTGGGCGCTGCTGCGCCATCGCAGTTGGAACGTGGATGGGCGCAGATCGGCGCGGCGCTGGAAGGGCGCGCGCCGCTGTGGCGTCTCCGTGCCGTCAGCGACTGGCGGCGCAGCGCCGCGGCCGCCGTGTTGGCCGCTCTGTTGTTGATCCCGCTGCTGGCAAACGGAAGCGCGGCGGCATCCGTGTTCATCCCGACGCAGCCGCGCCCGCAAGCGATAGACGACGAAATCACGCCGACCGGCGCGGGCAGCGATATTCACCCCACCGACACGCTCACTCCTATGCTGGCGACCGCCAGCCTCAGACTCCGCGCGACCCCGACCGCCCCGGATCCAAACTAGAATCGACGAGGACTCGATGGCAGCTACCGCATCCCGCCAATCTCAGCACACCGACTACACCGATCCGCTGCGCGGCACGTTGATCCAACGTGTCGTCGTGCGCTGGGAGCTGGTGATCCTGTCGGTCATCCTGCTGCTGGCGATCTTCACCCGGCTGTATGCGCTCGGCGACCGCGCCATGAGCCATGACGAATCGCTGCATGTGTACTACTCGTATGAGTTGTACATGAAGGGCGACTTCAACCATTCGCCGCTGATGCACGGCCCGATTCTGTTTCACGCCACGGCGCTCAGCTTCGCGCTGTTCGGGGACAACGATTTCAGCGGGCGGCTGTACGCGGCGGTGCTGGGCATCGCGCTGGTGATGACGCCCGTGCTGTTCCGGCGCTGGCTCGGCCGGTGGGGCGTGATCCTCGCCTGCGCCATGCTGCTGATCTCGCCGCTGCTGATGTACTACAACCGCTACATCCGGCACGATACCCCGTCGATCCTCTCGGCGATCCTAATGATATGGGCGGCTTTGATGTACATCAACGGGCCGCCGGATCAGCAGCGAAAACCGCGCTTTCTGTACGTGATCTCTGCCGCTATGCTGTGGAACCTCGGCAGCAAAGAGACGGCGTTCATCTATATCGCGCTGTTCGGCGCGTTCTTCACGTTGTACTGGCTGTTCCGTATGGGGCAGGCCGTGTGGAAGATCCCGGCGCGGCAGTGGTTCAGCGGCACACTCATGGCGATTATCCTCGGCGGCACGCTCGCGATCGCCATGTACATCATCGTGGACATCATCCCGCTCAACACGGTTGCGACCGGCGCACAGACGGATGGCCTGTTGAACAACCGCGACTCGCGCAGTTTCGTGGTGTGGAGCGTGCTGGCGCTGGTCACGGTCGTCTTTATCGCCGCGACCACGCTGCTGTGGGCTTATCGGGGGCGCTTCAAGCGCGTGCCGTGGCGCGAACTCATCATCCTGACGGTCGCGATCGTGCTCGTTACGGGCAGCTTCGTCTTCATCGAAGAACGGTCGCATATCACCCGCGAACAGATCGGTGTGCAGGCGCCGCTTGACCCCAGCGCGACCGAGGCCGCAAGCACGACGGTCAGCACGATTCGCTGGCTCTGGGTGCTGGCGCCGTGGGTGCTGATGGTCGGCGCGCTGGCGCTGTTCGTCGTGTCGCGCCGCAAGAACGCCGAGGGTAAAGACTGGTGGGACTGGCTGCATCAGTTCCCCGAACTCGACGTGTTATGGGTGATGGGGTCGTTGATCCTGCCATGGGCGACCGGCGTGTTCATCGTGTCGGCGCGGGGCACACCGGCCGAATACGAGTCGATTGGCGCCAGCTTCAGCTTCTTGCGCGACATTCTGCCGGTGCAATCGTCGATGCAGGTCGGTCAGTTCGTCGTCGGCGGATTGTGCTGGCTTCCGCTGATGATCACCGCCATCGCCGCCGGCGTGACGTGGAACTGGCGCCGCTTCGTCGTGTGCTGGCTGATCTTCCACAGCCTGTTTGCGTTCTTCTTCACGACTGTCTTCACCAACATCCCCGGCCTCGCCACCGGCATGATCTACAGCTTGCAGTACTGGCTGGAGCAGCAGGCGGAGCGCCGTGGCAGTCAGCCGCAGTACTACTACACGCTGATTATCCTGCCGATGTACGAGTTCCTGCCGATCATCGGGTCGGTGGCGGCATCGTTCGCCGGCACGTTCATCTTCTGGAAGCGCCGCCGTCGCATACACGACCTCGAAGACGAGCTTATCGCCAACCGCAAGCAGTTGGCGCTGGCGGCCGTCGACGGGGGCAAGACTTCCGGCGAACCCGACGGGGATGACGCGCCCGCGCCGGTCGCTGTGGCTGTCGACGCCGCCGCAATCGAAGCGCGAAGTGCCGGGATCGACGCACAGCTTGCGCATCTACGCCGGCTCGACGAGGCGCCGTTCCTGCTGCTGGTCGGCTTCTGGGCGGTGCTCAACATCATCATTTACACGCTGGCCGGAGAGAAGATGCCGTGGCTCGGCACGCACATGACCACGCCGATGATCTTCCTGACGGCGTGGTTCTTTGGACGCATCTTCGACCGGATCGACTGGAGTCTGCTGCGCAAGGCGGGCTGGATCAGCCTGCTGATCTTCCCGCTGGGACTGGCGGCGGTGTTCCAGCTTGTCGTCTTGCAGCTGACCGGACAAGGACCGTTTCAAGGCGTCACGCAGTTCCAGCTCGAATGGACGTATTCATGGCTGGCGGCGGCCGCTGTCGCCATCGGCGTGGCGTGGGGCTACACCTATATCCGGCGCTTGACCAGCGGGCAGCACGTCCGGCAGTTGGTCGCCGTCGCCCTGTTTGGCGTGCTGGCGGTGGTCACGTTCCGTTCGGCGTGGATGGCCTCGTTCATCAACTACGACTATCCCAACGAGTTCCTCGTGTATGCGCACGCGACCAACGGCACCAAAGAGGTCATGCGGGCGATGGAGGACATCAGCCGCCGCACAACCGACGGCCTGCGCCTAAAGTTCGCCTACGACAACAAGCTGAGCTGGCCGGGCGCGTGGTATTTCCGGCAGTATCCGAACGCGGTCTACATGGGCGAATCGCCTACGCTGCAAGTCATGGAGAACGCCACGGTTGTGCTGGTCGGCGACGAGAATCGCAACGTGGTCGAGCCGCTGCTGGAAGACCGTTATCAGCGCTTCGACTTCAAGCGCATGTGGTGGCCGATGCAGGATTACTTCTACATGACCGCAGAGCGCATGATCGACCTGTTCGATATGACCGACTCGCAGTCGGCGCAGATGCGGCTTGGGATTTGGGACATCTTCTGGCAGCGCGACTACACCCGATTCGGCGAAGCGACCGGCCACACCTACACCTTTGACCGCTGGCCGGTCGCCGAGAATCAGTACATGTATGTGCGGAAGGACGTGGCCGCGCAGGTGTGGCCGTACGGCATCGGCGATGGCAGCGTGCTCAACCCGATCGATTCGATCGAGGTCAGTCCATGCGTCGCTAACTGGCAGCAGTATCCGGCCTTGACCGTGTTCGACACGACGCCGCTGGGCGGTGCGCTCGACTCGCCGCTGGGCATCGACGTCACCAGCGATGGGCGCGTGTTTGTGGCGGAAGTCAACAGCAACCGCATCTCCGAGTTCACGACCGACGGCGCGTATGTCCGCAGCTTCGGCGAGCAAGGCCCGGCGGATCGCCCCGGCACGTTCTTCGAGCGCCCGCACAGCGTCGAGGTCGCGGCGGATGGCTCGATCGTGGTGGTCGATACGTGGAATTATCAGGTTCGCGTGTTCGATCACGATCTGCGGCAGACCGCCCGCTGGGGGCAGGCGCTGACCGTGGGCATCAACGCGCCGGCTGATCCGCCCGACGGTTTCTGGGGGCCGCGCGAGGTAGCGATCGGGCCATCCGACGGCTTGATTTACATCGCTGACACCGGCAACAAGCGCATCCGTGTCTATACGCCGCAGGGCGAGTGGGTGCGCGACATCGGGCGCGGCGGCAGCGGCGAAGGCCAGATCGACGAACCGACCGGCATCGTCGTTCACCCCGATGGGCGTGTGTTCATCGCGGAGACGTGGAACCGGCGTATTGGCGTATTCGCGGCCGATGGCACGTTCATCACGACGTATCCTGTGCGCGCGTGGTACGATGACTTCGGCAACCGGCCGTACGTGGCGCTCGATGTCGCCCGCGACTACCTGTACGTCACCGATCCGGACGGCGGACGTGTGCTGGTTTACAGCGCGTCGGATGGCGCGTGCATCGGCGCGTTTGGCCGGCTCAACCGCGAGTTCCCGAACACGGCCGAGTTCTCGACCATCGGCGGCATCGACACCGACGCCGATGGCAACGTGTACGTGGTCGATTTGGCGCAGGGCCGCGTGCTCAAGTTCCCGCCGTTCCCGACGCCCGAAAGCAGCAGCATCGAAGACCCGCCGGGTGTCGGCATCCCGGTCGACATCCCGCCGGATGAGACGGCAGAGGTGCAGGGGTAAGGGAGTCGAAAGCAGTAACGCACCGCCGAGCGCAGCAAACGCTCGGCGGTAATACGATCAGAGCTTACTGAAAGGGACTAAAGCGATGCCGCCATGTTGTCGTCTGCTGACAACTGACTCCTGACGACTGACAGCTGACGACTCAGCACCCATCACTCCCCATCCTCAACCTCCGCGCTACCGCCACCCGACGCGCAAGCCCCGGATTATTCGATTTACGGCCAGATGTTTCGCGGCCGAGCTATTCGCGCAAGCCTCCGAGCAGATTGCCTTTGTTAAGGCCGCAGACAATCTCCAGCAGCTTCATTCGCTCAAACTTTCCGGATTGCAGGTAACGCAGATGACCAACGGTGGCGGATCGAAATGTCAGCCATCGTTCACGGCAGATGGCGCAAAGCTTGCTTATGCGTCACCCCGCATCGATGCGGACGTTCTGAGTAGAAATCACCGCCTTGAGCGCGCTGAGCAGTGTGTCAATGTCGACGGGCGTGTTGTATCCCTGCACCGACACACGGATGAACTTGCGCCCATTCCACGCGATCACCGGTACCTCCACCCGATGCTCGTCATACAACCGGCGCTTGAGCGTCGGCAGATCAACCGACGCCGGCATCTCGCACAGCGCCATCTGCGCGAAATGATCGGGCGGCACCGGCGCGGGGATGCCGGTCAGGTCGATCACGCTGCGCTGCGCCTCAACAGCGAGGGCGTGACAGCGGGCGCGCACCGACTCCCAGTCATGCTCGCGCTGGAAGTCAATCGCGGCCGGCACGCTCAGAAACGCGGCGATATCCCGCGTGCCTTGATATTGGTGCCGCGCCACCAACAGCGGGGCATCCGGCGCGCCCATGCCCCATCCCGCACTGGCCGGATCACCGTAGCCCCAACTAATCACCAGCGCGTGCATCCACGGATGATGCTCTGGCCGGGCGTATAAGAATCCCGATCCCTTCGGGCTGCACAGCCACTTGTGCGGATTCCCGGTGTAGATGTCCGGGTCGATTGCGGCGAGATCGAGGGGGATTTGCCCCGGTGCGTGCGCGCCGTCGATCACGCTCAAGATGCCGGCCTCGCGCGCCCGTTTGCACAACGCGGCGACCGGGAATGTCGATGCCGTCGAGGACGTGATATGGCTGAGGTACAGCACCTTCGTGCGCGGCGTCACCCGTGACCACACGATCTCCACGATCTCCTCGTCAGACGGCAGCGGCAGGGGGATGTCGGCCTGTATCCACGTCGCGCCGGTGCGGTCGCACGTGTGATGCCACGCGTTCACGCACGCGCCGTACTCGTGGTTGGTCGATAGAATCTCGTCGCCGGGCTGAAGCATGATCGACCGCGCTACCACGTTGACGCCCCACGTCGCGTTCATCACGTAGACGAGGTTATCAACATCCGGCACATGCAGATATTCGGCGAGGCGCGCACGGGCGTCATCCAGCAGACAGTCGTGCCGCCGGCCGAGAAACTCGACGGGCTGCCGTTCCAGTTCGAGCTGCCAGCGCTGATACGTCTCGAACACGACGCGCGGAGTCGCGCCAAACGAGCCGTGATTGAGAAACGTCACGGTCGGGTCGAGCAGGAACAGGTCACGCATAAAAACTCCCGGAGGTGGATAGGCTGCGGCATAGACTACGGATGAGTATGTGCGCGTCCGCTGGAATTTGCGACGGCCAATCCGCCGGCAATCACCCGACCACTCCGCACCGCCGGGCAAAGCCTCGACTTGCAGCGGATTGCGATTCACAGCACAATACGGGCCATGGATGATGAGACCAAGCACGACCCCATCCCCGACGGTGAGTCGGAGCCTGAGCCGGTTGACGCCGCGCCTGAAGCTGGCGGTTCGGACGATGCCATAGACGCTGCGCTCGACAGCGAAGCGGCCACCGCCGAAGACGTCGCTGACGAAGCGGCGGCCGACGATGACGCCGCCGGAGAACCGGTCGCGGAGGCCGGGGCCGAGCCGGAAACAGAAGATGACGCCGGGGCTGAAGCCAGCGGCGAGGACGAGTACGACGACGAATACGCGCCGGCCGACGACGAAGAGCCGGACTCCGAGCCTGCGCCGGCGTTCGATTGGGCGGCGATCGGCGTCGGGGCGGTAGTCGCCGCGGCCGACAGCGATGTCCCCGACCTGACGGCGACCGGTGAAACCAGTTTCGAGGTCGATATCGACGCGGCGCTGGCGGCGGTCGATTCGCTCGATACCGTCGTCGCGGCCGAGCAGCAGCGCCGGATGGACGAAGCGGCACGGGTTGAAGCCCAGCAGCGCGCCGAGGACGAGTACCGCCGCTGGGCCGCGTCGTATGTGTTCAGCCGGCCCGGTATGATCCGCGTGCAGGGCGGGCGCATCGTCACGATTCTGCCGGCGGTCGCGCTGATGGCGGTCGGCGCGGTGCTCACGCTGGCGACGGCGTCCGGGCAGACGCTGACATGGCAGACGTTCGGCGCGGCGGCCTGCGCGGGGTTGGCGCTCTCGCTGGTGAGCTACTGGATGGCGTCCGGCCGTTGGGCGCGCGGGGCCTTCTTCGCCGCGTTGATCGTCGCATGCATCGGGGGCTGGCTGTTCACGACAACCATCGACGGCTTGACGCTGCCGTGGTGGCTGCCGTTCACGCTGCTCGGCGCGGCCATCGCGCTGACCGGTCTGCTGTCGCGGCCGTTCTCGGCGGTTTGGCTGATGACTGGCGCGGCCATCGCCGTTGGGTCGGCATTGGTCACGCTGTTTGCGTTCGGCCCGCTGATCACAGCCGCGCCGTTCGTGCTGGGCGCGGCCGCCGTGCTGGCGATCCTTCCGCTGTTCTTTCGGCCGCGCCGTGCCTGATTATGCACCTCGCCATCGACGCCAGCCGTTCCACGCGCCCTTATCCGACCGGCACGGAACGCTACGCGCTTGAACTCATTCGCGCCCTGATCCCGCGCACTACGAGCCATCGCGTCACACTGTATTTCCGCGATCCGCCGCCGTCCGGCCTGTTTCCAGAAGCGCCGCACGTCACGCAGGTCGTCATGCCGCAGCGCCGCCTGTGGACGCACACACGCCTCGCCCGTGCGCTGTACCGCGACCGTCCCGACGTGACCTTTGTGCCGGCTCATACGCTGCCGTTTCTGATGCCGGGCCGCGCCGTGGTCACCGTGCATGACCTCGGCTATCTGCACTTTCCGGGGGCGCATCCGGGCCGTTCACGCCGCTATCTCGACCTGACGACCCGCTTCAGCGCGCGCCGCGCGGCAATCGTGCTGGCCGACAGCCAAGCCACCGCCGACGACCTGAACACGTTCTACGGCGTCGCGCCGGACAAGATCCGCATCGTGTATCCGGGTGTTACCGCGCCGCCGCAGGGCGACCGCGCCGCTGTACGGATCAAGCACGCGCTGCCTGAGCGTTACTTCGCCTTCGTCGGCACGCTTCAGCCTCGCAAGAACATCGCGCGTCTCGTGCAGGCATTCACGCAGGTGCGCGCGCAGCATCCGGATCTCGCGCTGGTGCTGGCCGGCGCGAAGGGCTGGCTGTATGACCCGGCATGGGCGGAAGGCGCGCCGGGTGTGCGCCTGCTCGGCTACGTCAGCGACGAGGACAAGGGCGCGCTGCTGGCGGGATCGGTCGCGCTGGCGTTCCCCTCGCTGCACGAAGGCTTCGGGTTTCCGGTCATCGAGGCGATGCACGCCGGCGCTCCTGTCATCACCAGCACGACCTCCAGCCTCCCTGAGCTTGCCGGAGATGCCGCGCTGCTGGTCGATCCTGAGGATACCGACGCCATCGCCACGGCGATGCGACGCGTGCTGGACGACGAGTCGCTGCGGGCTGATCTTGCCACGCGGGGCCGCGTGCAGGCGGCGCGCTTCACATGGGACGCCTGCGCCGACGCCGCCCTTGCCGCCCTGCTGGAGGCCGCTTCATGACGCGCATCCTGTGCGTGCAGTGGGCCAACATCGGAGACCTGATCCTTACCACGCCGGCGCTGGCCGCGCTGCGCGACGCGCATCCGGACGCCCATATCGGCCTGCTGACGACTCCCGGCGCGGCCCCGGTGGTCGGCGGGCTTGGGCTGGTCGATACCGTCTATACGCTGCCGCGCTTCGGCATCGCCAACGCCGCTGCGATGCGCGTACTCCGCACGATCCGCGCCGGCCGCTACGACACGATCGTGTTCTTTCACCGGTTGACGACCCGTGCCGGCGCATGGAAATACGCGGCGCTGGCGGCGGTCAGCGGAGCCACGCGCCGGATCGGACTGGACAACGGGCGCGGTAGATTCCTGACCGACCGCGTGCCAGATCACGGCTTCGGCGCGCCGCATCAAGCCGCGTCGTGGCTGGCGCTGGTCGAACGGCTCGGCGCAGATCCCACCCCCCGCCCATGCCGCGTCGCCGAGGAACCGTACCCGCTGCCTGAGGCATCGGCGTGGATTGCGGTGCATGCCGGGAGCGGCGATTTCAGCATCGCGCGCCGCTGGCCGGCCGATCTGCTGGCGCAAGCAGTCGATACACTCGCCGATGATCTCAGCGCGCAGATCGTCGTGGTCGGCGCAGACGGCGACGACAGCCCCGACCTGATCGCGCGTCTCAAGCATCCGGCTCTCGACCTCACCGGCAAAACGTCGGTGCCGCGGTTGGCCGGCGTGCTGCGCCAATGCGCGCTGTATGTCGGCAGCGACAGCGGCGTGACACACGTCGCCGCAGCGGTCGGGACGCCCACCGTTGCCGTGTTCGGCCCGACCAACGACGCTGCTTACGGCCCGTGGTCGCCCGAGGGTAAGGCGGCGGTCGTGCGCACGATGCCACGCTGTGCGCCCTGCTCGTATGTCGATCACGAACTCGGCGCGCGCGAGGGCTGCCCCGCCCGAACGTGTCTGCACATGGTGCGCCCCAGCGACGTGGCCGCTGCTGCACGGCGGCTGCTCGTGGGTGAGCCGCAGCCCGCGCTCAAGCCGCTGCCCCCGCGCCCCGCGGTTGAGGCGGTGCGCATTCTCGGCCTGCCGGTTCATGCGGTGACGTTCGACCAGTGGCTCGATATTATCGGGGCGTGGGTGCGTGCCGGCGACGGCCTGCATCACGTCTGCACGATCAACCCGGAGTTCGTCATGGTGGCGCAGACCGACCCGGTCTTCCGGCGGGTGCTGCGACAAGCCGACTTGTGCGTGCCGGACGGCATCGGGCTGCTGTTGGCGGCGCGTATGTTAGGCCGCAAGCTGCCTGAGCGCGTGACCGGATCAGACGGCGTGCCGCGCATCGCTGAACGCGCCGCGCGCGAGGGCTGGTCGCTGTTTCTGCTCGGCGCGGCGGAGGGCATCGCAGCGCAGGCCGCGGCCATCCTGATCGAACGCTATCCCGGCCTCAAGATCGCAGGCACGTTCAGCGGGTCAGCTCGGCGCGAGGACGAGGACGCGCAGGTCGCCATGATTAACGCTTCCGGCGCGGATATCCTGCTTGTGGCCTACGGCGCGCCCAAACAGGACGCATGGATCGCGCGTAACGCCCCGCGCCTCAACGTCAAGATGGCGATGGGCATCGGCGGTTCGCTGGATTTCGTAGCGGGAATCATCCCCCGCGCGCCGGTGTGGATGCAGCGCGCGGGGATCGAGTGGCTGTTCCGGCTGATTCGTCAGCCGTGGCGGATCAAGCGCATGCTGCGTCTGCCGCGTTTCGTGTGGGCCGTGCTGCGGCGTAGAGGCCGCGGCGCATGGGAACCGGCTTAACGGGTAGGAACGCCGAAACCGACGAACCATTCGTCGACATACGTCGACCCACTCAATGACAGGTTCTTCACGCCGAACTTGACCGCTGTAATCTGTGACACGTCAAGCATGCCGGACTGGAACTCGACACTGGTGTAATTGGCGCTTGCCGCGCCGGCGGAGTAGTTCTGTGTAATCTTGAGTGTAGGCAGCGCGCCGCGCTTGATCTTGGCGTAGAACTTCATCGACTGTCCACCCGCCAGTGGGCGCACATGCGCGATCACGAACAGGTACTGTGATCCGGTCGTGGGCGTGCCGACCGTATACGTCTGCTGGAGCTTGGTCTTTTCGCTGGCGCTGCCCTTGAGACGGAACGCGCAGTCGGTCGATGTGTGGCCTACACCGCCGCACTTCACTTTGTCTTTGCCATTGGTGTTCTTGACGACCCAGTAAGAGGCATCCGGCTCGTAACTGCTGTTGATCACAATATCGCCGGGCAGCAGGCGCGGCGCGATGGGCTGCGCGTGCAAGCCCGATACGCTGAGCGCGAGCGTGAACAACAACACGATGATGGGGGTGAGTTTTCGGGACATAAACGGTTTGACCTCGCCTCGATACACAGATATGCACAGATCGCACATCTCTACGAAGAATTGAATGTGTGTTGGCTTTTTTTGTCAAACCGTCATTGCCGGCATATCTAGGGCGTTGTATGCTAACCCATGTTCGCCGTCTCTTAACATTTCGTTCCTCATGCCGACCCGACCCGATCTGCTGGTCATCATCCTTGATACAATGCGCCGCGACCACCTCTCGCTGTACGGACATTCCGTACCGACGTCGCCGGCGCTCGACTCGTTTGCTGATCGCGCTGTCATCTACGATCGGGCCATCTCTCCGGCGCAGTGGACGATCCCCGCGCACGCGTCGATGTTCACCGGCGTCTACCCGACCACACACGACGTCACCGAAGCCGACCGCGTGCTGCCGGCCGAACTGCCGACCGCGGCCGAACTGCTGCACAGCGCGGGTTATCACACCGTCGGGTTCTGCAATAACCCGCTGGTCGGCGTGCTGAACCACGGCCTGATCCGCGGCTTTGACACGTTTTATAACTATGCCGGCGCGGCGGTCAATCGTCCGTTCGAGCGCCATCACAGCCCGCCGGTCGATCGGTTCGTGCGTGAATGGCGCACGTTCGCGCGGTCGGTCGGTAATCAGTTCGCCCAGCGCGAGTGGCTGTTTCGCGTGTCGCTGCACCCCCTGTTCACGCCGGTATGGACACGCCTCATCAACTACAAGGGAAGCTCGCGCAACTCGGTCGATGACCTGATCGGCTACCTGCAAAAGCACCGCGCCGGCGGTTCCACACGCCCGCCGTTGTTCGCCTTCCTCAATCTGATGGGCACCCATCTGCCATACCGCCCGCCGCAGGACGTGTTGGACGAGATCGCGCCGGATCTCAGCCGCGCCCAATACCGGTTCGTCGCCGGTTTCAACGCCGATGCCGCGCGCTGGGCCAGCCCGGTCGAGGAACCGCTTGAGGACTGGCAAACCGCCGCCCTCGAGACGTTCTACGACGCCGAAATCCGCGCGCAAGACCACGCCCTGCACCGCCTGTTCGACTACCTGCGCGCGAGCCGTGCCTTGAACGACACGATGGTGATCGTCACCGCCGACCACGGCGAGGGCCACGGCGATCACGGCTATTTCGGGCACAGCTTTGTCGTCAACCACGAGCTGACGCACGTCCCGCTGGTTGTGCGCCACCCTGACGACTCACGCAAGGGGATGCGCACGGCTGAGGTCGTATCGACACGGCGCGTGTTCCATACGCTGCTTGACGGTGCGGGCGTCGATCTGCCCGGTAATCGGGCGACGATCCGTCCGGCCGATCTGAGCTTGCTCAATCCCAATGCCGTCGACGGCCCGGTGTTCTCCGAAGCGTTCCCGCCGCAGGCGTTTCTCGCCGTGCTGCGCCACCGCGCGCCGCAGTTGATCCATGCCCTGTGCCTGACGCAGGTGCGGCGCGGCATCGTCAACGGCGACTTGAAGCTCACGACACTAGCCGATGCGCCGGAGGCCCTGTACGATGTACACGCCGATCCGGCGGAGACGCGCGACCTTCGCGCCGAGCAGCCCACCGCCGTGGCCGAGCTGCTCTCCCAATTGAATTCGAGCGTGTGGAACGCGGCGCGGGCGCGCAGTGATCTGCACGCGTTGGCCGAACAGGCCGCCCTGACGCCGGCCATGATGGATAGTTTGCGCGCACTCGGATATATCGAGTGACGACAGTGAAGGACACCCGATGAACCTCGAACCGATCAAGACCGCGGCCCGGCAGGCGGCCGCGCTGTGCAGCACCGTACAAAAGCGGCATTTCGTGACCAGCCAAAAGGCCGACAACGACGGCCCGGTGACCATCGCCGACTATGGCGCGCAGGCGCTGATCGCCAACGCGATCAAGTCGCATTTCCCCGGCGACGCCGTGCTGGCCGAGGAATCCGGTGAGCAGTTCGTCGGGCTTGTCCCCCCTGAACAACGCGCCAAGGTCGTCGCGCTGATCGGCGAGGTGTTGGGCCACCGCGTGAGTGAGTCGGATGTCGTGTCATGGCTCGACTACGGCAAGGATATACAGGCTGACCGGACGTGGGTGATCGATCCGATCGACGGGACGAAAGGCTTCATCGCCATGCGGCACTACGCCATCGCGATTGGTGTGCTGCGCGGCGGTCAGGCGGTCGGCGGCGTGATGGCCTGTCCGGGTTATCCGGCGTACAACGGCGGCGGCGCGCTGCTGTGGACGGAGAACGACACCTGCATGATCGGGCCGATTTCCGGCTTCAGCGGGCGGCAGGTGCGCGTATCGGCCATTCAGGACGTGCAGCGCGTGCGTGTGCTGGAGAGCGTCGAGAAGTCGCACGCCGGGTTCGAGCGCATGCTGCGGGCGCGCATGTTGGCCGGGTTGGACGCCGCGCCGGTCGAACGGCTCGACAGCATGGAGAAATACGCGCGCATCGCAGCTGGCGACGCCGAGCTGTACCTGCGGCTGCCCAACCTCAAGAGCACACGCGCCCATTCGACATGGGATCACGCGGCAGGGGCGGCGTTGGTGCGCGCGGCCGGCGGCCTAGCCACCGATATTGACGGCTCGCCGCTCGACTTCAGCAGTGGGCGCACGATGGCCCGCACGCGCGGCATGATCGTCAGCAACGGGCGCATTCACGCGCAGATGATCGAGGGGGTTCGCGCGCTGCTGGAAGAAGAGGCCGGGACGGCGTCGTAACCTGAGCCGGATCACCTCTGCAACTTTGTCCGTGCCCAGTCCGTATAGGGGACTAGACGTGATAAACGAGCTAGAGGACTAACCGACCATGAAGAACGGTTTCAACTTCAACGACCGCAAGGCGCTCCCTTACCTCCTGATCGGCGGCGGACTGGCACTGCTGTTCCTGTGGCAGTATGGCATCGGCACGCTGTGGCCGCTGTTTATCCTGATTCCGGGCATAGTTTGTTTGTATTTGGCCTTCACCGGTACCAGCCACGATACCGTCGACATGATCTTTCCGGGCATGGCCATCACCGCAACCGGCGCGATTCTGTTCTTTCAGAGCCTGTTTGGTCACTGGGAGTCGTGGACGTACATCTGGGCGGTCTACCCGATCGTGACCGGATTTGCGATGCGCTGGCGTGGTGAACGGGTCTCGAAGTTCGAGCATGAGATCACCATCGGCAACAATCTGATGCGCTACGGCACGCTCGGCCTGATCGGCGCGGTCGCTTTCTTTGAAGTGTTGATCTTCCGCAGCGTCAACGCGCAGTTCATCGGCATCGGGCTGATTGCGCTGGGCGTGATCTACCTCGTCTCCACCCGTCGCAGCGCCGCGCGCACGACCACCTTCAGCGATCTGGTTGGCAAGGCCAAGAACGACGACGAAAAGGCCAAGTTCGAGGACTCCGCCGCGTAGGCGAACTGGAAGGTCGATTGAACCACAAAGGCCCCGATCACATCGAGAAGGGGACGCCCGCCGCGCGCGAAGTGCCGAGTGCCGAGTGCTGAGTCGTGAGTCAAGGGCGAACCGATTGAACCACAGAGGACACAGAGCCAACGAAAGCACACCGAGAGGCTTTTCACACTCCTGCATACACGTCATTCTCCCCTCGCCCCGTGTGGGAGAGGGGCCGGGGGTGAGGGGGATTCAGGCTGACAGCCCAACGCGCGCATGAGGTATGCTTGTCACGAGACGAAAGTGAGGCTCATCATGCGCGTGTTCCTTTGGGTGATGTTCGCGATTTTCGCCGGCGGTGTGTTCGCGCAGGCAGCCACACCGCCCACGATCACGGCGGACAATGTACGATCGCTCACGCTGGCGCGCATCGTCACGATGGACACGTTCACGCCGGCGGAAGCCGAACACCCGCCGCAGCCGCTGTCGGGATGGTTCGCGCTCAGCCCGGACGGGCAGTACGCGGCAACGATTGTCGCGGGCGGCACGACGGTGTTCAACACGGCTGACGGCAGGATCGTCGCGCAGCTCGTCCGCCGTGATCCGGTCGAGCCGGATCGCTGGAGCACCGCGATCGACGTCGACTGGAGCGATGCCAGCGACCACTATGCGCTGCTGTTGAGGGAAGGCGAGACGAACGTCGTGTACGTCGCGGGGCTGGACGGCACGATACACCAGCAGACCGCGCCGGCCGAATACGGTATGCCGGTGCGGGTGTGGATCGACACCGAAGACACCGGCACAGTGTGGATCGAGACGATTCCCGACCCCAGCGCGGAGGCTCCCGGCGGCCATAACGTCGTTCGCCTGACCGTCACCGACGACGCGACCGACGGCGATCCGCAGGCTATCCCGACCGGGCCGGAAGCCGACTTCGACTCGGTTGTGCGAATCGGGCGTATCCTGCCGCCGCGCGCCATCACCGCCACGTTCAATGGCACGGTGCGGCTGTGGGACTTACAGACGGGAGAAGTCACGGCCGAGGTCACGCTGCCCGTGCTGCCGACGTTCGGGCGGGTCAACGAGACTAATGGCGAACAGTTCGCGTGGCGTGACGAGTTCAGCGAGGCGCTCCACCTGCTCGACTTCACCACCGGCGAGGATCGAGTCATTGCGCCGCTGCACGGCGAATACGTGCAAGCCCTGCTGCTGACGCCAGACGCCGATGTCATCCTCGCCGTGCATCGCGGCTATACCCCCGACATCACCGCGTGGATCAGCGCGACCGGCGAAGAGATCGCGCTCGGCGACTATGAGACGTCGATCTGTTCTCGTGTGCCGGACATGATACAGCTTGCGCACGACGGCGCTCGTCTTGTGATCGGTTGTGATGGTGGCTTTCAGGTGTGGGAGATCGCGGCGGATTTATAGGCACGCAGGCCATCGGATCGGTGATCTTTTCGCTGTCTGGGGTTCGCGTCGGAGTGAGACGGTTAGCGGATCACGCCCTCGACCTCGGTGGTGGTGACTTGCAGCGCGGCTGATTTGCCAATCGGGAACGGGTCGATCGCGCCTGATTCCGCGCCCATCATCTGCTGAATGGCGTGCAGTTCTTCCGGCGAGATGTCTTGCAAGATGGCGAGGTCGGGGTTGGTCTCGACGGTGCCGAACGCCTTGTGGAAAGCGATGCGCTGGAACTGCTCGGTCGCCATGTTGGCGAGGATCATCGCGCCGGGGTTGTACGCGCGCGCGACCAGATCGCGCTGGCGGATGAGCAACAGTGAGGCGAACAACAGCGCGACCCCGCCCCACTGCGCCGGGGTCAGCCGTTCGCCCAACACCAGCGCCGACAGCACCAGCGCCACGGCGATCTCCAACACCGCCATGATCGCCGTTTGCATGCCGCCGAGGAACTTGACCCCGGCGTACATCGCAAGGCGGCCGAGCGCCGTCGTGATGCCGAGGATGATGATCGGGGCAACCGCCGCGCCGGCCGTCTCCGCGCTGATTCCGGTGCCGACCGCTAGCCATACCATCGAGACGATCACCGCCATCGTCGTCAGCGCATACAGCGCCATCGTCTGCGCCGGGACTTCATACAGCACGTATTGACTGAGCACCAGCGTGCCAGCGAACAGGACGGCGCTGCCCATCATCAACCCGACGCCGAGAAAGTCGGCCCGCCGCTCGCCAAAGCCGGTCAAGATCACCAGCGCGACGATAGCCAGCCCGACACGAATCAGCGTGCGGCCGTCGACGCGTGTGCCGCCGTAATGCGCCAGCGCGACCGCCACGACCAAATACATCCCGTTGATGAGCTGCACCAGCCCGGCGTCTAACCGGCCAAGCCCGCTGTAGTAGCACAGCGCGCCGACGCCGTTGATAATGCCGATGGTCACGCATCCCATCAGGCCGGCCGGCGACACGAAGATGAAGCGGCGCAGAAAAACCGCATACACCGCCCACAGCACGGCGATTGCGGTCAGCGTGCGCAGCGCGGCCACACTGAACGGATCGGCGCCCGCGTGCAGCGCCATCTTGCCGAAGATCGGCGCGACACCGAGAAACACCGGCGTCGCTAGGGCCATCACCACCCCACGCAAGGGTACGGCTTGTCGCTCCACGGGCATCGATCCTATTGATCTACGGGCACGTAAGCGCACCCTGCTGATATCCTTTATATCCTAAACATGAGTTTTGTCACGTATACGGTTTCTATCGCGTTTTTCCGGCTCATTTCCCCCTGTAATGGCGGGTCTCAATTTGACAATACAGTACCCCCGGCTTAAACTTAGGATGTCGGTGGATCAATGGAAGTCCACGTCTAATGAATGACTTTTTCCCCACTTGAACTGACCAACACGCGGCCCATTCGTGCCGCGTGTTTTCATTTAGCGACGTTTTGTCCGGCAGCTACAGAAAGGAATAAACACAATGGACTACAGCTTGATCGGGAAGATTCAGAAAGCCAAGGAATACGCCGAAGATCCAGCACGCGTGACGTTCAACAGCCTCAAGGTCGAGTTTCGTGGCGACAGCGACATCTACACGATCTCGCTTGGGCCAGACGGGTGGCACAGCACGGATCGCGGCTTCCAGAAGTACGGCATCAGCCCGCATGTGATGGCGATGGAGCGCCTCTTTGGCCCCATGCTCAAGCGCGAGCCGCTGCCCTACGCTCCCGGTCAGAATGTCGTCAGCGACGTCGAGAAAGCCAAGAAGTATGCGTCGGAGCCGCACCGCATCACCATTCTGGCGTTCAACGCGCGCTTCCGTGGTGATCACAACGAATACACGATCAACTACGAAGACGGGACGTGGTTCTGCGACAACCCGTACTTCCAGACTCACGGCGTATGCAGCCACACGATGGCGATGGAGCGCATCCTGAAGGGGATGGTCAAGCCCAACGTGCCGGCGCGGACGCCCATCGCCGACTAATCCGCATATCGAATCGCAGCAGTGGGGCAATCGCACAGGTTGCCCCACTTTTGATTCCGCGTTGAAGTAGGTTATCGAAAGTCAGCAAACCCAATTTTCCGCCTCAGAGGGTTCCACGAGCGGTGAAGGCTGGTAGTCACTCATCACTCATCACTTTCAACTTCTTATATGAGCTACCAGCCATTCGCTTCCAGTCTCCTGTGATACGCTGCGGAGTGACAGCTGGAAACGGACGACGCTCGACTGCTGGCTTAAAGCCGGGGACTACGCCCGCGGACAGCAGCGCACATCCCGTATCGGCCTCAACGTCTCGTGCCGCCAGCGGGTATAATTGCGCCTTATGCGGCGCTCCTCTCTGATTGTCCTCGTCCTCGCTCTAATCGCCTTCGCGTGCAGCTTGATCGTCAGCCGCACGGTGTTCGAGCGCGTCCCGCACCTTGAGGATGAGGTCGCGTATCTCTTTCAAGCCAAAGTCTTCGCGCGCGGGCAGATCACCGCGCCGCTGATCGAGCCGTCCGGTGCATACTGGCAGCCGTTCGTGATCGACGACACAGCGCGCGGCGTCCGGTTCGGCAAATACCCGCCGGGTTGGCCGCTGCTGCTGGGGATTGGTGTCATGCTCGGCCTGCCCGCCGTCGTCAACGCGGCGCTGGCGGCGCTCAATGTCGCCATTGTCTATCGCATCGGGCGCGATGCGTTCTCGGAGATGGCCGGTGTATACGCCGCCGCGCTGCTGGCCTTCTCGCCGATGGCGCTGCTGCTCAACGCGACGCTGATGGCGCACACCGCCGGGCTGTTGTGCGCATCGTTGTTCATCTGGGCTTATCTACGCATGTCCCGCGCTGGCCCGCGCCGCTGGACATGGGGCCTCGCCGGTGGGCTGAGCCTCGGACTGTTGGCGGCCACGCGGCCCTTGAGCGCCGTCGCGGTGGCGCTGCCGTTCGTGATTTGGAGCGGCCTGCGCCTGCTGTTCGACACTCGCACCGGGCAGCCCCGCAAGGCGATCCCGCTGTTCGTGTTGGCGGGCGGCGCGCTGCTGACGGCCGCGCTCGTGCCGGTATACAACGCGGCCACCACCGGCGACCCCAGCGCAAATCTATATACATTGGTGCCGGGTTGGGAATACGACCGCATCGGCTTCGGGCCGGAGGTTGGCCGCAACGGCCATACACTCACCAAAGGCATTCAGTTCGCGCGTTACGACCTGTCGCTCACCGCCGCCGATCTGTTCGGCTGGCAGTTGGCGGGGTGGAGCGAGATGCTCAGCGCGTGGGTGGTCGGCATCGCGCCGGACGGGATGGTCGCGGATTCGTGGTGGCCGGCCGTCGGCGTCGGATGGCTGCTCGTGCCAGTCGGGCTGCTGATGGCGCTGCGGCGTGACTGGGCGTATCTGTGGGTGCTGGCCGGCGTGCTGTGGGTGCTGCTGGTCGACCGGTTCCTGTTCGACGCGCCGGGGCTGTGGGGTGCGGTGATGATTGCATGGGCGCTGATGCCGCTGCTCTGGATCGGCCGGCGCCTCGATTCCATCGACCACGCACATGCCGGATGGCTGCTGTTTGGCGTGCTGTTCGCGCTGATCGCCGCCCATACCGCGTACTGGATCGGATCGCAGCGGTACGGCACGCGCTATTACGCCGAGGGATTGAGCGCGGCCGCGGTGCTGGCGGCGCTTCCGCTGGCGGCGCTGACCGCGCGCGGCGGGTTGTGGCGGCGGGTTGTCCCTGTCGTATTCAGCATCGCGCTGGGCGCATCGGCGCTGGGCTATAGCGCTCCACGCATCGACGCCTTGCGCGGCTTCAACCGCGTGACCTCCGACGTGTTGGCTGGCGTCGAAGCGCGTCGGGAGTCGCCCGATACGCCGGTACTGGTGCTGGTCTCCGGTCGCGACGCCCGCTGGCGAACACGCGCCGCCCTGTGGACGGTCGCCAGTCCGTTTCTGGACGGTGACATCGAAGTCGCGCTCGTCAACGAGACATCGCCGCAGGATCGCAGCCTGATCCTTGCGCGTTTCCCCGGCCGGCAGGTGATCGAGATGGCCGCGCAGACCCACGACCTCTGGTTTGTCGATACGTGCGACGCAGATGACTGTCCGCTGGCGAACCCGCCGGTCAATCCGTCACTGCTGCAGTCGGTATCCGAACGGTAAACGTCGTCCCTTGCCCAACCCGCGTCGTGAGGTGAATCTCGCCGCCAAGCGCATCGACGCTCTGTTTGACGATCGGCAGCCCCAGCCCCGATCCGCTGCGTGAGCCGACGTTTTGTCCACGGTGGAACGGTTGGAAAACGCGTGTCACGTCGCTGTCGGGAATCCCGATGCCGTGGTCGGACACGGTGATCACCGCGCTGCCGCTGTCACGGCGGATTTGCACCGTAACGTCGCTGCCCGCCGGTGAATACTTGATCGCATTGCCGATCAAGTTAATCACGATGTGTTCCAGCATCTGCTGATCGGTCAGCATAGAGAAGACCGGCTCGGACACGTCGAGGATGACGGAATGCTTGCCGTTATCCGCAGCCGAAAGATTATCGATCACGGTGCGGGTAAACGCCGTGAGATCGATCTGCTCGGGTTTCAGCCTGACGCTCACCGCTTCGCCACGGCTGTAGGTCAGCGCGTCTTCGAGCAGGTCGGTCATGCGCTGCGCCTGCTTGGCGACGATGTCGAGCCGTTCAGCCAGCTTTTGCTGCGATAGGCGGTCGGCGTAGTTCAACACGATGTCGATGGTGGATTGGATCACTGTCAGCGGTAGGCGGAACTCGTGCGTGACCATGTGCGTAAACCGCTGCTTGAGGTCGATCAGCTCGCGCTCTTTCTCCAGCTCGACCTCAAGCGCGCGGTTGATCAGCCGCTGCTGTTCGAGCTGCCGGCGGCCGCTGATGTCGCGAACCAGACAGATGACCATCGGCGCGCCGGATAGAGTCAGCGGCACCATGCTCAGCTCGACCGGATACAGCTCGCCGCTTACCGTGCGCGCTTCCAGCACGTCCTCATTGGCGAGGGTGATTGTCTCGTTAGTGGTCAGCGCCCGGTTGACGGCATCCAGCACCAGTTTGCGCGCGACCTCGGCGAACAACCAGCCGACGTTCCGGTTAGCCAGATCAGCACGCTGCATGCCGCAGCGCTCCTCGATCATCCGGTTCACAAGACGGATGCGCGCCAATGGATCGATCAGGATGATGCCTTCCGACACCGACTCGAAGATCAGCCTGAAACGCTCTTCGCTGTCTCGCAGCGTGCGCTCGGTTCGCTTCAGGTCGGTGATATCCCGCCCGACCGACTGAATCATCGTGACTTTGCCGTCATCGTCTGCAAAGGAATAGCTCACCCACTGCACCCACCGTTCGCGGCCATCAGCGCTAGCCGTGCGATGGGCCTCGATGTGCAGGCCGGGGCGCTCGGCCATCGTCGCCAGATGGCGGCGGAGTTCGGCGTGAATGTTCTCCGGCTCAATATCCAGATAACTGCGGCCGATGATGTCCTCGCGTTCCCGGCCAAAGTACTTACAGTAGGCATCGTTGACGAAGGTCAGCGTCCCGTCAGGGGTGTGGCGCGAGACCAGATCGATCTGGCTCTCCACGATGCCTCGGTACCACGTCTCACGCTCGCGCAGTTCGGCCTCGAGCTGGCGCTGGGCGGTGACGTCACGCCCGACCGATTGATACACTCCGACTCCATCGGCGCTTTGTACACCGGTCGACACCCACTGAATCCAGCGCTCGCGGCCATCGGGCCAGTAGCTCTTAAACTCGTGTACCACCGGGCCAGATTGGTCTTTCAAGGTCTGCGCAAGGTGGCGGATCGTATCGTGAATTTTCGGGTCTTCGAGATCAAGGATGCTGCGCCCGATATAGTCCTCTGGCGTCCCGCCATAGAAGCGGCAGTAGGCCTCGTTGACGAACACCAGCGTCAGGTCGGATGTGTAGCGCGAGACCATATCGACTTGGCTTTCGACGATGCCGCGATACCACGTCTCGCGCTCGCGCAGTTCGGATTCCAACTCGCGCTGCCGCGTGATGTCGTGCGCGATCATCAACACGCTCACGACCTGCCCATCCGGCGCAAATTCCGGGACGAGACGCGTTTCGTAGGTGTGTTCAACCCCGTCATGCGACTCGGCGTTGAACTCGAAGGTGAGCGTTTGGCCGCTGTCCAACACGGCGTTGAGCGCCTGTTCAAGCTGGACGGCCAGTTCAAAATCAATGCCGAATGAGATGCCGCGCAGGGCGCGCCCAACCATCGTTTCCGGCGGCAAATTGACCGCATCGGCCATCGAGGCATTCACATACAGAACATGGTGATCGCGCCCGAACCGGGCGACCCAATCCGGGTTGTTTTCCACCAGCGCACGGAACTCGTTCATGCGCATATGGAGCGTTTCTTGGATCGCCGCCTTCTCGTCTTGCAGATTTCGGATGTCGGTGATGTCACGCCCGACCGAGTAGATCCGCCCGTTTTCAATCTGCGAGACCCAGTGGATGATGCGCGGCGTCCCGTCGCGCCGTCTGTACGTTCCTGTGAATTCGACCTGCTGACTCCCTGCCGCCGGCGCATTCTCGCGAACAAGGCGCGCGCTGCGTGCGTCCTCTGGCTCAAGTAGGTCATAAGTACTCATGCCGCGGGTTTCGCCAGCGGAATAGCCGAGCAGTGAATCGAAAGCAGGGTTGGCGTAGACAATCACGCCGGCCATATCGGTGACAGCCAGCGGCTCCGGGGCTTTCGCAAGTAGTTGACATTGCGTTTCGGCGTCGCGCGTGTCAGCCAACAACTGGCGCACAAGCGCATCCAGCGACATCCCCCGGCGCTCCGCCTCATCGGTGAGCGCGCGCCGAGTTTCAACGGAGAGAGGGTATGCGGCGGGGTCGTCCGAGTTAGCGAAATGGGACATGGCAGTGCCGCGGTAAAGTACGAACCTCTACATATTGTAATCGCAGAAGCAGGATTAACACACCATAAGAAACATCCTGCCAGCGCCGCGCAGATCCTTTCAGGCGGAATTTCGTGTTCACACGCTGTTCGTATGTTACCAGATACCCCTCACCCCCAGCACGTCGTACCGGGGGTGAGGGAGGTATCCCTTACACCACCACATTCACCTTCGGCTCGCGGCCGCCGATGAAGATGACGCGCTTGGGCTGCGCTCCGTCCAACTGGCGCACGACCCATTCGCTGTCAAGCGCGGCGGCCTTGGCGCCATCCTCGCTGATGTCCGCCGCGACCTCGACGTGACCGCGCACCCTGCCGTTGACCATGACGACCAACGGGACGACCTCCTCCGCCGCCTTCGCCGCATCGTACTCCGGCCACGGCTGCGTATGGATGCTGAACGGCCAGCCCAGCTTGGCCCACAATTCCTCAGCGATGTGCGGCGTGATCGGGGCCATCAGGCGCAGCACGATGTGGATCGCGTCGCGGAAGGCGGCCGTTCCGATTTTGCCCTCGCGCACAGCCGTCTTCAGGTCGTTGCGCAGGCCCATCAGCGCGGCAACGGCTGTGTTGAAGCTGAAGGCTTCGAGGCTGTACGTCACCCGCTCGATCGCCTGATACACGCGCCGTTCGAGCGCGCGTTCAGCAGCGGGATCGCCGGCTTCTGACGTGCTGGCCTGCACGATCTCCCACATATCGTTCAGCCAGCGCACGACGCCCTGAATGCCCTGACTGTCCCACGGGCCGCCCTTCATAAAGTCGAAGGCGAACATCAGGTACGCACGCACGGTATCCGCGCCATATTCGGCCACCAGCTCATCCGGGTTGACGACGTTGCCGCGGCTCTTCGACATCCGCTCGACATCCAGATGATGCTTGAGCTGATTGACGGTGTTCGGCCCCGGAATAGACGGGATTTCGACCGTCGCCCCATCCACGACCTCGACGGTGTACTGGCTGCCGTCTGGGGTCTCCAACGTCAGCAGGTTCTCGGTGCGCTTGATGAGTTCGCCCCAATACACCTCGGTGCTGATCTGCCCATCGAACGACGGCACGACACGCACATGATCGGCAAACATCTTGCGGTTGCTTTCGATGCGGCCGCTGGCGACGATCAGGTCGCCGGGGCGCTGTTCGCCTAGAATCTGCCCCTGATTGCGCAGCTGCAGCATCGGTTCGTTCAGCTCGCGCGGGTCGCGCCCGTGACGCTTCATCTCCGCGAACGTGTCGTCGAACACGCCGGTATCGCGCAGCGCCTTGTTGAACCAGCGCGTGTACAGCAGGTGCATGGTGGCGTGTTCGGTGCCGCCGGTGTAGGTGTCGACCGGCAGCCAATACGCCGCCTCGTCTGCGCTGAACGGCGCCACATCACAGCCGGGCGACAGATAGCGCAGGTGATACCACGACGAGCACATGAACGTGTCCATTGTGTCGGTCTCGCGGCGGGCGGGCCGGCCCTGACTGTCAACGGTGTGGACGAACGTCTCGTGCTGCGCCAGCGGATTGCCATAGCCGGTCATCTCAACGTCTTGCGGCAGTTCGACCGGCAGCTTATCGTCCGGCGCCAGCTCGATCGTGCCGTCCTGCGTATAGATCACCGGGATCGGGCTGCCCCAATAGCGCTGGCGGCTGATCAACCAGTCACGCAGGCGGTAGTTGACGGCTTCCTTGCCGATGCCGCGCGCTTCCAGCCAGTCGATCACGGCGTTGATCGCCGGGTTCTTGCGGCCTTTCTCACGCGTGACCGGGGTGCCGTTGAACGGGCCGCTGTTGATCATCACGCCTTCATAGGGCCACGCCTCGGTCATGGTGTCGCCGTCAAACGTCTCGCCTTCGGGCTGGATCACCGGCACGACCTTCAGGCCGAACTTGCGCGCAAACGCGAAGTCGCGCCCGTCGTGCGCCGGCACGGCCATGATCGCGCCGCTGCCGTAGCTGATCATCACGTAGTCCGCGATCCAGATCGGGATGCGCGCGTCGTTGACCGGGTTGATCGCGTATGCGCCGGTGAACACGCCGGTCTTTTCGCGATCTTCGGCGCTGCGCTCGATCTCGGTCTTGTGCGCAGCGGCCTCGACATACGCCTCGACCTCGGCGCGCTGCACATCGGTGGTGATCTTCGCCACCAGCGGATGCTCCGGAGCCAGCACCATGAACGTCGCGCCCCACAGCGTGTCCGGCCGCGTGGTGTACACGGTGATCGGAATACGGCCTTCACCCGGCGCTGGGTGCTGAGTGTCGAGCGCTGAGTTTGGAGTCTCACTCGCTGCTGAGCTGTCCCCCCCTCTCCCTGAGGGAGAGGGGCCGGGGGTGAGGGCATGAAATGTCACATGCGCGCCTTCGCTGCGGCCGATCCAGTTGGTCTGCATGATGCGCACCGGCTCCGGCCAGTCGATGTCGCTGAAGTCCAGCATCTCGTCGGCATAGCGTGTGTAGCGGAAGAACCACTGCGTCATCATCTTCTGAATGACGGGCTGGCCGGTGCGCTCGTCCTTGCCGTCGATGACTTGCTCGTTCGCCAGCACGGTTTGCAGCGTGGGCGACCAGTTCACCAACGCCTTACCACGATAGGCCAGATCGTTGTTGTAGAACGTCTTGAAAAACCACTCCGTCCACTTGTAGTAGGCCGGGTCGCAGCTCACCATTTCGCGCGACCAGTCGAACATCGCGCCCATCGAGCGCAGCTGCCGGCGCATCCGATCCATGTTGGCGTATGTCCACGTCGCGGGGTGGATGCCGCGCTGCACGGCGGCGTTCTCCGCCGGCAGGCCGAACGCGTCGAAGCCCATCGGAAACAGCACGTTGTAGCCGCGCATCCGCTTGTAGCGGGCGCGCGCATCCGATGGAGTCATAGCGAACCAGTGGCCGATGTGCAGATCACCGGACGGGTACGGCAGCATGGTCAGGGCGTAGTGCTTGGGCTTGTCCCAGTCCACCTTGCTGCGATACAGCTCGGCCTCGTCCCAGCGCTGCTGCCATTGGGGCTCGATCGTTTGCGGGTTGTACGGTGCGATATCGTTCATGGAGTGGTCAGTCCTCAGTTGTCAGTGAGCAGTTGTCAGTGAGCAGTTGTCGGGTGTCAGGCGTGGTGCGTGACGTTCCCGTCTCATCAGAACGCAAAACGCAGCGCCGGTGTCTCAGCACTCGGCACTCACGACTCATCACTTGTAGAAGGTGGGGCGCGTTTCGAGGAGATGTCAGCGCGCGACGGCGCTACATAAGAGAAGAGCGGACGACCTCAGCGTCCGGGGTCACGATGGAGGTGTGCATGGCACGCTCCTCACTCCTCGGTAGGGGACGAAACTATCCCCGCGTTGATTGGGATTGTATAGCGCATCGCGGGGACTGTCTACCACTGGTTTATGGGGGCATTTCACATGGGTGGCAGTCGGTGATGCAGAGCTGCCGCAGGCTGACGCACTGTGGCTGAGCAACAGGCACTACATAAAGCGGGCAGATTTTCGGCCCGGCGTTATGAGCATCGTAATGTTGGCCGCTGTTGTCTGTATTCAAGCTTTGGCCTTGGCCCAAGATCCGATCCCCACACCCGCGCCCGGCGCTGTGCTGCACCCGCCGACAATTGAGCCTTCCGTACTGGCGACAGCTCAGGCGAACGAGCAGGCGTGGCAGACCGAGTTTGAGAGCCGCTCCCCGTTCGACTTCTATATCGCCTATTTAATCGCCCCGGATGCCGTGTTGGGCAGCGAGTTAATGTCCGAGCAATCGTTCATCGACGCTTTCGGCGCGCAGGTCTTTCACTCGTGGGACGCCTTCGCCGCGCAGAACGCGCTGACCCCCTTCCAGATCGTCATGATTCACGGCTCCGCCTACGAATTCCTCGATCTCGACTGGACGCGCTGGGCGTATCGAAACAATATTCTTCTCGTCGGGGTTGGTGTGCGGTTCGAGCAGCTTGTCGAGATCACGGACGATCGCTGCGAAAAGATGCCTAACCCGTTCTACATGAAGGATCAGTTCAGTGTATGGATCCTGATCTTCACTTATACCGTCGCGCTTGACGACGAATCGTACCGTGATCACGTTGACCATACGCAGCTCGTCGCCTGCAACGACGACTACGAAGTTGGCAATTCCTACGTCCAAGTCACCAAAGGAACGACGAACTTCCCCCTGCGTCGTCCCGATTTTCTGGAACTGTTCGTGGGCAACATCGTCGGAGCTACCATGGACTATAGGATCGTCGGTTTGAAGCCGGAGAGTCCGCGATGAAACATGCTGCCTCTGCTGGTGGCTTCGGGGGGCTTCCGCGGTGGGAACTGAGGCAGTGCGTGGACAATGTAACAGAAATCGTGTCCATGCGGTAACATGACCTCACGCCGTCTAACCCGTGCGAGAGGTCAAGAATCATGGCGCGCATCTTCCTGCTCATTGCGATCCTGCTGCTCGTTATCCTGCCCGCCGGTGCGCAGCAGACCATCGCCGAGATTGACCCGGCGCGGCTGGACGCACAGGATGCAGTCGAGGCGGCGAGTGGGCGTACACCTGCGCCCCGGCTCGCTGGACGGTTCAACTTCATCGTCAACTCGTCCGGTGATACCGTGGACGCCAATGTGGGTAATGGCGTCTGTGCCGACTCGAGCGGCCAATGCACCCTGCGCGCAGCCGTCATGGAGGCCAACGCCAGCGCCGGCCCGCACACGATCTCGGTGGCCTACGCGTTTATCGAATTATTTACGGGCAGCGTCGGCAACAACTTCGACAGCTCCGGTGATCTCGACATCGCGTCGAACATCACCATCACTGGAACGGCGACACAGCCGACCGCGCTCGTTAACCCAATCGACCGGGTGTTCGACGTTCTAAGCGGTGGCAATCTCTCGCTCACGAACATCAAAGTCACGCTGTCCGGGATTTCCATCCAGTCGGGCGGCGGCGTCCGGGTCGACAACGGAGGATCCTTCACAGGAACCCGCATCGTGGTCGTCAACAACATCGCCGCTGCCGGTGGGGGTATTTACATCAACCGGGCGGAGAGCTTCCGTTTGTTCAGCAGCGCGATCATCCATAACAACGCGCGTGACGGCAACGGCGGCGGCTTGTTCTTCCGCGATGCCCAAGACGCGCAGGTCGTCAACAGCACCATCGCCGGCAATATGGCCAGCTTCACGTTCAACGGCGCGTCGATGCCGGGCGGGGGTGTGTATGTGCTCGCCAACCATAACAACTTCACCAGCGATGTCGAGTTCATCCACTCGACCATCGCGGGCAACACAGCCGGCGTTGGGGGCGGGTTGTTCATCTCGAAGCAGAACGACCAGACGACGCCGGTGATGCGGCTGCACAACACCATCGTCGGGGATAATCTGGCGACGGTCAACAACCCGAACTGCTACGTCACCATCGGCCAATCAGCGGCTGTCCTTGTCGAGTTCACCGGCCGCAGCCTATTCGGCTCATCCGATCCCGCGTGCGGCCTGCCGGCGATTGCGCAAGTCGTCGTGGAAGACCCCATGCTCGGCCTCTTGGACGACGGCATACCCGACAACACCAAGCCGCCGATGATGCGTCTTGCCAACGGCAGTCCGGCGATCAATCTGGCGACATCGTGCGACCCTGCGACAGGGGGGCTGGATCAGCACGGCGGAACGCGTCCACGCGGGCCGGCCTGCGACGTCGGCGCACACGAAGTCCCGACCGGAATCACCGGCACGCTCGATCTGTTCCCCGACGGCGGCGGGCCGGGCAGTTCGTTCTCCATCACCGTTCAGGACGGCGATCTTATCGGGAACGGCACGCTGACGGTGGATGTCGTGACGTCCAATACGTTCATCCCCGACCATGAGACGCTGACGCTAACCGAGACCCCGGCGAACACCGGCACGTTCGTCAAACAGGTGACTCTTGCGCCGCTGCCGGTCGTACTCGGTAATGGGTTGATCGAAGCGGCTGGCGGCTACACGGTCACGATCACGTATCACGACTGGGTCGACACCACCGCTGCCGACACGCGGGTGAGCGCGCCGTATCTCGTCCTTACGCCTGCGATTCAACTGCTGCAGAACGGCAGCTTTGAGTTCGGGTTGGACGGCTGGACGCTCGATTCGAACGTCGGTGGCGACAAAGTCCGCACCGCCCCCGGCGAGGCCAGCGACGGGGTGGGCGTGTTCCGCTTCAAGGGGCAGGCCGGCAAGCAGTCGACGCTCAAGCAGAACCTGATCTCGACCCTGCGCGATTCCGGCGACGAGGCGATTGAGGTCGGCTTTGACATCCGGGGGGACGACTCCAGCAGCAGTGTCCAGCTCAAATTGCTGATTAAGTACGCCAGCGGAGGCAAATCCAAGCTCAAGTTCCCGCTGAATCCAGAGCCGGCGTACACGACATGGTCGATGACGTTCGTGCCGTACATCGAGCCTGATCCGATCACCACGTTCGAGGTGTCGTTCATCGACCGGTCGCCGTCCGGCAAGGTGTATATCGACCGCGTGCGGGTAGCTGAGGTGTCGCTGGGTACGCGCGGCGTCAGCCCTGAAACGCGAACGGATACGCTGCCGCCGCCTACCGCGCCTTCGGGTTTCCGCGGCGGCAACTGAGACCGAAGCACGCGCAGTTGCGCAGATACGCACGTCGGGTTTTAATCATGGTATGCGCCATATGAGGCCGTAACAATGAACAACCAGAACCTCGCCGGTCAGACCATCGGCCAGTACGAACTCGTCGAGCTGCTTGGCGCTGGCGGCATGGGGGCTGTGTATCGCGCGGTACAGATCTCGCTTGGGCGCGAGGTCGCGCTCAAGGTGCTGTCCGCCGCGCTGGCTAACGAGCCGGGGTATCTGGAACGGTTCAACCGCGAGGCGCGCGTCTCGGCGGCGCTCGAACATGACCACATCGTGCCGGTCTACGACTTCGGCGCGCAGCAGGACTTGACCTACGTCGTGATGCGCCTGCTGACCGGCGGCTCGCTCGATTCGCGGATGCGTCAGCGCAAGGACGCGAAGCCGTCGATGAACGAGGCTGTCACGCTGCTCAACGCGATGGCGTCGGCGCTCGATTACGCGCACAGCCGCGGCGTGATCCACCGTGACATCAAGCCTGCCAACATCATGTTCGACCAGAACGGCAAACCGTATCTGGTCGATTTCGGCATCGCCAAGATCCTCGACGCGACCGGCGCAGGACTGACCGGCACCGGCATGGCGATGGGCAGTCCGTATTACATGCCGCCTGAGCAGTGGCGCGGCGAGAACGCCACCCCGGCCAGCGATCAATACGCGCTGGCCGTGACGGTGTATTCGATGTTGGCAGGCCGCCCGCCGTTCGAGGCGACCAGCACGCCGGCCCTGATGTATAAGCATTTTCACGATCAACCGGAGCTGCTGAAGAACTTTCGTCAGGACGTGCCGGAATCCTTGATGCACGTATTGGTGAAAGCGATGGCGAAGGACGCGCTCGACCGGTTCGGTTCGGTCAGCGAATTCGCCAACGCCTTCCAAGCGGCGGTTGGCGCAACCCCCGGCGAAGCGACGGGATTCTTCACGTTTCCGGTGCAGCGCACGCCGCTGCCCACCGCGCGCCTCACCCCCGCGTCAAGCACACCGCCGCAAACTACGCCGGCAGGGGCGACACCTACCTCGTCTGGCACAACACCACCCCCGCCAACGGCCAGCGGCCCGGTTCCTAACGCGCCGCCGCCGCAGAAGCGCAGTCCGCTGCTGGTCATCCTCGGCGGTGTCGCCGTGATTGCCGTGCTGATCGCCGGGGCACTCGCGCTGTTCGGCGGCGGTGACGCGACGGATCGCACACCCGCGCCCACGTTGACCACCGCCGCGCCGCTGATCGCCGATGTCACCCGCACCCCCGCGCCGACCGCTGCCGATACGCTGCGGCCCGAGGACTTCGCACGGGCGACCCGTAACGCCCAACTTACGATACAGGCCGAATTGACGGCGCTGGCGGCCGTCGACCTCACCGAGACCGCGTCGGTATGGACAGCGACGAACACGGCGACGTACACGCCGACCTATACCGCCAGCGCCACGATCACCAACACGGCGACTCACACAGCGACGGTCACGCCGACTGATACGCTCACCGCGACGTCCACGCCCAGCGAGACCGTGACAGCCACCCCGACAGATACAGCGACCATCACGCCGAGCCGCACGTTCACCGCGACGGCCAGTTCGACGGCATCCGCAACCCCGCCGCCGTCTCCGCTGCCGACCAGCGCCATCGACGGGGCGGAGATCGCTGCGTTCAATGGGTTCGACAATCCTGATTCCGGCGAGTGGTTCGGTGAGCCTGAAGATTGGGCCGAGTTGGTCGACGGCCGGCTGATCTTGCGCGGCGCCGGCGAGGACACGTATCCATACGTGTTGGCTCCGTGGACGATTGAAGAAAACACCGGCATCCTGCTGGAGTTCCGGCGGCCCGAACGTGGCACGGCGATGATTACGCTTGAGACAGGCGAGTGGGATACACCCTCATATCGCAGCTTCAACGTCTACAACGATCCTGACTTAGGCTCGCGATGGGCGGCTGAGACGTTCAGCGGCGGCACAGGATCTACCTTCGCCACGTCTAACCTGACATCGACAAACGCATGGTATGTGCTGTCGATGCGGATCGAACGTGTGGGCAACTTCACGGTCTTCAGCGCGCAGATGTGGCTGCGTGATAACCCTGAACGCGGCTTTGTGCTCGATGCACGTCATGCGCGCTTCTTGGCTGACCGGTCGTGGCAGTTCGTGGTGGAGGTCAGCACCGGCGTCATCGAGATCGACTCTGCGCTCAAACTGCGCTATGAAGACACCGCGCCGCGCTTGATCGCTCCGCCGGGCGTCACGCCATCCGCTACCTTAACCCCCACGCCGCGCCCAACCGCGACACCAACGTTTACGCCCGCCCCACTGCCGACCAGCGCCATCGACGGGGCGGAGGTCGTCGCGTTCGATGGGTTCGACGATAGCGGGCTTGCCAGCTGGTACACCGATCCACCCGGTTGGGCCGAGTCCGGCGACGGCGTGCTGCGCCTGAGCGAGGTCGGCGGCGATGTCTATGCGGTCATCAGGCCGCCGTGGACGATCACGGACGGCGAAGGGGTGTTGATCGCGTTCAAGCAGATCGAGCGCGGCGATCTCGCCTTCTTCATCGACCATGACGAGTGGGATACGCTCTCGTACCGCCGCTTCGGTGTGTCAAGCGCAGGCGATTTATCGCCCTACTGGTCGACCAATGTCATCGTCAGCAGCACATGGAACACGATCAGCCAATCACAGCCGATCGCCAGCGACCGGTGGTATATGCTGCTCATCCGCATTCACGACGACGCCACCTATACCGCACAAATCTGGGAACGCGACAATCCGGAGCGCGGGTTCCGGCTTGACGCACGCCGCATCTTCAATTTTGTGCCGGGGTTCGACAGCAAGGACTGGATCGTCAACTTGGAGATCTACCGCGGCGCGCTCGAAATCGACTCGATATCGAAGATGCGCTTTGCCGACGATGCGCCCGCGCTCATCGCCCCGCCGGGCGTCACGCCATCCGCCACCTTAACCCCTACGCCGCGCCCAACCGCGATGCCTACCGAGACGCCGCGCCCGACGCTCATCCCCGCCGTCGCCCGGCTGTTCGAGGAGAATTTCAGCGACGACCAAGCCGATGGCATCACCCGCCGCTTGGGTGGACACTGGGAAATCCGCAAGATCGACGGCAACGACGCCTATTGCAATGTGGGCGACAGCAGCGACGACTTCGACCTGATCGTGTTTGGTGAATCGTCGTGGGACAATTACATCGTGGAGGTGGACGTGCGATTCACGGCGCAGAGTCCGGGCGCGCTCGTCGAGCTGTACGGGCGCTATGACGGCAGCGACGCCCTGAACGCCTATCGTGCCTACTTCGATCGCGGCGGCAGCGCGTCACTGGGGTATTACAGTCCGGAACGGAATCTCGGTGGTGTTGGATATACGATCGAAGCCAATCGCTGGTATACCCTTCAACTCGAAATGGTCGGGCGGCGTCTGCGCTACTCGATCGACGGCCAGCGGGTGCTGAGCACTTTTGACGACAGCCGTGGCGAGGGCTTGGCCGGCGTGCTGGTTCATCGCGGCACGCAGGCGTGCATCGACAACGTGCGCGTATGGCTGCCGGCCGTGCCGCCGGATGCGATCACGGTGAGCGTGTTCACGGCGGCCGGTTCGGTCAATCTGCGCACCGGCCCGGCCACGACATTTCCGACGGCGGGCGTGGCGCATACCGGCGATTTCCTGACCGCCATCGGCCGCGACGCCAGCACGAGATGGCTGCGAGTCCGCACACGCAGCGGCACAACGGCATGGATCGCAGCGATGTTGGTGCGTCCGCTGGGCGGCGTGCTGGTCGACATCCACGATCTGCCGGTCATGTCGCCGTAGCGCAACGAATCGATTCGGTGCGCATGCTATACTGAGGACGCTGGTTGATTGGAGTCTCAGCGATGGCCTCACTGCCTCAAACTGCCATAACCGCGGCGGAGTTCGAAGCGATGCTTGAACGCGCCGGCGAACAAGGCCGCCTGATCGAACTCATCGACGGAGAGGTGATTGAGAAGGTGGTCACGGAACTACACGGCATCATCGTCCTGCTGCTTGGATATCACTTGTTGAAATATCGGGAAGACAAGCCAGATATCCGGGTGTCGACCGAAGTTCATCACCGTGCCCCGGACGGCGGCCCCAATGTATATCAGCCGGACATCGCCGTGACTCTGCTCACGAACGCGCTGCCGGTGCAAGATCGGGGTGCCGTGCCACGCATGCCGGATCTCGCCATAGAGGTTTGGTCGCCGACAAACTCGCTGGTGTCGCTGCGCAAAAAGGCCGAGTATTACCTTGCGCATGGCACGCAGATGGTATGGATCGTCAACCCGAAGAAGCGCCTGATCGACGTGTACCGCGCCGGCGCCGACGTCGAGATCCTCACCGACACCGACACGCTCGACGGCGGCGACCTGCTGCCGGGGTTCTCGCTGTCCGTCGCCGCGTTATTCGACTCCGTGCGGTAGCAGGGACAAGCGCCCCACGCGACAGATCGCCCTAACCCGTTCGCCAAGAATCGCTGAGAACGCGGCCGTAAGTTTCACAGCGCCGAACACGTTTAGGCGTGTGCCCTTTCTCAGCACTCAGCACTTTCAACTTGTCGACTACGCCAATCCCATCGCCTGACGCTGGGCGCGGAACTGCGTTTCGTACAGGGCAGCGTACAGGCCGCCGAGAGCGAGCAGCTCGCTGTGCGTGCCGCGCTCGACGATCCGGCCGCGGTCGATCACGAAGATTTGATCGGCGCTCAGGATCGTGCTCAGGCGGTGCGCGATGACGATGCTGGTACGGCCTTGCATGACCGTCTTGAGCGCCTCTTGGATCAGCGCCTCGCTCTGGCTGTCGAGGCTGCTGGTCGCTTCGTCCAGCACGAGAATGCGCGGATTTTTGAGGATCACCCGCGCCAGCGCCAGCCGTTGTTTTTCGCCGCCGCTGAGCCGGTAGCCGCGCTCGCCGACGACGGTGTCGTAGCCCTGTGGCAAGCCGCTGATGAAGTCGTGGATGTTGGCGGCCTTCGCGGCTGCGACCAATTCGGCATCGGCGGCGTTCGGGCGCGCGTACTTCAGGTTGGTGCGGATCGTATCGTGAAACAGGTACGTCTCCTGCGTCACCATGCCGATGGCCGCCGACAGCGAGTCCAGCTTGAGGCTGCGCAGATCGTGCCCGTCAAGCAGCACGCGCCCCTCGGTCGGATCGTACAGGCGCGGCACGAGGTAGGTCATGGTCGTCTTGCCTGCGCCGCTGGGGCCGACCAGCGCGACGAGCTGCCCCGGCGCGATCTCGAACGAGACGTCCTCTAGCGCCTGCTCGCGGGCTTGGCTGCCGCTGCCGGTGGCTGGTGACGGCGTAACCGCCTTGTCGCCGAACGCGGTGTACACGTCCTCGTCCCACTCGCGCTCGACGGCCGCAAGTAGGGTGCTCGGATCGACCGCGTAATTGAACGTGACGTGATCGAACGTCAGCGCGCCGCGCACGTCGGTCAAGGTGACGGCGTCCGGCATCTGGTCAATCTCGACCGGCAGATCGAGGACTTCAAACACGCGCTCGAAGCTGACCATCGACGTGGCGAAATCGACCGGCGCGTTGGTCAGCGCCTGAAGCGGGCCGTAAAGCTGCGTCAGGTATTGGCCGAACGCGATCAGCGTGCCGATGGTGAACACGCTGCTCAGCACCAAATGCCCGCCCAGCCAATAGACGACGGCGGTTCCCACCGCGCTGATCAGGCCGATCACGACGAACATCGACGTGCCGACCACCGCGCGCTCCACGCCGCTGTCCCGCACACGCCTCGCGCGATCCTCGAAGCGGCCGACTTCCTCATCGACCCGGCCAAACAGCTTGACCAGCAGCGCGCCGCTGATGTTGAGCGTCTCACTCATCATCACGTTCATCTGCGCGTTGTGGCCCATCTGCTCGCGGGCGAGCGTGCGCAGGCGCGACCCGACCCGCCGCGCGACGAAATAAAACAGCGGCAGCACGCCCACGCCGAGAAACGTCAGCCGCCATTCCATCGCCAGCAGCACGCCGAGCGTAGCGATCACCGTGAACAGGTTGGTGATGATGTCAACGATGGTGTTGCTCACGGCGCGCTGCGCGTCGATCACGTCGTCGTTGAGGCGGGTGATCAGTTCGCCGCTTTTGGTGTTGGTGAAGAAGCGCAGCGACATCTTCTGCATGTGGGCGT
>JAANMU010000361.1_pt1 | contig 56687 bp, 46 predicted proteins | sample 7279701 | NCBI WGS metagenome assembly JAANMU01 (sample SAMN14094539, study PRJNA606508) | bioreactor metagenome | isolation source: A lab-scale SPAN reactor treating ammonium-rich wastewater day 57 | place: Ireland: Galway | collected 2017-03-13
CGCGCGTTGACCTGTTCAGAATTAGAACGCGCGGGAGTGTAGACAATCTGTTGAACGGCGCCGCGCCAATTCCTGAAGCGTTCAATGCGCGGCGCCTTAGCGTCCAACAGGTCCTCCCGTCAGCGTTCACGAGTGTGGATTCCGTCCGGAGTCGCAGACTCCCTGCGCTTGGTAGGCGACGCCTTTGAGCGTGCGCACATCCTATGAGCAGGTCAGAGCCTTCAGATTGCATGCCACCATCGCGCGGGTGGGCCACCCGCTTCGCTCAGGGTACCAGCTGGTATCAAACCTTTCCGAGGACCCGCCATGTTCTACCAGCCAGGACTGCCTGGCCCACCGCGACGTCGCGACCGGCAGAAAGGGACTTCATCCATTCCGGATGGAACAGCCCCCTGATGCATGACCCCCTGCTTGACGCTCTCTTCACGCGGCTCGAGCGCGGGGAACGACCGGGAGCGGTGGTCCGCCACGCCAGCCCGGCGTTTCGCGACGAGCTGGCCCGGCGCTGGTTCACCCACCGCAACGAGCATCTCGGGCGCCTGGTCCGCGATCTTGGTTTCACCGCCCGGGGGCCCGACGCGGCCCGGGTAGCCAGCCAGCTCAAGTCGGGGCGCTGCCAGCTCGTGCCCGGCGATGCGGCGCTTCTCTTGCGCGCCCTGAGCGATCCCGACCAGGAGGTCAGCCGGTCGGCCGAGGGCTTCCTGTTCAGCGGTCTCGGGGCCGAGTGGGCCGACGCCCTGGGGCTGGCGGCGCTGTCCGAATGGTCCGCCGAGGCGCGCCGCAAAGTCGAGCAGGCCGGCTTTGCGCCGGCCGACCCGGAGCTGCGCGAGGTCTTCGGCTGGGTGGCGGGGGCCGGTGAGCCACCCGACGCGGACGCGGTGGCCCGGATCACCCCGAGGCTGAGCGAGGAGCAGCGCAGCGTGCTGGCTTCGCGGCTGCGCAAGACCGGCCACGGCCACCTGTGGTCACGGCCGGATGTGCGCACCAGCCTGGAGCGCCTGCTAGAGGGGCGCGACGGCGACGCCCTGTGGGCCGAGCTGACCCTGGGCGGCTCCACCGACCCGTTGCAGGACGAAGAGCTGCGCCAGCTGCTGGTGCCTCACCCCTCCCCGTTGGAGTTGCTGGGCTGCTTCGAGACCCCCGAGCTGGTAGCCGGGGAAGACTTCCTGGTGGTGCCGGGTCAGGCCATCGTGGCCCTGGACGACCTGCGATTGGTACTCGAGTTTGTGAAAGAATCTCCCCTCTGGTCCGGACCAGACCCGCCCGGTCTGCCCTACGCTCCGCCCCGGGTGCTGGTGGTGAACCGGCGCGTGGTGCTGCAGCCACGCTGGGTCTCGCTCCCCGATATCCCGCACCTCACCCAAGAGCACCTCGAGCCCTGCCGCGTGATCGACCTGGATACCGGCTCCACGCTCACCCTTGCGCTGGAGGATCCTCTGGTGGGAGTGGGCTTCTCTGATCGGCTCTTCGTGCATCAGGGGCCCATGCTAGAGTGCTGGGACCTGACGGCCGGGGAGCTTCTCTGGTCACGCCTGGTCCGTTGGGCCCGCTCGCTGCTTGCTGGCGAGGGCCTGGTGGTGCTGCTGGGCAAAGAGCATCTCGAGGTCTGGAAGGCCGAGTCCGGCGAGCTTGTCTCCTCGCTCGACCTGGTGGGGCGGGCCGCCCTCCAGGGGGATGTCCTGGTGGTGGAGACGACTCCCGGCCTGCGGCTCTTCGGCCTGCCCGAGCTATCCGAGCGCGCCTGCCTGACGCAGCCCGGCTGCATCGCCTGGAGCTTTTGGCCCGATGGCTCGCTGGTCACGGCCACTTCCGCGGCCATCCAGCACTGGAACCCTCTGGGCCAGGTCGAGGCCAGCTGGCGCCAGCAGCGAAGCGGCAAGCTGCTGGCCTTCCATCCCACCAGCCGGGCCCTGGTCGCATCCGATGGCCGACGGCTCGAGTTCTTCCACCCGGGCTCGGAGCTCCCGGATCAGGTGCTGGAGGCTCCCGGACGCCCGCAGTTCACCTCCGACGGCAGCCGGCTGCTGGTGGGCTCGCAGGTTCTTGCCGTGCGGCTCGAGCTGGCGCTGTCTCGTGCCTGCCCGGCCGACCTGGTGAGCGCCGCCGCCAGCCCCAACCGCTCCGCGAAGCTGGTGGAGGCCCTGCTCCGCTTTCGTCTGCGCCACGAGGTGCTGCTGGGCGAGGCCGAGGTTTATCCCGACGCCATCGAGCTGGAGTAACGCCTAAATCGAGACCTCGTCCCGCTCTCCCCCACCGCCCGCGCTGCTCTTCTGGGCCCGCACCAGCGTGTAGTAGAGCGCTTCCTTCCCCTCGGGACGGATCTCCAGGCGGGCCTCATTACCCTCCCAGCGCACCGAGGTGGCCTCGGGGCTGCCGTTCACCTCCACCTCGGGCTCGGGCACCACCGACAGGCTTCCGAAGCGCTGGCGCAGGCGCGCGAGCTCCAGACCGTTGGGGCTGCAGATCAGGTAGCTGCCGGCCAGGTAGGGCAGGCTCAGCTCCTCGTCCTCCCCCGGACCCTCCAGGCGATAAGCCGACCGGAGACCGAACGCGGCCCAGGCCAGCAGCAGCGCGACCGCCAGTCCCCCCAGGCCCAGCAAGGCCAGCATGACGGCTCCCAGCGGGTTGGCGCGGGTGCGTACGATCAGCTTGCGCTGAAAGGAGATGCTGCGCTGGTTATCCTGCTGCTGATCGCTTCGCTGGTAGACCATCAGCTCCTCGATGGCGGCCAGGTTGGGAACGTGAGCTACCCGCTCGGCCATCTCGGCAGAGAGCGAGGGGCGCAGATCCCCCCGCTCCAACCCCTCGCGCGAGAGCTCGATGGTGGCCCGCAGCTTGACCTGGCCTTCGATGTCCTGCAGGTAGCTGGCGAAGATGTCGCTCAAGAAGGGGCGCTCGAGCTTGAGCGGGGTCTCGCGAGCCTGCAGGTCGATGAGGAAAAAGTCGGCGCTCTCCTGGCCGGCGTCCACGGTCAGCTTCTGGGGGGTGACCTTCTTGCTGAACTTCTGCTCGCCGGCCTCGGGGTAGCTATCGGGAATGGTCAGCTCGACCTCGGCGTCCTCCATGGTGGCATCCACGATCTTCCAGCCCTTGAGGTGGGAGCGCACCCGGAACTTGAGCTGGCCGGCCAGCTCGTCCCCCTCTTCGAAGTTGAGCACGGTGGTGCCGCCCTCTTCCTCCACCTGGTGCTCGCCGAAGGGGGTCTGCACTTGCAGCTCCTTGCCAAAGTCGAGCACGGAGCGGCCCGGGTCGCTGTAGAGAGGGCGAAAGAGCACCCCCTCATAGCCGGTCTTGCGCTTCACCTCGCTGGCCAGCTCGTCCACCCAGGCGGCCTTCGGCTCGGCCTTGACCAGCAGGTACATCACCAGAGCGTCACCCTGGTGGCCGGGCCGGGCCAGCGGAAAAAAGTAGACGTGGGTGAAGGCCGGGTCGTCGGCCAGGCGCTCGTAAAAGTCGCGATCGCTCTTGTTGCCGGCCAGGTTGTTCTCGTTGTCGGTGAGGATCCAGGTCAGCACGACCTCGGCCTTGCTCTGCTCCAGGGCCAGGTCCAGGCAGCGATTCATGTCGGTAGCCCCGCCGCCGGGAATGGGCAGCACCTCCGGGTTGAAGTCGGCCAGAGGCACGGAGGGAAGGGCCGCCCGGGCCTCGCGGGCATCGGTGGCGGCGTCCGAGAAAGGCACGATGGTCAAAGAGTCGGCACCGGCGAAGCGGTCTCCGCCCGGCTCAAACAGCTTCTGCGCCAGCTCGCGCACGGTCGAGCCCCAGCCCTCGGAGGTGGCGTAGCCCCGGTCGCGCATGCTTCCCGAGACATCCAGCATCAAGACGTGCTGGGTCTCGGCCGCGACCGGCGCGAGCAGCAACAAGAGTAGCAGGAGGAGTCTCACCAGCGGCGGTTTCGTCCCCGGGCTGGGCTCAGACCTGCAAGGGCAGGGCCGCCACGCCCCCCCAGGCGTCGGACAAGAACACCTGGAAGCGCGTCAGCACGGGCGAGACCACGCCCGGCTCGGGAGGAGACAGCACCTTGCGCGAGGCCAGCACCTGAAAGTGATCGGGGCTTAGCTCGAGGAGATAGGCTGTTCCGTCGGCGGCCGCCACCAGGGCCCGGTTGCCCACCACCAGGGGCTCGCTTGTGCAATGCTGGGGAATCTGCTGGTGGGAGACGCGGCCCGAGTGCAGGTTGACGCGCCGCAGCGTGCGGCCGTGACAGGAGACCACATCCTCTTGCGAGGCTCCCAGAGCAAACAGGGGCTGAGGGCTCGGCTCGCAGATGGCCAGAGGAGCTCCGCCGCCCGGGTCGAGACGATAGAGAGCGCCGTCGTTAGCCGCCACCAGGGCGAAGTCGGTGCGGCCCAGCAACGGACATGGGGCCAGGGGCGTGGGAAGGCGCGCCTGGCCCAGCGAGCGACCATCGGGAATGTGGTAGCTGAACAGGCCCCCCCCGCCCTCGGCGGCCACCAGGTGATCGCCCACAATGGCCAGGGCCAGGAAGGAGTGCTCGGGGCTCAGACGGCCGGGTGAGCGCTTCCAGACGAGCTGCAGGCCCTGCCGGGTCAGCTCGAAGACGTGCAGCCAGGCTGAATCCTCATGGCTGGTGGCCAGGGCGGCGTAGCGACGGCCGTCCGAGGCCACGTGCGAGCACACGCTGCCCTGCAGCTCGATGACCCGCTTGCGGGTGCCCGAGCCCGGGCTGACCTCCAGCAGATCGACCAGGTCGGCCGCGTAAAGGCGGTCTTGGGCAGCCACCAGCAACAGCTCGTCGAGCAGGGCCGGCGAGGCCACCACGTCGGAAACGCCTGGAAGCGGCTTGGAGTAGAGCGGGGCAGGGCCCGTGGCGGCGGCGAAGAGCTCGACCCGCCCCGAGCGGTCAACACGGAGCATAAGCTCGGAGGCGACCAGCGGCGAGCCAGCCACGCTCTGACTCTGGGAAGGCTGGTAGGTCCACACGGCGGGCAGGTCGGAATCGAGCGCCAGGCTGGCCCGCAGGGCCGGCGCCCCGCTTTGTCCCCCGCGAGCGCACCAGCTGAGGGGGCGCAGGGCGCTGCCGCAGTGGCGGCAAAACCGTGCCAGCACCCGATTGGGGATCTGGCAGTGGGCGCAGGGCACCAGCGGACGACGGCACTCCGGGCACAGACCCTGGGAAGGATCGGCCAGGGGATGCTCCTCACGCGCCAGGTAGGGACATTCGGTGGACACGACTGGCCCATTCTGCCGCGCGGGAACAAATCCCGCCCGAGTGCGACAGAGCCACGGTAGCGCAAGGAAATTCAGACGCTCGGGAAGGTTTGCAGGAAAGCTGGTAGAAAGTCTTGATCAGGGGAGAGTCTGAGATTTGCGGCGTACGAGGCGGTAGACGATGGCAAACTTGAACGATTGGGCCTCCAACAACGATAGCTGGGGAGAAAAGGGCCCGCCTGCCAACGGCGGCCGCGCCCCCCTGCCCCCGCCCCCTCGCACCGGGTCCTTGCCCCCGCCTCCTCCGCGACCGAGCGCCCTGCCCCCGCCTCCTTCGGCAACCGCGCCCGCTCCCAGCAGCCTTCCCCCGCCACCATCGGCCCGTCCGGCCGGGGTTGGCGCTTCCTGGCCGGCCTGGGGGGAGGAAGAGGAAGACGTCCGCAAGCCCCTCCCAAAGACGCCGACCTCAAGCCAAAGCCGCCCGGCCCAACGGGGGGGAGCGCCCGGCGCAACCCCCAGCTGGCCGAGCTGGGCAGAGGAAGAGGAAGACGAGGGTCCCGCTCGGCCCTCCGCGCGGGGAAAATCCCCCGGCTGGGGTGAGTCCGACAGCAAGCCCTCGTCTCGCGGGGGCTCTTCCTCGATGCCGGCATGGGCCGCCGATCAGCCGGAAGCCCAGGAAGGCTGGCTGACAAGTACCCCCACAGCGACGCCGAAGGGAGGGTTGCCTCCGGTCGCCGACCCCTCACCCTCACCCTCATCCTCCTCTCAGGCCGAGGCTACTTCCTCGGCTGCCGTCTGGGAGAGCGAGGGCTTGATGGGTCCGGCCACCATTCCGGTGGACGACTCCGACCCTCTGCCCAGCATGCGCCCTTCGGACGCGCACAACAGGAAGATGCTGATGATCGCCGTGGGCCTGCTGCTGCTGGTGGTGGCCGGCCTGGGCTTCATGCTGACCCGCCCGGCTGCCAAGCCGGTGGCCGTGGCCACCACCGATGTCATGGAACCCTCTGAGCTGATGGACAAAGCGCGCGGCCTGGCCGAGAAGAAGAATTACAAAGGTGCCTCCCTGGAAGCCGATGCGGCCGTCACCATGCTGAAGGCATCCCTCGAAAAGGACCCGACCAACGCCGAGATCAAGAAGCAGTGGATCCAGGCCCAAGAGCTGGTGGCCTCGCTGTATCTCAAGTCGGAAGAGTTCGACCGGGCCTACAAAATCTACAAGGAGCTGCACAATGCCACCGGCGTGAAGAAGTATGCCGCCTCCGCCCAGGAAGCCGAGAAGATGCGCCTGAAAGCCATTCGCGCCGAGGGTCAGGAGAAGCTCGACCTGGCCAGGCAGATGCTCAAGAACAACAACCCGGCTGGAGCCATCATGGAGGGTCTGCACGCCGAGCAGCTCTTCACCGATGGCAAGGCCACCAACGCGCAAAAAGCGGCCGTGTGCTACACCCTTGGCCGAGCCTTCGAAGCACAGCAGCAGGATGAGCGGGCCGAAGAGTACTACAAGAAAGCCACCACCCTGGCCTACAGCGGAGAGTATGCCGCCGCCCTGGCCCGGGTGCGCAGTCGCACCGCCCCGGCCGTGGTTTCCGCCCCGCAGGTGCAGGAAGTGGAAGTGGTCGAATCGGTTCCGAGTGGGCCGCGCAATGTCAGGCGTGTCGTCCGGCGCCCCGCGCCCGCCCGACCGGTGGTAGCCCAACCGCCGCCACCTCCGCGGCGACCGGTGGTGGCTCCCCCGCCGGTCACACGACGTCCCCCGAAGAGCAGCGGACCGCCCAAGTTCAGCTCCGACAACGACCCCAGCAAGTTCAAGTACTACTAGTTAACAAGAGTTTACGGATTGTTCACAACGGTCGACACTTGGCAACAAATCCCCGCCCCGCGGCGGGGATTTTTCCTTTACACTGAGGCTAAGAGAACTTGAAGCTTTGGAGGCAACGATGCACCAGCCGTTCTACCGCCGTCCTGCCCGCGAGCGCATCCGTAACGCCAATCGTCGTCTGCGTCAGGCGCTGCAGGAGCCGATGGATCGGATCCGGTTGCTGTCGTGCGCGCGTGACTACGTGCTGGGCCTCCTGCAACAGGCTCCCTGACCCGGTCCTCTCTGTCCTCCCCAACCCCGAGCCGTCGTTCGCGACGGTTTACTTTTTTTTCAGCCCCGGTGACGATCATGCCAGCATGTTGATCCACACTCAGGAGACCGTCCGTCCCTGGCTGGCATGGGGCGTCCACCTGTTCACCGCCAGCGGGGCCCTGCTCGGCTTTCTGGGCCTCTGGAGCGCCCTGGAGGGTGACTTCTCCACCGCCTTCCTGTGGCTGCTGGGAGCCACGGTGGTGGATGCGGTGGACGGTTTTCTGGCCCGGGCCGTCCGGGTCGAGGAGGTTTTGCCCCAGATCGACGGACGCCGCCTGGACGATCTGGTCGACTACGTGACCTACGTGGTGGTGCCCGCCTTCATCATGGTCAAGGCGGGCCTCCTGGCCCGGCCCGAGCTGGCCGGCTTTCCGCTGATGGCCAGCGCGCTGGGCTTCTCCAACCAGGCGGCCAAGACCGAGGACCATTACTTCCTCGGCTTTCCCAGCTACTGGAACATCGTGGCCCTCTACCTGTGGAGCTACCAGGCTCCCTCCTGGTTGGCGAGCCTGGTGGTGGTGGTCCTCTCGGCCCTTGTGCTGGTACCCATTCGCTATATCTATCCCACCCGCACTGCCTGGGGCAAACCGTTGACCCTGATCCTGTCGGCCCTCTGGACCCTGCAACTACTCTGGCTGCTGCTGCACCCTGGCCAGGGAGGCTGGCTATTGCACCTGACTCTTGTGTACCCGGTCTACTACCTGTTGGCTTCACTCTATCTCCACTTTCGCAAGGAGCCAAAATGAGGACACTGTTGCTCGCCTGCATGCTGCTGGCGGTGGCCGCCGCTCAGGGGATGCTCGACTTGATGCCGGGCCGCTGGACCGGCCCGGTGAAGGGGCTGGAGCTCAGCCTGGAGATCGGGCCGCCAGAGGAGAAGTCGATGGTCTGGTCCATCCGTCGTCCCGACCGCACTCCGGTCAAAGTGCGCGGGCACTACAAGGTGACCTCGGCCAAGGGCCCCACCTACGCCGAGTTTCTCATCGCCGAGGTGGACGGCTCCACCGAGGCCACCCTGCAGGGGGTGCGCCTGGCCGCCGGCAGATCGGTGCGTATCGGGCTGGACTATCCCGATGTGGACACGGTGCAGTTGGACGTATTCCACGAGGATCTCTCCAACGCGTTTCGAGCCAACTTGAAGAAACAGCCCTGAAACGCAGAAAAGCGCCGGAGAATCGTCCCCGGCGCTCTTCTGGCTCGGAAAGCTAGATGGCGACCTTGTTGCGCTCGATCTTCATCTTGCCGTCTTCCCAGGTAACGATGCCGATGTAAGGGCGGCCATCCTTGTCGAAGCGGTCGGCCGGTTTCATCACGTAGTTGGGCTCGTTGTAGCGGATGCGGCCCTCGGCGATGTAGCGCTTGAGGTTGTTCTCGGTGCGCTGGCGCAGCGAGACGTCCTTGCCCAGCGACTCGCGGCTGTCGACCGGAATCTTGAGCTCGGCGCCCTGGAACATGCCGAAGTCGTTGCCGCTGAGGGTGAGGCGCAGGTTGCGCACCGGGCCCTCGTCCTCGCCGAGCAGGCTCTTGGTAGGCGGGTTGGGATCGGTGGGCGGCTCCTCGGGCGGCGGCGGAGGCGGCGGCGGCTCGGCCACCAGAATCTCGCGCTTGACCATGACGTCCTGAATCAGGTCGGCGTACTCGCCGTTGTTGAGGTTGCGGTCGGAGGAGACGAAAGCGTTGGCCATGTCGCGGAAGGTGAACTCGCCCCGCGGAGCCTCGGCCATCAGGTTGGCGAGCACTTTCAAGCCGTCGTCGGCGGTCTTGGCCAGGGCTTCGGCCGTGGTCAGACCGGCGGCTTTGTTGCGCTCGTTGATGCCATTGAGAATATCGTAGAACGCGCCCGACCAGAGCCGCGAGAAGTTGTGCACCTCACTGCCGAGCTCGTCAGGGTTGGGCGGGTTGAAGGGCAGCTCGGCCGGATCTTTCCAGGTGAAGCTGTTGACCGCGTTGCGGGTCCAGTTGCCGCCGGTGCGATTCTTCTTGGTCTCGTCATTGATAGCGATGCCCAGCTCTTCGCCCAGGGCCGACATGATGTTCTTCTTGGACAGGTCGCCGCCGGTCTCGATCAGCACGCGGGCCCGGGTGCGCTCGTCCTTCAGGGCGAACAGCATGGCGAGCTTGTCGCCGAATGACTCGTGGAAGGCGCCCACATCCGGGGCCCAGGCGTCGAAATAGTCGGGCCGCAGGCCGTCGAGGACGGCGTGTCCGACCTCGTGGGCTACCACTTCGCCCGAGTCGCCCGAGTAGACATCGCGGCCGAGCACCGCGTCGTGGTGGTGGAAGAAGTTCACCGAGCGCTCGTCGCGTGCGTAATAAGCGTTGATCATGTCGCCACCATCGGCGTTGACTTCCAGCTTGTGGTCGCCGAAAGCCCAGGCGATGGGCTGGCCGGTGGCCTGCTCGAAGATCTCGATGGTCTTGGCCACGCCCGAGAAAGTCACGGCGGCGTGGTGGCGATGGTCACAGGTGGGGAAGTGGAAGCCCCCCTCTTCGTTGGCGGTCAGTCCGCCGTTGAGCTTGGCCCGATCTACCTCGGGTCCGCTCTCCCCGACCAGCACGTTCTTGACGGTGGTGGTAGTGGGCGCGAAGACGGCCGGGTCCTGGGGGTTGAAGCTGAAAACGGTATCCTTGGGCTGGGGAGGAGCCGGGGGCTCGGGCGGGGTGGGCGGGCAGGGCGGGTTCTCATCCTGGGCGCGCACCGGCAGAGCGTAGTTGAAGTTCGAGCGGGCCAGTGTCTGAAGCATGTCTATTTCTCCTCTGGTGGTGTCCGCACCGAGGATACCCTGGAGAGCGCCGGGAGTCTTGAGGGGCAAGGTTAACAGCCGGTCAGGCCACCCTGAAAATTGCCTGAAAGGGGCCGGGAGACCCCGCGGCAAAGCATCCGGACATGTTCGCCCAGATCGTCGAAGGACTCCGCTCCCTGGTCATCTCCGACCGCGCCGCGACCCTGGAGGAGCGCCGCAAAATGGCGCGCATCCAGTGTAACTTCCCCGTGCGTGTGCGCGCCGGCTCAAAATTCTTGCAGGCCCGGGTCACCAACCTGGGGGTTGAGGGGATGCGGCTCAAAGGCACCCAGTCTTTTCCGAAAGGCACCCCCGTGACGGTGGTCTACCAGCACCAGTCTTCCTTCGAGGAGCTCAGCTCGGTGGACGGCCAGGTGGCCTGGGTCCGACGCGTGCCGCGCTCGAACGAGATCCTGATGGGCATCCGCTACGAGTATACCCAGCGCAACTGGGTCGACTTCGTGCTGGGCCTGATCGGCATGACCGACGAGTCGGTCTTCCAGCGCCGCCGTTTTGTGCGGGCCGAAGGCCTGATGGCGGCCAGACTCTCGGTGCCGGGACGCATTCCCCCTCAGAAGTGCTGGGTGATCAACCTGAGTCTGGGAGGAGCGCTGGTTGACTCCCCCACCATGCTCGGGCCGGGCGCCACGGTGAAGCTCGACCTGGGGCCCGTGGGCAAGCTGCGGCCGGTTTCGGTGCTGGGCCTGGTCAGGGAGTCACGCGAATCCGACAGCGGTCAAAGCTTCCAACTGGGCCTGGAGTTCAGCAACCTGGACGCGCCCGGCACCAGGGCTCTGGGGCGCTACGTCATCTGGTCGCTCAAGGAGAGCGCCAACAACGCCCCTCCTCCTACATGAACCGATCGACCCCCTGGACCCCCTGCGAGCGCCGATCCTCGGCATAGCGATAGGGCTCGTCGAGCAGCTCGTTGACTCGATCCATCACCAGGTCGGTGACGGCTCGAAAGCGCTCGCCGTGCTGGCGGGCGGCCCCTCGCGTAAGCGGCATGAACGGCTCGTCGATGCGATAGGGGGCCAGCTTGGGACTGTCAGGCTCGATCGGCTTGCCGATGCGGTAGACGATGCGCCCTCCTCGCGACAAGGGGTAGTTGTCTGGATAGACCAGATCCGAGCCATTGCACCCGATGGGCACGATGGGCACCCTCAAGTGCAGCGCCGTCTGGGCGATGCCGGTATGACCCTCGGAGAGACGCCGGCTGCGGGTGCCCTGAGGGAAGACCAGCACGTTGGTCCGGTGCTCGAACAGGGCCTCCTGGTTGAGTCGGTCGATCTCGCCCACCATGGCCTCCCAGCGCTCTTCGAACCGCTCCAGGTAGCCCTGGCCCAGTTCCGGAGGCAGCTCGGAGGGGTCGCCCGAGTCGAGGGCGTCGCGGATGGCCCGATACTCGCTGTCTGACGGGCGCCGCCCGGCCGCCCGGCGAAAGTCGTGGGTCAGAAGATAGCCCCGCGAGGGCAGGGGAATGTTGTTGGTGCACTCGAGAAAGAAGGACACGAAGCGATTGTGGTAGTACTTCCCCTTGACCCAGGTGGCCGTGAACGGGCGCTTGTTGAGGTAGAAGAGATACTGCAGCGGGAAGTAGTTGTACATGTCGGTGTGGTTCATCCCCAGCAAGCAAGGTCGGTCGGGCAGGTTCTCCAGGCCCTCCAGCACCAGCTCGGTCTTGGGGATGGCGAAATTCCAGCGCAACAAGCAATGGGCCACTACGAGGTGACCCCAGGGAACGCGGCTGAGGCGCACTTTCTTGAGTCGGGCCAGATCCAGCATGGGGGCTCGCCTTCGTTGCCGGTCGGGGGGGACCCTGGTAACCCGCGGCGAAGCCACGGGGCAATGCCCGCAGCCCCCAGGGCGCCCTCGCCCGACATCGCGCGCCTCTTTCCGTTCCCTCTGGACGACTTCCAGGTAGAGGCCATGGAGTCCATTGCGGCCGGCGAGAACGTGGTCGTGTGCGCTCCCACCGGCTCGGGCAAGACGGCCATCGCCGAGTATGCTCTGCACCGGGCCCACCAGCGCCAGCTGCGCTGCTTCTACACCACGCCGCTGAAGGCGCTCTCCAATCAGAAGTTCCACGACCTGCAGCAGCTGTTCGGAGAGGACCAGGTGGGCCTCTTGACCGGGGACATCTCGGTGCGCCGCGATGCCCCCATCGTGGTGATGACCACCGAGGTCTTCCGCAACATGCTCTACGGCACCATCCTGGGCGACGTGCACGCCAACCTGCAGGGAGTGGTCTCGGTGATCCTCGACGAGTGCCACTACATGAACGACGTCGAGCGGGGCACCGTGTGGGAGGAGTCGATCATCTACTGCCCGCGCGAGATCCAGCTGGTGGCGCTGTCAGCCACGGTGGCCAACGCCCCCGATCTGGTGGACTGGATCTCGGCCACCCACGCTCCCACCCGCCTGATTCAGAGCGACTACCGTCCGGTTCCCCTCAAGTTCTACTACTACTTCAAGGCGCTCAAGCCGCTTTTGAGCGAATCGGGATCGCTCAATCCGGCTCTGCGCCAGATCTCACCCCCTCCCAAGCGGGACGGCTTTCGCAAGCCCAAGAAAGAGGACCGTCCCGAGAAGGTCAGCCCCGAGAACGTGGTGCGGGCCCTGGCCGAGCGCGAGATGCTGCCGGCCATCTACTTCGTCTTCTCGCGCCGGGGCTGCGAGCTGGCCCTGCGGGCCTCCCAGGGGGCGGTCACCCTGACCCTGGCCGAGGCCGAGGCCATCAAGGCATCCCTCAAGGACTTCCTGCGCGACAACCCCTTCCTGGTCGACCATCCCCACCTCCCCTACCTGCGCCAGGGGCTGGCGGCCCACCACGCTGGCCTGCTCCCCCCCTGGAAGTCGCTGGTCGAGCGGCTCTTCCAGCAGGGTCTGATCAAGTGCGTGTTCGCCACCGAGACCCTGGCCGCGGGCATCAACATGCCCGCCCGCACCACTGTCATCTCGGCCATCTCGAAGTATTCCGACGAGGGCCACCGTCCCATGACCGCCAGCGAGTTCCTGCAGATGTCGGGCCGGGCCGGCCGCCGGGGGATGGACACGGTAGGGCACGTGGTGGTGGTGCACCATCCCATGGAGCGAGTGGAGGAGGCGGCCAAGCTGGCCCGGGCCGAGGCCGACCCCCTGCTCTCGCGCTTCACACCCAGCTACGGGATGGTGCTCAATTTGTTGCAGCACCACTCGCTGGAAGAGTGTCGCCAGTTGGTGGAGCGCTCCTTCGGACAGTTCCTGGCCGAGCGGGTCAAAGGCTCGCTGGGCACCCGCTCGCTGAGCCTGCAAAAGCGCGTCGAGGAACTGTCGCGCCCGCTCTGCCCCGAGCGTCCCGGCGACCTTCCCGCCTATCACAAGCTCAAGGACAAGGAGCGCAGCCTGCACCGTCAGATCGAGGCCATGAGCCGGGGGATGCGCCCGGGCAATCGCGGCCTCAAGGAAGCCATCGCCCAGCTCAAGGACCAGAAGCAAGACGTGCGGGGGATGATGGAGCGCACCCCCTGCCACGAGTGCCCGGTCCGGCGTCCCTGCGGCCACAACCACGCCATGCTGGCCGAGCTGACCCGCGAGAAGGGCGACCTTGGCAAGCTGGCTCGCCGGGTGGAGACGCCCTACTGGAAGCAGTTCACCCGCCTCAAGGACCTGCTCGAGGCGCTGGGTTACATGCAAGAAGACAGGCCCACCGAGCTGGGCCTGCTGGCTGCCTACCTGCGAGGCACCAACGTAGTGCTGCTGACCGAGGTGGCCCGCTCGGGCATTCTCGAGCGCCTTAACGCCGCCCAGCTGGCAGCCGTGATGACCGCCCTTTTGACCGAGGATACCCGCCAGGTGCCGGGCATCCGGCTGGCTCCCTCCACGCCGGCCCGCCGGGCCGTGGGCGAGGTGCAGAAGGTGGCCGAGGCGGTGCTGCGCTGGCAGAAGCGCTTCGAGGTGGATGTGCCGGCCATGGTCAATCCGGTCTTCTCGGGCCTGGCCGAAGCCTGGGCCGAAGGAGCGACCTGGGAAGAGGTGCGCGACCGGGCCGGCATGGACGAGGGGGATGTGGTGCGCGCCCTGCGCCGCACGCTGGACATGGCCCGCCAGTGGTCGAGAGCTCCCGGGCTGCCCCCGGTGCTGGGCGAGCGCTGCCGCGAGGTGGACGAGCGCATCGGGCGCGATCAGGTCAAAGCGTCGCTGCTGGTGATCGAGTAAAAGTCTGGCCGTCCACGTCCACGCGCTCGAGCTGCGGTAATCGTGCCAGCAGCTCGCGAGCGCTCACTTGGCTCAGCTCCTGGTGGGTCAAAGAGATGCTTCTCAGGTTGGTCGGACGGGCCTGCACGATGGCCTCCAGATGGTCTGTTCCCACCGAGGGCCAGGTATACTCAGGGCCGTTCCAGTCGGAGGAGTAGCCTCCGGTGAGGATCAATTGCGCGCTCTTTCGAGCCAGCTTGCCCAGCGTCTCCGGGGAGACTCCCAGCTCATGCAGCTCGAGCGATTCCAGGTTCATCACGAAGGGCGAATCGAGCAGTGCCTGACCGGCCTGCTCGCTCAGACCGGTGCTGTAACCAAGGTAGAGCTTGCTGACGGCCAGCGCTCCCGGTGAGGAGGCGAGCTCCAGCACCAGGCGCTCGAGCCCGGCCGTGTCCGGCCGCCGGACTCCTCGCCTTTCAGGACCAGGGACGCGAGCTCTTCGATGTTTTCCGCGAGGCTGCGATTGGACCAGGCTGATTCGGCCAGCTACGCCCAGGCGTCGGGAGTTGGGTGCGCCTGCGCACACAGGTCGACCGCACCCCCGAGCACCCGTTCGCATGCGTCGGGAGTTGGGTGCGCATGCGCACACAGGTCGACGCGCACCCGAGCACCCGTTCGCATGCGTCGGGAGTTGGGTGCGCATGCGCACACAGGTCGACGCGCACAAGAGCTGCCCCAGTGCAGCTACGCCCCGACCCCAGCCCGAACACGAGTTCGTTTTTCTAGATCGTCGAGGTCAGGAACGCGCCCTTCTCTGGCTCCTGGCTGCCTTGCGTGTGCGAATCAACGAGGCTGAACTTTTCTTCTTGCGCCGCACGACCACGCCGCCCACTTTGACGTTCTCGCGGGTCTCCTGAATCGAGCCCGGGGCGGTCTGGGTCTGGGTCCGGCTCAGGCTGGCCCGGGCCTCCTCGGGGCTGTCGCGCAGCACCAGCGTCTGCAGGAAGCGCTGCACCAGCTCGTCTTCGGAGCCGGCCAGGGTGCCGTATTCCAGGCTCTGGCGGATAAACACGTAGGTCTCACGGGCCAGCTCGGCTTTGCCCATGCTCGAGAGCGCGTCCAGCAGGGTGAGCAGGGGGCGCGCCGCCTGGCTCAGATTCTCGCCCGAGCGTCGGTTCTCGAGCACGGCCCGGTAGTCGTCGGCCAGGCCGTCGTAGCCCTCCTGGCGCTGTCCCGAGCGGTGCAGCTTGCTCAGCTCCTCCAGCCGGGCCTCGAAGGGGGAACCGTCCACCTGCGCGCGCGCGAGATCGAGGCACTTGCGGGCCAGAGCCGTCTCGGCCCCGTCCAAAACCAGCTTCATGAATGCCTGCTCCGAGCGCTGGCGGGCCGGCTCGAAGCTCACCTGCTTGGGGAGCTCCTGGCGCAGGAATTCGATGGCCTCCCGGGCCGAGTCGGCGCCGATGGCCCGGGACAACTGCAGGGCGCGCTCGTGTTCTTGCTTGAACTGCGGCCCCTTCAGGTCGAGGTCGACCAGGTCATCGTAAAGACGCCGGGTGTCGTAGAAGTCTTGCTTCTTGTCGGCCTTGACCAGGCTCAGGAACAGGGTAGCTCGCTCCTCGAGCCCGATCCCCTCCACGGGCCGAAGGATCTCCGAGACCACATCCTCGACGTCGTTTTCCTTGAGCGCGCCCGCCTGCACCGCCGGTTGCAGCACCGTCTGATCGACCTGGGCCCACTCGCGGTGGGTGGCCAGCAGCGACTCGAGGTCGGCGGGGGTGAAGGAGTTGATCTCGGCCACCTCGCTCTTGTACTCGATGAGCTTGACCATGTTCCCCTTGAGCGCTGCCGTGTACCACGAGAAGGGCTGCTGGTCGCGCTCACCGAGACCGTAGATGGAGCCCCAGCAAGTCAGCTTCACTCCCTCCTGCTTGAGCGCTTTGAGACCGCGAGCCAGCTCGGGATTCTCCAGCCCCTCGGCGCTGCCCGAGCCGTAGAAGAAGTCCACTGCGGGCAGCACCTCCGCCTCGGCCCACATGGTGTCCTCGGCGAACTCGTGAGCGGCAGGCGGCTTGAGCTTTACCTCCTGACCGCGCGAGAACTGCGGCAGGCCACGAGTCACCGTGCGATAGGCGTCCAGCACTGTAGCTGCCTCGTTCTCGGCGCGACTGCGGCGCACTTGCAGCTGCCAGCCTTGCTCGACCAGCCGTTGCAGCGCCGGCCCGGCCGGCTGCACCGGTTCGGCGCCGGTGAGGCTCGAAGCGTCCTTGAGATCGGCCAGGTTGCGGACCTGCCAGCTCTGGCCCCCGAAGTTCACGGTCAGGGGATTCTCGAACTCGGGTGCGCTCTTCAGGATCTCTTTGAGGGCCTGCTCGGGCTGGAGCTCCCCGCCTTGTTTCTGGATGCCGCGCAGCACCTCCAGGACGCCATCCTTCTGCACCTGGGTGAGCACCTTGCCCAGCGGGCCCGAGACCGCATCTCCGCTCATGACCTGAGCGGTCTCCAGCGAGGTCCAGAGCAGCTGGCGAGGGGTGGGCGCGGGCTGCTGGGCCAGCTCCACTGAATCGGCAGGCGTGCTGGCGCTAACCGGACGACTGGCCGGCGGCCGATAGGCCGCAAGAGGGCTCTGGAAGGGCTGGATGACCATGGGCCCTATTCAGCCACAGCCCGGTCCGGGGGAGGTTACCTTTTGGTTAACTTCGTCGGCGCTCTGTCCAGGCGTGGGCACTTGAACTACCGAAGTCATCGACATGCTGGTCCTCTCCGAGACAACCGATCGACTCCCCCCCAGCCAGAGCCAGCGCGACCTGGAAGCATCCACCGAGACCGCGCGCCTGCTGGGCCTCAAGGTTTACAGCCTGGAGCCCGATTTCGAGCGATGCGGTGATGCCGAGGGTGCTCTGGCCCACGTGAGCGTCCAGCCGAGTGTCGTTCCGGCCGTCTGGATCGGCTACATCCCCTCCCGTCAACGCTACCGGGAGATCTACCGGGCAGCCAGGAGGCGCCGGGTACAGCTGATCAACAGCCCGGCCCAGTTCACTCGCGCCATGGAATTCGAGGGCTTCTATTCGCGGCTGAGCAAGCTGACCCCGGCCAGCCTCCTGGTCTCCCGGGTGGAAGATTGCCCCCGGGCTGTGGAGAAGCTGGGCCTCCCCCTGTTCGTCAAGGGCACGGTCCAGTCCCAGAAGCAGAAGGGTTGGAAGGCGTGCGTCGTCGAGACAGTGGAGCAGCTGGAGCGTCGCTGCCAGGCCTACCTCGCCCAGCCGGAGTGGACTCGCGGGCCCGTGGTCCTGCGCCAATTGGTGACCTTGCGGCACAGCCGCACCACACCCGAGGGCTTTCCCATCGGACGTGAGTACCGGGCCTTCCTGCTCGGTGGGAGCGTCCTGGCTTGCGGCTACTACTGGGAAGGAGACGACCCGCTGAAGGCGCTCACCGCAGCCGAGCAAGGGGAGGTCGAGGAACTGGCCCGAGAAGCAGCGCGCCGCATGAAGGTTCCTTACCTGGCAGTGGACATCGGACAAACCACCGAGGGCCGCTGGCTTGTGATCGAAACCGGCGACGCCCAGTTCTGCGGCCTGTGCGAGATTCCCCGATGGGCGCTCTGGTCGCGCCTGGCGCAACAACTGCACTCCGGTTCTGGATCAGAGCGCGCGAGACCCCTTTGAACCGCGCCGCGCTCACGTTCAGCGCGCGGTCAGAATCCTTTAAGCCCCTCGAGGTAATCTGCAAGGGTGCAGGTAGGCCAGGCATATGCTGGCTTTCCCAGCGTGCGCTCGCCATTGTCGGCGGCCGCGCTGGAGAAAGACGACAAGAAGAAGAAGCCGCCGGAAGAGGACGAGGACCCCAAGGAGAAGTGGGCCCGTAGAATCGGCAATGCGGCCAACACGATCGCGCGCATCCCCAAGGCGCTGCTCTTCATTCCCAGCTTCCTCAAGTTCGCCATCTTCGATACCCTGATTCCGCTCATCGGAGTGACCGCCACCATGGGCGGAGTGGTGGGCACGGTGGCCCTGGGCGCGGCCGGGGTGCTGGAGACGGTCGACGGCATCAAGAAGAAAGACCCGGCCAGCGTGCTCTCGGGGCTGGGCGAGGTGGCCCGCGGGGGCTACGCCGGGGCCCTGACCTGGAACTCCATACAGACCGGCCAGCTCACCCCGGGAGGCGTCGGCATCGCCTGCGGGCTGATCCACGGCGGACTCAACCTGAGCTCGGGGCTGGTCAAAATGCATCGCGGTATCCGCGACGGCAACCGGGAAGACAAGATCGTGGGCATGCTGGAGGCCGGCATGGGGGCGGCCGCCTTTGCCACTCTGGCCGTTCCAGGGCCTTTCCAGGTGCCGGCCCTGGTGGCCAACGGGGCCCTGGCCAGCGTGCGCACCATCTACCAGCACCGCGAGGCGCTCAACGACTGGCGGATCAACCACAAACGCAAACTGCACGATTTCTGGGAGAAGTTCAAAGACATCTTTCGCGAGGAGAAGAAGACCGAGCATGCGGGTCCCTGACACCACGGTAGCTACCCATCGGCTGAGCACTCTACCCCGGCACTCATGCAGCAGCTGTCGCGACCGGTTCACGCCGGGCACGGCTCTGGACAGCGGCTTGATCAAGCCCCAGCTGTTCGCGCGACCTGCCTTCACGGGAGTGGATCGCTCCGATCTCAATCCGGCCGTCAAGCCCGGGGACGACTTCTTCGAATATGCTCTGGGCGGCTACCTGGCCCGTCACGCCATCCCTGACGATCAGGCCCGCTTCGGCGTCGATCAGGTGCTGGGCCAGCAGGTGGAAGCCAACCTGAAGACGCTGATCGAAGAGCTCTCGGTGCGCTCGGGGGCGCCCGGATCAAACGAGCAGAAGCTGGGCGACTTCTATGCCTCGGGCATGGACACGGCCCGCATCGAAGAGGCCGGTCTCACCCCCCTGCAGCCCTTCTTTTCTCGCATCGAAGCTGCCTCGAGCCTGAGCGAGTTGACCGGGGCCGCGGCCGAGTTGCATCGCCACGGCATTCCCGGGCTTTTCAGCTTCGGGGCTTCGGTGGACGTCAAGGACAGCACCCGCGTCATCGCCGAGGCCTTCCAGGGGGGCCTGGGCCTGCCTGACCGGGAGTACTACACCGAGCAGGACGAGGACAAGGTGCGCATCCGCGATGCCTACCGCGGCCACGTGGCCCGCATGTTCGAGCTGATGGGCGAAGACCCGGCCTCAGCCGACAGAGTGCTGGCGGTGGAGACCCGCCTGGCCCAGGGCTCGCTATCGCGAGCCGAGATGCGCGACCCGCACGCGCTCTATAACCCCATGACCCGCACCGAGCTTGCCGCCCTCACCCCCAGCCTGGACTGGGATGGCTACTTCGCCGGCCTGGGCCGCTCCGACGTGGACTCGCTCAACGTGGCCACCCCTGGCTTCTTCACCAAGCTCGAGGAGACGCTCAAAGAGGTGCCCCTGGAGGACTGGAAGGCCTATTTGAAGTGGCAGACGCTCAACGCCACGGCGCCCTACCTCTCCTCGGCTTTCGAGGACCAGAACTTCGAGTTCAAGGGCAAGCAGATGAAGGGCCTGAAAGCCGCTCCCCCGCGCTTCAAGCGGGTGCTGCAGGCGGTGGACGAGGGGCTGGGCGAGGCGCTGGGCCAGAAGTACGTCGAGCGCCACTTCCCCCCCGAGGCCAAGACGAAGGTGCTGGCCATGGTGAAGAACGTCAAGCTGGTGCTGGAGGACAAGCTCGAGCGCCTGCCCTGGATGACCGAGGAAACCCGCCAGCGCGCCCTGGAGAAGCTGGACTCGTTCACCGAGAAGATCGGCTACCCGGACAAGTGGACCGACTACACGGGCCTCAACATCGAGCCGAGAGTCTACGCCGACAACGTGCTGGCAGCCAGCCGCTTCGCGGTGGAGAAACGGCTGGCCAGCATCGGAGAGCCGGTGGACCGCACCCGCTGGGAGATGACGCCGCCCACCATCAACGCCTACTACCAGCCGGTGGCCAACGAGATCGTCTTCCCGGCCGGCATCCTGGCCGGGGTCTACTTCGACGTCAAGGCCGATGACGCCACCAACTACGGGGCCATCGGGGCCGTGATCGGGCACGAGATCGGGCACGGCTTTGACGACGAGGGAGCCCAGTTCGACGCCCGGGGAAACCTGAGCAACTGGTGGACCGAGGAGGATCTGACCCGCTTCCGCGAGCGCACCTCCGGGGTGGCCCGCCAGTTCAGCGAGTTCTCCTACGACGGCATCCCCTGCGATGGCAACCTGGTGCTGGGCGAGGCCCTGGCCGACCTGGGCGGGCTGGAGCTTGCCTACGAGGCCTACAAGCTGGCCGCCGAGGGCAAGCCCCCCCGGCCTTCGCCGGACGGCTTTAGCGACGACCAGCGCTTCTTCCTGAGCTTCGCCAAGTCGTGGGCCACCAACATGCGGCCCGAGTATGCGCGCCTCATCATGCAGACCGATCCCCATCCACTGCCCAAGTTCCGGGTGAACGGAACTCTGGCCAACTTCGAGCCGTTCCACCGGGCCTTCGGCCTGAAGGAGGGCGACCCGATGGTGCGCCCGGCCGAGCAGCGCAATACGGTCTGGAACTGAGGCACGTCTCACGGGGACGAGGCCGCAGGACAGAATCCCCCCGACAAAGTCGCCTCGCCCGTTTCCCCAGCGAGGCAGGAACGCCGACCTCGCAGTGGGTCAGCCGCCGAACAGTCGGCTGGAAAAGCCCTTGATGGCACCCCAGTTCTCGTAGATCTGCGAGCCCGCGTAGGCCAGCGCTCCCCCGGCGATGAGGAAGGGGGCGGCCGGGGCGGCCAGCACCGCCAGGCCCACTCCGCCCAGAATGGCCGCTCCCGAGGCCAGCTTGACCCCGCCCAGGGTTTTCTCCCCGGTGGTCTTGCCGGACAGGAGCTGGTGGGCCCCTTCGGAGGCGGCGATCACGCCGGAGCTGAGCGGATTGGCCCGAGCCAGGAATTTGGCCGCCTGGGCGCCAACCGGCGCGGCCAGCTTGAACGTGCTGGCCAACTGGCGCCCGTTGCCGGCGGCAGCGGTAGCGGTCGAGGCGGTGTTCACCGTGTTGGCCGCTCCCTCCGCCAGCCTGCCGTCACGAAAGTCACGGTAGGTCTGGGCCAACTTGGAGGGGACGTTGAGCCCTCCGAGCAGATTGCCGGCCTGCAATCCGAAACGCAGGGCAGCCGGGGGGACGCTGTTCTTGATCCCCTGCCAGGCCTGGTTCAATCCCAGCAGAGTACTGGTGACGATCCCGCGGGGAGCGCCATTGGCGCTGGCAGCCTGCTCAGAGGCGCGACGCAGACCGTCGGACTCGGGCTTCTCCTCGGCGGGGGCTTTGGCGTCGGCGGGGGGTTTGGCGTCGGCGGGGCGGCCAACCGGGGCTCTGTCGTTGGCCGGAGAGCCTGCGGGGCGGGTCTGGGTGGCCGAGCCAGCGCCATAATTCTGCGTCAGGCCGCGGGTCAGCTGGCTGACGCCGCGAGCCTCCCGGCTCGAACGCGCCTCACGGCTTACCTGAACGCGATCACTGCGTCCAGTTTGCGCAGGTCCGCCGGACCTTGAGGGAGCCCCGGTTGCCCGATTTCGAGCCGCCGAGCCCGTGCGTTGCGGCGAGGATGGCCTGGATGTGCGCGTCGGGGCGCTGGGGCGGTTCTTGCTGATCGTGCTCAAGGCAGCCTCCTGAAATGGGATTCTTGCCTCTACGGTGCCGCAAGGGGTTTGGACAAGACTATGAACCTGCCGCGGGATTTGTGAACTTTGCGTAAACGCCAAAGTTGACCGCGAGCGGGTCGGGGACAAAGGCCAGGGTCAGAGCCATCAGGACTTGTTCATCGTCGTGGAAGCTCTCCTTACCTCGAAAGGTACACGAGATCGGGGAAGGGATTTGGACGGTAGTTTTGCTCGAACTGATGCTCGCTTTTGATACCGGCGGTCTCGAGTGTTTGCTCGAGTCAGGAGTGCGGAGCAACCGCAATGCACCCGTTGCGAGTTCTGTTGAAAGTCCGTGACGAAGGTTCTCCACCCTCAGCCTGAACGCCGGCTCGGTCGGGTCTGCTCGGGTCGGTTTCGGCGGCGCCTCAAGAGAAGTCTGTCGGCGCAAGTTAAGCCGGGCTCAATAATCATCCTTCCCCGTCAGACCCAACTCGAAGCCGTCGGCCTCCGCGGCCACCCCCTCGGCGAAAGCCGAAAAGGTCTCCTCATCGGCGTCGGCCGGAATGCGCGAAACATAGAGTACCAGTTGCTTGGTCCCTTCGGCCTGCGGCAGAAGGGCCCAACTGCCAAGCTTGGTCTGCAAGCTATCGTCGAGCATAGCGAGGGCGGTGTCGGCGGGAATCTCCCCTTCATAGAGGCCTGCCGCCGACCAGATCTCGCGCATCTCCAGCGTGCCCACGGTAAAGGTCTTGGAGCGCACGACCAGCAACTGGGTGCGCTTGCCCTCGACTTCCATCACCAGCTGGTAGTCGCCATCCGCGTCTGTCTTATAAGACCAGTCCAGCTTCTTGAGGATGGCTTCCACCCGGGGATCAGGGGGAATTGCCTGAGCCAACAACGAGCTGGCCAAAGCCAGGACAAGCACCGTTCGAAGACTCAGAGCCATCCCATCATGGTGTCGTCGACGCGGGCCTCTTCCAGCTTGAGTTGAGCGACCGCCGGCTCGGCCGCTTCCACCGTGGGCTCGGCTGCGGCCACCCGGGGAGCGCCCTCGCGGGCCACCAGCCCGACATCCTGCAGGCGAGCGATGGATTCGCGGAAGGGATGCAGGTGCTCGGATGAGCCGGCCTCGAGCAGAGGCCCGAGCAGGTTGACCATCCCCTCGGCCAGATAGTTACGCACCAGGTCGTTGACCACCAGGATCTCGGTGGCGGCCACGTTGCCCTTGCCGTCGGCCCGGGGCAACAATCTCAGCGAGATGACCGCCCGCAGGGTGGAAGCGAGCAGGATCTGCACCGTCTCCCGGGCGGCTCCCTCGAAGGAGTTCAGGATCCATTCGATGGCGCCCACGGTGGTGGGAGAAGCCAGGCTCGACAGCACCAGGTGACCGCTCTCGGCAGCAACCAGGGAGGCATACATGGTCTCGGCGTCGCGAAGCTCGCTCAGGGCGACCACGTCGGCCTGCTGACGCAGGGCGTGGTTGAGCGCTTCGGTGAAGCTGTTGGCGTCAGTGCCCACCTCGCGCTGGCTGACCACGCTCTTTTTGTCCTGGTGGTAGTACTCGATCGGATCCTCGATGGTAAAGATCTGGATCCGACGGGTGGCATTGATGGCATCGACCAGCGAGGCCAGGGTCGTGGTCTTCCCGCTCTGGGGAGGGCCGGCCACCAGGATGAGTCCATCTCGGTGTCCGGCCAGTTGCTCGAGCAACACCGGCAGACCCAGGTCAGCCAGAGCCGGCACGCGGGCCGCCAGCGGCTTGAAGACACCGCAAACGCTACCCCGCTGCAGGTAGGCGTCTAGCCTGAAGCGCACGCCCAGCGCGCTGCAGGCCACGGTCACATCCTTACGATCGAGCAAGAGCTTGCGATGCTCGGCCGGCATGGCGTTCAAAATGAGGAATCGGCAGTCTTCAGGGCGCAGAATGTGATCGCCGATGGGCACCCACTGCCCGTGCAGGCGAGCGACCGAGGGCGAGCCTGTTTTCAAGAGGAGCTCGCTGGCCTCGTGCTTGAGCACCACGTAGAGCAGGTCGTCGAGAGTGAAGTCGATGTCGGGCGGAGGAGCGAGCTTGTCGCCACCCTCGGCGGAAGTCGAGGGTGCGGACGCTGCGGCCGGCTCACTGGACTTGAGCTGAGCGATCAGGCTGGCCATGGCGGCCAGCTTGCTGTCGAGCTCGTCGAGCCTCTCCCGCTCGATCTTCTTGAGCCTGTTCTCCAGAGCGTCGAAACGCTCGACCTCGAGCTGCTTGACGCGGCTCTCGAGCTTGTCGAGCAGGTCCAGGTTCTTCAGGCGTGACTCGAGGTCGTCGATTCGCTCGAGCAACTCCCCTGAGGGTGCAGCAGAGGCAGCCCCGTTGCTATCTCGCGACTCGAGCTGAGCCAGGCGGGGCTCGAGCTCGCCGAGCCGTTCCTCGAGGTCGAAGGCGGGATTTCGATCGACCCGCTCTTCAAGCTCGGCCAGCCGCACCAGAACGGTGGGATCGGTGCTCGACGGACTGGACTCGCCACTCCCTGCAGGGCGCGCCTCCACCTCGGCCAGGCGCTCCTCCAGTTTCCTGACCTGGACGAGGGGATCTTCTTCCTCGGGAACGTCCTCCAGGTCGGCCTCGATGGTCGCGACCTGTTTCTTCAGGGTCTTGATCTCTTTCTTGAGCTCGAGCAGCTCTTCCGGGGACGCTCCCTCTCCTCCGCCACCACCGCCGCCACCGCCTTCACGGAGCGCCTGGACCACCATCCACAGGTCGTTGACCTGTTCGGAGGTGACCGCGCGGATCTCGGATTTCAGGGCCGCTACCAGCCGCTCGGGAATGCCCTGCAGCGTCTCCAGCCGACTTTCCCTTTCAGGAGGCATGCGAAGCCTGACCTTTCCTTCCAACTCGAGGGCCAGCCTACTTTGAACGCCGGGCCTCGGGGCTTGACTTCAGAGGGCTTTTCGAAGTGTCCCGGCCTTCTCCCTCCCGCCGGTCAACCCCGCAGGGCGGCCCACAGGAGCCGCGCGAAATTTCCCCAACCAGGACGGCCCTGGAGGGCGCAAAAACGCTGGCCGACCTCGAGCAGGTTGCGGTGGTTGGCAAACCACACCGGCGTGGGCCAGATGCGGAAGGGGGCCTCCACCACCGACTTCTCCACCTCGTCGAGCAGGCGGCAGTTGTGCACGTTGCCGCGGCCTGAAACAATGTCTTCCAGGCGATGGCCCGGGTAGGCACCCCAGCTCAGCTCCATCAGGGCGAACAGAGCCCCGGTCCAGACGTTGACCCCGATGGATCCGTAGCGCAAGCGCTCCAAAGCGCGTCGATAGGCCTGGGGATGGTCCCGCACCGTCTTGGGGTGGACCAGAAGGTTGCATGACAGCGTTCCCCAGACCCTCTCGTTGCAGAAATCCACCGCTTGGTCCAGGAATGTCTCCGGGTCGCCTGCGTCCAGGGCCACCTCGCCCATGGCCCCGCAAAAGAGCTCCTGCGAGCAGAGATACTCCGATGACTCGGGCGTGAGGCCACTGGCCAGCAACCAGGGGTTGGGCTCGCCGAAGGCCTCGACCTGGGGATAGGCGACTCGAAAGTCAGCCAACCGTCCCTCGGCGCCGGGGTAGTAGGGGTGCCGGGTGGGAATCCGGGCCAGATTTGACTTCAGGCGGCTCAGCAACTCCTCGCGCAGAGGCCAGCGGCGGGCGGTCACCAGGACTTGAGCGGCCACGCAGTTGAAGCCGGCGTTGTTGACCTTCATGGAGGCCAGGTGGCGGGCTTGATAGGCCAGATCGCCCCGGCTCCAGGGCCCGGGCACCACGATTACGGGGGTGACGCAGCCCAGCTCGGAGGTCACCGCAACCCTCACCCGGGGATGGCGCGAGGCCTTGCGGCGCTGGCGCTCGTCCGGATCCGTTCCCCAGACGATGGCGTCGTGGGTGCGATCCGAGCCAGTCAGGTGGATCGCCTCCACGGCCGGATGCTCCACCAGACGCTCGCCAAGCTCACGCCCGCCATAGACGATGGCAAAAAAACCGTCTGCGATCAGACTGGCGAAGGCGCGCTCGAACAGGGGCCCCAGGTAGTCGTTGACGGGATTCATCTTGAGCACCACCACCTGGTTGTCCACGAACATCTTGGAGAGAACGTCGGTGGGTCCAATGGAAGCTACGTTACCGGCGCAAAGGACCAGTCCCAGCTTGACCGCTTCGCCCAGGTGACCCTGGGAGGGAGAGTTGAGCCAGACCTCGCCTCGAAAGCCCATCCAGAGAAGCTTCTCCATGAGCGATAGGGGCATCACCCGGGCTTTCCAGCGCGAGCCATCCTGACGGATGGGTGTCGGGGGATGGCCTCCCTGGCTCAGCGCCTCCTCGAGCAGGCTCAGGCAGCGCAACACCAGGGAGGGGCCTGTGAGCCACTCCTCTCCAGCCAGCTCGGGACGGAACGCCTTGGCCCGACAGCCCGCCTCGGCCCACTCGGCGGCCACCTCGAGCACGCCCTGACGGCAAGCGCGCAGATAGCCAATGCGGCGGGGCAGGTCACAGGCCTCCCAGGCCAGGCGGGCGCTCTTGAGGCGCTCGAGGGTAGCCTCGAGGACATCGGGATCGGTGGCGGGCAGCGACATCGGTGGAACTCCTACTGGCAAAGCTTGGAGCGTCTAAGGCGCCCCTCCTTCAAGAACTGGCGCGGCGCCGTTCAACTGGTAACTTCCAGTCCCGCGCGGAGAACGCGCGGGACTGTACTCTTCGCCGACCGGGGCGGGGACCCCCCCGGACCCCCCGGATGTGTCGAATGTCCTATCCCAACAGGCTCCGGCTTTCCGATTCCTTTCAGGCGGAGACGATAGACTGCCAGCAAGAGGAAGTGGAGTTCATGGCCGAGACAACGAAAAAGAACGAGACCGAAGCGATCGCCAGCAGCATCGCCAACACGAATCTCAGCAAGATCGGGTTTGAAGTGTACCAGCCCAACCGTTCGGGCTCCAGCTTTACCCCCACCTTCGGAGACGACGATGCCGCCCCCGAGGAGGCCTTCCTGGAGGCCTGGGTCAACGCCGGCACTCCCGACTTCAACTCCAGCTCCACCCCCATCCCGCAGGCTGACGAGTTGGCCCGCCGCTATGGTTTCAACGCCCCGCTCATCAATGGCAACCTGATGCGCATGCTCTACACCCCCGAGTCCGACAGCTGAGCAGGGCCATCCCGCCAGGGCGATGAACGCCTGTCATCGATGGCCGATCTGCCCCCCGAGATGCTGGGGATCCTGGGTGAGCTGAAGAACGAAGGCAAGGTCGATTCGTCCGGCATCTTCACGCTGGACCTGAGCAAGGCCATCGACAAGCTTTCCGTCTACCAGCTGCCCCAGCAATACTTCTACATCCCCAAGATGGTACAGGCCGCGGTGGCGGGCGGGGCCTCCTTCGTGCAGGCGAGGATCAACGAGACCCGCGTTTTGATCGAGTTCGACGGGCACGCCTACGGCGAGGACGAGCTGCGCAACCTGTTCTCGTTTCTGTTCAGCGAGAAGGACGCCGTCCAGCACCGCCACCGGCGCCACCTGGCCACCGCCATCAACACGGCCGTGGCCCTCGAGGCTCGGGCCGTTCGCATCGAGTCGGGTCGGGGCGACGCGGTGGTGCGGCAGCGCTGGCTGGCCCACCACCACAACGAGATCCAGAAGGTGGAGAAGCCCTGGCCAGCTCACGAGGTGCGCACGCGCTTCTTGCTCTATCGCAGCCTGGCCGACATGTCCAGCAAGTGGTGGCACACCGCCGGCAAGGTGGACGTGATCGATCTATTGACCAAGCACCAGCGGGCCATGACCCCCGAGCAGCAAGAGCTCCTGGCCCGGGTCCCCTACTGCCCCATCCCGGTCTTCCTCAACGGGCGCCGGCTCAACTTTCCCCGCTTCGGCGAGCCGCCTTTCGGGGTGGGCCTCGATCGCCTGCTCAACACGCGCAACTACAGTGGGGGGCGGATCCACAAACAACATCACCTTGTGGAGCGCTACGTCAGCCTCAATCAGGCCGGTCCGTGCCAGCTGGGGGCCCCCATCAGCACCGCCAGCCACACCGAGACAGTGGTGCTGGAGACGGGCGAGGCTCCCTGCCCGGCCCTGCTGGCCCTGGAGATGGGCCTCTACCAGCACGAGAAGTTGGCCCGCCTGGTCTTCGTTCTCGACGGCGTGATCGTGGGCCAGAAAGCGGTGCGCACCGACACCTACGGAGCCGTGGGAGTGGTGGGAGCCGAAGGCCTGTCCTTCGACCTGTCCCAGTTCAGCATCACCGAGGACGAGCGCTTTCACGATCGGCTGGCCTGGCTCAAGACCCAGTTCCGCGAGTTACACGAGCGGCTCAAGCAGAAAGCCGAGGCCGGCGAGCTGAGCCAGATTCCCACCGACCTTCTGCAGGCCCGCCTTACCTGGTAGCCAATCTCTCCAGGTGAGCATGTTCCGGGCCCTGAGGCACCGCGACTACCGCCTGTTCTGGATGGGCCAGACCATCTCCCAGCTGGGGGGCTGGATGCAGACGGTCGGCCTGGCCTGGCTGGTGCTGGAGCTAACCGACTCGCCCTTCATGCTGGGGCTGATCTTCACCCTGCAGTATGCCCCCCACTTGCTCATGTCGCTGCCCGCGGGAGCCCTGGCCGACCGATTTCCCAAGCGCAGCCTGGTACTGGCCACCAACCTCGCCCTCTCGCTCACGGCCTTCACGCTGGCCCTCCTCGTGCATATGGGCCAGGTGCAGTTCTGGCTGGTGGCGCTGCTGGCCTGGCTCACGGGCATGGCCAGCGCTCTTGAGATCCCCGCCCGCCACTCCTACTTGGTCGTGCTGGTGGGACGCCACGACCTGATGAACGCGGTGGCGCTCAACTCGGCTAGCTTCAACCTTGCCCGCATCGCCGGGCCAGCCCTGGCCGGAGTGCTGATCGCCCGAATGGGCGTGGAGCCGACCTTCTTCCTTAACGCGGTCAGCTTCTTGCCCATGCTCTGCTTCCTGCTCATCATCCGCGCGCCCGGGCTGCCGGAGGGAGAGCACCAGAGCGTGCTGAGCGAGGTGCGCGAGGGGCTGGCCTACGCCTGGACCACCCCCCAGGTCTCGATCCCCCTGCGCTTGATGCTGGTCATCAGCGTCTTTGTCATCAACCACAGCGTGTTGGTGCCGCTGCTGGCCCGGGACGTGCTGCACGGCGGCCCCGAGGCGGTTGGCTGGCTGTTTGCGGCCCTGGGAGTGGGAGCCCTGGCTGGCTGCATGCTCGTGGCCGCCGAGGTGCGCCAGCGGCCGGCCATCCTGTCGCTGGCTCTGACCGCGGTGCTTCTTTCGGTGCTGTTTGCAGCCGTGGCCCCGGTGCACACGCTGGCGCCCGCGATGGCTTTGCTGTTCCTGCTCGGCTTCGTGCAGATCCGCTTCACCGTGGGCTGCAACAGCATCCTGCAGGTGGTCACCCCCGACCCCCTGAGGGGGCGGGTGCTGAGCCTCTATTCGCTGGTGTTCGTGGGCTCGACGCCCCTGGGCTCGCTGCTCACCGGCCTGGTGGCCCAGACCTGGGGGGTGGCCGCGGCCTATGCGCTGGGAGGCCTGGTGGCGGTCATGGCGGTGCTGGCCCTGAGCCCGGCCCTGCAGACGCTGGGGCGTGTGCGCAGGCGGCGCCGGTCCATGCGGGTCGCCCTGCGGGGCCAGTGCACCGTCCGATAGGTCCGAGAGCCCGGTCTTGATGGCTCCGCGAGCTCTTCGGCTCAAGAACGGGGTTGAATTTGCACCTAAGCGAGCAGCCCCGCTCCCCTCAGCTTGAGCCGCCAGTTGGCCGAGCGCAGGCAGTCGCGCAGGGGCTCATCCACCCGCCAGACCCGGTCGGCCCCGGAAAGCACCTGTTGCAGCACATCCGCCGTCCAGAAAGGGTCTCCCAGACAGGCCAGCTCCTCGACCGCCAGGGCGGCGCTCTCCGAGCGCAGCAGCACCACCACCCGGCGCCTTCTGGCCTGACGCAGGGCGGCCAGGGCCAGATCGGCGGTCAGAGTGATGTCCAGGACCAGCGCGTCGGCTTCCAGGTCCTCGGCGGCAGGCTCGAGCTTGTCCCGGCGCGTGGTAAAGTAGTCGGCGCTGGTATCGGGGGGGCGCTCGGAGCAGAGCAGGGTGACGCCCTCCAGGCGCTCCAGGAAATCGGCCGTCAGGCGAGCTCGCAGGCGGAAGTCAGGACAGGCGACCAGGGTCAGGCCGGCACCGGTGAGATCGCCCGGGTCGCTCAGGCGCGGAGAAAGCTCGCTCTCCAGGGTCAGCACCATCATCCCCGGACGGTAGACCAGGCCGCAGCCAAACTCCCGCCCGTTGTGAACCAGCGCGATGCGGCCCCGGGAAGGCTGGGCGAGCTCGGCTTTGAGCCCGGCCAGCGTCAGCAAGCGACCCAGGATGGGCGCCCGCACGTGGGTGGGAGGGTTCATGACCACCTGCAGCTTGCCGCCGATCCGGTATTCTACCGTGTCCGTCAGCCGGATAGAGGTGGCCCCGTCGTTGATTGCCTGCGACAGGATCAGGTTGACCACCCGCACGATGGGCGCCTCGTCCACCAGGTCCTTGAGCTTGTCGAGGGCGATCTCCTCGTCCATCGGGCCGAAGTCCTGGGCCGAGATGTCCTTCACGGTCTCCTCCACCTCCAGCGGCTGGGCGAAGTGGGAGGTGGCCAGCTCGACCTCCTCGGTTTCGTCGACCAGCACGAAAGCCGTGAAGGCGGTGAGCAACCTGAAGCGCACGGCCATGTGCACGATCTCGCTGGCGGAGCCCTGGCCCAGGCGGAGGCGATCCTCCAGGGCCCGCACCCGCTCGCGAGCCCACAACAGGGGCAGCCCCGATCCTTCCAGCGGGGTGGGTTGCAGCAGAACGCGATACTCTTCGCCGGTATGAGCCCAGCGACCCAGCACCTCGATCGGGCCCTGCCCCATGCAGCGACCGGACAGCAGCGTGGGCCGGGCAGCGAACAGGTCACCCGGGCGACCGGGGGCGAGGCTCTCGGGCAGGTAGTTGAGTCCCCGGTCGACCAGACGCAGGTCGGTCACGACGGCTCGCGACGTCTCCTGCTCCAGGCGAGCCAGCGCTTGCGGCAGCTCGTGGCGGTCGGCCAGGAGCTCGCAGGTGGCCCGGGAGATCTGGGCCAGCTCGCGCAGGAAGGCGTCGTTGACGGACGAGCCCAGCCCCAGCGTGAAGATGCGGCAGGGAAGCTCCTGGCGGCGAAGCCAGGCATAGATCTGGGGCTCGTTGCCCACCATCCCGTCGGTGAGCAGAACCGCGCACAGCAGCCGGCCCGGCTCGGGTTTGTAGTGACGGAGCAGCCGCTCCATGGCGCCCAGGAGCTCGGTGCCCCCGTCTGATCGCACCGAATCGAGCCAGCGAAAGGCGGCCTCGCGCTGATCCATCCCCCAGAAGCGGTCGCCTCCAAAGGTCTCGAGCCGGTCGTTGAAAGCCAGGATAGCAAACCGCTCATCGGCCTGAAGCTGGCCCAGAAATCCTCGCACGGCCTGGCAGGCGGTCTGCATGGTCTGGGTGCCCATGCTGGCCGAGCGGTCGACCAGGAACACCACGTCGCGCGGCAGTCCGTGGGCCGGGAAGTGGGCGGGCGGAGCCAGGCAGAGGAGAAAGTGCTCGCCTTCGGTGTAGAGAGCGGCCACCGGCTCCTGGCTCTCGAGCTGAAAGCGCAGCACGAAGTCGCGGTTGAGCAGCTCTTTTTGACGGGACAGCTGTACCACCGTGCAATCCTCGGTGAAGTGGGTAGCGATGCAGTGCTGGCTGGAGAGGATGCGATCGGCCCGGCCCTGCAGTACGACCTGAAGCTCGAAGCGGGTACTGGCATGCACCCCGGCCGGCAGGCGCGGGGCCACCGTCGCTCCGCTATCGGCGTAGCGTGGCGCCACCACCAGGGGGAAGCGAAACACCGTCTCGGTCTGGTGCTGCTCGAGCCACTCGGCGTAGTCCAGGCGCACCTCGACCCGCTCGCCGGCTTGCAGGTTGCCAACCCGGGCGATCAGGACGTTGTCGCGGTTGAGCTCGAGCAGGGCGGCCCGATGACCGGCCTGCAGGCCCCGCGCGAACTGTTGACGGGCCTGGGCGCGCTCTTTGACGTGGCCGGTCAGCACCCGGTCGCCAACGCGCATCTCGAAGCCGTGCACCGCGGCTCGGGCGGGCACGGGGAAGAGGTAGGAGATGTCCATCGCCTCGTCGGACGGGTTCTCGAACACCATCTCCAGCTCGACCCTGGCCAGCGGGCCGGCGATGCGGGCCCGGGCGCTCAGAGCGCGCAGGGGCAACTCCTGGCCCAGGACCTCGGCACCCAATCCCAGGCAACGGGCCACGAAGGAGGGGGAAACCGGCACCGGGTCGATGTCCCAGCCGGTGATCAGGCGGATGTCGTCAATGGCGATCAGGTCGCCAGGATCGACCATCCCCAGCCGCAGGCGGTTCCCCTCCAGGCCGAGGGGCACCAGCTGGTAACGCTGCATCAAGTGCTCAGGAAGCTCGCGCATCAGATCTGTGGAGGGCCCTTCGCCCGGGCTCGTTGCGGGCACTCCCATCAGAAATCCGGGCACCGGCACCGGGCCCGTCCAGGGCTCCTCGAAAAGTGGCAGGAACTCGTCTGACATGGCTGGCTTGCTCCCCTCAGGATTTTAAAAGAGCCTGCTCCCGGGCGCGGGAGCCCGGGAGTCGGGCCGAAGGCTCCTGGGAGCAACCCGCTATCTGAAGAACTGCCGTTGCGGGCCGTATGCCAGGGCTTCGCCCTCCCCCCCCGCGCCCGGGGGCGGACTCGAGCTTTCAGGCGGACCGGTAGCGCCCCTCGCGCCAACGCTTGAAGTCTTGCAGGTCGAGCGCGATGGCGCGGCACACGTAGCCGAGCACGTCCTCAAGGCTGTCTCTCCCGCGCAGGAGGTCTCCGAGGTGGGTGGAGGCGGTGGTGTAGCTCAGAGCGCTCAGGGCCAGGGTGACCGAGCCGTAGGCCGGCCCCCGGCACTCGCCGGTGAAGTAGGCCCAGACGAGGGCCGGGAGGGCGATGACGTCCTCGGCCAGGGGCTCGAGCCGGCCACCCGGCTCGAGCATGCGCTCGAGAAGAGTGCGCGCCTGATGCAACTGGCGCAGCAGGGCATCACGGTCTTGCATCAGGTGGGGGGCCAGCTTGACCGCAGTCTTCCAGGTATGGCTCTTGGGCTCCGGCATTCTCACGACCTCCCCGACCGTCTTCGCTCTGTCAGCTTAGCAGGGCTGATGCCGGGAGACGGAGGGGGAAACCCCTCGGGGGTAGGTAGGGTAAACCCTAAGCCAGGGGGAACTCGAACACGAAGGTGGAGCCATGCGGGCGGGCCGGCTCGTAGAACAGGCGCCCTCCATGGGCTTGAGCCACCAGTCGGCAGAAGTAGAGCCCCAGGCCGAGTTGCTGGCGGCCGCCGCCGGCCACCACCGAGAACTTCTCGAACAGGCGGCCGACCTGGTCTTCGGGGACGCCGGGGCCCTGGTCGCGTACCTCCAGGCGGGCCAGGTGGCCGCCGTAGCGCACCTCCACCTCCACCCGCCCCCCGCCGTATTTGCGGGCGTTGCTGAGCAGGTTCTCTACCGCCCGCCCAAGCAGGCGGGTATCCCAGAGGCCGGGGGGCTCATCCTCGGGCAGATCGAGCAGCAGCCGGCCCTCGGGGAAGTGGGGGGCCATCCAGGGCGACTCCACCAGGTCGCGCACCAGCTTGCCCAGAGTGGTCTCCTCCAGCTGCAGGGCTAGCTGGCCGTGCTCCATGCAGGCGGTGGTCAACAGCTCGTCCACCAGGCTGTCCACCCGGTGCAGCTGGCCGGCCAGCACCTCCAGGTCCTCGGGGCGAAAATCGCGCTGCAACAGCTCGAGATACATCCGCATGGTGGCCACCGGGGTGCGCAGGTCGTGCACCAGCAGGCGGGTCAGCTCCTCGCGCCGCTCGATCTCGGCCGCCAGCTCGTCTTGCTGGCTCTTGATGCGCAGCATGGAACGGGCCCGGGCCCGCAGCTCGGCGCCCGCCACAGGCTTGTTGACGAACTCGTCGGCTCCCGAGTCGAGGCCCTTGACCAGGTCTTCGCGCCGGTTCAGGGCCGTGACCAGGATGACCGGGATGCGCTTGAGCCGGGCATCGGCCTTGAACTGGCGGCACAGCTCAAAACCAGTGGTGCCGGGCATACAGACGTCCATCAGCACCAGGTCGGGGATCAGCTCCAGGGCCCGCTCCAGGCCCCGAACGGGGCCGTCGGCCTGCTCGATGCGATATCCCTCGCGCATCAGCTGCATCTGCAGGGTTTCGCGCGAAGCCCGCTCGTCGTCGATGATCAGCACCGTGGGCCGGCCCATTGCGGGGAGCTTCCTGTCGGCTCGCGAAGACCCTCCCCGTGGATCTGGAGCGCCAACTCGAGCAGCTGACCCGCGACCTGGAAGGTCTTCAGGAGGAGCAGCGGCGCGACCGCGAGGAGCTGACCCGGGCTCTGCGGGCCCAGAGCGAGTTTCTGGCCAGCACCACTCACGAGCTGCGAAGCCCGCTGCACACCGTGCTGGGCATGTCCGAGGCGCTGCTCGAAGAAGACCTGGGTCCGCTCAACGAGGCCCAGCGCAACACCCTGGAGACGATCTACCAGAGCGGACGCCACCTGCTGGGGTTGATCGACGATCTGCTTGACCTGTCGCGCCTGGAGGCGGGCAAGCTGCGCCTGGAGTGTCGCCATTTGAACGTGGCCGACCTGTGCCGGGGCACGCTGGAGCTGTTGGACAGCGGCTCGGTGAGACTGGAAGTGGAGGAATCGCTCGAAGTCTGGGCTGACGAGGGCCGGCTCAAGCAGATCCTGGTCAATCTGCTCAGCAATGCCCTCAAAGCCAGCGGGGCAGCTCGCCTTACGGTGGCCCACGACCGCGAGCGCGAGGCGGTGCGCTTCACCGTCTCTGACCAGGGTCCCGGCATCGCCCGCGAGGACTTCTCGCGCCTGTTCGTCCCCTTCGGCCAGCTCGACCAGAGCCAGCCTGGCACGGGCCTGGGGCTGATGATGGTGCAGCGACTGGCCGAGCTCTCGGGGGGCAGCGTGACGGTGGAAAGCCAGCCCGGTCAGGGGAGCCGCTTCAGCGTGGCCCTGCCACTGGGCCCCCGGGCCACCGAGGGGGAGCCGAGCGCCTCGCAGGGAGGCCTGCGGGTGCTGGTGATCGACGACAATCCGGTCGACCGGGTCTTCTTCTCCGGCCTTCTGCGTCGGGCCGGCTGTCGGGTGGAGCAGGCCGAGGACGCCATCGTGGGGCTGGAGATGGCTCGCGCCAGCGTTCCAGAGGTGCTGCTTGTGGATCTGCGCATGCCCCGCCTGGGCGGGCTGGATGCCATCCGGCTGCTGCGGGCCGATCCGCGCATGGCTCGCAGCCGCATTCTGGCCGTTTCGGGACTGACCGTGCCGGGCACCCGCGAAGCATGCCTTGCGGCCGGAGCCCACGCCTACCTGGAGAAGCCGGTCAACCCGGAAGAGCTGCTCGAGCTGGTTCAGGCCAGGATCTGATGGCGCCGGGCCGCCTCCAGAGCTTCGGCCAGGTTGCGCACCCCGAGCCGCCCGAAGATCTCGGTGCGGTGCTTTTCCACCGTCTTGACGCTGAGGGCCAGCAGATTGGCGATCTCCCTGGTACGCAGGCCCCGGGCAGCCATCAGCAAGATTTCGAGCTGGCGGGCCGAGAGCTCGAGTGGCTCCAGGCCGCGCAGCGACTCGGCCAGAGCCTGAGCGGCGTGGGAGTCGTAGTAATTGCCGCCTGAGCCTACCTGGCGCAGGGCCCGCACGATCTCCTTGGCGGGCGCGGTCTTGCTCAGGTAGCCGCGCACCCCGGTGCGCACCAGCAACTGCACTTCGCGGGCGCGCACCAGGCTGGAGACGATCACCACCCCCTGGTCAGGCCGGGCGGCCAGGAGGCGCACGGCTGTCTCCAGCCCACCGATTCCAGGCAGGTGGAGATCGAGGGTCACCAGGGTCGGCTCGAGCTGCCTGACCAGCTCCAGAGCCTCCTCGCCGGTGCCTGCCTGACCCACCACGCTCAGATCTGGCTCGCAGTCGAGCAACCGGGTCAAACCCTGGCGCAGCACTTCATGGTCGTCTACCAGCAACACGCTGATCATCCCGAGATATAGGTCAGGTCCCGGGAGTTTTCCTCTGATCCGGGCAAGTGGCGCGCGCATGATCCGGGTTAATCGGGTGGATCACGACGCGGTCCGGGAAAGTGGGGTCTGGGCGGACCACGGGTGATCCAGGCAAGTGGGGCGCGCATGATCCGGGTTAATCGGGTGGATCACGGCGTGACCCGGGGGAAGTGGGGTTCGCATGATCGGGCGGACCACGGGTGATCCAGGCAAGTGGGGCGCGCATGATCCGGGTTACTCGGGTGGATCACGGCGCGATCCGGACGAGTGACGGGGAGATCAGGCCGTCGGAGGGCACTTCTCCTTGGACAGGATGACGCTCTCGTCGCCCGGCTTTCCTTTGGCGTCTTTCTCGCTGAAGAACATGATGTGGGCTTGCTGCACCGACTCCATCGCGCCTCCGATAACGAAACCGGAGAGCCCGCCATCGGAATACATGAAGCCGCGCAGGCCCTCCTTGATGAAGGCCGCGGGCACGGCGCCCATGGCGTTGCGGTACTTCTCGTCGATGGGGCCGCGGGCCAGGCCCGTGCGCATGCCGACCCACTCCATCCCCTTGCCGGAGTCCTCGGCCAGGTTGCGGAAGAACTGGGAGAAACGAGGGCCGAAGAAGGGTCCTACGGCGCCCGCCAGGCCCGCGCCCAGGGCGGCCACGGGGACGGTGGCGGGGGCGAAGCCGATAGCGGCCAGGCCCGCTCCCGTGGCGGCGCCCACGCCGGCGCCGATGAGAGCGCGCTGCCAGCCCTTCTCGTAGCGGGCTCCGGCGGCGGCGCCGATGCCACCAGCAACTTTGGCCGGGCCATCGATGAAGAAGGCGGAGATCATGGTGGCGTTGCCGCCGGCGTCACGAATTTCCGAGCGACCGTCCGAGCGGATGGTCTGGAAGCCACCGAGCAAGCCGCCCAGCACGCCGGCATTGACCAGTGGCTGGCCGCTCAGGGCGCCCACGGCCGTTCCCAGCGCAGCGCCCACGGCCGTGCCGCAGACGACGCCGAGCACCTGGCTGCCGGTCTTGTTCTGGATGAACGAGCCGGTCAGGGCCGAGCCCGCCCCGGCCACCACGCCGGCCGGACCCATCAGGTAGTACCCTTCCGTGCCTCCCTGGAAAAAGGCCTGGAAGTAGTTCGCCGACTTGAAGTTGCCGCCGGTGGTCTCCCGCGCCGAGGTGTAGTCGTCCATCCAGGTGACGGCTTTCTCGACGGGGTTCTTGGGAGGCGCGGGGCAGGGGGCGGTAAGAGAGGAGGTCACGGTAGGCGTGATCAGCATGGTTTCATTGTAACCAGACGGGTCCGAGAGGAGGTGGGTAAATTGTTAATGCCTGGACAGGCGGTCAAGGAATTCTCAAGGTTTTCTCAAGGTGGCCCGCTGAAGGCTGCCCAGCGGAAAGGCGCTCACGCCGTGGGCAGACTCGCGCACCGGCTTCTTGCCAAAAGACTGCATCTCCAGCTTGAGCTGATCCCCCTCGAGCTCGTAGCGAGCCGTGATCCGGTTGCGGCCCACCTCGAACTGGCTGATCAGCACGCCGTCCTGGTAGTAGGAGTCGATCAGGATGCCGTTCTTCTCGTCCACCAGATAGTGACCCCGGGATGGGTCCACCGGCAACAGCTCGTAGGGGCGCTCGGGCTGCCCCTGGTAGCGCAACGACCAGCTGTACTTTCCCTGGCCGCGGGGTTGGATGTCGAGCTCGACGCCCACCTTGTCGGTGCCCGGAACGCCGGTCACGCTCATTTCTCCCACCCAGCGACCCACCCACCCCTGCGGGAAGGGGCTGGCCACCGCCTTGAGGAGTTGGGCCCGCGTGGGGGGAACGAACTCGGACGCCGAAGAGGGGACGAACCGGTCGGGGGACGGCTCGGAGCCTGCCCGAACGGGCAGGCTGGTGAGCCGAGGGGCCGAACTGACCAGGCCGATCATCACGCATCGATTCTGGAGGAAGGGCCTGAAAGCGACCTGAAACATGACCTTAGGTGAACGGATTCGGCAAGCCCGCGAGGAGCACGGCTATCGGCACCAGGACCTGGCGGTGGCGCTCTTGACCACCCCGGCCGCGGTGGCCCGCATGGAGCAAGACCAGGAGGCCGAGATCCCGGTGGTGGCCATCGAGGTGCTGGCCCACCTGACCGGTTACGGCAGCTCGGGCGATTTTCTGGCCAAGTGCGAGAACTACGCCGTCGACCTGGACCGCAACATGCTGCTGGTGGGCGAGCCCCATTGAAAAACCTCGAGCTGGGCGAGGTGCGCGAGATCTTCCTCTTGCACCGCAAGTGGCTGGAGAGCGACGGAGCCGAGGGCCGCAAGGCCGAGTTAGAGCCCTTCCACCTCTACGGCCCTCCTCTGCGCGGGTTCGACTTCAGTCAGGCCCGCATGGCCGGATGCCAGATGCCGCTGGCTGATCTGCGCTACGCCCTGATGGTGGGAACCGATCTGGAGAAGGCGGTGCTGCCGGGCCTGGAGGGCTACCAGATCGGGTTGACCTCGGCCAACCTGCGCGAAGCCAACCTGCGGGGGGCCTTTCTGATGGAGGGGATCGCTCTGGGGACGAACTTCGAGCGGGCCGACCTGCGCGAGGCCACCCTGACCCGGGCCGACCTGCGACGGGCCAACTTCAGCCGGGCCGACCTGCGCGAGGCCAATCTGTCCGAGGCCCAGTGCCAGGACGCGCGCTTTGACCGGGCCGACCTGACCGAGGCCAATCTGCTCGAGTGCGACCTGCGCGGGGCCAGCCTGGAAGGGGCCATGCTGGCCCGGGCCCAGCTGGCCCGCACCAACCTGTCAGGGGCCAACCTGAGGGGGGCCGACCTGCGCCAGGCCCAGATCGGCAACTCCCAGCTGGTGGGGGCCGATTTGCGGGGAGCGCGGTTGGAGGGAGCGATCTACGAGCGGAAAGCCTTGCTGGCGGCTCAGCTCGATGAGCCGATCCGCAAGAGCCTGGAGGGGCGGTCTCAGCGGTCGGAGTTTTGACCGCTCAGTCGATTTCGGGAATGCCGTCAAAAAGAGCCGTCATCTCGATGACCAGGCCCGGAAAGTCCACGCACTCGTGGCGGTCGCCCTCAGCGAGAGTGACTTCCAGTCGATAGACCCCGTCCGCGAGGCGGTACAGCTCCAGGGTGCGAGCAAAGGGATCTAGCATCCAGTAATGCTCAATGCCGCAGGAGGCGTATTTGCTCAGCTTGATGGTGCGATCACGACCAGCTGTCGAGCGGCTGAGAATCTCCACCACCAGATGCGGCGCCCCCTCGATGGCGCGACTGGTGACCAGAGGGGCCTGCTCGGCCGTCAAGAAGACCAGGTCGGGCTGCACGGGCGTGGCCCCCGGCATGAGAACGTCCACGGGGGCGTGAAAGATCTGACCCCTGCCTTGAGCTTGCAATGGGTAGAAAAGAACCAGCAGGCGCACGGACAGGGTCTGGTGGTAGGGGCTCGGAGCGGGTGTCACGTAGAGCTTGCCATCCAACACCTCATAGCGCTTGCCGTCCTCGGGCAGGGCTCGATAATCCTCGTAAGTCCATTGCCTACCCTCATCAAGCCGCAACGCCATTGAGAATGCTTCTGTCCAGGGAGGGTGAACCCTTTCGTAGCGACCCTGCCGACCGGGTCGATGCTCGGTCCCTGCTTGCCCCTGGAGGGCCGAGCCGCCGGGATCCAGGGAACGGCCGCCCCGCGGGGAAGAATTCCCCACCGTTGTGAACACCAAAACCCAGCTCCGGCCGATCATGATCGGCGACGTGAAGATCGATCCCCCGCTCTTCCTGGCTCCCATGGCCGGGCAGACCAACCATCCCTTTCGGCGCCTGGTGCGCGAGTTGGGCGGGGTGGGGCTGGTCTGCACCGAGCTGATCTCCAGCATGGCCATCCACTACAAGAGCAAGCGCACCTTCACCATGTTCGACTGGCACGACAACGAGCGCCCGGTGGCGGTGCAGCTCTTCGGGGGCGACCCGGCGGTGATGGCCGAGGCGGCCCGGATCGTGGAAGAGCGGGGCGCCGACATCGTGGACATCAACATGGGTTGCTGGGTTCCCAAGGTGGCCAAAGGGGGCGCGGGCGCGGTACTGCTGCGCGACGTGTGCACGGCGGCCAGCGTGGTGGAAGCGGTGGTGCAGGCGGTCAAGATCCCCGTCACGGTCAAGATCCGCACCGGCTGGACGCCGGAGGAGATCACCGCGGTGCCCTTCGCGCGCGCCGCCGCGCAGTGCGGGGTAAAGGCCATCGCGGTGCACGGCCGCACGGCCAGCCAGGGCTTTTCGGGCCTGCCTGACTGGTCCATCATCCGCCAGGTCAAAGAGGCCGTGGGCGACCTGCCGGTGATCGGCAATGGTGACGTAACGAGCGCGGCTCTGACGGTACAGATGCTGGAGGAGACCGGGTGCGACGGGGTGATGATCGGACGGGCGGCCCTGGGGAACCCCTGGGTCTTTCGCGACATCATGCTCGAGTTGACCACCGGCCAGGCTCCCCCGCCCCCCTCCCCCGGCGAGCGGGCCCGGGCTGCCCTGCGCCACGCCCGGCTGGCCGTGGAGACGCTCCAGATGCCGCCCGGCCAGATCGTGCGGGAGCTGCGCGGTCAGTTGACCAAGTATCACCTGGGCACGCGGGGAGCGGCCAAAATCCGCGAGGGGATGTTTCGCGCCAACTCGCTGGCCGACATCGAGGCATTGCTCGAACCGATCGCCTCGCAACCATGATCAGCGAATTCTCGGATTGATCCGGCGGGCCGTCGCTGCTATAGTGTCCGTGATCCGATGGAAGTTGGTGGCTACCAGGTCGAATTCCTTTCCGATGGCGACTTTGCGCTCGATGGCGGAGCCATGTTCGGCGTGGTTCCTTATCCTCTGTGGAGCAAGAGCCATCCGCCCGATGAACGGTTCCGCATTGCCGTAACCGCGCGCTGTCTTTTGCTGCGCGGACACGGGCGCACCATCGTGGTGGACAGCGGAAACGGCGACAAGCTGAGCGCCAAGCAGCAGGATATCTACAAGATCGAGCCCGCGGGCGGGCGCTTGCTGGCCTCGCTGGCCCGCTTCGGCCTCACGGGCGAGGACGTGACCGACGTGCTGCTCACCCACCTGCACTTTGACCACGCTGGCGGCCTGACCCGGCCGGGCGATCTGCGGCTGAGCTTCCCGAAAGCGCGCCACTACGTGCAGAAAGAGCACTACGCCTGGGCCTGCAAGCCAAGCCTCAAGGATCAGGCCAGCTTCATGCCCGAGAACTACGAGCCGGTGCGCGAAGCGGGCCTGCTCGAGCTGCTCGATGGGCCCGAAAAGCTCTTTCCGGATCTCGAGCTCATCCTGTTTCACGGTCATACAAGGGCTCTGCAGGGCCTGTTGATCCACGGCGACCCGTGCCTGTTCTACCCCAGCGACCTGATGCCCACCTCGGGCCACGTGCGGCTGGCCTTCAACATGGGCTACGACAACTTTCCCCTGACCACCATCGAAGAGAAGCGAACCTGGCTACCCCGGGCCGCTCGCGAGAGGTGGCGGGTGGTGTTCGAGCACGATGCCCGAGTGGAGTGGGCCTGCCTGGACGAAAAAAACGGTGACTTCGCGCTGGCACCGGTGGAGGTGGCCCGGTGATCCGCAAGGTCTATCGATTTCTAGCTTCGATCAAGCTGGCGGTGGTTCTGCTTTTGGCGCTGGCCATCATCCTGGGCGTGGCCACGTTCTACGAGTCGCTCTACGATACCAAGACGGCTCAGCACCTGGTTTACAACAGCCCCTGGTTCGCCCTGTTCCTGGCCACGCTGTTCACCAACGTGCTGTGCGCCACCACCATTCGCTATCCGTGGAAGGCCTACCAGACCGGGTTCGTGATCACCCATGTGGGCATTTTGACCATCCTGGTGGGCTCCATGGTCACCATGGTCTACGGGGTCGATGGCCAGATGGCCATCGAGGAAGGCTCCTCCTCCGAGCGAGTGACGCTGGACGCGCCCGTGCTCTTGTTTGGCACCGAAGCCACCTCGCTCAAGGAGATTCCCGCCGAGTTTCGCTGGAGCCCTCCCCGCGAAGACCGCCCCTACCGCTACGAGCTGGGCAACGGCATCACCGCCGTGGTGGACGGCTACTACCACCACAGTCTGGCCGAGCCGGTCTACCAGGCCGCCCCGAAGGGCGAGCCGGCGGTCAAGCTCGAGTTCACCAGCTCTCGGTTCGGCGCGCTGGACAACTGGCTCACCCCCTCGATGGGGGTGATGACGCTGGGCCCGGCCTCGGCCCGGTTGCAGACCCTGGCTGAGGGGGAGCAGCCCCCTGCCGCTACCCCCGATCAGGGCGAGTTCGGTGACCTGCAGATCCTGGTCGGCGAGCAGCCCTTCCTGCTGCCGGTCAAGCCCCTGCTGAAGAGCTCGCGGCGACTGCAGGGCACCCCCTACACGGTGCGCGTGATCCGCTACCTGCCCATGGCTGTGGTGCGCGACAACAAGCTGGTCAACGGGGGCGAGCAGCCGCGCAACCCCTGCGTCGAGCTGGAGATCAGCAGCGCCAAAGGGGACAAGGAGCGCTACTACCTCTTCTCCAACCTGCCCAAGCTGAACACCAAGTTCCAGCAGACCGGGCCCGCCTTCCCCGTGCGGGCGCTCTACAACTTCAGCCCCGAAGCAGAAATGGACGGCCACGCGCACGAGCAGAAGGCTCCCAAGCGCCACCTCGACCTCTACCTCACGAGCGACGGAAAGCTCTTCTACCAGTTCGAGAACGGCAAGCGAGGCGAGTTCGTGCCCGGCCAGCCGGTCAGCCCGGGCTGGATGGACATCCAGCTCACCCTGCGCGAGTTGCTGCCCACCTCGCGCAAGGAGACGGTCTACCGCGAGTTCAAGCTGCCCAAGGACCAGAAGGACGGGCCTCCCCCGGCCATCCGGGTGAAGCTCGAGGGCTCTCAGAAGACCGAGCCGTTCTGGATCCAGTATGGCGACGTGCGCGAGATCTCTGACGCGACCGGCAAGCCGGCATGGTTCGGCTATGCCTTCAAGTCGGTGCCGGTGGGGGTCAAGCTCGAGCTCTTGGACTTTGAGATCGGCTACGACCCGGGCACGACCAATCCGGCCAGCTACAAGAGCAAGGTGCGCGTAGACGGCAAGGAGCACGTCATCCAGATGAACGAGCCCTTGCACCGCAACAGCTTTACCTTCTTCCAGTCCTCCTATCAGGAGACCCCCGGCGGGCCCTGGATCTCGGTCTTCTCGGTGGCCTACGATCCGGGCATCTTCCTCAAATACCTCGGCTCGATTATGCTGGTAGGGGGCATCTTTACGATGTTCTACCTCAAGCCCTATATGCAGGGCAAACGCAAGTACCAGGCCCGCCAGGCGGCAAAGGAGTCCTCGTGAAAAGACTGCTCATTCTCATCGTGCTGCTGCTGGTGGCCCTCCCCGCCCAGGCAGACGATTTCTCCGAGCTGCGGCGTCTGCCGGTGCAAGACGGTGGGCGCCTCAAGCCGCTGGACACCCTGGCCGCCGAAAGCGTGCGCTTCATCACCGGCAAGGCACGTTTTAAGAACGAAGATCCGATGTGGACCTCCTTGCGCTGGATGGCCAAACCCGAGGCGGCCCTGGAAGAGCAGTGTATCGAGTTTCGCAACCTGGAGCTGAAGAAGAAGCTCGGCCTGGATCCGGAGCGGCGCTGGTATTCCTTCAAAGAGCTGCAGGAGAACGCCGAGGTGCGCTCGCGCCAGACCGCGGTACACAACAAGATGCGCACCAAGGAAGAGCTCACTCCCGAGGACAAGGAGCTCAACCAGCTGCTGGCCCGCATGCAGACGCTGCTGGGCATCCTGGACGGCACCCTGTGGAAGGTCGTGCCCAACTCGGTGGACCTGACCGGCCAGTGGACCAGCCTGGCCGAGCTGCGCGACATGGACGGGCCGGCCCGCGAGGCGATGGGCAAGCTGTTGGAAGCGGCCGCCACCGGCGATCCCTCCAGGGCCGCCCAGGCCAGCCCGCCGGTGTGCCAGGCGCTGGCCACCATGGGCCCACTCCCCGCCCCCGGCACCATGGAGCGGGAGGTCCACTACAACAACTTCCACGCCTTCCGCAAAGCCTGGGGGCTCTACGTTCTGGGCTTCTTTCTGATCCTGTTCGCCCCCACGGCCCAGTCCAAGCTCTACTGGCTGGGCATGGCCTCCGCCGGAGCCGGCTTTGCCCTGAACTGCTACGGGTTCTTGCTGCGCTGCCTGATCGCCGGCCGCCCCCCTGTGACCAATATGTACGAGTCGGTGATCTGGGTGGCCTTCGGAGCCGTGCTCTTCGCGCTGGTCTTCGAGACCATCTACCGCAACCGGTTCTACCTGCTGGCCGCCCTGGCGGGCGCGAGCGTGGCCCTGATCCTGGCCGACAACCTGCCGGCCGTGCTCGACCCCACCATCAAGCCGCTCACACCGGTGTTGCGCAACAACTTCTGGCTCACCGTGCACGTGCTCACCATCACCCTCAGCTACGCCGCCTTCTTGCTGGCGTTGGGCCTGGGCCACATGGTGGTGTGGTGCTACGCCTTCGCCCAGGACCGCAAAGAGCGTTTGAAAGCCCTCAACCTGGCCCTCTACAAAGCCATCCAGGTAGGTGTGCTGCTGCTGGCGGCCGGCACCATCCTGGGCGGCGTGTGGGCCAACTACTCCTGGGGGCGCTTCTGGGGCTGGGATCCCAAGGAAGTGTGGGCACTGATCGCCCTGCTGGGCTACCTGGCCCTGCTCCACGGACGCTACGCCGGCTGGCTGCGCCACTTCGGTCTTGCGGCCGGCTCCATCGTGGCCTTCCAGGGCGTTTTGATGGCCTGGTACGGGGTCAACTTCGTGCTCGGAGCCGGGCTGCATAGCTACGGTTTCGGCAATGGCGGGGTGGAGTACGTGGGCGCCTTCTGCCTGGCCGAGATCCTCTTCGTGGCGATTATGACCTGGCGCTACAAGATGGGCGTGCGCGCCAGCCGGGTCGATCCTCCCGATCCCGCTCTGTGAGGTGCAGTCGATTTCACCGCGAGCGGGGCTCGCTCTTGCCGGGCTCGGCGCCGGAGTGCCGGCGCTGGGTGGTGCTCCCTCATCAGCGCCCCTGGCCGGCGAAAATCGAGAAACTGGCTCAGGTGTCGGCGCTGGGGCCGGATCTCAAGCGACTGGGCGCCAAGCTGCTGCTCGCCCATTCGAGTGAAGGCGGGGCCCGGGCCATCGAATGGCGCGAGGGAGCTGTGCGGGGTGGACGTTTCGCTACCGCCGAGGAGGCGCTCTTGTTCCTGGAGGGATCCGCGCCCGGTCGACAGGAGGAGCTTTTCCTGGTCTGCACCCACGGTAGCCGGGACGGCTGTTGCGGCCAGCTCGGCCCCCCGGTAGCTCGGGCCCTGGAGATGCTCGGTGCCCCCGTGCTCGAGTGCAGTCACCCCGGAGGGCACCGCTTTGCGCCCACCACGCTGACGTTCCCCGAGTTCGGCTGTTACGGCCAACTAACCCCGGACGACGTTCCCGCTTTCCTCGAGCGCCAGCGCGAGGGGATGTTCCAACCAGCCCATTACCGGGGCGCGCTCTATCTCGACAAGCTCTCTCAGGTGGCCGAAGCGGCCGTCTGGGAGCTTGCTGGCTCGCGTCCCCGCGTGTCAGGCCGCGATGGTCTGCGGGTCGAGCTCGAAGGCGTGATCGTTCAACTCGATCCGATCGAGTTTCAGGGCATTCCCAGCTGCGGGGACGAGCCCGAAACGATGGTCGAGCACCGCGTGGCGGGCATCTTCCCCGGCGTGCTACAATGACGCCATGAACAACGTCGGCGGCAATTTCGGTCCCCAACCGCACCAGTTCTTGAACAACGCCCAGCAGGTGGGCATGGGGGCCTTCGTCAACACGAAAGCGCTCAAGGCCCCCAGCCAGGAGAACGAGGCCGCCGCCTTACGCCACAACGAGTCGGCTCAGCTATCCATGGCCGCCCAGGAGCAGATGGAGCAGCAGCAGGAGGCTCAGCAGCACACCGAGCAGCAGCACGAAAAGAAGGCCGACGACAAGCTGCAGAACGCCCGCCAGTCGGGGGCCGGCGCCGGGCACATCGAGGATCCTGAGCTGGCCAGGCTCAAGAAGGGCAAGGGGAAGAAGCCCAAGCTCAATCCCAACCCGGCCATCTCCACCCAGCCCAAGATCGACGACGCCACCATGCACCGCCTGGCCAAGGAGCTCAACGAGTCCGACGCCGAGGCCATCGACGAAGTGGAGGAAGAGAACGAGATCGAGGATCTGGATCGGCGCACGCCCGAGGAGATCCTCGAGGGCGTCCCACCCCACGCGGCCGCGGCCGCCAGCCGCATGGTGGAGAGCCAGCCGGTGAAGAAGATGGCCGACCTCAAGCAGATTCCCCAGGAGGCGGCCCGCGAGCTGGGCAGCCCGGAGCTTCGTCCGGTGGAGCTCTTGTCGGTCGAGCTCGAGCCGGCCCTGCTGTCGGAGGGCGAATGGCTGCCCCTGGAGCCGAGCCCGGACGAGCTGGCCTTCATGGAGCAGCAGGTGGCCGAGCAGGCCATGGCCGGCAAGCTGGCCGGCGAGGACCAGATGCTGATGGCCGATCAGCAGCCACCCACCAGCTGAGAGCAGGTTCTTTCGGCCCTCGTGTTGAAGTTTCGGGTCAGCATTTTCCTCGCAATCCGCATTCGGAGGGGTCTTTATGGCATCGGCCGGTTCTATCAGCGCAGGCGGCAACTTCGTCCCCCCGCAAAGCGCGTTCGTCAGCAACGCCGCCCAGGCCGGCGGTCTGTCAGCCGCGATGAAAGGCTTGCAGCGAACCGCTGAGGACGACCAGGAGAAGCTCCACCACCAGGAGACCGCCCAGCTCTCGCGGCTGGCCCAGCAGGCCATCGATTCCTCCACCCAGCAGCAGCAGGGCAAGGCGGCCGAGAACGCACGCCAGTCGGGCGCCGATTCGGACATCTTCGACGACCTGCACCACGACCCCGGCGAGGATACCGAGACCAAAGACCGCAACCGTCGCATGGGCGTCGGCCAGACCCAGGACGAGCGCGCCCTGGCGGCCGGCGCCAAAACCGGCGCCGCCCAGGGGAACGGCGCTCCCGGCGGCCATCATGAAGAAGGGGTCGAGCTGGCCGAGATCGGGCGCAGTCCTGAAGAGGTGCTCAGCGATGTGCCCGCCCATTCGAAGCTCTTCGCCCAGGGCTCGGTGGAGGCCCAACTGACCACTCCAGGGCAGATGGAGAAGCTGACGGAGATCAAGGCCCTGCCGGAAGACAAGCGGGTCGAAGCGGATACCCCCGAGCTGCAGCCGGTGGCCGCGCTGGGTCCGATTCTGGGCGACAAGGACACGGGCGAGATCAGCCACCCCAGCCCTCAGACCGAGGGTCGGGCCCCCACCAGCGTGGCGGAAGACTACCATCCCGACGCCATGAAGGCCATGGAGGCCAACGTGGCTGAGACCGCGATGGCTCAGCAGAACGCCGGTCAGGTCGAGATGCACATTGCCGGCCAGAACGGCTCGGCTGGTTGGGTGCCGAAGGATGAGCCCCTGGGGGTGGGCACCGAAACGAAGTCCGAGCCCCCCGTGGCGCGGGCTCGCCAGGAGCTGCTCAACTCCACCGCCGCCCTGTCGGAGTACGGCTGGGACGGCAACTTCCAGGACATGCTGCGCAACGCCAACGGCAACGAGTTCGGAGCGGCCCACCAGGCCCGCTCGACCATGCACAGCTTCCTGGTGCAGGACCCGCAGCTCTCGCAGATCTGGAAAGAATGCTCGGCCGACCCCAAGACCGATGGCGTGAAGTCCTTCTGCGACCGCAGCCGGGCCTACATGGACGAGTCGGGCGGCAAGTACGACGCCCGCGACCTGGATGCGGCACGCAAGATGGTCAACTGCATGGAGGCCAGCCACAACTACCTGCTAGCCGGCGAGGGGAAGGATCCTTACGCAGCGGGCGGCGTGAGCGCCGTCAAGACGCCAGCCTCGCCCGAGCGGATGGAGCAGCTGGAAGGCAAGCTGTTCGAGCAGGTTCAGGGCATGCCGACCTCATTCCAGAGCGAGTTCAAAGGCGAGATGCGCAATCTGGGGGACAAGTTCACCCCCGAGAACGCCACCGTGGCGGTGGGCAGCGTGTCGGCCGGCGTGGCCGCGCGCCAACTCAATGGATTTGATACCAGCTCGCTGTATGGCCCTCCCGGCCAGAGCGAGGAAGAGGCCAAGGCCGCCCAGCTGCGCGCCCAGGCCAAACGCAACGAGTGGCTCGAGCAGGGCGTGCAGGGAGACCTGACCGATGCGCTGGTCTTCGAGCAGAACAACTGGGCGGCCCAGCGCCTGCAGCAGCAGCCCAGCCCTGAGCTGGCGGCTTACAAGGCGAAGTCGGACGAGTACATCGGCCTGCAGACGGTCATGCGTCAGGGGCAGGGGCTTTCTTCAGGCGACCCGGACGTGTTCGACAAGTCAGCCTACGCGCAGCGCCAGGCAGGCAAGGCTTAGCGTTTCCCGGTCAGCGCGGGAGTGCCTGGCCCTCCGCCGCCAGGCTCTCCAGGTCCAATCGGCGAGTCACCATCGCGAGGTTCCCCTCGGCGTCGCGCGGCCATTCGCTCTCAGGCCGATCCCAGTACAGCTCAACGCCGTTTCCGTCGGGATCGCATGGATAATAGGGAGGATCGTTTGACGGGCATAGCGACCGGGCTTGCCGTTGGCTCTGTTGCCTGATTTGGCGCTTGAGAAGGCTGATGTTCAAAGGGTGGAGGCCAACCCGTCTCTCATCTCCGAATCCCCAGCCTCTCCTTCTCTCCTTTACTCTGGAGCGAGCCTGATCCGTGTGCAGCTTATCGATGCTCGGGCCCGCAATTCGCGTCGGGTGGTTGCTGCATACAGGCCGAGTCGCTCAAATAGTCGACCACGACTGGGCCAGAGTTTTTACCGAGAAATCGGATCAACACCCGGTTGGAAGCCGGGTTGCTCCAATCCTGTCGTCGCTGAAATCAGCCGAAGAAGCCGCCCCCGAAGCCACCGCCGCCCATCAGCTGAGCATTCGGATCGGCCACGAACCAGATGGCCTGCTCGAGATGATAAGGACCGATGTCGCGCGTCACGCGGGTCTGGCCGTCGGCCGACTGCATCACGCGTCCGCTCTCTGGTAGGGTGCCGATCTGGCCCTGAATGGTCTGGCTGCCATCCTGGGCCGGACGCAGCACGCGCTGGAAAGGAACGCCGCCGAGCTGTCCGTTGTGCATCTTGACCTGGCCCCAGCCGCCCTGCGGGTCGCGCACGTCCTGGCTCTGCTCGAAGATCTGCCAGCCGTCCACGTGCCCCTGAACCTGCAGCCCGCCGTTCTGGCCGCCCGCCACGACCAGTTGCTCGTTGGCGCCCTGGTAGCGTCCGGGGGCCACCTGACCGGTGATCTGGGTGCCCCCCTGCATCAACTGGGTGCTCGCCTGCTCCACGAGCTGGAGCACAGGCTGGTTGGGCGGGCCCATGCTGGCGTGGGTCTGCGAGCCCATGCCGTCGGGATTCATGCGCGCCTGGCCGGCGATCTCTTGCTGCCATCCGGGGCGGTCGGCGCGGGTGATCACGGTGCGGAAATGGGCCACGGTGCCCGCACCCATGTTGGGAGCGGCCGCCTCCATGCCCACCAGGTCGACATTGGGATGCAGCGCCAGCTCGACCGCGTTGTTCAGCCCGTCGGAAAAGTCGATCTCGGGCACGTCCACCGGTTGCGGCGCGACGGGTTGCTGGGCTGGCTGCTGGGGGCGCTGAGGGGTGGGGGCGGGTCCAAAGTTGCCCCACTGCATGCCGGGAAAGCCGTTCATAGCCTTAAGCTACCGCACGAACCTGAAAGTCGGCTGAAACAGGGCGCGCCCCGTTTCAGGACGGTCCGTGGACGCGCCCGAATAGGGCGCCCGTTTCAGAACTGTCCGCGGACGCGCCCGAATAGGGCGCCCGTTTCAGGACGGTCCACAAGAGGCTAGGCGGGCGGCTCGCTCGGGGGTGGGGGCGGAGGGAGAGGCGGCAGGGGCGGGGGGGCGTGCTCGAACCAGAGCAGCCCGTAGATCTGGTAGGGCCCGATCTCGCGCTGCACGCGCAGGGCTCCGATGCCGGGGGAGATGGTGCCGCTCTCCTCCAGGTCGCCGAAGCGTCCCCGGATGTGGCTCACGCCGTCCATGGTCATCTCGACCTGGCGCTGGAAGGGGGTGCCAGCCACGTTGCCCTGGTGCTGCCACTTGGGCATCCAGCTGTCGAAGACCATCCGGCTGGACTCGGCTACGTTCATGCCTTCGATCTGGCCCTGCACCTGGGTATCGGCGTTCCAGCCGATGCCGACCTGCAGCTGCTCCTGGGGATGAGGGTGCTCAGACGGGATGATCTGGCCCACGGTCTGGCTACCCACGTAGGGATTGTAGAAGGTCTGCTCCAGAACCGTGATCTCAGGAGCGCCGTGCGTGCCGAACTTCGTCTCGCAGGCCATGGAGAAGCCGTCCATGTTCATCTGCCCCTGGCCTTCGAAGACCTGGTGGAAGTCGGGCTGCTCCTTGTGGCGGATCTCCATGTGGTAGAAGGCCTTGGTGCCGGGCTTGATGTTGGGGCCGGCGGCCTCCATCAGCACCAGGTCCACGTTGGGGTGCAAGGCCACTTCCAGCGGATCGTTGAATCCGTCCGAGAAGTCCACGCGCGCGCTGGAAACCGGCAAGGTCAGGGGTCGTTGAATGGTATTCATGCTTTTGCTCCCCGTAGTCCCTCCCAAACTCCCCGATCGCCCTTAAAAAAAGCTGAAAACCGGAGGGACATGCGCACCAAGCAAGAAATCTGCGCTCAACCGTGACCTTGGACGAGCCTCCCCGACCCGCTTTCCGTGAACGCCTGCGCCGCTCGGCCGCAATTGCGCGAGGATTTTTTCCTCTGACCCTGACCGGGTTCTTGCTGGCGGGGCTGGCGGCCCACGCCATCAAGTATCAGGGCGTGGACAAGCTGGACCTGCTGCTCTTGATGGCCGGGCTGGTGGGGGCGGTCATCCTGATCGCCATGCTGACACTGGTGCTGGTAGCCGCTCTGCTGCTGCACCTTCGCATCCGCCGCATGGAGACGCCCCCGGTGCGACTGTGCCTGAACGCCGGAACCTGGCAGCCGACGGGTTTCGAGCTGAGCTTCCCATGGTTTTTTCCCTGCATCGAAGTGCTGTGGGCCTGGGAGAGCGAGCCAGGGCACCAGATCGCGCTGGAGGTCAAGCTCGAGCGGGTGGGCAGCCGGGCGCTCGAGCTGGTGCGCCCTCAGAAGCGAGGCGTCTACACCCACCTGCGCCGGCGAATCACGGTGCGGGACGTGCTGCACCTGTCGAGCTTGTCGTGGGGCTTCACCACCCCGGTCGAAGTGCAAATCATGCCGGGGGCCGGGCATATCGACGGGCTTTCATTGCTGGCGCGCTTTGTCTCGGGCGAGGATCTGTCCGACCCGCGCGGCGACCCCACCGGCGACCGGGTGGACATGCGCCAGTATGCCCGGGGCGATTCGCCTCGAACCATCCTTTGGAAGGTCTTCGCGCGCACCCGCAAGCTGATGGTGCGAGTCAGCGAGCGGGCCCTGACCGCCCGCCCGCGAGCCTGTGCTTACATGGCCAGCGGCCCGGCCGACGAGGCGGGGGCCGGCCTGGCCCGGGTCATCCTCGAGCGCGGCCTGCTCGGCGACGGCTGGCGCTTCGGGGCCGATGGCAGCGCCACCCACACGGCCCACCCGCAGGGGGCGCTGGAAATCCTGGCCCGCTCGGGCAACCCCGAGTCACAGGGCCAGAGCCACCTGGATCGCTACCTGCAAGAGGCGGCCACGGCCGGCTTTGGCTCGTGCTTCATCGTGGTCCCCCCGGGAGGGGGCCCCCAGGCCGAGCGCATCCTGCAGGCCGCCCGCAACACCCCCATGCGGGTGATCCTGTGCATCGGGCTCGACCACATCCCGCTCGACCAGCCAGAACCGCCTGCCTGGAAACGCTTTTTGATGGCTCCCGAGAGCGCCGAGCCCCCCCCTTCGCTCGAATCCATTGCCCGCCGCTGGGGCTCGGGACGAGAAGAGGTGTTGCTGGTGGATCGCTCCAGCGGCAACGTTTACAGCGACCTGAACGCCATCGTGACGGCGAGGGCTCGTCTGAAAGCGAAGGCCAGTGCTTAGCAAGCTCAAGCACGTGCTCTGGGTCTTCAGCGGGGCTCTGATCTGGAGCGCCTCGTTGGGCGTCCTGTGCAGCCAGCGCTCGCCCATGGCGCTCTCGATCCTGGCCGCCATCGCAGCCGGGCTGGCCGGAGCAGCCAGCGGATACCGCCTGGCCCGCAGCCGGGTGCGCCTGGCCGGGCTGTGGCTGGGGGGAGTCGCCCTGATCGCCCTTGTCTCGGCGCTCATCTCCTTTGCCCGCAACACCACGCTGTTCTCAGCCGTGCTGGGCCCGTCGCTGCTGTTCAGCCTGAGCGAGGCCTGCGGCTGGCTCATCGTCCCCTGGACGCTGGTGGCCGTGCTGCGGGCCTCCACCCAGCGCCAGAGCGCCTTCGTGGTGCTGGAGGTGGGGGCGGTGGGGCTGGTGCTGTCGAGCATCTTCGCGGGTCACCGCGACGGCTTCATCAACCGGCCCTTCTTCCTGGTGGATCCGCTCTTCGGGGCGGGCTGGGATCCCACCCCGGTCTTCCTGGGCCTGGGCGCCCTCATCGGAGTGGTGCTGATCGGCCTGATGGCCAGCCTGAATGCTCAGCGCCGCTCGTTCCTGGACCTGTTCTTGCTGATGCTGCTCATCTTCGGGTGCTTCCTCTTCATGCCGGTGGCGAAGCTGAAGGACTTCCAGGGCAAGCAGTTGCACGGCGGCACGGGCGACCTGAAGCTGCCCGGTGATACCACCGGGGGCTCGCAGGGAGGAGGCCAGGGTGACCAGGGCGGCTCGCAGGGTGGTGGCCAGGGCCAACAGGGCGGCTCGCAAGGAGGCGGCCAGGGTCAGCAGGGTGGCGGTCAGGGGCAGGGCCAGCAGGGCGGCTCGCAGGGGGGCGGCCAGGGCCAGCAGGGCGGGGGCCAGGGGGGGCAGGCCCAGCAGGGTCAGGGCCAGGAGACCGACGAGCTCAAGTTCTCAGACCGCCAGGAGCAAGAAAAAGACTCCCCGATGGCGGTGGTCATCTTCCGCGACGATTACGAGCCCCCGAGCGGGGTCTATTACTTCCGCCAGGACGCCTTCTCGGTCTACAACGGCACCAAGCTCGTTCGCGACGCCAGCGGCAAGTTCGACCGCGACGCGCTGAACAACTTCCCTACCCGGGCCACCCCGGTGGACGTGCCCGAGCTGCGCGACTTCCGCTTCTTCACTGAGACCGACAAGCCCCGGGTGGGGAGCCTCGATCCCACCGCCTTCAAGCAGCTCGAGACCACGGTGGCGCTGATCGCCGAGCACAACCGCCCCTTCGGACTGAACAACCCGGTCTCGTTCTCCCCCCGCTCCAACCCAGACCCCAGCAAGTTCCAGCGGGCCTACTCGGTGACCTCGATGGTGGTCACCAAGCCCTATAAGGAGATCCTTCAGTACCAGCCCGGCAACCCCAGCTGGGACCAGGAGACCTGGGACCACTACCTGGCCGCTCCCAAGGATCCGCGCTACGCAAAGCTGGCCGAGGAGATCTTGCAGACCTTGCCGGAGGAGTATCGCGACATCCCCATGGCACGGGTGATCGCCATCAAGCTGTGGATGGAGAAGAACTGCATCTACAGCCTGACCACCAAGCACAACGACAGCGACACGCCGGTGGAGTCGTTTTTGTTCGGCGACCGCACCGGCTACTGTGTTTTCCTGGGCCATTCGGCCGCCTACCTCTACCGCACGCTGGGCATTCCCGCCCGGGTCTGCCACGGCTACGCGGTGGAGGCGGCCCAGAGAGGGGGCGGCTCGTCGCTCTTGATCCGCTCCAAGAACGCCCACGAGTGGGCTGAGGTCTACCTCGACGGGCTGGGCTGGACGGACATGGACATCTCTCCCGAGCGCACCCTGGAAAAGCCGCAGGAGCAGGTGGATCAGAGCCTGCAGCAGATGATGGGCGAGCTGGCCCGCAAGGACCCCGAGGATCCGCCGCCGGACGATAAGCCGCGCCAGGATCTGCAGGAGATTCTGCGCAAGCTGTTCATGGCAGCGATGAGCGTGCTGCCCTGGCTGGCTCTGACGGCGCTGGCCGTGCTCTACGGCATCAAGATCTGGCGCCGTACGCGGCCCTACTTCGCGCCCGACGCGCGGCTGCCGGTGGTGGTCTACCGGGCCACATTGGACAAACTGGCCGACCGGGGCCTCTTGCGAACCAAAGGCGAGACCCGAGGCGAGTTCGCCCGCCGGCTCTCCAGCCTCTGCCCTTCCTTTGCCGAGCTGACCGAGCGCCACCTCGAGCACGCTTTGGGGCCGGGCGCCCGCCCCTCCAACCGCCAGCGCTACCTGCAGTTGATGCAGGAAACCACTCGTCAGGCCGAGCGGAACGCTTCCTTTGGAAGAAAGCTGCTCTTCATCCTCAACCCGATCTCGTGGTGGTGGGTGAAATGACCCGAAAGGAGACCTCCCCATGGAGACCATGGAGTCGATAGAAAAACCTGTGGCCGCCCGCCACCCGCTGGACATCCCGGCCGGCGTGATCCGGCGTTTGCAGGCGCGCTTGAAACGCTCGGTTAAAGGGCGCGACGAGGTGATCGACCTGATCCTGATCGCCCTGATGGCCGATGGACACGTGCTGCTCGAGGATTACCCGGGCTCGGGCAAGACCACCCTGGCCAAGACGCTGGGCGAGAGCATCATCGACGACGTTGAGGAGGACGAGATCCCCAGCTTCCGGCGCATCCAGTTCACCCCGGATCTTCTACCCTCGGACATCACGGGGGTGTCGGTGTTCGACGTGGACTCGGCAAGCTTTCACTTCAGGCGCGGCCCCATTTTCGCTTACGTGGTGCTCGGCGACGAGATCAACCGCACCTCGCCCAAAGTGCAGTCGGCCATGCTCGAGGCCATGGCCGAAAAGCAGGTCACCGTGGATAACGTCTCCTACCCGCTCAACGATCTGTTTTTCGTGATCGCCACTCAGAACCCGCTCGATCTCGCGGGCACCTTCCCCCTGCCGGTGGCCCAGCTCGACCGCTTTTTGTTCAAGGTGCGCATGGACTACATTGCCCGCGATGCCGAGATCGACGTGGTCAACAACCGCATCCTGGGTAACCCGGTGCGCGAGGAAGACCTGCCCAAGGTGCGTCGGGGCGAGATCGTGGACGCCCGCCGGGCCATGGAAGAGCACGTCAAGGTCAACGCCCACGTGTCCACCTGTCTGGTGGACATAGCCCGCTCGATCCGAGCCAACCCCAAGGTGATGCAGGGCATCTCCACCCGCAGCCTGGTGTTGATGGTGCCGGCCTTGAAAGCGGCCGCCCTGATGCGGGGGCGCGACTACGTCACCGATGACGACGTGAAATGGCTCGCTCCCTACGTCTTCAGCCACCGCCTGTCGCTCGCGCCGGGCGTGGTCGAGCCCCACGTGGTGGTCAAAGAATGCAGCAAGGAAGCGGTGGAAGCCCTCAGCCGCGCCACCCTCAAGTGAAGTTGCGCCTCTGTCTCCTCGTGCTCGTGCTGCTCGCGCAGGTGGCGCTGGCGCGCGAGAACTACGAGGCGATGCCCGAGGTGCAGCAGGCCGTCAAGGCCATGGAGGCGGGCAAGTACATCCAGGCCCGTGAGCTGGCCGAGAAACTGCTCAAGCAGGACGGGCGCAACTGGGCCGCCTGCGCCATCCTTGGCCGGCTCTACCTCTACGTGGAGCCGGGCGGGCTACCGCGCGCCTACTACTACCTCAAACGGGCCCGGGGCCTGATGCGGCGTGACTGGGGGGAGCCGGTGGACTCCAGCGGCCCCTGGCGCACCCAGTGGGAGATCCTGCAGGGGCTGATCGCCACCTGCTCGCACATGGAGCGCTACGACGAGCAGCTGGACATCTTGCGCGACTACAACAGGTGGTACCGCCCCGAGATGCCCGAGGAGGAAGGCTGGCCGCTCATGAAGCTGGGCCGGCTGACCGAGGCCCGTCGCAAGATGGAGGCGGTGCTGGCCAGCTCGAAAGAAGAGCGAGCCCGGGTAACGGCCTACAACACCCTCGGGGCCATCGAGCTGGAAGCCCACAACGTGCGGGCCAGCCGTGACTGGTATGCCAAACTCTGGCAGGAGATCAAGGAGCGCGGCTGGGACCTCGAATGTACCTTCCCGCGCAACCTGGCCGAGGCCGAGGAGATGATGGGCAACTACAGCCGGGCCGAGGAACTGCTCCTGGAGTCTTCCAAGCATCCCAACCCGTGGGCATACACCAACCCCTGGGGCGACCTGGCCAACCTCTATATTGACCAGGGCCGCTTCCCCGAGGCGCTTTCGGCCATCAAGCGCATGGAGGCCTGGGGCGCCACCAGCGTGCCCATCGTGGTCAGTCAGACCTGGGCCGAGCGCCAGACCACCACGGCCTACGCCCTCTACGCTATGGGCTATGACGATGCGGCCGAGCGGCTGATGCGGCGCATCATCTACCGGCCCGATCGCAACATGGGCACCTCCTCCAAGGCCTACCTGGTGGAGGTGATCAACCTGGGCATCTACCGGGGCGTTCTGATCGCGCGCTGCGAGCGGGTGCGCGAGGAGATGAGCTGGAGCACCTGGACGCGCTGGTTCGAGCTGGGCGCCCAGCTCGTCAACCTGACCCAGGAGCTGGATCAGATCACCGACCGCAC
>JAANMU010000363.1_pt1 | contig 56598 bp, 56 predicted proteins | sample 7279701 | NCBI WGS metagenome assembly JAANMU01 (sample SAMN14094539, study PRJNA606508) | bioreactor metagenome | isolation source: A lab-scale SPAN reactor treating ammonium-rich wastewater day 57 | place: Ireland: Galway | collected 2017-03-13
TGGCGCAGCATGTCTCGGCGCACAGCCGCCTGAAGACGGCAGGCTGAAGCGCCGTTCGATAATTGGGCCAGCCTTTGCGGCAGCGCCGACAGCCCCGTCCGAAGCCATCTTGCAGATTCCTGGGGCATACTCTGCTCCGTTCCGTCGGATAGCTTGAATGGGAAAACGCCCAAACATCACGTTGTTCGGCCGCAAGGCCGGCGCCGTCCAATTCGGCGTGCTGGCGCGCGAGGAACTGACCTGGCTGCTGCTGCCGGATCGCCACCCCGTGCTGCTCGAAGCGCAGCGGGCGGACATGCTGCTCTCGCGCACCAAGCTGGTGGCCGCCCTCTTCGCCGTGCTGACGCCGCTGTGGGGCATCCTCGACTGGCTGTTCTTTCCACCGGCGCTGGCGCACGGCCTGCTGCTCGGCCGCGGCCTCGCCACGCTGGCCTTCGCCTCGATCCTCGCCTTCTTCAACGATCCGGCCGGCCTGGCGCGCAACGCGCGCCAGGCGCTGCTGCTGCTGTTTGCCGTGCCGAGCCTGTTCTTTCTCTACTCGGCGGTGCTGCTGGGGCAGCACGCGCTGTCCGGCATGGCGCTGGCGCTGGCGGCGACCCACGCCTTCCTGCCCTTCCTCGTGCTGGCCGGCCTGTCGATCTTTCCCCTGACGGCGCTGGAAGCGGCGCTGTTGGCGCTGCCGATTCTGGTGGCGAAAGTCAGTGCCGGCCTGATCTTCTGGCCGGTCGTCGACTGGCCGCAGGCCCTGGGAGCGCTCTGGCTGCTGCTGCTGATCGGCGCGGTGGCCACGCTGGCGAGCATGAGCCAGCTCGCCTTCATCATCGCGCTGATGCGCAGCGCCATCCGCGACCGCCTCACCGGCGCCTTTTCGCGGCAGGGCGGCGGCGAGCTGATGGCACTGCAGTTCCAGCAGTCCGTGCGCGGCGGCACGCCGCTGGCGCTGGCTTTCATCGACCTCGACCATTTCAAGCGCGTCAACGACGAGCATGGCCACGAGGCCGGCGACCGCGTCCTCGCCGGCGCGGCGGAATCGATGGCGCGGCATCTGCGCGCCGTCGACATCCTGGTGCGCTGGGGCGGCGAGGAGTTCGTCATCGTCATGCCGAACGCCAGCGCGGCGAAGGCGGCGGTGGCCCTCGAGCGGCTGCGTGCGGCCGGCTTCGGCGCGCGGCCGGAAGGCAGTCCGCTCACCGCCAGCATCGGGCTGGCCGAGCGCATCGAGGACCAGGCCGACGACTGGGCCATGCTGCTCGAGCTGGCCGACGCGCGCATGTACGAGGCCAAGCAGGCGGGCCGCAACCGCCTCGTCGGGCGCTACCGGCCGGAGGAACCCGCGCCTGTAGAATAGGCGCATGCGCCTGCCGCCCGACACCAAGCTCCTCACCGCCTACCGCAAGCACTGGGCCCACCGCTTCGGGGTGTCGCCCTTCCTGCCCATGTCGCGCGCCGAGATGGACGCGCGCGGCTGGGACGAGTGCGACATCATCCTCGTCACGGGCGACGCCTACATCGACCATCCCAGTTTCGGCATGGCGCTGATCGGGCGCCTGCTCGAGGCGCAGGGTTTTCGCGTCGGCATCTTGAGCCAGCCCGACTGGCATTCGGCCGAGCCCTTCCGCGCACTGGGCAAGCCGGCGCTGTTCTACGGCGTCACCGCCGGCAACATGGATTCGATGGTCAACCGCTACACCGCCGACCGCAAGATTCGTTCCGACGATGCCTACACGCCGGACGCCGAAGCCGGCAAGCGCCCCGACCGCGCGGTGGTGGTCTACGCCCAGCGCTGTCGCGAGGCGTTTCCCGGCACACCGGTGATTATCGGCAGCATCGAGGCCAGCCTGCGCCGCATCGCCCACTACGACTACTGGTCCGACACGGTGCGCCGCTCGGTGCTGGCGGATTCCAAGGCCGACCTGCTGCTCTTCGGCAATGCCGAGCGCGCCCTGGTCGAGCTGGCCCACCGCCTGGCGAAGGGCGTGCCGGTGCAGGAGATCCGCGACCTGCGCGGCAGCGCCTTCATGGTGCCGCGCGGCTGGCGGCCGGGCGCGGAGTGGACGGAAACCGACTCGACCGAGGTCGACACGCCGGGGGCCGTGCATGCGCATCCGGATCCCTACGCGATGCAGGAGGCAAAAGTCAGTCCCCAGGACACGGCGGCAGGCATGCCGCTGCGGTTCGTGAAGACGGAAGCGCGCCGCGCCGCGCGCGCCCACACGGCGATCCGCCTGCCGTCCTACGAGCAGGTGAAGGAGGACCCGGTGCTGTATGCCCACGCCTCGCGCACCTTCCACCTCGAATCCAACCCGGGCAACGCGCGCGCGCTGGTGCAGGCCCACGGCGAGCGTGACGTCTGGCTGAACCCGCCGCCGGTGCCGCTCACCACGCCGGAGATGGACTACGTCTACGGCATGCCCTTCGCCCGCGCGCCGCACCCAAGCTACGGCGGCGCGAAGATTCCCGCCTGGGAGATGATCCGCTTCTCCATCAACATCATGCGCGGCTGCTTCGGCGGCTGCACCTTCTGCTCCATCACCGAGCACGAAGGGCGCATCATCCAGAGCCGTTCCGAGCAGTCCATCCTGCACGAGATCGGGGAGATCCGCGACAGGACGCCCGGCTTCACCGGCGTCATCTCCGACCTCGGCGGTCCGACCGCCAACATGTACCGTCTGGCCTGCAAGGACGCCAAGATCGAGGAATCCTGCCGGCGCCTGTCCTGCGTCTATCCGGACATCTGCCCCAACATGGGCACCGACCACGGCCCGCTGGTGCAGCTGTATCGCAAGGCGCGGGCGCTACCCGGCATCAAGAAGATTTTGATCGGCTCGGGGCTGCGCTACGATCTCGCCGTGCGCTCGCCGGAGTACGTCAAGGAACTCGTCAGCCATCACGTCGGCGGCTACCTGAAGATCGCGCCGGAGCACACCGAGGCCGGGCCGCTCTCCAAGATGATGAAGCCGGGCATCGGCGCCTACGACAAGTTCAAGGCGCTGTTCGAGAAGTTCTCCGCGGAAGCCGGCAAGGAGCAGTACCTCATCCCCTACTTCATCGCCGCCCACCCCGGCACCACCGACGAGGACATGCTGGCGCTGGCCTTGTGGCTGAAGAAAAACGGCTTCCGTCTCGACCAGGTGCAGACCTTCCTGCCCACGCCGCTGGCGCTCGCCACCGCGATGTGGCACAGCGGGAAGAATCCGCTGCGCAAGGTGACGCACGGGTCCGAAGCGGTGAGCGTGGTGCGCGGCGAGCGGCGCCGCCGCTTGCACAAGGCCTTCCTGCGCTACCACGACCCGGAGAACTGGCCGCTGCTGCGCGAAGCCTTGCGACGCATGGGCCGCGCCGATCTGATCGGCAACGGCCATCGCCACCTGGTGCCGGCCTTCCAGCCGGCTGGCACCGGCGGATTCGCCCGGCCGGCGCCGCAAAAACGCGCCAACGCAACGCCGCGGCCGGCGGCGCCGACCAGAAGGAAAGCACGGGGAAAATCAGCGAACTAAGAGTTCCTTGGCTGCCTCAAGATTGTGGTTTCGATGTATCTACCAAAGCCGGGGCGATTCAGTTAAGGTATGCGCCAGATCATTGCAATGGAGTACCCGGCCATGGCGAACAGCCAGGACGAACGAGAATTCTTTGTCGCGCTAGACAGCCGCTGAACCGAACCGACAGGAGACGAAACGATGAGCACAACCGAGCAGGTGTTGATCGAGAAGATCCGACAATTGCCGCCGCAGCGACTGGCGGAGGTGGAGGACTTCGTGGATTTTCTGCGCACGCGCGAGGATGAACTGCGCCTCACGCAGGCCGCCGCCCGCGCCAGCGAGGCGAGCTTCGCAGCGGTGTGGGAGAACGACGAAGACGCCGTCTACGACAGGCTGTGACGATAACCCATGCCTTCGGCGAGGCGTCGATCGCCGAGTGGCAGGCGGCCGGACTCATCAAGCCGTCCGTGCTGAAACCGGTGGTGACGACCATCGAGCAGGGTCTCGTCGTGCGTTCGATGGGCGCGCTCTCGGCGGCCGACCTGCGAACCTTGCGCGAGGCCATCGCGCAGAGCATCGGATAACCACAAACGAAGGGCCGTGATCAGCGGCCCGTCTTGCATCAGCCCCTACCGCGCAAAGCGCGGTAGGGGGAAACTTCTCTCTTCAAACAAATCCATTCGTTGGCCCACGTGCGATACAGCTCGCCGTGTTACGGGGACTGATTTTTCAGGCAAACACTGAGCCGCTTTCAGCGGCCTTCTTTCCGGTCGGAAGTTCGCAGTGACCTGACCAGTTCCTTGCGGCCGAACGTCGGGCGCAAGGCTGGGGGAATAGCTACGCGAAAATACCACAACCCGGTTTGTGCGCGGCGCAGGTAGGTGCCGGAAAAACGCATGACGACGCTCCAATTTGGACTGCCTTCTTGGACGTCGGGTGCGAATCGTCTGAAAAACGCCCCCTTGGAATCAAGGGGTTGGGATAGGTTGGCGGAGAGGGTGGGATTCGAACCCACGGTAGGCTTACACCTACGCCTGATTTCGAGTCAGGTACAATCGACCACTCTGCCACCTCTCCGGAGGCGCGCATTCTACACCAATCCCCCCTTCGATGCGACGCGGGGGAGCCGGTTTCCCCTCTATGACGATGAAGGGGGTGCATGCGTTCGCTGTCTGCCGCAATTCTGCTGTCGCTGCTCGCTGCCTGCGGAGAACCAACGCTGCCGCCACCGAACGAGTTGGGCAGGCTGGTCGTCGTCACTCGCGAAGGGCCGAACACCTACCAGATCGACGGTAGCGGCAAGGCATCCGGATTCGAGCATGATCTGGTGGCGCTGTTCGCTCAGGAGCTCGGCCTGAAGGTGCGCTTCGTCCTGGCACAGGACGACGGCGGCATTGCCGCCATCCTGGAAAAGGGCCGTGCCCACATGGCCGCGGCGAACCTCTCGCCGGGCGACCATCCCGCGCTGCGCTTCACGCGCCCGCTCGTTGAAATGAAGCCGACCCGCGCCGCCCTCGACGGGGTGCTCCCCTTCGACGGAAGCGGCGAGTTCAACGGCCGCAACCCGGCAGCCTCCGCCTGGGCGTTTCCCGCCAACAGCGATGAGGCGCTGCTGCGGCGGGCCGAGACTTTCCTGGAACGCATCCGCCGGGATGGCACGCTGGAGCGTCTCGTGGACCGCTACTTCGGCCATGTACACCGGCTCGCCGCCAGCGACGTCGAGCGCTTCCTCGAACGCATGCACCGCATCCTGCCGCACTACCGGCGTCATTTCATCGATGCGCAGGAGATCCACGGCATCGACTGGCGCCTGCTGGCCGCGCTGGCCTACCAGGAATCGCACTGGGACCCGCTCGCCACCTCATACACCAACGTGCGCGGCATGATGATGCTGACCGAGGACACCGCCGACCGCCTGCGCGTGTCGGACCGGCTCGACGCGCGCCAGAGCATCCTCGCCGGCACGCGCTACCTCGCCGAACTGCGCGAACAGCTGCCGCCGGAGGCGCCGGAGCCCGATCGCATCTGGCTGGCGGTGGCCGCCTACAACCTGGGCATGGGCCACCTGAACGGTGCACGCTTCATCGCCTCTCTGGTGAAGCGCGACCCGAACTCCTGGTACGAGATGAAGCAGGTGCTGCCGCTGCTGGCGAAGCCGGAGTATTACTCGCGGCTGAAAAGCGGCGCGGCGCGCGGCGGCGAGGCCGTCATCATGACGGAGAACATCCGCACCTACTACGATATCCTGCGCCGCTTCGAGAAGCCGGCGCTCGGCCCTCAGGCCTTTTCGATGAGTTCGATGTCGCCCATGTAGGGCCGCAGGGCGACGGGCACGTCGACGCAACCGTCGGCGCGCTGGTAATTTTCCAGCACCGCCACCAGGGTGCGGCCGACGGCGAGGCCGGAGCCGTTCAGCGTGTGCGCCAGTTCCGGCTTGCCCTTTTCGCCGCGGAAGCGCGCCTGCATGCGCCGCGCCTGGAAGGCCCCGAAGTTGCTGCAGGAGGAAATCTCGCGGTAAGCGTTCTGCCCGGGCAGCCACACCTCGAGGTCGTAGGTCTTGGACGCGGAGAAGCCCATGTCGCCGGCGCACAGCGCGACGCGGCGATAGGGCAGCGCGAGTTTTTCCAGGATGACTTCGGCATGGCGCGTCAGCTCCTCCAGCGCGTCCCAGGAATGCTCCGGCTTCTCGATCCTGACCAACTCGACCTTGTCGAACTGGTGCTGGCGGATCATGCCGCGCGTGTCCTTGCCGTAGGAGCCGGCCTCGCGGCGGAAGCACGGCGTGTGGCAGACGAACTTCAGCGGCATCCGTTCGGCGTCGACGATGGCGTCGCGCACGATGTTGGTCACCGGCACCTCGGCCGTCGGGATGAGGAAGTAGCCGTCGTCCTTGATGTGGAAGAGGTCCTCGTGGAATTTCGGCAGCTGGCCGGTGCCGAACAGGCTGTTGCCATTCACCAGGTACGGCGCGTAGACCTCGACGTAGCCGTGCTCCTGCGTGTGCACGTCGAGCATGAACTGGGCGAGCGCGCGGTGCAGGCGCGCCACGGCGCCCTTCATCAGCGAGAAGCGCGCGCCGCTGATCTTCGTCGCGGCGTCGAAGTCGAAGCCGCCGAGTTCGGTGCCGAGGTCCACATGGTCCTTCGCGGCGAAATCGAAGCTGCGCGGCGTGCCCCAGCGCCTGACTTCCACGTTGTCGGCCTCCGACTTGCCGGCCGGCACGCTCTCGTGCGGCAGGTTGGGAATCACCGAGACGAAGACATCGATGCGATTGAGGAGATCGGCCAGCGCCTCCTCGTTGCGCTTCAATTCGTCGCCGAGGCCGGCGACCTCCTGCATCACGGCGGCGGTGTCCTCGCCCTTCGCCTTTAGCTGGCCGATTCTCTTCGAGAGCGCGTTGCGCTTGGCCTGCAGTTCCTGGGTGCGCACCTGCAGGCCCTTGCGCTCGTCCTCCAGGGCCTGGAAGGCGGCCACGTCGAAGGTGACGCCGCGGCTGGCGAGGCGGGCGGCCACTTCGGCCGGCTGGCTGCGCAGAATCTGTATGTCGAGCATGTTTTGTCTTTCCGTTTCAGTTGGCTGGCGGCAGTTCCTGCCAACCCGCCTGCACATTCGCCGGCAGCCTGCGGAATTGCCGGCCGATTCCCGATGCGATGCAATTATTCCTTGAAAATCCGTGCACCGCGTCTATAAAAAAACATTCCTTCCGCCGGAGGCCCCATGCTCACACTGCAGGAATGCATCGATTTCAGCGATCTCTCCGCGGAAGAGATCGAGGCCATCGCCGAACACGAGCATGTCCCCGAGATCGTCGCCGCCGAGATCGGCGCCACCCTGCTGCAAAGCACCTCCGGCGTCTGCCTGATCAAGCTCTACCTGCTGGAGAACATCGAGCAGGCCCGCGCGCGCGGCAAGTTCGACAAGGCGCGCCGGCTCGAGGCCCTCTACCGCCGTTTCGACCGGGAGCATCCCGGCGCCGATCCGGCGCAGACCGAACGGCTGCATTGACGCCGTATCCCGGCGACTGACTTTTCTCCAACTGCCCGGAGCGAAGCGAACCACCGTCACCCCCTTCCCCTGGAAGGGCTGGGGGGAAGGCGCTATTTCTTCCCGGCCTTTCGAGTATCCCGGCGACTGACTTTTCTCCAACTGCCCGGAGCGAAGCGAACCACCGTCACCCCCTTCCCCGGGAAGGGGGCTGGGGGGAAGGCGCTATTTCTTCCCGGCCTTTCGATCCAGCTCGCGCAGATGCGCGAGCTTTTCGGCGATCTGCGCCTCGAGACCGCGCCCCGTCGGCTTGTACCAGCTCACCTTCGGCATGCCCTCGGGAAAATAATCCTCGCCTGCCGCGTAGGCTTCCGGCTCGTCGTGCGCGTAGCGGTATTCGCGGCCGTAGCCGAGCTCCTTCATCAGCTGCGTCGGCGCGTTGCGCAGGTGCACCGGCACCTCGCGCGAGCCGTCCTCACCGACGAATTTCCGCGCCGAATTATACGCGACGTACACGGCGTTCGACTTGGCGGCGCAGGCCATGAACACCACAGCCTCGGCCAGCGCCAGTTCGCCCTCCGGCGAGCCGAGCCGCTCGTAGGTCTCGACGGCGTTGAGCGCGATCTGCAGCGCGCGCGGGTCGGCCAGGCCGATGTCCTCCACCGCCATGCGCACGATGCGGCGGCCCAGGTACAGCGGATCGGCGCCGCCGTCGAGCATGCGGGTAAACCAGTAGAGCGAGGCGTCCGGGTTGGAGCCGCGCACCGACTTGTGCAGGGCCGAGATCTGGTCGTAGAAGGCGTCGCCGCCCTTGTCGAAGCGGCGCAGGTTCTTCGCCAGTGCGCCCTGGAGAAAGTCAGCGTCCACGACACGGCGCTGCGAGGTCGCTGCCGCCGTGTGCACGATCTCCAGCGCGTTCAGGAGGCGGCGCGCATCGCCGTCGGCGAGGCCGACGAGGCGGCTCTTCGCGGCCTCGTCGAATTCCATGTCAGGAAATGCCTTGGCGCGGGCGCGCTCGAACAACTCGCCGAGTTCCGCCTCGCTGAGGCTCTTCAGCACGTACACCGCGGCGCGCGACAGCAGCGCGCCATTCACCTCGAAGGACGGATTCTCGGTGGTGGCGCCGATGAAGGTGATCAGGCCCTGCTCGACATAGGGCAGGAAGGCGTCCTGCTGCGCCTTGTTGAAGCGGTGCACCTCGTCGACGAAGAGGAGGGTGTGCCGGCCGCTCTGCGCCAGCGTCAGCTCGGCGCGTTGCACCGCCTCGCGGATGTCCTTCACCCCGGAGAACACCGCCGAGAGGGCGATGAACTCGGCATCGAAGGCCTCCGCCATCAGGCGCGCCAGCGTCGTCTTGCCGACGCCGGGCGGGCCCCACAGGATCATCGAATGCGGCGTCTTCGACTCGAAGGCCAGGCGCAGCGGCTTGCCCGGCCCGAGCAGGTCGGCCTGGCCGACCACTTCGTCGAGCGTACGCGGCCGCATCAGCTCGGCGAGCGGCGCGTGCGGCTTTTTCTCGAACAGGTCGGCGCTCACCCTACTCGCCGAGGACGTCGGCGCCCTTCGGCGGCGTGAAGCGGAACTGGCTGGCCGGAAGTTGCGGATTGCGCTCGAACTTCTCGAAGGCGATGGTCGTCACCTGGCCGAAACTGTCGGTCAGTTCCATCGCCCGCAGCGCGTCGCCGACGAAGCCGATGCGCAAAAACTGGAAGCCGGAATCCTGGCTCTTCGGCTGGGCGTCGACCCACTCGATGCCGTCCGTCGTGCCGCCTTCCTTCAGGTCGAAGTTCTTCTCCAGCGCATTGTCGCCGGCGAGCAGCGCGGCCGGGCTCGCGCCCAGCGCGGCGGACAGCTTCTTGGTGCTGACCTGGTTGAGGTCGCGGTCGTACACCCACAGCCGCTCGCCGTCGCCGACGATGAGCTGGTAGTAGGGCTTGTCATAGGTCCAGCGGAACTTGCCCGGGCGGGAGAACATCATGCTGCCGGCGGCGTTCTGCGGCTTGCGCCCGCTCTTCGACACTACCGTCTGGACGAAGTCGGCACGGCCGCTCTTCGTGCCCTCGACGAAAGCCTTCAGTTTGTCGAGGGCGGCAGCCTGCGCAACCGCCGATAACAAAAAACCACTCACCACAGAGACACAGAGACACAGAGATAATTTCTTTATTCGCATTTCTCCGTGCCTCTGTGTCTCCGTGGTGAATGGTTTTGTTTTTTGCTTCATTCCTGCCGCGCCGGCACGATCACCTCGCGGTTGCCGTTGGCGCCCATCGGCGTCACCAGGCCGGCGCGCTCCATCTGCTCGATGAGCCGCGCGGCGCGGTTGTAGCCGATGCGCAGGTGGCGCTGCACCAGCGAGATCGAGGGGCGGCGCGTCTTCAGCACCACTTCGACGGCCTGGTCGTAGAGCGGATCGGCCTCGCCGTCCGGCCCGCCGCCCTCGCCGCCCAAGCCTTCCCCCTCTTCGCCACCCGGCGCATCCAGAATGCCGTCGACGTACTCGGGCTGACCGGTCTTCTTCAGGTAGTCGACCACCGCATGCACCTCGCTGTCGGCGACGAAGGCGCCGTGCACGCGCACCGGCACGCCGGTTCCCGGCGCGAGGTAGAGCATGTCGCCCTGGCCAAGCAGCGCCTCGGCGCCCATCTGGTCGAGGATGGTGCGCGAGTCGACCTTGCTGGAGACCTGGAAGGAAATCCGCGTCGGGATGTTGGCCTTGATGAGGCCGGTGATGACGTCGACCGACGGCCGCTGCGTGGCCAGCACCAAATGGATGCCGGCGGCGCGCGCCTTCTGCGCCAGGCGGGCGATCAGCTCCTCGACCTTCTTGCCGGCGACCATCATCAGGTCGGCCAACTCGTCGATGATCACCACCACGTAGGGCAGCGCCGGCAGCGGCTCAGGGCTCTCCGGCGTCAACGAGAAAGGGTTGGAGATCGGTGCGCCGGCCTTGGCGGCGTCCTTGATCTTGCTGTTGAAGCCGGCCAGGTTGCGCACGCCGAGCGCCGACATCAGCCGGTAGCGGCGGTCCATCTCGACGACGCACCACTGCAGCGCGTTGGCGGCCTGTTTCATGTCGGTCACCACCGGCGCCAACAGGTGCGGGATGCCCTCGTAGATCGACAGTTCCAGCATCTTCGGGTCGACCAGGATCAGGCGCACGTCGGACGGCTCCGACTTGTAGACCAGCGACAGGATCATGGCGTTGATGCCGACCGACTTGCCCGAGCCCGTCGTGCCGGCCACCAGCAGGTGCGGCATCTTGGCGAGATCGACGACCATCGGCAGGCCGCTGATGTCCTTGCCCAGCGTCAGCGTCAGCGGCGAGTGCATGTCGTGGTAGGCCTTCGAGCCGAGGATTTCCGACAGGCGCACCGTCTGCCGCTTCGGGTTGGGCAGTTCCAGCCCCATGCAGGACTTGCCGGGGATGGTCTCGACCACGCGCACGCTCACCACCGAGAGGGCGCGGGCGATGTCCTTCACCAGGTTCACGATCTGCGCGCCCTTGACGCCCACTGCCGGCTCGATCTCATAGCGGGTGATCACTGGGCCGGGATAGGCCGCCAGCACCTTCACCTGCACGCCGAAGTCGGCCAGTTTTCTTTCGATGAGCCGAGAGGTGAACTCCAGCGTCTCGGCCGAGGGCGGCTCGACGTCGTGCGAGGGCTCCTCCAGCAGATGCAGCGGCGGCAGCGCGCCGCCCGGCATGTCGAGGAACAGCGGCGCCTGGCGCTCCTTTTCGCGCCGCGGCGATTTCGGGATGACCACCTCGGCCGGCTCGATGCGGATCGGCTCGACGTGGAATTCCTCGATGCGCTTGCGCTCGACCTCCACCACGGCTTCGCGCTGCTGGGCCACCTCGCGGCCGATGCGGCGGTCCTGCCAGCGCTGGTAGAGGCCGGTGCCGCCGAACCAGAGGCCTTCCAGCAGCGCGCCGAAGCGCTCGCTGAACTTCAGCCAGGACAGGCCGCTGAAGATCGACAGTCCGGCGGCGAACAGCGCCATCAGCAGCAGGGTGCCGCCGGTGAAGCCGAAGAACTGCGAGAACAGCCGGCCGACCTCCGCGCCGAGCATGCCGCCCGGCGCCAGCGGCAGCGGCCTCTGCATGCTGTGGAAGCGCAGCGCCTCCAGCCCGCTCGAGGCCGCCAGCAGCACGACGAAGCCGGACAGGGCGATGAGGAACGGCCGCCGGTCGGCATGGAAGATCCCCTCGAGGCGGCGATAGCCCCAGATCACCAGGAACAGCAGGAACAGCACCCACCACCAGGCGGAAACGCCGAACAGGTAGAGCAGGAGGTCCGCCAGCCAGGCGCCGACGCGCCCGCCGGGATTGGCGATGCGCTCGACCTGGGCGGCATGCGACCAGCCGGGATCGGCCTTGCTGTAGCCGAACAGGATCAATCCGAGGTAGAGGGCGATGCCGCCGAGCACCAGCCAGCGCGCCTCCTGCAGGAGGGCCACGATCTTTTCCGGCAGGGGTTGGGAGACGGTATTTTCTTGCACGCTTCTGTTGACGGGCGCGAGCCGGACGATGCGGGAATTATACGCCGGCGCCAGGCGCCCCGGCTCAGATCGCGTTCAGCTTCTCGCGCAGCAGGATGCGGCCGCCGCCTTCCTCGATCAGGCCCTGCAGCTGCAGGTCCTTCATGACGCGGCTGACCATCTCGCGCGAGGCGCCGATCATCTTGGCGATGTCCTGCTTGGAAATCTTGCGCGCCACCACCTGCCGGCCCTGGGCGTCCTCCTCGGCCATTTCCAGCAGCAGGCGGGCCACCCGGCCGTAGACGTCCATCAGCGCCAGGCTCTCGATCTTGCGGTCGGCGCTGCGCAGGCGCTTGACCAGGCTGCGCATGATATACAGCGAAACGTCGAAGTTCTCGGCCAGGCAGCGCTTGAAATCGGCCTTGGAGACCACCACCAGCTCGCAGGGCGTCGTCGCCATCACGGTGGCCGAGCGGGGATTGTCGTCGAGCACCCCCATTTCGCCGAAGAACTCGCCCGGCCCGAGGTTGGAGAGGATCACCTCGCGGCCCTCCTCGTCGGAGACCAGCACCTTCAGCGCGCCGGAGAGGACGAAATACACGTAATCGGTGCGATCCCCCGCGCGCAGGATGGCGGAGCCGCGCGGCACCTTGCGGAACACCGCGACGCGGGCGATCGGCACCAGGCGCTCGACGGACAGCGACTCGAAGATCGACATCGAGCGCAGGGCATCGACGGTGACGCTGCTTGCTTGCGACATGTTGTTTCCCTCCAGCGCGGAATCTCGCCCGTGCGGCCAATTTTTTGTTTTCGAGCCTGCGGCGGATTATAAGTCCATCCGCGCCATTCTGCGCCAGGCGAATCACGTTCGCCTCCGCGCCGACTCCAGTATAATTTTCGGCTTCCGATCCTTGCCGAGTGACGCCATCATGAACAGCTCCGTCCGCCATTCCCGCCTCATCATCCTCGGCTCCGGCCCGGCCGGCTACACCGCCGCCGTGTATGCCGCCCGCGCCAACCTGAAGCCGCTGCTCATCACCGGCCTCGCCCAGGGCGGCCAGCTGATGACCACCACCGAGGTGGACAACTGGCCGGCGGATGCCGACGGCGTGCAGGGGCCCGACCTGATGGCGCGCTTCCAGAAGCATGCCGAACGCTTCAACACCGAGATCGTCTTCGACCACATCCACACGGCGAAGCTGAAGGAACGCCCCTTCACCCTCGTCGGCGACAGCGGCAGCTACACCTGCGACGCCCTCATCATCGCCACCGGCGCCACCGCCAAGTATCTCGGCCTGCCCTCCGAGGAGGCCTTCTCCGGCCGCGGCGTCTCCGCCTGCGCCACCTGCGACGGCTTCTTCTACAAGGGCCAGGAGGTGGCCGTCATCGGCGGCGGCAACACCGCCGTCGAGGAAGCGCTCTACCTCGCCAACATCGTGAAGAAGGTGACGCTGGTGCATCGCCGCGACAAGTTCCGCGCCGAGAAGATCATGATCGACAAGCTGATGGAGAAGGTGCGCGCCGGCAGCATCGCGCTCGAGCTCGACAGCACGCTCGACGAGGTGCTGGGCGACGCCAGCGGCGTCACCGGCATGCGCGTGAAGCACGTCAAGACCGGCGCCACCAAGGACGTCGCTCTGCAGGGCGTGTTCATCGCCATCGGTCACCAGCCCAACACCGAGCTCTTCGCCGGCCAGCTGGAGATGGACAACGGCTATCTCGTCACCCAGTGCGGCCGCGCCGGCAACGCCACGCAGACCAGCCTCCCGGGCGTGTTCGCCGCCGGCGACGTTGCCGACCAGATCTACAAGCAGGCCGTCACCAGCGCCGGCACCGGCTGCATGGCGGCGCTCGACGCCGAGAAGTACCTGGACAAGCTCGGATGAAAACGCGACGTGCGCCTTCCGAAGAGGAGCGCGCATTGTTTCGCGAAGCCGCCGCCGGCGCCCGGCCGCTGGCGCGCAGCCGGGTACACCACGAGCCGCCGCCCCCGCCGGCCGTGCCGTTGCAGCGCCGGCGCGACGAGGCGGCGGCGCTCGCCGAATCGCTCAGCCCCGCCCTGCTCGATCTGAGCCTGGAGGGCGGCGATGAGCCGGCCTTCCTCCGCCCGGGGTTGGCGCGCACGGTGCTGCGCGACCTGCGCCGCGGCCGCTGGGTGGTGCAGGACCAGCTCGACCTGCACGGCGCCACGCGCGAGGAGGCGCGCCGGCTGGTGGCCGAGTTCCTCACCGTCGCGCTCAGGCGCGGCCTGCGCTGCGTGCGCATCGTGCACGGCAAGGGCCTCGGCTCGCCCGGCCGCGAGCCGGTGCTGAAGGGCCTGGTGCGCGGCTGGCTGATGCAGCGCGCCGAAGTGCTGGCCTACTGCCAGGCGCGCGCCACCGAGGGCGGCGCCGGCGCCCTCGTCACCCTTCTGAAAAGCCAAACGCCGTGTCGCAGAGACTGACTTTTCCCGCCGGACCGATCCTCCTCCTGGCGTTGCTGACCGCGGTCGCGATCCTCACGCGCCCACTCACCCCCATCGACGAGACGCGCTATGTCGGCGTGGCCTGGGAAATGTGGCTGCGCGGCGACTGGCTTGTGCTGTTCAAGAACGGCGAGCCCTACAGCCACAAGCCGCCGCTGCTGTTCTGGCTCTACAACCTGGGCTGGCTGCTCACCGGCGTCAACGAATGGTGGCCGCGCCTGGTCTCGCCGCTGTTCTCGCTCGGCAGCCTGCTGCTGACGCTGTCCCTGGCGCGGCGCCTGTGGCCGCGGGAGCCGCAGGCCGGCCGCCACGCCGCCTGGATCCTCTCCTCCTGCCTGCTGTGGATGCTGTTCTCCACCTCGGCAATGTTCGACGTCATGCTGAGCTTCTTCGCCCTGCTCGGCGCGCGCGGCCTGCTCATCGCGGCGGAGGGACGGATGAGCCGGGGATTCACCCTGCTCGCCGCCGCCATCGGCCTCGGCGTGCTGGCCAAGGGGCCGGTGGTGCTGCTGCATCTGCTGACGGTGGCCGTGCTGGCGCCCTGGTGGCGGCCGGGCCTGGCCTGGAAGCGCTGGTACGGCGGCCTGCTGCTGGCGCTGCTGGGCGGCGCCGCCATCGCCCTGGCCTGGGCGATTCCGGCGGCGCTGAAGGGCGGCGAGGAATACGCACGCATGATCTTCTGGGGCCAGACGGCCGGCCGCGTGGCGGATTCCTTCGCCCACAAGCGGGCCTTCTGGTGGTACCTGCCGCTGCTGCCCCTGCTGTTCTTCCCCTGGCTCGCCTGGCCGGCGCTGTGGCGGCGCCTGCTGGCGATGCGGCATGAAGGGCTGGATGGCGGCCTGCGCTTCTGTCTGGCCTGGCTGGTGCCGGTGTTCTTCTTTTTCTCGCTGATCAGCGGCAAGCAGATCCATTACCTGGTGCCGCTCTTCCCCGCCTTCGCCCTGCTGGCCGGGCGGCTGCTGGCGCGCGGCGCGGGCGGCGGCGCATGGCTGCCCGCCCTGCTGGCCGTCGGGCTTGGCGCGTCGATGCTCTGGCTGGCGCCGGATGGCCTCACCGGCAAACTCGACCTGTGGGAGAACCTGCCGCGCTGGCCGGGTACCGTGCTGGTGTTCGTCGGGATCGCCGTCATCTGGCTGGGCAGGAAGGCGGCATGGCGCATGGCGGCGCTGGCCACGCTCGGCGCCGCCCTGTTCGCCCTGGCCCAGTTCTACGTCTCGGACAACCTCTGGCGCCGCTACGACATCCGCCCGATGGCGCGCGAGATCAAGCGGCTGCAGGATCGCGGCAGCGCCGTGGCCAACAACGGCGACTACCACGCGCAATACCAGTTCTTCGGCCGGCTGGAGCATCCCCTCCACGAACTCGGATCGCCCGCGGAAATCCGGCCCTGGTTCGATGCGCATCCGGACGGCGCGCTGATCCTCTACGTGACGCCGCAGCCCGGCGAGGCGGCGCCGCTGTTCAGCCAGCCTTACATCGGGGAGGCAGCCGTCCTGCTCAACGCGGAACAGCTGCGGGCAAGGGGCTGGCTCAAATAGCCGACTCGTTGGTCTCGCCGGTGCGGATGCGCACGATCTGCTCGACCGGCGTCACGAAAATCTTTCCGTCGCCGATCTTGCCGGTGCGGGCGGCCTTGATGATGGCCTCGAGTGCCTGCTCGACGGTGGCGTCGGCGAGCACCACCTCGATCTTGATCTTCGGCAGGAAGTCCACCACGTACTCGGCGCCGCGGTAGAGCTCGGTGTGGCCCTTCTGGCGGCCGAAGCCCTTCACTTCCGTCACGGTCAGGCCGGTGACGCCGACCTCGGAGAGCGCCTCGCGCACTTCGTCGAGCTTGAATGGCTTGATGATGGCTTCGATCTTCTTCATGTCGGTCAATCCAGGGTGTCAAATTTCCGAGGCCGCGCCAGCGGCCGAGTCCTCGTCATCCCCTTCCTCGGGAAGGGGGCCGGGGGGATGGCTCACCACTCTTCTGCATATTTCGATGTTATCGGATAACGCCAGTCCTTGCCGAAACCGCGCTTCGTCACGCGGATGCCGACCGGCGCCTGGCGCCGCTTGTATTCGCTGCGCCGGAGCATGTCCACGGTGCGGCGCACGTCCGCCTCGGCATGGCCGAGGGCGACGATTTCGCGCGGCGGGAGGTCGCGTTCCATGTAGGCCTCGATGATGGCGTCGAGCGTCTCGTAGGGCGGCAGGGTGTCCTGGTCGGTCTGGTTCGGCTTCAGTTCCGCCGAGGGCACGCGCGTAATGATGCGCTCGGGGATCACCGGCGAAATGCCGTTGCGGTAACGCGAGACGCGATAGACCAGGGTCTTGTAGAGGTCCTTGATCACCGCGAAGCCGCCGGCCATGTCGCCGTACAGCGTGGCATAGCCGACCGCCATCTCGCTCTTGTTGCCGGTGGTCAGCACGATTGCGCCGTACTTGTTCGACAGCGCCATGAGGATCATGCCGCGGATGCGCGCCTGCAGATTCTCCTCGGTAGTGTCGGCCGGCGATTTTTCGCCGCTCGCGGCGAATTCCTTCTCCAGCATCCCGGCAAAGGTTTTCATCGCCGGTTCGATCGGAAACTCGTCGTAGCGCACCCCCAGCGTCCGCGCCATGGCGCGCGCGTCGTCGAGGCTGATCTGCGAAGTGTACGGCGAAGGCATCATCACCGCACGCACCCGCCCGACGCCGAGGGCATCGACGGCGATGGCCAGCGTCAGCGCCGAGTCGATGCCGCCCGACAGGCCAATGATGGCGCCGGGGAAGCCGTTCTTGCCGAGGTAGTCGCGCACGCCGAGCACCAGCGCGTCGTAGACCTCGCTCTCCAGCGCCCGCGCCGGCGCGATGCCGCCGGGACGCAGCTCGCCGCCGGCGAACTCGAGGACTTCCAGCGCCTCGACGAATTGCGGCAGCTGGAGCGCCAGGCGGCCCTCGCCGTCCAGCGCGAAGGAAGCGCCGTCGAAGACCAGCTCGTCCTGGCCGCCGACCAGGTTGGCGTACACCACCGGCATGCCGGTGGCGCGCGTTCGCTCGCGCAGCACCTCGTAGCGCGTCGCCTGCTTGTTGATGTGGTAGGGCGAGGCGTTGAGCACCAGCAGCAGCTCGGCGCCGGCCTGGCGGGCGGCGTCCGCCGCGCCCGGCTCCCACACGTCGGCGCAGATGTTGATGCCGCAATGCACGCCGTTGATTTCGATCACGCAGGGCTGGCGTCCGGCGGCGAAATAGCGCTGCTCGTCGAATACCTCGTAGTTGGGCAGGCGGTGCTTGCGGTAGGTGGCGACGACCCTGCCGTCGCGCAGGAGCGAGGCGGCGTTGTAACAGTCGCCGCGATACGCTTCCGGATGGCCGACGACGACGCCGATGCCTTCGACGCGGGCGGCGAGCTCGGCCAGCGTGCGCGCGCAGGCGCGGAGAAAATCCGGCCGCAGCAGGAGGTCTTCCGGCGGATAGCCGCAGAGCGCCAGCTCGGGCGTCACCATCAGGTGGGCGCCCGCCGCGCGCGCGCGCGCGGCGCAGCCGGCGATGCGCTCGGCGTTGCCGGCCAGGTCGCCGACCGTGCAGTTGAGCTGGGCGATGGCCAGGCGGAGGGAGCTCATGGCCGGATTATGCCGCAGGTGGCGACAGGCTCAGCACACCGGCTTGTTGGCCGCGGCCTCGTGGCGGGCGATGCCGTCGAGGATTTCCTTCTTGGCTTCCTCGGCGCCGACCCAGCCCTGCACCTTGACCCACTTGCCGGCCTCGAGATCCTTGTAATGCTCGAAGAAGTGCGAAACCTGCGCCAGCACCATCTCCGGCAGGTCGCGCGGCGACTGGATGTTGCGGTACAGGCTGCACAGCTTGTCGATCGGCACGGCGAGCAGCTTGGCGTCGCCGCCCGCTTCGTCCTCCATTTTCAGCATGCCGACCGGGCGGCAGCGCACCACGACACCGGTGATCAGCGGCACCGGCGAGAGCACCAGCACGTCGACCGGGTCGCCGTCGTCGGAAATCGTGTGCGGGATGTAGCCGTAGTTGCACGGGTAGTGCATGGCGGTCGACATGAAGCGGTCGACGAAGACGGCGCCGGAGGCCTTGTCGACCTCGTACTTGATCGGCTCGGCGTTCATCGGGATTTCGATGATGACGTTGAAGTCGTGGGGGATATCGCGGCCGGAAGTTACGCGATCGAGGTTCATGGCGTTCTCTCTGCTCTCTGCCGTAAAGCCCTGATTATATAGCCTCCTGCGCCATTACCTGGCGGCGCAGCATAACCCCGCCTGCAACTGTTCATGGATTCGCTTGACAAGTCCGCTGCGGCATAATCATAATGCGAATCGTTCGCATTATGATTAATTGACCACATTCGAGAAGGGGAAATCATGAAGCTCCTGCCAAGCCTTGCCGCCTGCCTCACCCTCGGTGGCGGCCTGCTCCTTTCCGCCGCCGCCCACGCCCTCGAATATCCGATCGGCACCCCGCACAACGTCGCCGGCATGGAGGTCGCCGCCGTCTACCTGCAGCCGATCGACATGGAGCCGGAGGGCCACATGCGCAAGGCCGCGGAGACCGACATCCACCTCGAGGCCGACATCCACGCCCTGTCCAACAATCCGAACGGCTTCCCCGAAGGCTTCTGGGTGCCGCACCTGCTGGTCAGGTACGAACTCGTCAAGCAGGGCGCGAACGAAGTCATCAAGGGCGACATGATGCCGATGGTCGCCTCCGACGGCCCGCACTACGGCGACAACGTCAAGCTGAAAGGCCCGGGCAAGTACAAGCTGAAGTTCATCGTCTATCCGCCCAACGCCAAGGAAAATCCCGCCGGCAGCCACTTCGGCCGCCACACCGACCGCGCCACCGGCGTGCGCCCGTGGTTCAAGCCGGTCGAGGTGGAATGGGAATTCACCTTCGCCGGCATCGGCAAGAAAGGCGGCTACTGAGATGCGCCTGACGTCTCTGGCAATGGCCGTGGCGCTCGCCGCCGGCCCGGCCGCCGCCGCCACCAGCGAGGAGATGAAAGCCCTGCTGGCGGAGGTGAAGCGCCTGGCCGGCCGCGTCGAGGCGCTGGAGAAGCAGAACAAGGAACTCGAGCAATCGCTCTCCACCGAGCGCGTGTCCGAAAAGGAGCCGGAGATCGCCACGCGCCTGAAGGCCGTCGAATTCCAGACCCTCGCCATGCAGAAGCAGGCGCGCCAGATCGAGGCGCTGGAAGGCATCAGCGTCGGCGCCAGCCTCACCACCGTCGGGCAGCGCGCCAATCGCGAGGGCAGCGCGGCCGGCGGCTCGCGCCAGTCGCGCGCCAATTACCGGGGCGATGTCTCGATCGCCCTGCCCGGCGGCGAGATAGGCGACATCGACGGCAAGCTCTTCACCCACTTCCGCTTCGGCCAGGGAAATGGCGTCGGGCTGCGCCCGACCTACACCAGCACGCCCAACACCACCGCCTTCGAGGTGAGCGGCGTCTCCGACCCCGATTCCTCCTTCGCCATCCTCGCCCAGGCCTGGTACCAGCTCAAGGTGCCGCTGCCGCGCGGCGGCATCAAGGCGCAGTCGAAGGAGCATCTTCACTTCACCTTCGGCAAGATCGATCCCTTCGTCTTCTTCGACCAGAACGCCGCGGCGGACGACGAGACGACGAAATTCCTCAACAACGCCTTCGTGCACAACCCGCTGCTCGACTCGGGCGGCGACACCGGCGCCGACAAGTACGGCTTCGCGCCGGGCGCCATCCTCCAGTACGTCAACGAACGCAACAAGTCGGAGACCTGGGGCCTTTCCCTCGGCGCCTTCGGCTCCGGCCCGGGCGCGAATTTCAGCGGTTCGCTCGGCCAGCCCTTCGTCATCGCCCAGGCCGACACCACCTGGCGCCTGAATCACCTGCCCGGCAACTACCGCGCCTATGTGTGGACCAACGGCCGCGCCACCGACTACAGCGGTCGCGAAAACCGCCACTCCGGCTTCGGCATGTCGATCGACCAGAAGGTGGCCGACGATGTCACGCTGTTCGGCCGCTACGGGCATCAGGGCGCCGGCAGGGTGCGCTTCGACCGCGCCCTCACCGCCGGCCTGGAGATTGGCGGCAGCGCCTGGGGGCGCGGCGCCGATTCGCTCGGCATCGCCGCGGGCTTCCTGCGCACCGGTTCGTCCTACCGGCGCGATTCGCCGACGCTCGACCTCGACGGCGACGGCATGCTCGATGCGCGCGCCTCCGGCTGGGAGCGCGTCGGCGAGATCTATTACCGCTTTCGCCTGAACAAGCACTTCGAACTGACGCCGGACTTCCAGTTCATCCAGCGCCCGGGCGGCGACGGCGGCGCGCCGACCATCAAGGTGGCCGGCCTGCGCGCCAGGCTCGGTTTCTGATGGGACTCGCGGGGATGACGCGGTTGCATTCGCTCATCGCCCTCCTGGTCTTCGCGTGGGCGGGAATGCTCCCCGGCGGCATGGCCGCGGCCGCCGAGGAGTTGCCGGTCTTCGAGGTGGTCGCCCGGGAGGGCAGGCTCTTGCCGGAACGCCTCGAGGTGCCGACAGGCCGGCGCATCAAGCTGGTCATCCGCAACGAGGGCAAGGGCCCGATCGAGTTCGAGAACCTCGACATGCGCGTCGAGAAGGTGCTCGCCCCCGGCGCCGCCTCCTTCGTCGTGCTGCCCAGGCTCAAGCCCGGCGAATACGAGTTCATCGACGAGTTCCATCAGGCCACCGGCAGGATGAGGCTCATCGCCAAATAGGAGAACGCCGCCATGTGGAACGCCCTCATCGTCGTCTGGCGCGAAAGCCTGGAAGCCATGCTGGTGATCGGCGTGCTGCTGTCGTGGATCGTTCGCCAGTCCGATCCGGTGCCCCTGCGGCGCGGGCTGTGGAGCGGCGCGGCGGCGGGAATCGGGCTGGCGCTGGCGCTGGGCCTTGCGGCCTACGCGGCGCAAAGCGAGTTCGCCGGCGCCGCGCTGGAGCAGTTCCAGCTGGCGATGGTGCTCGCCGCCGCGGCGCTGATCCTGCACATGGTGCTGTGGATGCACGAGCATGGCCGCGGCATGAAGCGCGAGCTCGAGCGGCAGGCCGCGCAGGCGGCCGCGCGCGCCGGCTCCGGCGCGATTCTCGGCGTCGCCGCGGTGGCGGCGCTGGCGGTCGCGCGCGAAGGCGCCGAAACCGTGGTGTTCCTCTACGGCCTGGGCATGGAAGGCGAGGCGGCACCGCTCTTCGGCGGCGCCGCCGCCGGCTTCGCGCTGGCCGGGGCGACGGCCTGGGCGGTGGCGCGCGGCGCGAGATTCCTCAACATGCGCACGCTGTTTCGCGCCAGCGAGTTCCTGCTGCTGCTGATCGGCACCTCGCTGCTCGTCGCCGGCGTCGACAAGATGATCGGCCTGGAGTGGCTGCCGGCGCTGGTGGATCCGCTCTGGGACGCCGCCGCCATCCTGCCCGACGGCCGCGGCGCCGGCCGCTTCCTCGCCGACTTCGTCGGCTACCGGGCGCGCCCGGCCGCCACCGTGGTCATCGCCATCGCCGCTTTCTGGGGCTACGCGCTGTGGCGCATGGCGCGCTTGGACCGCGCCGCCGCGCAGGGGGCCCGCCATGGCTGACGCCAGCCTCGTCCGCCCGCTGGTGTTCGTGCGCCATCCGCGGCGCAGCCGCCTGGCGCGCCTGGGCGACTGGATGGTGCGCCACCGCCGCGCCATCCTCGGCCTGCAGTGGCTCGTCGTGCTGTTCTACGGCGTCCTCGTCGCGCTGCCGGCCTTCCTGCCGCTGCCGCATGCCGAGGCGCGGCTGTTCGCCGGGCTCTTCGGCGCCTCGGCCGGCCAGCCGGAGATGGCGCCCTACGCGCCCCTCTGGTACGAGCGCATGGTGCTCGCCGCCCAGTACCTGTTCTGGGGCGTCTGGTGGCCCTTCGTCATCCTCTCCATCATGTTCATGGGCCGCATCTGGTGCGGCGTGCTCTGCCCGGAGGGGGCGCTCACCGAATTCGCCGCGCGCCACGGCAAGGGCCTCGCCATCCCGCGCTGGCTGCGCTGGGGCGGCTGGCCCTTCGCGGCCTTCGTGCTGACCACCCTCTACGGGCAGCTGATCAGCGTCTACGAATACCCGCAGGCGGCGCTGCTGATCCTCGGCGGCTCGACGCTCGCCGCCGTCGCCGTCGGCTGGCTCTACGGCCGCGGCAAGCGCGTCTGGTGCCGCTATCTCTGTCCGGTCTCCGGCGTCTTCGCCCTGCTCGCACGCGTGGCGCCGGTGCACTTCCGCGTCGACCGCCAGGCCTGGGACCGCTATCCGGCGCGCACCGGCGCCGTCGATTGCCCGCCGCTGCTCGACGTCAAGCACATGACCAGCGCCGCCGACTGCCACAACTGTGGCAATTGCAGCGGCCACCGCGACGCCGTCGAACTGGCCGCGCGCTCCCCCAACGCCGAGGTGCTCTCCGGCAAGGCGCCGCGCAAGAGCGAAGCGCTGCTGCTCGTCTTCGGCATGCTGGGCCTGGCCATCGGCGCCTTCCAGTGGACCGTCAGCCCGTGGTTCGTCGCCCTCAAGCAGTCCGCCGCCGAATGGCTGGTCGCCCGCGAGGCATTCTGGGCGCTGGAAGACAACGCGCCGTGGTGGCTGCTCACGCACTATCCGCAGGCCAACGACGCCTTCAGCTGGCTCGACGGCGCCCTGATTCTCGCCTACATCGGCGGCGTGGCGCTCCTGCTCGGCGGCGCCGTGCTGGCGGGACTGACTTTTGCCGCGCGCGTGGCGAAGATCGACTGGCGCGCCCTCGCCCTCTCGCTGATTCCGCTGGCCGGCATCGGCCTGTTCCTCGGCCTGTCGATGATGACCGCCAACCACCTGCGCGCCGAAGGCGTGCCGCTGGGCTGGCTGCCCGCCGCGCGCGGCGCGCTGCTCGCCGCCGGCCTCCTATGGTCGGCCTGGCTGGGCGCGCGCCTGCTCTTCGACCGCGCGCCCGGCCGGCTGCGCGCCGCGCTGGCCCTGCCCGGCATCGCCCTGCCGCTGGCCGCCGTCGGCACGGCCTGGTCCCTGGTGTTCTTCGTATGGTGAAGCAAACAAAAACCCCGCTGCCGCAGCCGGCCCGTCCCGAGTCCGCGCCGAGCCAGACGCTCACCAGCGCCGCACTGATGCAGGGCCGGCGCGAGATCGTCATCGAGCACCAGGGCGAGCGCTACCGATTGCAGCAGACCCGCAGCGGCAAATTGATCCTGACCAAATGATGTTTGAGGGCTAAACTATGTATGTCTGCGTCTGCAATGCCGTCACCGAGTCCCAGGTCCTGCGCGCCGCCGAGGAAGGCGTGCGCAACCTGCGCGGCCTGCAGGCCCGCCTCGGCATCGCGCTCGACTGCGGCCGCTGCGCCCGCTACGCGCACGGCCTGCTGCGCGGTACGCAGACGACGCCGGCGCAATGTGAGCGGGATTGCGTCCATTGCCCCCGATCCAAGGAGAAACACTCATGAAAGGCGACAAGAAGACCCTTCAGTTCCTCAACAAGGCCCTCACCAACGAGCTCACCGCGGTCAACCAGTACTTCCTGCATGCGCGCATGTACAAGAACTGGGGCCTCGACAGGCTCGGCAAGAAGGAATACGAGGAGTCCATCGAGGAGATGCGCCACGCCGACAAGCTGATCGAGCGCGTGCTCTTCCTCGAAGGGCTGCCCAACCTGCAGGACCTGCACAAGCTGCTGATCGGCGAGAACGTGCCGGAAATGCTCGGCGCCGACCTCAAGCTCGAGCACGCCGCGCGCGCCACCCTGCTCGAAGCCATCGCCCACTGCGAAGGCTGCGGCGACTACGTCTCGCGCGAGCTCTTCGCGGAGATCCTCGAGGACACCGAGGAGCACATCGACTTCCTCGAGACGCAGATCGACCTCGTCGGCAAGGTCGGCCTGCAGAACTACCTGCAGTCGCAGATGGGGGAATTGTCGTGAAGCGCCTGTCGTTCCCGCAGAAGCGGGAACCCACGCGAACCTAAGCAACCCTGGATTCCCGCATCCGCGGGAAAGACGGGGAGCCCAGCCAGCCAGTCCGCCCGTTCGGACGAGCCAGCCAATTTCGAAACGGATGACTCGACGAACGTGAGGACATGGCCACGCAGCCCCCGCAACACGCCGTCCCGCCGGGACTGACTTTTGCCGGAAGCGCGCCGCTGCGGCCGCGCCTGTCGCGCGGCGGGCTGGCCTTCGTGCTGGCCGCGCACGCCCTGGTTTTCTGGCTGCTGCTGCGCGCCAACGTCATCACGCTGCCCGCGCCGCTCGCCGTGATCAGCGTCAGCCTGATTCAGCCTGTCGAAACCAGCAAGCCCATGCCCGACATCGTGCCGCCCCGGCCCAAGCCGGTGCAGCCGCACCCCGCGCCGGCGCCCAGACCGGTGCAACTGGCCGCGCCGGAGGCATCGCCGGCCCCGGCCGCCGCCGTGCCCCACGCGTTGGAACCGGCGCCACCCGTGGCCGCGCCGCCGACACCGCCGCAGCCGAGCCGGCCGCGCTTCGACGCCGATTACCTCGACAATCCCAAGCCGCCCTACCCGCCGCTGTCGCGCCGCCTGGGCGAGCAGGGCCGCGTGGTGCTGCGCGTCCAGGTCGGCGCCGACGGCAATCCGCTCGAGGTGCAGCTCAACGCATCGAGCGGACACCCGCGCCTCGACCAGTCGGCCCTCGCCACCGTGCGCCGCTGGAAGTTCGTCCCCGCCAGGCTCGGTGCCGAGCCGGTGGCGGCCTGGGTCCTCGTTCCCGTCGTTTTCACCCTGAAGGAGTAGCCGTCATGGAAACCTCGCTGGGCTTCGCCCATTTTCTCGCCAGCACCGACGGCGTCGCCCGCGTCGTCCTCGGCCTCATGCTCGTCATGTCGGTCGGCACCTGGTACCTGATCGTCGCCAAGGGCGCGCAGGCCTTCTTCTCGCTAAAGCGCAGCCGCGAATTTCTCGGCGCCTTCTGGAAGGCGCCGAACCTCGACGCCGTCGCCCACCGCCTGCGCGAGCGCGGCGTGAACGAGCCCTTCTCGCACCTCGTGCATCACGGCTTCACCGCCATCGAGCAGCACCGCGCCGGGCGCGACGGCAGCCGCGGCCTGATCGACGCCGGCACGCCCGACGAATTCCTCACCCGGGCGCTGAAGCGCGCCATCGTGCAGGACAAGTCGCGCCTGGAATACGGCCAGACCTTCCTCGCCACGGTGGCCTCCAGCGCGCCATTCGTCGGCCTCTTCGGCACCGTCTGGGGCATCTACCACGCCCTGATGGCCATCGGCATGAGCGGCCAGGGCACGCTCGACAAGGTGGCGGGGCCGGTCGGCGAGGCGCTGATCATGACCGCCATCGGCCTGGCCGTGGCGATTCCCGCCGCCGTCGCCCACAACGCCTTCGCCCGCGCCAACCGCAACATTCTCGCCGAGCTGGATTCCTTCGCCCACGACGTCTTCGCCTTCCTCGCCACCGGCCTGAAGGCGGCACCGCAGGACGGCGATGTCGCCGCCACCTCGGAGCGCATCCTGGCGCGCGTCGCCACGCGCTCCGCCTGAGGAAAATCCGCCATGTCCTTCGGAACCTTCAGCGACAGCGATCCCGGCGGCGACCTCACCGAGATCAACATGATTCCGCTCATCGACGTCATGCTGGTGCTGCTGGTGATCTTCATCGTCACCGCACCGCTGCTCACCCATGCCGTCAAGGTCGACCTGCCCAAGGCCAGCTCAGCACCCAACCTGACCCGGCCCGAGAACGTCCAGCTCGCCATCGACGCGCAAGGCCGCGTGTACTGGAACGGCGAAGCGGTCGACGCCGGCGTGCTGGAACAGCACATCAAGGCCGCCGCCGCGCTGAACCCGCAGCCCGAGCTGCACCTGCGCGCCGAGCGCAGCACGCCCTACGAGAAGGTCGCCGAGCTGATGTCGGCGGCAGCGCGCGAAGGCCTTACCAAGATCGGCTTCGTCACGGAGCCGAAACGCTGACGATCATCCCCCCAACCCGCCAGCCAGCCAGTCCTGCCGATCAGCCAGCCAGCATGAAAACCAGAGAAAGGAAACCCCCATGCAGACTGGCACTCCCCCCCTTGGGCGAACCCGCCCCGGCGGACAAGGACCGCAGCGCGCCTTCGGCATCGTGATGCTCGCCGGCCTCGCCCTGCCCGCCTTCGCCCAGGACAAGGGCGCCGAGGCGGCCAAGGAGCTGCCGACGGTCAACGTGCAGGCCGACGCCGAGCAGCCCGACGGCTACCGCGCCTCGACCACCCGCGTCGGCAAGGTACTGCAGGACCCGCACGACATCCCGCAGGCGGTGACCACCGTCACCAACCAGCTGATGGAAGAGCAGCAGGTCGGCAGCCTGAAGGAAGCGATGCGCAATGTCTCCGGCGTCACCTTCAACGCCGCCGAGGGCGGCCGCTCGGGCGACAACATGAACCTGCGCGGCTTCTACACCTTCGGCGACGTCTACCTCGACGGCATCCGCGACACCGCGCAGTACAACCGCGAGACCTTCAACAGCGAGCAGATCGACGTGCTGCGCGGCGCCGGCGCCATGCTGTTCGGCCGCGGCCAGGCCGGCGGCGTCATCAACCAGGTCACCAAGACGCCGCTGCGCCTCGAACAGTACAAGCTCACCGGCAGCCTCGGCAGCGAGGGCTACCGCGAGCTCACCGCCGACCTCAACAAGCCGCTCGGCCGCGGCACGGCGCTGCGCGTGAACCTGATGCGCCGAGACGAGGGCAGCTGGCGCTCGAACCCGGCTACCGGCGACGAGCCGGAAGTCCACCGCAGCGGCATCGCCCTCAGCCTCGGCCTCAACCAGGACACCGCCAACCGCTTCTGGATCAACCACTACCATCTGAGGACGCGCGACATCCCCGACTACGGCATCTCCTTCGACGCGGCCACGCGCAAGCCGAGCCGGCGCATGCCCTCGCGCTACTACTGGGGCATCGACCGCAACTTCGACGACAGCGACACGCGCATGACGACCTTCGTGCACGAGTTCGACTTCGCCGACGGCGGCCAGCTGCGCAGCCAGCTGCGCTTCGCCGACTACGAACGCAGCTACTGGGCGAAGACGCCCAACCTCACCACGCCGCCCAGCCCGGTCGGCGGCGTCGGCGGCAACCAGACGCGTGCCTCCGACTACGAGACGATCACGCTGCAGTCCGACTACAGCAAGAAGTTCAGCGCCTGGGGCATGAAGCACGAGCTGCTCGTCGGCGTCGAATACCTGAAGGAGCTGAGCTACCGCAAGGGGCTGCAGAACTTCGGCACGGTGGCGTTCCCGAACTACCAGCCCTACCAGGAAGCCGTCGCCGGCAACCCGGTCCGCTTCAAGGGCGACTCCTACGCCGTCTACGCCCAGGACACCATCGAGTTCATCCCGCAATGGAAGGTCACCCTCGGCGCGCGCCGCGACGAGATGGACGCCGCCTACTCCAGCGCCACGTCGCCGCGGCTCTCCTTCGGCGAATGGAGCACGCGCGGGGCGCTTTCCTATCACCCGATTGAGGACACCCACTATTATCTGAGCTTCAGCGATTCCTTCAGCCCGACCGCCGACCTCTACCAGCTCACCGTGCAGCCGCAGCCGCCCGAGCGCAGCGAGGTGGCCGAGCTGGGCGCCAAGTGGCTGCTCCTGGACGGCGATCTCGCCCTGCGTGCCGCGCTCTACCGCGCCACCAAGTTCTGGGAGCGCAGCACCGACCTCGAATCGACGGCGGCGATACTCACCCGCAAGCGGCGCACCGACGGCTTCGAGCTCGAAGCGGCCGGACGCATCAGCGACAACTGGGAAGTGTTCTCCGGCCTCGCCCTGATGGATGCGCGCATCCTCAAGACGGCGAAGAACATCAACCCGACGACCGGCGCCATCACCTACGGCAACCCGCTCTACGAGGGCAAGCGCGCACGCAACACGCCGCGCTACACCTTCAACCTATGGACCACCTACAAGCTGGGCGGCGGCTGGAAGATCGGCGGCGGCGTCGAGCTGAAGGCCGAGCGCGAGGGCTTCAGCCCGAGCGGCGCGGGCCCTGTGCCGACGCTCAACGGCCGCTACCACCCCAACACCGCGCCGGCCTACGCGCGCTGGGACGCCCTGATCGCCTACGAGCAGACCGCCTGGGCCGTGCGCCTGAACATCAAGAACCTGTTCGACAAGGTCTATTACGACGCGATCTACGACAACGGCCCGTTTACCGTGCCCGGCACCCGCCGCGCCGCCGTCCTCACCGGCGAGCTGAAATTCTGACAAGGAAAGGAGCCACCGACATGAACCGAAGACACGCCCTGCGCGCGCTGACCGGACTGACCTCCCTCGCCGTCCTGCCGCGACTGACTTTTGCCGCCCGCGAAGCCGGCATCGCCGGCGCGATCCGCCCGGCGCTGATCGGCGCCGCCTGGCGCGGACCGAACAAGACCGATCCCTATTTCGCCGGCGCGCTGGAGGCCGACTGGAGCGGCAAGGCGGTCGCCATCCGCCATGCCGTGGCGCTGCCGGGCCGCGCCCACGGCGTCATCGCCGAACCCGGCGGCGGCCTGCTCGTCGTCGCCTACCGCTTCGGCGACTGGCTGCTGCGCAGCGATGCCGAAGGCAAAGTGGTGCAGCGCCATTCCCTGCGCGAGGAGGGCGGCCGCCTGCTCTGCGGCCATGCCGTCTATGCGCCAGACCGCTCGGCGCTCTACACCACCGAGACCGACGTGCGCACTAACCGCGGCTGGATCGGCGTGCGCGATCCGAAGACCTTCAGGAAGCTCGCCGAATTCGAAACCCATGGCGTGGATCCGCACCAGGTCGAGGTCGACCACGCCGGCCTGCTGTATGTCGCCAACGGCGGCGTCGCGCGCAACCCGGCAAACGACCGCAAGCTCGATCTGGCCAGCATGGACTCCTCGCTGGTCAGGCTCGATCCGGCCGACGGCAGGCTGCTCGGCCAGTGGCGCCTGCCCGATCCGCGCCTGTCGCTGCGCCACCTGGCCTGGAACCGGCCGCCCGGAGAAGCGGGCGCGCTGCTCGGCCTGGCCCTGCAGGCCGAGCACAGCGACGCCGCGCAACGCGAGACGGCGCCGGTGCTCTCGGTCTTCGACGGCAAGGCGCTCACCCTGCCCGCCCCCGTCGGCGACGGCGTCGGCTACTGCGGCAACATCGCCCCCGCCTATCGCGGCGGCTTCGCCCTCACCAGCATCGCCGGCAAGGGGCTGGTCTGGCATCCGGGCAGGCCGGAAAAGCTGCAAACCTTCGTCGAGATGAAGGAAGCCTACGCTCTCGCGCCCTGGCACGGCCCCGGCCAGGGCGGCGGCGCGCTGGTCGCCACGGCCCTCGGGCTGGTGCGCTGGCACCCCGAAACCCAGGCGCAGATTCTCGCCTGGCCGCAGCCGATGGCCGTCGACAACCACTGGGTGCTGATCGGAGAAGCTTGAACATGCCGGGAGATACCATGGACAAATCGACGTTGCAGCACGAGACGCCGGCGCGCCTGGTCGCCGGCGCCCTCGCCCACCTCGCCCGCCACATGCGCACCGGCTGCCCGCGCGCCGCCGAACGGGCGTCGCTGCTGCTCGAACGCGTCGCCGCCGGCGCCGAAACCGACCCGCATCTGCGCGCGCATGCGCGCGAACTGGTCGCGGTTCTCGAACGGGACTAGTCGGCGGACTTCTGGCGGGAAACCGTCTCGATTGCCGGTTCGGCAATCGGTACGATGCCGCCATTCGCGCATGTGAAAAGCGGCTCGGGCACCTTGGAAAAGGTGCCCGAGCCGCGGGCGAATCGGGCTTTGCGCCCGTGCGACCGCGCCGGCGCGGCGGCAGCGGCGATGTCGGGACGGTTGCGCGTCTTCCCTAACCCAGCATCGCGTTCCACATGTCGCGGCCCCAGTCCATGGCGCCCTTGCTCGAGGCGGCATTGGCGGCCGGATCGACCTGGTAATTCACCTTGGGCGGGTCGCCGACGGTGACGCTGGAAGTCACGTTGATCATGATGGCCAGCGAGGTGGACACCTTGCCCCAGCAGATCGCCCCGGGCAGGGTGACCTCGTCGCCCAGGCCGGCCTCCTTGTACTTGCCGGCGATGGTGGCGAGGATCTGCTCGCCGACCTGTTGCCCCGCGCCGAAGGCGATGTGGCCGCTCTTCGGCAGCGGCGCGCCCTGCGAATCGCCGACGACGAAGACGTTCTTGTCCGCCTTGCTCTGGAAGCTGGGCAGCTCGATGGCGGCGAAGCGCTCGCCGAGGCCGGCCTTGCGGATCAGGCCGGGGGCGCGCATCGGCAGGATGATGTTGGCGTGCTGGAAGGGGATATCGCCCTTGCTGGTGGCCAGCACCTTCCTGCCGGCATCGATGGACTTCGGATCGACCTCGCTGAGGTACTCGATCTGCGCCCCGTACAGCTCTTTCATCGCCGTCAGCATGGGCTTGGCCAGCGGCGGCGGCATCGGATGCTTGTTGGCGTCGACGAGAATGATCTTGCCCTTGGTGCCCTTCTCCTTCATGCGCTGGGCGATCAGGCAGGCGCGCTCGTAGGGCGCCGGCGGACAGCGGTAGGGCGGCTTCGGCACGGTGATGAGGTAGTGGCCGCCCTGCTCGATGAAGCTGGCGGCCTGGCGCTGCACGGCGGACTGCTCGAAGGCGCGGAAGCCGACGGGGAACTGGTCGCGCGCCGCGGCATAGCCCGGCAGCGCTTCCTCCATGTATTCGAGGCCGGTGGACAGCACGAGAAAGTCGTAGGGGATGCTTTGCGTGGCGGTCTTCACCGTTCGCCCGGCGCGGTCGATGTCGAGGACGCGATCCTTCAAGCGGCGCACGCCGAGTGCGTCGACGGCGCCGTAACCGCGCTGGAAATCGCTGGCCGGGGCGAAGCCGGCGATGTACAGGATGCTGAGCGGGCAGGACATGAAGCCGTCGTTGGGTTCGATCATCGTGACCTCGACCTTGCCGCTGGCGGCCAGCGCGCGCACCGCGCCGAGGCCGCCCCAGCCGCCGCCCACCACCACCACCCGCGGCCGCGAACCGGTGACCACCTGGCTGGCGCAGCCCATGACGGAAACCGCGGTTGCCGCGGCCATCCCCTTCAGCAAGGTGCGCCGCTTGATCGAGCTGATGTCTTCCATGTGTTACCTCCTCTGGTTTGGCGTTGACGTGCGAATGGTCGCTTCGGATGAAGCAATGCTCAAGGGTTTGTGCTTTCGGTCGGGACGAGCGCAAAGACCGCTCGCGCGGTTCCGATCAAGTACACGTTGTTCCTCCCTTGAAGACGGGTGAAGCTGCTGGCGCCTGTTCCGGACGCCTTATATGAACTGCTTAACCCGCGCCAATATAGTGGTTTTGCCCTTGCGGGCAAATCAAATAAATTGTTGAATGGATAAGCATGGCGGGCGAGCTTCAGTGCGCTGGATGATCGTCCAAGGTCCAGAGCAGATGCGCATCGAGCATCAGGCGGTAACGCGCCTCGGCCGCCTCCAGTTGCGCCGTTGACGACGCCAGCCTGCTCTCGACCGCCAGGCGGCGCGCGTTCAGGGTGTCGCTGAGGCTGGCCTCGCCCAGCGCATAGGCACGGGCGATCAGCTCGGCATTGCGCGCCATGGCCTGCGCCGCGAACTGCGCCATGCGCCAGCCCTCGTAGGCCGCCGCGGCGCCGGCATGCGTGGCGGAGATTTCGGCGTTCAGCTTGCGCAGCAGCGCCGCCTCCTTCTGCACGGCCATGTCGAGCTGCGCGCGGGCGCCTTCGGTCGCGGCGGCGCGCGCCCGTCCCGGCAGCGGAATGCTCAGGTACAACCCCGTCACCCGCTCGTTGCCGCCGGACTCGGAAGCATGGCGCACGCCCACGGTGGGATCGGGAATTTCATCGGCCTGACTGCGGGCAATCTGGGTCTGGCGCAGCTTGACCTCGGCGCGCGCCGACGCCAGCTCGTGGTTGTGCTCGAGGATGCGCTCCTGCCAATAGGCATGCGGTTCACTGACCGGCGCCGGCGTCGCCAGGGGCGGCCGTTCCGGCAGCAAAATGCCGGGATAGTGCTGCGTCAGTTCGGCGGCGGCGACGGCGGCGCGCATGCCGGCCTGCACCGCCGCCGCCTCGGCCTGCGCCGTGGCGGCCTCGGCCAGCGTCTGTTCCAGCCGCGGCGCATCGCCGGCGCGCACGCGCCGCGCGGCAACCTCGCCCTGCTGCCGCAGCAGCGACGCCTGGCTGTTCCACTCGTCGGCCTGCACGCGCGCCTTCAGCCAGCCGAACCAGGCGCGCAACAGGCCGCGCGCCGTTTCATGCACGGCATCGCCGAGCGCGGACTGTGCCTGCTCGACGCCGAGGCTGCCCAGCTCCCCGTCGAGGCGCGCCTTGCCGGGCAGGCGGATCGGCCGCTCGACCGCGATATCCCATTCGTTGAGATTGCGCGCGGCTTCCGTGCGGCGGCGGCCGGCGCCCAGGCTCAGGCTGAATTCGTGCTCGCCGGCCTCGAGGCGGCTGCGATTCGACTCCCCGTAGCGCACGCCCGACTGCGCCGCGATCACGGCCGGATGGGTGGCGAGAACAGCGCTGACCGCGGCCTGCGGCGGCAGATCCGGATAATCCCCGGCCGCGGCGGCCGAGGCGATGAGCGGCAACCAGGCAATCGCGCAAGCCAGGGTTTTCATGCGAATCTCCCGAACTCGATCAGGGGCACCAGCCAGTAGGCGATCTCCGGGTTCGGCAGGGCCTCTTTCAGGTGCGCCAGCAGCGCCTGCGCGTCCTCCCGGTTCATGACGATCTGCACCCGCGCGCGGCACGAGCGTCCGCGCACCTGCTCGGCCGAACCGTGCAGGCGCACCGCCTGCCCCTGCCCCTCGACCCGGGTGCTGGTGAAGCCGGCCACCCATTCCGGATGCTCGAGCAGGTGGTCGACCAGGTCTTCCTCCAGCGCAACCGGAAAAACCAGGGTGAGCACGCAATCCCGCGCTTTCATCTTCCCTCCTCCTGTGGCGCGATGCCGAAACGACGGTACAGGATCGGCAGGATGACGAGCGTCAGCAGCGTCGCGCTGACCAGGCCGCCGATGACGACGATGGCCAGCGGCTTCTGGATCTCGGAGCCGGGCCCGCTGGCGAAGAGCAGCGGCACCAGGCCGAAGGCGGCGATGCTCGCCGTCATCAGCACCGGGCGCAGGCGCCGCTTGGCTCCCTCGACGACGATTTCCGCCAGCGGCATGCCCTGGGCGTGCAGCTGGTTGAAGTAGGTGACCATCACCACGCCGTTCAAGACCGCGATGCCGAGCAGGGCGATGAAGCCGACCGAGGCCGGCACCGACAGATATTCGCCGGCCAGCCACATCGCCAGCACGCCGCCGATCATGGCGAAAGGAATGTTGCTGATGACGAGCAGCGCCTGGCGCAGCGAGCCGAAGGTGGCGAACAGCAGCAGGAAGATCAGCGCCAGCGCCACCGGCACCACCACCGCCAGGCGCGCGGCGGCGCGCTGCTGGTTTTCGAACTGGCCGCCCCACGCCGTGCCGTAGCCGCTGGCGAAAGTCAGTTTCTCCGCCACGGCGCGCTTCGCCTCGTCGACGAAGCCGACCAGGTCGCGGTCGCGCACGTTGGCCGAGACGACGACCATCTTCGCCGCGTTCTCGTGGTCGATCTTGACCGGGCCGTCCACGCGCGCCAGCCGCGCCACGGCGGTCAGCGGCACGCTGCGGCCGTCGGCCAGGGTCAGGCTGATGCCGCTGAACCTGGCCGGCGACATGCGCTCGCGCTCGCCGCCGCGCAGCAGCAGCGGCGTGCGCCGGCCGCCCTCCAGCACGACGCCCAGCACGCGGCCCTCGACTTGGGTGCGCAGCGCGTGCTGCACCTCGTCGACGCTGAAACCGAGGCGTCCGGCGGCGAGGCGGTCGATCTCGACGCGGTAGTACTGCACGCCCTCGTTCATGGCCGCCAACACGTCCTCGGCGCCACGAACGGACTTCAGGATGGCCGCCACCTGCTGCGCCAGACCGTTGAGCGTGCCCAGGTCCGGACCGAAGATCTTGACCGCCACGTCGCCGCGCGCGCCGACGAGCATCTCGGAGACGCGCATCTCGATCGGCTGGGTGAAGCTGTAGGCGACGCCGGGAAAGTCCGCCAGCACCTGGCGCAGTTCGTCCATCAGCCAGGCCTTGTCCGGCTCGCGCCATTCGTCCTTGGGCTTGAGCACGAGGAAGGTGTCGGTCTGGTTGAGGCCCATCGGATCCAGGCCCAGTTCGTCGGAGCCGACGCGCGCGACGATGCGCGAGACTTCCGGCACGCGCTCGAGAATGGCCCGCTGGATGCGCAGGTCGGTCGCCACGCTCGCCTCCAAGCTGATCGAGGGCAGCTTCTCGATGCCGACGATCAGGTCGCCTTCGTCCATGGTCGGCATGAAGGTCTTGCCGACCTGGGTGTAGACGAGGGCGGTCAGGACAAGCGCCGCCAGCGCGCCGATCGCCACCTGGCGCGTGTGGCGCAGCGCCCATTCCAGCAGCGGCACGTACAGGCGCAAGGCGTGCCGCACCAGCCAGGGCTCGCCGTGGCCGGCCTCGCGGATCAGGAAGGAGGCGAGCACCGGGATCACCGTCAGCGAAAGCAGGAGCGATCCGGACAGCGCGAAGATGATCGACAGCGCCACCGGGACGAACATCTTGCCCTCCAGCCCCTGCAGCGTCACCAGCGGCAGGAAGACGATGACGATGATGATGATGCCGGAGGCCACCGGCAACGTCACCTCGCGCACGGCGCGGTAGATGACATGCAGGCGCGGCAGCCGGTTCGCCGCCTTGTCGCGCTCATGCGCCAGGTGCGTGACGATGTTCTCCACCACCACCACCGCCGCGTCGACCAGCATGCCGAGGGCGATCGCCAGCCCGCCCAGGCTCATCAGGTTGGCCGACATGCCGAAGCGGCGCATCAGGACGAAGGTGGCCAGCGCCGCCAGCGGGAGGGTCAGCGCCACCACCAGGGCGGCGCGCAGGTTGCCGAGGAACAGCACCAGCAGGACGACGACCAGCACGATGGCCTCGGCCAGCGCCAGCGACACCGTGCCGACGGCGCGTTCGACCAGGGTGCCGCGGTCGTAGAAGACCTGGGTGGTCACGCCCTCGGGCAGGGTCGGCGCCAGTTCGGCCAGCCTGGCCTGCACGCCCCTCACCACCTGGCGGGCGTTGGCGCCGCGCAGGCCGAGCACCAGGCCCTGCACGGCCTCGCCCTGCCCGGCCGCGTCGCTGCGCGTGACGGCGCCGTAGCGCGTCAGGTGGCCCACGCGCACCGTGGCGAGATCGCCCACGCGCACCGGATTCCCCTCGCGGCTGGAGACCACCACCGCGCGCACGTCGTCGAGATCGCGGATGGCGCCCTCGGCGCGCACCACCAGCGACTCCTCGCCGTCGGACAGGCGGCCGGCGCCGTCGTTGCGGTTGTTCGTCTCCAGCGCGCGCTGCAAGGCCTCCAGCGTCACGCCGCGCGCCGCCAGCGCGGCGTTGTCCGGCACCACCTCGAAGCTGCGCACCTCGCCGCCGAGGGTATTCACGTCGGCCACGCCGGGCAGCGTGCGCAGTGCCGGCCGGATCACCCAGTCGAGCAGGCTGCGCCGCTCCTGCAGGGACAGATCGCCGCCCTCGATGGTGAACATGAACATCTCGCCGAGCGGCGTGGTGATCGGCGCCAGGCCGCCGCCGGTACCCTCCGGCAGGTCGCGCACGATGCCGTTGAGGCGCTCGGTCACCTGGCTGCGCGCCCAGTAGATATCGGTGCCGTCCTCGAAGTCGATGGTGATGTCGGCGATGGCGTATTTCGACACCGAACGCAGGATCTTCTTGTTCGGGATGCCGAGCAGCTCCAGCTCGATCGGCGTGGTGATGCGCGCTTCGACCTCCTCCGGCGTCATGCCGGGGGCCTTCATGATGATCTTCACCTGGGTCGACGAGACGTCCGGAAAGGCGTCGATCGGCAGTCCGTTGAAGGCCACCACGCCGGCGCCGATCAGCGCCAGGGTGGCGATGACCACCAGCAGCCTCTGCGTGAGGCTGAACTCGACCAGCCGCTCGAGCATCACTCGCCCCCGATGCCCATCAGCGCCGCCTTCAGCGACGAGACGCCGCGCACGGCGATGCGCTCATCGCCCTTGAGGTCGCCGCGGATGGTGCTGGACTGCGCGCCCTCGGCAATCAGGCCGACCGGCACGACGCGAAACCCCTGCGCCGTCTGCACGAAGACGAGAACACGATCCTGCAGGCGCGCCAGGGCGGCATTGGGCACGCTCCAGAGCAGGCCCGCCCGGTCGTTGCGCACGACGGCGACCACGGTCGCCTCGACGAACTGACCGGGATGCAGGCGTTCCGTGCCGCGGGTGATCTCGGCGCGCACCAGCACCGTCTGGCTGCCGCCGACGCCATGGCCCACCACCAGCACCTTGCCCGCCGCCTGCTGGGCGGGCAGCGTCACCTGGTCGCCCTCCGTGACCATGTCCCGCCGGGCGATGGGCAACTGGATGTCCAGCCAGAGCGGATCGAGCTTCGCCACCTTGAAAATCGGCGAGGCGGCTTCCAGCCGCTGGCCGGCCGTGGCCAGCTGCTCCAGCACCACGCCGTCCACGGGCGAAGCGATGTCTATGGCGCTGCCCAGCCCGCTGCCCGACTGCAGGCGGGCGATCGCCGCCTCGCTCATGCCCGCCAGGCGCAACACCTGGCGACGTTCGCCGTAGGCGGCGGCCAGCTCGGCATGCTGGCTGCGCGTGGCGCGGTAGCGGCTCTCGGCGATGATGCCCTCGGCGAACAGCTTCTCGTCGCGCGCCAGGTTGTCCTTCGCCAGGCGCAGCTGGGTGGCCGCCTGCAGGTAGGCACGCTGCATCTCGACGACGGCCGGCCCCTGCAGGCGCGCCAGCACCTGTCCCTTTCTGACGTGCTCGCCGGCGGTGGCCAGCATGCGCTCGACCAGCACCGGCATCGGCGCGCTCAGCACGTGCAGCTGGTTGTTGGGCACCACCACCTGGGCCGGCAAGCCGGGCAGCTCGCCGGCGCGCTGCGCCGAGAGCGGCGCCGTCTCGATGCCGAGGGACTTCATCTGGGCGGCCGATACCGGCACCACCTCCGCCGCATGCAGCGGCGGGACAAGCAGCGTGGCGAGCAGGGCGACCACTCCGGGTCCGGTTCGGTGAAGTTTCATGGGCATCGGCGACAGTCGGCGGGCAAACGCCATCACAATTTATCATGGCATTCTCCCTCCGGCGACTTAACGGAAGCTTAAGGAACGGCTCGAACCAGCCCTTTGGCCCCCTTGCCGGCCCTGATCCGGCAATTGCCATGGCGGGCGCCGCACTTCGGCAGGCCGTTTGCCGCGCTGAAAAGTCAGTCGCTGCGGGACGGCGATGGGTTTGCAGAATCGGCCCCGGCGGCCAGGGGCGGACAGGCAGGCTTCCGCCCGCCTTCTCTCCGGCACTGCCGGCAGCGAGCATTCACTGCCCGCGCCATTGCCGGCTGAGGATGTTCTGCAATTGCCAGGGGTTGTGTGCGTCGAGCTCTTCGGGAAAATACTTGCCGCGACCGTCGAGCGGTGTCCAGTCGGTAAACTCCCCCACCATGCGGCCCAGATAGGGCCCGGCCACGGCAAGGCACTCCTCGAAATCCAGATCCTCGGGTTCGACCACGCCCCGTCGCGGGTTGCGGATGGCCCACAGCACGGCGGCGATGGCTCCCGCCGTCACCTGCACGGTCGACGCGTTGGCATAGCCCACGTGACGGCGCGCTTCCTCGATCGCCAGCTGCGAGCCGTACCAGTAGGCGTTGCGCTCGTGTCCGGCGAGCAGCACGCCGAGCTCGTCCATGCCCTCGACGATGTCCGGTCCGAGGCGCCGGCGGGAAGGCTGCATGACCCAGCCCCGCCCTTCCAGTTCCAGCGCGGAGAGCATGGCGTCGTCGCAAGGGTGGTACACGAACATCACGCTCGGCCGGTAGGCAAATCCATCGCCCTCGCGAATCGACAGGTAGTCGGCGATCGAGAAGACTTCGTCATGGGTGACGAGCATGCCCTGGAAGCCGCCGATCGAGGGTGTCCAGCTGCGGGCGAAGCTGCTGGCACCGGGACGTTCCAGGTAGAGGGTGCCCGAGCCGGGGCGATGTTCGCGCGAGCCCTTCGGCCGCAGCTTCTCCTGCGTGCCGAAGGACAGCTCGGCCGGCTGCATCAGCTCGTCGACGAAACCGTCGATGGACCAGGTGTTGATGAACTCGCCGTGGCGTTTCGGCCGCTGGCTGGCCTGCGTGTCGCGCTCGGATATCTGGATCGAGGCGACGCCGAGGTCGCGCGCCAGGGCCGCCCACGCTTCGCGCGTAACCGGCCTGGCCTTGCCGCCGCGGATGACTCGGTCCAGGTCGAGCAGGGCGCGCTTGACGAAGTGGCTGACCAGCCCCGGATTGGCGCCGTGATCGACCACGGCGGTCGGGGCATCGGGCCCCAACTCGGCCGCAAGCTCGAGGATCATGGCGCGAATGGCGTAATTGGTGCGCTGCTGCAGTTCCAGCATCGGGTTGTCGAAAACGCCCGGCCACGGCTCTATCGAGGTATCGACATAGAGCGCGTGCCGTTCCGAGCAGAACCGGATCAGATCGATGCTGGAGATGTCGATCGACAGATTCAGCATGAGGTCGCCTTCGCCAACGAAATCCTTCAGCATCGAGCGGTAGTTGCCTGGCGTCAGGTTGCAATGGATGAATTGCGCGCCACAACGCTGGGCTATCCCGCGCCCGGACTCGTCGGCGGAGAGTACGGCCAGACGGCCGTAAATGCCCTCGAGGTGCCGGCCAATGAGCGGAAGCACGGCCTGGCCGATGCTGCCGCAGCCGATCATGATGAGGCGGCCTTGGAAGTTCGATGGTGCTGAGGTTCTGCTTTCAGGTGATGTCATGGCCGGTCCGGATGTTTCTGCTTGATGCCGGACGTGCCCGACACGGCGCTTTGCCACGGGCCCCGGACTCATCGCGGCGGCACTGCGCCGACGAGGCGGATCTCGCGCGCGGCGCCGGGATAGTCGATGCCGGCCGCCGCGAGCTTGTCGACGATCGCGCGGTTGATCTCCGCCGCCGCCGGCAGGAAGTCCGGCACCTTGGCCCACGGCTTGACGGCGATGGCGATCGACTTGTCGGCCAGCGCCGCCACGCCGACGATGGGCGCCGGTTCCGCCAGCATGCGCGGATTGGTCTCCACCACTTCGTTCACCAGCGCCAGCACCCGCTCGAGGTCTTCGGCGCGGGCGATCGTCACGCCCAGGTCGAGTTGGCGAATCTGGCCGTAGTTGTGCAGGATCTCGCCGACGATCTTGCGGTTCGGCACCACCACGATGGAGCGGTCAGGGTGGCTCAGCCTGGTGGAAAAAAGATCGACGGCGTGCACCTCGCCCTCGACGCCGACCATGGAGACATATTCCCCGACGCGGAACGGCCGCGTGAAGATGATGATGAAGCCCGCCGCCAGGTTGCCGAGCACGCCCTGCATGGCCAGGGCGATGCCGGCGCCCGCCACGCTGAGGCCGGCGATCAGCGGCAAGAGGTCCACGCCGAGGTTTTGCAGCGCCATGATGAGGAACAGGCCCAGCACCACCAGGCGGGCCAGCCGCACGATCAGCAATCGCACCGGCGGCTCGAGGCTGAGCTTGGCCAGCCAGTGATCGAGCACCCGCCCGGTCCAGCGGCCGACGTAATGGCCCACGGTGAGGATGAGGATGGCGACGACGGCCTTCGGCCCGAACTTGACGGCGAGGTCGACCAGCGTGCTCTGGGCTTGCTCGAGGACGGCGAGTTGATTCGGCATGGTGCACCTCGCAGGAAGGGTTTGCCGCGGCGAACACGGGGCGCGGATGCCGGAAATTATACTCGGCGGACTCCCGGTTACAGGATGGGCGGGTTTGCAAGGCAAACACCGGGCCGGCGCCGTCCGGCGGTTGCCGGGAGGCCGGAATAATGATAGCCAATTACTATCTGTTGTTTTATTTAATTCAATTGGATTAATTGTCGTCGCGCCGGCATCATGGCTTCCGTCGCAGGCATTTCGACGCAATCAACCACCCTTAGACAGGAGATAACGCATGAACACGACGCTCATCGGCACCGAGATCCTCCCCTTCAAGGCGACCGCCTTCCACAACGGCCAGTTCGTCGAGGTCACCGACGCCACGCTCAAGGGCAAGTGGTCGGTGGTGTTCTTCTACCCGGCCGACTTCACCTTCGTCTGCCCGACCGAGCTGGGCGACATGGCCGATCTGTACCCCGAGTTCCAGAAGCTCGGCGTCGAGATCTACGCCGTGTCCACCGACACCCACTTCACGCACAAGGCCTGGCACGATACCTCGGAGACCATCGGCAAGATCAAGTATCCGATGATCGGTGATCCGACCGGCGCCATCACGCGCAACTTCGGCGTGATGATCGAGGCAGCCGGCCTGGCCGAGCGCGGCACCTTCGTCATGGACCCGCAGGGCAGGATCCAGATCATCGAGATCAACGCCGGCGGCATCGGCCGCGACGCCGCCGAGCTGCTGCGCAAGGTGAAGGCGGCGCAGTACGTCGCCGCCCATCCGGGCGAGGTCTGCCCGGCGAAGTGGAAGGAAGGCGACAAGACGCTGGCGCCCTCGCTCGACCTCGTCGGAAAAATCTGACCGCTACCCCGGCCCCGCCCTTCCCGTCCCGGCGACCCCGGGACGGGAGTGCAGCGGCAAGGCCGGCCGGAGCACGAATCCACGGCCGCCTTGCCGGTGCAATCGAACCAGGAGACCTTCATGCTCGACACGAACATCAAGACCCAGCTCGCCGCCTATCTCGAAAAGCTGCGCGAGCCGATCGAACTCGTCGCCAGCCCGGACGGCAGCGACGCCTCGCGCGAGATGGGCGCGCTGCTGGCCGACATCGCGGCGCTGTCGCCCAGGGTGAGCGTGCGGGAAGACGGCCAGGCCGAGCGCCGCCCGTCCTTCTCGGTCGGCCGCCCCGGCCAAGCGCACCGCATCCATTTCGCCGGGCTGCCGATGGGTCACGAGTTCACCTCGCTGGTGCTCGCCCTGCTGCAGGCCGGCGGCCACCCGCCCAAGGTCGACGCGGCGCTGATCGGGCAGATCGAGGGCATCGAAGGCCGCTTCCGCTTCGAGACCTTCATCTCGCTGTCCTGCCACAACTGCCCGGACGTGGTGCAGGCGCTCAACCTGATGGCGGTGCTCAACCCGGGCGTCGAGGCGACGATGGTCGACGGCGCCCTGTTCCAGCGGGAGGTCGAGGCGCGCGGCATCATGGCCGTGCCGGCGGTGTTCGTGAACGGCCAGCCCTTCGGCAACGGCCGCATGACGCTCGAGGAGATCGTGGCGAAGCTGGACACGGGCGCCGCGGACAAGGCGGCCGAAGCGCTCGAAGCCAAGGCGCCCTACGACGTGCTGGTGGTCGGCGGCGGCCCGGCCGGCGCGGCGGCGGCGATCTACGCCGCGCGCAAGGGCATCCGCACCGGCGTGGTGGCCGAGCGCTTCGGCGGCCAGGTGCTCGACACGCTGGCCATCGAGAACTTCATCTCGGTCAAGCATACCGAAGGCCCGCAGCTTGCCGCCGCGCTGGAGGGCCACGTGCGCGAGTACGGTGTCGACATCATGCCCGCGCAGCGCGCCGAGGCGCTGCTGCCGGGCGAGGGCCTGCACGAGCTGAAGCTCGCCGGCGGGGCGACGCTCAGGGCGAAGGCGGTGATCCTCGCCACCGGCGCGCGCTGGCGCGAGATGAACGTGCCCGGAGAAGCCGAGTACAAGGCGAAGGGCGTCTGCTTCTGCCCGCACTGCGACGGGCCGCTGTTCCGCGGCAAGCGCGTGGCGGTGATCGGCGGCGGCAACTCGGGCGTCGAGGCGGCCATCGACCTCGCCGGCATCGTCGCCCACGTCACGCTGCTCGAGTTCGACGACAAGCTGCGCGCCGATGCGCTGCTGCAGGCCAAGCTCGGCAGCCTGCCCAACGTGACGATCATCAAGAGCGCGCAGACCACCGAGGTGCTCGGCGACGGGCGCAAGGTGACCGGTCTCGCGTACACCGACCGCGTCACGGGCGCCTCGCGGCGCCTCGAACTGGAAGGCATCTTCGTGCAGATCGGCCTGCTGCCCAACACCGGCTGGCTGAAGGGCACGGTGAATCTCAGCCGCTTCGGCGAGATCGAGATCGACGCGCGCGGCCGGACCTCGGTGCCGGGCGTCTTCGCCGCCGGCGACGCGACGACGGTGCCCTACAAGCAGATCGTCATCGCCCTGGGCGAAGGCGCCAAGGCCAGCCTGTCGGCCTTCGACCACCTGATGCGCAGTCCGTCACTCCCCGCGGGAGAGAAGATGGTGCATACTCCAACTGAACCTGTTGCTTGAAAGGAGAAATCATGAAAACCAGAAAACAAGCCGCCCCCAGCATCAACATCGGCATTTCCGCCGCCGACCGCGCGAAGATCGCCAAGGGCCTGTCGCGCCTGCTGGCCGACAGCTACACGCTCTACCTGATGACGCACAACTTCCACTGGAACGTCACCGGGCCGATGTTCAACACCCTGCACCTGATGTTCATGACGCAGTACACCGAGCAGTGGAACGCCCTCGACCTGATCGCCGAGCGCATCCGCGCGCTGGGCGTGGCGGCGCCGGGCACCTACAAGGAGTACGTCAAGCTGGCCTCGATCAAGGAGGTGGACGGCGTGCCCCACGCGATGGACATGGTGCGCCTGCTGGTCAGCGCCCAGGAAGCCACCGCGCGCACCGCCCGCGAGGTGTTCCCGCTGGCCGAGAAGGCCAACGACCAGCCGACCGCCGACCTGCTCACCCAGCGCCTGGAAGTGCACGAGAAGACAGCCTGGATGCTGCGCAGCCTTCTCGAGGACTGATCGCCCGCGGCCGGGCGCCGCGCCCGACCGCAGATTCCGAATCCCTCCTTCAGCCGAGGGTGGTGTCGAGCACCATCATGACGGCGAAGCCGGCCATGAGGCCGAGGGTCGCCGGTGTCTGATGGCCGTTGCGGTGCGTCTCGGGAATGACTTCGTGGGAGACGACGTAGATCATCGCGCCGCCGGCCAGGCCGAGGCCGATCGGATAGGCGACGGCCAGCCCGCTGGCCAGGCCGACGCCGATCAGCGCACCGATCGGCTCGAGCAGGCCGCTGGCGGCGGCAACGCCGACGGCCGGCGCGGGCGCGAAGCCGGCGCTGCGCAGGGCCAGCGCCACGGCCAGCCCCTCCGGGATGTCCTGCAAGACGATGGCGGTGGCCAGCGGCAGGCCGATGCTCATGTCGCCGTGGGCAAAGCCGACGCCGATGGCCATGCCTTCCGGCAGGTTGTGCAGGGCGATGGCGAAGACGAACAACCAGACGCGGCCGCAGCGCTCGTGGCCCGGCCCGCAGGGCCCGCTCTTGTCGTGCTCGTGCGGCGTGAATTCGTCGAGGCCGAGCATCAGCAGCACGCCGAGCGCCATGCCGAGCACCACGATGCCGGCGCCGAGGCCCTTGTGGCCGAGGAGGGCGCTGCCCGCCTCCAGTCCCGGCAGCAGCAGCGAGAAGGCGCTGGCGGCGAGCATCATGCCGGCCGCCAGGCCGAGCATGGTGTCTTCGGCGCGCTGCGGAATGCCGCGCAGGAACAAGGCCGGCACGGCGCCCAGCGCGGTGGCGGCAAAGCCGGCGCCGCCGCCGAGGAGCGCGTAGCGCAGCCCCACGCTCGCCTCGCCGGCCAGCACCTGCGCCAGGCTTTGCGCCAGCAGGGCGGCGACCGCGAGCAGCGACAGGCCCAGTCCGGCGGCGGCGAAGGCATGCGCGCGCGCATGGGCGCGCAGCGCGCCAAGCCAGCCGTCTTGTGTCGGGCGAGCGATGTCCATGTGCGAAAGTATAGGGCGTGCGGGAGCCTGCCTGTGGCGTTGGTCGCGGCCGGCGGCCCCGCTCAGTGCTCGCGTCCGTCGATGCGCGGCGCGAAGAGGAAAGGCATCACGCGCCAGGCGAGGATGGCAAAGGCGGCGGCCCAGCCGGCGGCAGCCAGCTCGACCCAGAGCAGGTAGGCGCCGGGCGCCAGCTGCGGCGCCACGACGCGCAGCGCCAGCGCGGCGATCATGATCCACAGCACCGCCTTGTCGATCGTCTCGAACGCCACCTTGCGGCCGGTGTGGCCTTTCGAGATGCGCACGATCATGGCGGGAATGATCAGACCCATCACGCCGAAGGTGAACAGGTGGGTGGTGACGCTGCCGACCCACACGGTTTGCGCCAGTTGCTCGAAGGCGACGACGAGCAGTTGCAGCACGATGGCGAGATAGCCTAGGTACATGATGGCGACGTCGAGGCGGGAGAAGCCGCGCCCCGGATGCCAGAAGGCAAAGCGGCCGATCAGCAGCACGGCCAGCAGCACGGCCAGCCCGCCCTGCAAGGCCGGCGGCAGGAAGCCGGCGAAGGCCAGCGCCAGCGCCAGAACCTTGATGGCATCGTCGAGCAGGGTGTGGCGCAGGATCTCGGCCTTGAAGACCCCTTTCATGAAATCGGTCAGCGTGCGCTCCAGCATGATGAGGAAGACCAGGCGAAACAGCCCGAGCGTCATGAGCTGGCCAACCTGCGACCAGTGCCCGTCGAACTGCAGGACCTTCGACAGCGGAAACAGCGGCAGCAGGATCAGAAAATACACATTGTCGCGGCGGTAGCCGTCGTTCGCGCGGTGGCGCAGCAGCGAGGCCATCACCATCGCCACGACGGCCACCAGAAACAGCTGGTTGGAGATCTGGAACAGCGGCGCCGGCCAGGCGCCGCCGTACCACATGCCGAGGCGCTCGAAGCACCAGGCGGCGGCGAGGAACACCAGCCAGCCGCCGTGGTAGCCGCGGATCTTCACCCAGTTCTTGCTGGCGGTGAGCAGGAAGCCGCCGAGCATGGCCCAGCCGAAGCCGAAGAACATCTCGTGGGCATGCCACTGGATCGACGTGAAGCCGGCCGCCGGCACCTCGATGAGCCCGGCAAACATCAGCGCCCACAGCAGCGGCAGGACGATGCCGGACAGACAGGCCAGCGCGAAGAAGGGCCGGAAGCCGACCAGCCAGAGGGGATGGCGCATCACTGCGCTTCGAACCCCGCCTCGACGATGGCGCGCATCATCTCCTCGCGCGTGACGCGGCCGGCTTCGTACTCGACCAGGGCGCGCTTCTCCTCCAGCGAGACGTCGGCCTTCGCCACGCCGGGCAGGGCGCAGAGCACGCCGGTGACGCTCTTCACGCAGCCGCCGCAGGACATGCCTTCGATCTTGATGGTGGTGGTTTCCATATCAGTTCCTTTCAAGCTCGTCGTCCCCGCGAAAGCGGAGATCCATTCGCACGCTGAACGACTGCATGGATTCCCGCCTTCGCGGAAATGACGTCGTCAGCCCATATCAGCAGGGCTTGCCGGGCCGGCAGCCCTTCAGCACCCACAACGAAATGATGCCGGCGGCCTCGTCGGCGCGCGCCTTGCGCGCCAGCGACAGCGGCGTGCGCCCGCCCGTGGACTTGGCGTTCACCTCGGCGCCGGCCTCGAGCAGCAGCCGCGCCGCCTCCGAACGGCCGGCATAGGCCGCCAGGTGCAGCGGCGTGTTGTCTTCCTTGTCGCGCGCATTGACGTCGGCGCCGGCGGCGATCAGCGCCTTCAGCGGCCCGCTGTCGGCATTCGTCGCGGCCAGGTGCAGCGGCGTCGCGCCGAGCTGGTTGCGCGCATCGCGGGCGGCGGCGTCGGCCTCGAGGATCTTCCGCATCTCGGCGGCGGTGCCGAGGCGGGCGGCGTCGAAGACCGGCGGCTCGTTGGCGCCGAGCGTCGTCTGCGCCAGGACCGGAAAAGTCAGTCCGCACAGCACGGCGAGGAGGATTCGGCGCAGGCTCATTCGCGACTCCGTTGCGGCTTCCAGCGCCGCAGCAGCAGCGAATTGCTCACCACCGAGACGGAGCTCATGGCCATCGCCGCGCCGGCGATCACCGGGCTGAGATAGCCCAGGGCGGCGAGCGGGATGCCGAGCACATTGTAGATGAAGGCGAAGAACAGGTTCTGGCGGATTTTCGCCAGCGTCGCGCGCGACAGGTCGATGGCATCGGCCGCCGAAAGCAGGTCGCTCCTCATCAGCGTCACGTCGGCCGCCTCCAGCGCCACGTCGGAGCCGCCGCCGATGGCGAAGGAAACATCCGCCGCCGCCAGCGCCGGCGCGTCGTTGATGCCGTCGCCGACCATGCCGACGAGCTTGCCGCCGGCTTTCAGCCGCGCCACGGCGGCGGCCTTGTCCTGCGGCAGCACCTCGGCCTCGACGTGCGCGATGCCGGCTTCGCGCGCGATGGCCGCCGCCGTGGCGCGGTTGTCGCCGGTGAGCATGACCACCTCGATGCCCTGCGCGCTGAGCCGCTCGACCGCCTCGCGCGAGGTCGGCCGCAGGCGGTCGGCGATGCCGAGGAGGCCGAGAAAAGTCGGTCCGCGCGAGACGGCGACAACGCTCTTGCCGGCCCCGGCGAGCTGGACGAGCAGGGCCTGCGGCACCGCCACCCCCCGCTCGGCGAGGAAGGCCGGCGAGCCGAGCGCGTATGCTTCGCCGCCGAGCGTGGCCGTCAGGCCCTTGCCCGCCACGGCGCGCAATTCGTCCGGCTGGGCCAAGGCGTGCCCCTCCTCCCGCGCCCGCGCCACGACGGCTTCGGCGAGCGGATGCGTGCTGCCCTGCTCGAGGCTCGCCGCCGCGCGCAGCAGCCCGGCGGCGTCCGCGCCGCCGGCGGGCAGCACGTCGGTCACCGCCGGCTGGCCCAGGGTCAGCGTGCCGGTCTTGTCGACGGCCAGCACCTCGACGTTCTTCGCCAGCTCCAGCGCCTGGGCGTTTTTCACCAGGATGCCGGCGGCGGCGCCGCGCCCGGTGCCGACCATGATCGCCGTCGGCGTCGCCAGCCCCAGCGCGCAGGGACAGGCGATCACCAGCACGGCCACCGCGTTCACCAGCGCGTTCGTGAAGTCGCCGGTGAAGGCCCACCAGCCGGCGAAGGCGGCGAGCGCGATGGCCGTCACCACCGGCACGAAGATGGCCGAGATGCGGTCGGCCAGGCGCTGCACCGGCGCCTTCGAGCCCTGCGCCTGCTCGACCATGCGGATGATGCCGGCGAGCAGGGTGTGGCTGCCGACGCCGGTGGCGCGGCAGCGCATCAGCCCTTCGCCGTTCACCGTGGCGGCGAAGACCTTGTCGCCCGGCTGCTTGGCCACCGGCAGGCTCTCGCCGGTGAGCATGGCCTCGTTGACGCTGGAGGCGCCCTCCGCCACTTCGCCGTCGACCGGCACGCTCTCGCCCGGCCGCACGACGAAGACGTCGCCCGGATTCAGGCTCGCCACCGGCACTTCGACGATCTCGCCGTCGCGCACGACGCGCGCCGTCTGCGGCTGCAGGCGGATCAGCGCCTCGATGGCGGCGGAGGTCTTCGCCTTGGCGCGCGCCTCCATCAGCTTGCCGAGCAGCACCAGCGTGATCACCGAGGCCGAGGCCTCGAAATAGACGTGCTGGTGGTGCAGATCGAGCGCCAGCACCACCGTGCTGTAGAGCCAGGCCATCGAGGTGCCGAGCGCCACCAGCACGTCCATGTTGCCGCTGCCGCCGCGCAGGGAGTGATAGGCCCCGACGAAGAAGCGCCAGCCGATCCAGAACTGCACCGGCGTGGCGAGCAGGAATTGCAGCCAGCGCGGCAGCTCGGCGTGGCTGCCGGAGAACATCCACAGCATCTGCGCCGCCAGCGGCAGGGTGAGGACGACGGAGATGCGAAAGCGCCGCATCTCGGCGCGGTAGGCCGCCGCCTTGCGCTCCCGTTCGAGGGCGCGGGTGTCGCCGGTCGATTCGCGCGCCTCGTAGCCGGCGCGGCGCACGGCGGCGATCAGGCCGGCGGCGTCGGCCTGGCCCGGCCGGTAGCGGACGCTCGCCTTCTCGCTGGCGAAATTCACGCTCGCCTCGACGCCGGGCAGCCGATTCAGCACCGTCTCGATGCGCGTGGCGCAGGCGGCGCAGGTCATGCCGGAAATGGCCAGGTCGAGCGACTGCGGCGGCACCTTGAAGCCGGTCTTCTCGATGGTTTCGACCAGCCTGGACACGCCGACGGCGGCGCCGTCGAAGGCGACATGGGCGCGCTCGCTGGCGAAGTTCACCGCCGCCTCGACGCCGGGCAGCTTGTTGAGCTGGCGCTCGATGCGCGCGGCGCAGGCGGCGCAGGTCATGCCTTCGATGGGCAGGTCGACGACCGCGCGCGATTCAGGTGCGTTCATGCCGCAATTCTAGACCGCGCAGACGATACCCTGCCAGAGGCGTCCGCCAAGCGTCGTCGCATTCAACAGTCCCCACGCGCCGAAGCCGAGCACCAGCAGGCCGGAGCCGAGGCGCAGCGGGCGCCCCTGCACGATGTCGCGGAAGCGCCGCAGCAGATAGCCGGCCAGCAGCAGGTTGGGCAGCGTGCCCAGGCCGAAGGCCAGCATCAGTCCGGCGCCGCGCAGGGCGCTGCCGGTGAGCAGCGTCATCGAGAGCACGGAATACACCATGCCGCAGGGCAGGAATCCCCACACCACGCCGAGGGGATAGGCGCGCGCCACGCGGGTGGCGGGCAGGAAGCGGCGCGTCAGCGGCTGGATGCGCCGCCAGAGCTTCTGGCCGCCGCGCTCGAGAAAAGTCAGTCCCTGCGGCACGCCGATCAGGTACAGCCCGAGGCCGACCAGCAGCAGGTTGGCCAGCACGTAGAGCGTGATCTGCACCGGCAGGGCGCCCTCGAGCAGCAGGCCGGCCTGGCCGACGGCGCCGAGCGCGGCGCCGGCCAGGGCATAGCCGGAGATGCGGCCGAAGTTGTAGGCCAGCTGCAGGGGCCACTGCGAACGGCCGGGCGGCAGGCCGGCCGACAGCGCGCCGACGATGCCGCCGCACATCGCCATGCAGTGCGTGCCGCCGAGCAGGCCGACGAGGAAGACGGCGACGTAACCGGTGTCGGGCATGCGTTTGGCGTTTCGCGTTTGGAGTTTCGGGTTTCGGGTCCAACCGCCAATGTCCCGGCAAGCGCGGGTTCCAACTCGAAACCCGGAACGCGAAACTCAGATGACCTTCGAGTAGCGCGCCCGCTCGCGGTCGGCGCGCAGGTAGCGGTCGAACACCATGGCGATGGCGCGCACCAGCATGCGGCCGCGCGGCTCGACGCTGATCCACTTCTCGTCGAGGCTGATGAGGCCGCCCTTCTCCATCTCGCGCAGGTCGGCGATCTCGTCGGCGAAGTAGCGCCGGAAGTCGATCAGGTGGGCGACTTCCAGCGCCTCGATGGAGACCTCGAAGTGGCACATCAGGGCCTGGATGATGGAGCGGCGCAGCAGGTCGTCGGGCGTCAGCTCGATGCCGCGATACACCGGCAGCACGCCGTTGTCGAGGCGGTCGTAGTACTCGTCGAGCGTCTTGACGTTCTGGCAGTAGCTGGGGCCGACCATGCTGATGGCGGAGATGCCGAAGGACATCATGTCGCACTCGGCGTGCGTCGAATAGCCCTGGAAGTTGCGGTGCAGGCGGCCCTGGCGCTGCGCCACGGTCAGCTCGTCGTCCGGCTTGGCGAAGTGGTCCATGCCGATGTAGACGTAGCCGGCCTCGGTGAGGCGGCGGATGGCGAGCTGGAGGATCTGCAGCTTGGCATCGGCCGACGGCAGCTCCGCATCGGCGATGCGCCGCTGCGGCTTGAAGAGATTCGGCAGGTGGGCGTAGTTGTAGATCGACAGGCGGTCCGGCGAGAGGCGGATGACCTCTTCCAGGGTGCGGTTGAAGCTGATGACGTTCTGCCTCGGCAGGCCGTAGATGAGATCGACCGAGATCGACTTGAAGCCGTTGGCGCGCGCGGCGCGCAGCACGCTCTCGGTCTCCTCGATGCTCTGCACGCGGTTGACCGCTTTCTGCACGGCGGGGTCGAAGTCCTGCACGCCGAGGCTCATGCGGTTGAAGCCCAGCTCGCCGAGCAGGGCCACCGTCGCCGCGTCGACCTTGCGCGGGTCGACCTCGATGGAATATTCGCCGTTGGGCTGCAGGCGGAAATGCTCGCGGATCATGCCCATCAGCTGGCGCATTTCCTCGTGGGTGAGGAAGGTCGGCGTGCCGCCGCCCCAGTGCAGCTGCACCACGTCGTGGCTGCCCTCGAGATAGGAGGATTGCAGCGCCAGCTCCTTGCCCAGGTATTTCAGGTACTTGGCCGAGCGGCCGTGGTCCTTGGTGATGATCTTGTTGCAGGCGCAGTAGTAGCAGATGGTGTTGCAGAAGGGGATGTGCACGTATAATGAGAGCGGCCGGCTGATGCCGCCGACCGTGCGCTTGCCCAGCCAGAGCCGGTAGGCGTCGGCATCGAAGGCCTCGACGAAGCGGTCGGCCGTCGGATACGAGGTGTAACGGGGTCCGTTCACGTCGAACCGGCGGATCAGCTGCGGATCGAAAACGAGATCCTGAAAAGTCGCGTTCATGTATTGCGGTAAATTTTTCGGTAAGCCTTACCGAAGCAGCACTGCGGAATGATGGGTGAAGATGCCGCATCGACCCGCTTATCGTATTGACATGGATCAAAGCGACAGACCAACAGAGAGAGAAAGCGAGACGGAATTGCCCAACAAATCCGCCGTTCCCATCAGCCTGGTCGGCATCAAGGCGGCCTGTTCCCAATGCAGCCTGCACGAGCTGTGCCTCTCCGAGGGGCTGAGCAAGGAAGAACTGGCCCGGCTCGACAGCCTGGTCGGCGCCCGCCGCAAGCTGAAGCGCCAGCAGAGCCTGTACCGTGCCGGCGATGCCTTCGAAGCCCTCTACGCCGTGCGTACCGGCTTCTTCAAGACCGACGTCCTGCTCGAGGACGGCCGCGAACAGGTCACCGGCTTCCAGATGGCCGGCGAGATCCTCGGCATGGACGGCATCGGCACCGAGGTGCACACCTGCAACGCGGTGGCGCTGGAGGACAGCGAGGTTTGCGTCATCCCCTTCGCCCTGCTCGAGCAGCTCTCGCGCGAGATCCAGGCGCTGCAGCACAACTTCCACAAGGTGATGAGCCGCGAGCTGGTGCGCGACCAGGGCCTGATGATGCTGCTCGGCACCATGCGCGCCGAGGAGCGCCTGGCCGCCTTCCTGCTCAACATGTCGCAGCGCTTCACCTCGCGCGGCTACTCGGCGGCGGAATTCCACCTGCGCATGACGCGCGAGGAGATCGGCAGCTACCTCGGGCTCAAGCTGGAGACGGTCAGCCGCGCCTTCTCGCGCTTCCAGGAGGAAGGCTTCATCGCCGTGCAGCAGAAGCACATCCGCATCCTCGACGGCGGCGGCCTGCGCCGGCTGCTCAACCAGCGGTCGCGCTGATCGCCTGTCACCACAGCGCCAGGAATCCGCGCGGGTCCTTGGTCAGCGCCACCGACACGATGTAGCCGAAGCTGGCCAGCGCGGCCAGCCAGAAGCCCGCGCGCACCGCCTTGCCGCGCCCGCGCCGCAGGGCGAACATGCCGAAGAGGATGTAGGCCAGCAGGCCGATCACCTTCGCCGTCAGCCAGCCATCCACGAAGGGATATTGCCGCAGCTCGACGGAAAGGCCGATGGCCGCCGCCAGCAGCAGGGTGTCGTTCACGTGCGGCACCACCCGCACCCACAGCCGCTCGAGCAGCGGCGAGTCCGTCAGCATCCAGATGCCGCGCAGGAAGAAACCGGTGATGGAAATCACCACGAAAGCGACATGCAGGTGCTTCAGGACCAGATAGCTCATGAGCGGATTCTATCCGGGCTGTCCGTCCGGCCGCGGCTTCAGGTAGATCGGTGCGAACCTGACGTACCAGGCCCCGAATGCCGCCAGCCAGCCGAGGGCCGCCAGCCAATACGGGTTGGCGGCGCCCGCCAGGTGCACGAACTCGGCGGCGACGCGCAGCACCGCCACGCCCTGCATGCCCCAGAAGATCAGCCAGACCGCGCGGTCCGCGTTCAGCGGGCGACCCGAGTGGCCCAGCGTCACCCGCGTCACCATGCCGATCACGGCGGAGGCGAAGAAGCCGAGCGTCAGCGCGTGCAGCGGGGCGAAGCCGAGCGAGCCGACGCCGAGGTGCTGCAGGAGGCTGCCGGCGGCGAACAGCGCCAGGCTCGCGGCCAGCCAGGCGAAGGCGACGTGCAGCACGGCCAGCAGCCGCACGGCGAGGCAGCGGCGCGGCTGCCAGGCGAAAGAAAGCCAGCCCGCCGCCAGCGCTGCCGGCAGGTCCACCAGCCAGGTCCACTGCGGCAGCCCGGCCGCCTCCAGCACGCCGTGGACGGCATAGCAGGCCAGCAGCAGGTGCAGCAGCCACAGCGGCCGCACGACGCGGTACTGCGGAATCACCGCGCTGGAGAAGAACGGCAGCATGCGGTGGCACAGCGCCGTGAATACCGGCAGCAGGAAGAACCAGACGCCGCCTTTCACGGCGAGCGTCGCCAGCCAGGCCGGCCCGCCGGCGGCGAAGCCGAGAAAGGCCGCCAGCAGCAGCGCGCCGAAAGTCAGCCCCCCCACCACGGCGAGGATGTGGGTCTGCTCGTTGCTCGGCGTGCACATCACGCGCCAGAGCGCGGGCAGGCCGGCGCACCAGCCGGCGAGCACCACGGCGAAGGACGGCAGCAGCAGCGCGGGCAGCCACAGCGCCGCGTAAAAGCCGAGCCAGCCGGCGGCCATCAGGACGAAGGCGGACAGATAGGATGCCGGCCCCACTGGCGGCGCCGCCTGCCAGCGCGGCCCGGCGGTCATGACGAAGCCGAAGATGAAGAAAGTGAACAAGCCGTAGCTCATCAGGACGGCGTGGAGCCATGGCGCAGGCAGCGGCCAGGACGGCGCGGCATACAGGCCGGCGTGGCGGCCGCCGAGGTCGAAGGCCCACCACAGCATGGCGAGCAGGGCCTGCGTCGCCCCGGCCAGAAACATGCCCCTGTGCGGCGCATGGAATAGCGGCGGCAGCCGGAGCGGCTTCACGGACGCCTTCCCCCATTCGCCCGGCAGGGGCATTCCATGGTATGTTTCACGCGCCGCACGCCCGTCAGGGCCGGCCGGGGCCTTGCAATGCAGAACGACAAACTAGACATCGCTCAAATTCTCCGCAGAATTCCCCTGTTCCAGGAGCTCAGCCAGGAACAGATCGAGCACCTCGCAACGCAGACGCGCGAGAAGCGCCTGCACAAGGGCGAGATGCTGTTCCAGAAGGGCGACCAGCCGCGCGGCTTCTACGCCATCGTGTACGGCCAGATGAAGCTCGCCTTCCCTTCGGCCAGCGGCAACGAGAAGGTGGTCGAGATCCTCGGGCCGCAGCAGAGCTTCGGCGAGGCGGTGATGTTCATGGACCGCCCCTACCCCGTCTTCGCCGAGTCGCTCGCCGACACGCTGCTGCTGCACATCGCCCGCCAGGCCGTCTTCGAGATGCTCGAGACCGACGCCTCCTTCGCCCGCCGCATGCTGGCCGGCCTCGCCCTGCGCCTGCACGGCCTGATCCGCGACGTCGAGTCCTACTCGCTGCGCTCCAGCACGCAGCGCGTCATCGGCTTCCTCCTGCAGCGCAGCGGCAACAGCGACGACGAGGCGCGCGAGGTCGAGATCGACCTGCCGACCAGCAAGCAGGTCATCGCCTCGCGGCTCAACCTGACGCCCGAGACGCTCTCGCGCATCTTCCACGACCTCGCCGCCGCCAAGCTGATCTCCGTGCACGGCAAGCACGTCACGGTGCACGGCGTGAAGAAACTGCGCGAGTACGAGCCCTGATCAGGCAGCCGCCTCGGCGGCCAGCCGCTCCTCCAACTCGCGGCTGAAGCGGGCGAAGTTGCGCGTCGCCACGACCAGGTTCCATTCCAGCCAGACGCAGGAGGCGATCAGGGCGAGGCCGCCGGGATACACCATCAGCGGCAGCGGCACCGCGGCGAGCAGCAGCGCCAGCGCCGCCATGTGCAGGCGGAACTGCATCAACATGCGCGACTCGGGAATCATCTGCCGGATGTTCGGCACCACCAGGCCCGGCTTGCCGATCTTCTGCAGGTGCAGCCAGTTGAGGAAGGGCATGATCTTGTAGAGCATGCCGCTGATCACCGGCATGAACACGCCGACCATCAGCAGCACGCCGAGCAGGAAGGGCGTGCCGGCATAGTCTTCCTCCCCCGGACTGAGCTGCTGCAGGATGACCCCGCAGGCGGCGACGATCAGGCAGGCCATTGCCACGCGCCAGAACAGCAGCGTCGGCTCGGTCACCTTGCGGCGACGCTGGCCCTGCAGGCGCAGCGTCACCGCCGCGAAGGTCACCGGCAGCAGCGCGGTGGCGCAGGCCAGCGCGGCCTGCAGCCCCTGCGGCCGCTGCAGCGGCAGCCAGGTGATCGACCAGCCCGCCAGCAGGAAAAACAGCGCCACCGAATAGGCGCGCGTCAGCCAGAGGGGATACGGCGGCGTCAATTGGAACATCGGCACCACCAGGTAGGCGACGCCGGCCACCAGCAGCAGGCTCCAGCCGCCCAGGCCCCAGGCGGCATGCACGTGGGTGATTTCGGTGAGCGGCAGCGCCAGCTGCCAGCCGAAAGCCGAGGCCAGGGTGGCGCCCAGGCTGATGGTGACGATCAGCCCGAACACCGCGATGCGCAGGGCGATGATGGTCGGGCCCCGCGCCGGCGTGCGGAACAGCGCCACCAGCACGATCAGCGCGAAGGCTCCCAGCGACACGGTCATGAAGGGCACGGCGACCTTGAACAGCAGGGCCTGCTCGCCGAGGAAGCCGCCCACCAGCATCAGGGTGCCGAAGGTCAGGCCGGCATGGGTGAGGTGGGTGACGCGCTTCGGCTGCCAGATGTTGGCGCCGGCCGCCACCGGCAGCATTTGCAGCAGCGCGCCGCACATCGCCTGCAGCATGAAGCCGACCGCCAGCAGGTGGGTCAGCGCCAGCGCCACCGAGGTCCAGCGCGAGGCGAGCGCCGCCGGCCCCTGCCAGAGCAGCAGCAGGCCGGCCGCCATGCCGAACAGGGGCGCGGTGAGGAAGAAGCGAAACGGCACCGAGATGGGCGGTGCCTGTTCGAAGGACAGGCCCGGCTGCATCTCAATCCTGCCTTTTCCTGATCCTGATTTCGACCGTGCCGTCCGGCCGGGTCTGCGCACGGTGCGTGTAGCCGTTCCGCGCCAGGATGGCATACAGGGGTTGCGGCTCGACGTAGAGCAGCAGCAGCAGCTCTTCGCCGTCCGGCAGGGTATCCAGCGCGGTCAGGGTCAGCTCCATCGGCTCCGGCGGCATCAGCCCCCTGCCGTCGACGGTCCGTTCCTCAGCCATGGCCGCGCCGTTCAGGCACCCAGCCCCGCCGCGATGCGCGAGGCCAGCTCGCCGTCCTGCCCCATGGCCTGGTCGATCATCGGATACAGGATGTTCTCTTCCTTCATGTTGTGCTGCTGCATCATGAGCAGCAGGGTTTCCGCCGCGCCGCCGAAGCCGTCGGCGTCCTTCTGCGCCAGGGCCGCGTCCATCTGCTGCAGCAGGTCGCGCATCTGCACATGCTCGCCGCGCATGACTTGCGTCGGCCCGCCGGCCATGCCGGTGCGGCTCTCGAAGGCGGGGAAAACGACATCCTCCTCCACGCCGAAATGCGCCAGCAGCTCATCGCGGAATTTGCCGTAGGCGGCCCTGCAGGCGGCCCAGTCGCCCTTGCGGGCGGCGTCCTCGGCGTCGGCGAAGTCTTCGTCGCACAGCTTGTGATGGTTGTGAAGCGCGCTGGTGATGCCGCTCATGCCTTCTTCTCCTGACTTTGGAATCAGCCGTGATTCTCCCCGTTCGGCAGGAAAACCGGCCTTGACGACTGTCAAGAATGGATACCGACATAAGCCCCGCTGATCAAAGGGCGATGCGGAAGGACCGCGAAAAGTCATTCCCCGCGGCACGGCGGGATCAGTTTTCCAGCACGTAGGTGCCGGGCGCGTCGGCCAGTTTCGGGTAACGCTTGGTGGCCGCGGGCATGGCATCGACCAGCGGCCCGGCCTGCGGCTTGAGCCAGGCCATCCAGTCCTCCCACCAGGTGCCGGCATGTTCCCCGGCACGCGCCTGCCATTGCTGGAAGCGGTCGCGCCGGTGCGCCACGCCGGCGCGATAGCTGCGCTTGGGCGGCTCGACCTTCGGATTGACGATGCCGAGGATGTGGCCGGAGGAGGACAGCACGAAGCGCTTCGCCGCCGGCACGTGGTTGCAGACGCGGAAGCATTGCTGCCAGGGCGCGATGTGGTCATCCTCGGCGGAAACGGCGTAGAGCGGCTGGCGGATGCGGCCGAGGTCGATCGGCTGGCCGCCGAGCGTGAGCGCATCGCCGCGGACGAGGT
>JAANMU010000364.1_pt1 | contig 56419 bp, 57 predicted proteins | sample 7279701 | NCBI WGS metagenome assembly JAANMU01 (sample SAMN14094539, study PRJNA606508) | bioreactor metagenome | isolation source: A lab-scale SPAN reactor treating ammonium-rich wastewater day 57 | place: Ireland: Galway | collected 2017-03-13
GCCGCGTCCCGCCTTGCGGGACGCGCCCATGCCGAGCGGCAAAGCCGCGAGGCAATGCTTCCGTCTGGCTCAAAAAATTCTGAAAGTATCTTTTGGTGGACGCACCTGGACTCGAACCAGGGACCTTTCGGATGTGAACCGAACGCTCTAACCAACTGAGCTATGCGTCCATGAAATTTTTCCTTGCCGCCGACGCGGCCGCCGTAGCGTTACGCGGATGGGAACCTTGGCGGAGGCGCGTACGTCGGTGAATGGCGGGATGGTACACTGCACCGATGCGACTGGCAAGGGGTATGCTACTATTTCATCATGGTCATTTTTGATGCGCTGCAGAACGCGGCCAAACGTCTGCGCCCGAAACGGATCAACTGTCCGCCGGATCAGAATGTGGGATGGCTGGAAGCGGAGATTCTCATGGCGCATACGCTTGGACGGGAAAAAAGCTGGATCATGGCGCATGCCAATCGCGCGCTCACGCCTGCCGAAACAAGAGCATTCGAACGGTGCGTCCGCGCGCGGCTCGCGCACAAACCGATTGCCTATATTCTCGGCTATCAGGAATTCTACGGAAGACGCTTCCTAGTGAACCGATATACGCTCATTCCGCGGCCGGAATCCGAGTTGTTCATTGATCTTCTCATGCAGGAACCCCCCAAGGATACGGTGATCTGGGACGTAGGGACCGGCTGCGGCGCCATCGGGATCACTGCCGCACGAGAGTTTCCGTCTGTGCACGTTATTGCGAGCGACCGTTCCCGGCGGGCGCTTCGCATGGCCGGGGATAACGCCTTCGCGCACGGAGTTGACGGACGCGTCATGTTTTTGCGCGGAAATCTCTTAAGCCGAACCATCGTCACCGCCATCGAGCGCGCAAACAAGACGCTCATGGTCCTAGCAAATCTTCCATACCTCCCGGAAAGCGATCGCAAAAAATTACAGCCCGATGTCGTCGCATTCGAACCTCGTCGTGCGCTCTTCGCAAAAGACAAGGGCATGGCGCTCAATAAAACCCTCCTTACCAACCTTCGCGAACGGCTTCATACGGTGCCGGAGCGGATCCTTCTGGAATTCGATCCGCCGCAATCACGAGATCTGAAGCGCTTTGCCTCATCCCTGTTCCCCGAAGCAATGATCGGTGTCCATAATGATCTCGCCGGCCGGAATCGGATTCTGGATATCCGTTTTGGGACATAGGTCTCGGGATACAGGAAAGATTGTCGCCGGGAGCTTTTGGCAATGAGCAGGTTATGAGTTTTAGGTTACGGGCTCATGACCCACGTCCTACGCCCTACTTCCTTTGTCCTATGAAGGAACCAAGTGAGTGGTGAGCAGTGAATGGTTACGGGTTACGGGCGCACGGCGCATACCTCTCCTCCTACGTCCTACTCCCTCCTTCCCACTTCCTAGTCCCTTTGTCCCATGATCTACGAACTTACAGACTTACGAACCTACGGACCGCTCGGGTTTCGGGTGCATGACGCACGACGCAAGGCTCACGGCGCATGACGAATCCCGCCCGCATGGCCACGTCCCCCTACTCCCCTTTTTCGATCTTCGCTCCAAGCCCCTTCAATTTTTCAATGATGTTCTCATACCCGCGCTCGATGTGCTCGATCCCGGAAATTACGCTCGTGCCGTCGGCGATAAGCGCGGCGATAAGATACGAAAATCCCGCGCGAAGATCGGGAATATCTATTACCGCCGCGTGGAGCGGCGTGGGGCCGACGATAACCGCGCTGTGAGGTTCATTCCGGTGTTTATAGCGACAGGCTTTTTCTCCCAGACATTTCTGATGAACGGTGATATTCGCGCCCATGTTGTTCAGCGCCTCCGTGTAACCGAAGCGGTTCTCATACACGGTTTCGTGCACAATCGATACGCCGTTCGCCTGTGTGAGCAGCATCACGAAAGGCTGCTGCCAATCCGTCATGAATCCGGGATGCACATCCGTTTCCAGGGTGGTCGGCTTGATCGTTTCCGCCCGGAATACGCGAATGCCGTCCGCTTCGATCTCAAACCGTACCCCCACGCGGCGTAATGCGTTCAAAAACGAAAGCATATCCCCCTGCTCCGCATCGCGGATACGAACGTCGCTCCCGATGAGCGCCGCAGCCGCGGCAAAACTTGCGGCTTCAATACGGTCGGGAATCACGCGATGCGAAGCGCCGTGCAAAACATCGACGCCTTCGATCACCCAGGATCTGTTCACGTCCAAGGATATAATCGCGCCCATGGACTGCAGGAGCTTTGCGAGGTCCAGTATCTCCGGTTCGATGGCGGCATTTTGAATGGTCGTAATGCCTTTGGCGAGCACCGCCGCGAGCATAATGTTTTCGGTCGCTCCCACGGACGGAAACGGCAGGTCGATCACCGTCCCTTTCAGCCGTTTCCCTTCCGGAATGCGAGCCTCGTACATCCCATTCGCGCACACGATATCCGCGCCCATGGAACGCAGGGCGGCAAGATGAAAATCCACGGGGCGCGCGCCGATATTGCATCCGCCAAGGGCGGGAATGCGGGCTTCGCGGAAACGCGACAGGAGCGGACCGAACAGTAAAATCGGGATGCGGTTTTTCCGGCTGAAGGCTTCCGTCACTTCCGGGCTTGTCATGCCGGACGCGGTGACCGTAACGGCATCGCCGCGGCGCTCCACCAAGGCGCCCAGCGCGCGAAGCATGTCGATGGTCACGGCCGTATCTCCGATATCTGGGACATTTGTGAGCGTCACCGGTTCGTCCGTGAGCAATGCCGCCACGAGCTCTTTCGTCGCGGCATTCTTGGCGCCGGAAATGCGAACCTCTCCCGACAACCGCGCGCCGCCGGTAATGCGAAGAGTGCTCATGGACGTGTATCCGCCGTTACGCGGGCAAACGCGGCGGGACTCGTGAGAAAAGAAATCCATGTAGTGCCCCGCGCGAGAGGAACGTCGAGTCCGTCGACGCTTTCAAACGTCATCATCTGTCCGTCCCTGCGTTTCCAAAATGCCTTCGATGCTTTTCCGTCATGGAATATCCGCGCTTCGCCGGAACCTGTTGTCCGGAGATCCAGTCTTCCTTCGCCGTCGAGGACGCGGGCGGCGGTGAGCAGGACCACAACATTCCTCGCGGTCACGACGCTCCCGTCTTCATCTTTTTGAAGAACGTCATTCTGGGAGCGGGTATAGAGGCGTGTTTCAGGATCGTAATGCCAGCTCGCCTTATACGCACCTTCGTACGGAATAACGATGTCGGCCACGTCCGGCTCAGACGGTTGCATGGAAGCAATATCATCAACATACTCCCATGGACGAAAATCCTTTACGACGAAGGATTTCTGCTCCGCCGCCTTCCGAAGTTCATCCGTGCTTGTGTAGACATTATGCGGCGCAGACCTCTCCGGACTCCGCCAAAAAAACTGTCCATTGGAAAATTCATTCAGATCGCGAAAATCTGCAAGCTTTGAAATGAGTGCCAAAGACGCGGGACTGCCGCCGACATGCGCGTACAGGGAACCGATACTTTCGGCAAGTTCCACGTAGTACGGACGTGCGCTCCGCACGGGCCCGATGCGGTCCACGGCGGTTGATGCGTCAAACAAAAGAAAAAGGCGGGTAATACTTCCTTCGACGGGAGCCTCAAACACAAGATTGGCTTTCGCCGGGCCGGACAAGGGCCAGGCTTCGATATTGTTCTCTACCATCACACCGAAAGGAAGCAGACGCGTGGAAGACGCATCCACGAGCACGCCATCCAGCGCCCGTTCGGCAAGCGGACCTGTCGAGGATGCGGCGGGGACATCGAAAGCGTACGTATCGGTTTCCTTCGAAGCGCGCCCCGACAGTGCATACATCAAAAATCCGATGGAGAGCGCAACGAACAAGAGAGCCATGAAGACAACCGTTCTCCATGACTCTCGAAACCACCGTTCGAATTGCGTTGAAGCCTGTGTGGATTTTTCAATCACGCTGCCAACGCGTTCTTTAAGCTCCATTTTCAGATTTTCCCGCTCCTTCCGCCGACGCCTCTGCAGCTGCTGCAGCCTCCGCTTCGGCTTTCTTTTCATCGGCTTCCGAAACCACGGTAGTGACGTCTCCCAGATGGGACTCCTCAAGACGTTTGAGCTCTTCTTCCGTGAGCGGCGCCTGCACCTGTGCTACCGGCGTGCGAAGGTCTTCTTCCAAAAGGGTAACACCCGGCGGCAATGCAAGATCGGCAAGCGTAATATCGTCGTCGAATGTGGCTAGAACAGACAGATCAACTTCAATGTCGTGCGGCAGATCTTTCGGCAGACAGGACACGTCCACTGCATCGAGCGATTTTACGAGCGTGCCGCCGAGCTGGCGCACCGCAGGCGAATCGCCAACAAAACGGAGCGGAATCGTTGCGTTCATTTCTTCATCCATCCGAACTTGATAAAAGTCCGCATGAATCGGCTGCATGGTAAGCGGATCGCGCTGCACGTCCTTAATAAGGACTTTTACAGACTCCTCACTCCCGACGTTCATGTCGATAAGACTCGAAGAACCGGCTTTCTGATAGACGGTATGAAATGCCCGTTCCTGAACCGAAATGGGGCGGGGCTCCAAACCATGCCCGTACATCACGCCGGGAATATGATGGTTCGCGCGCACGGTTTTTGCGCGTCGGCCGAGCTCGGATCGCAAGCTGGCTTCCAGTTGCAGGGTTTCCATAGATGTGGGCGGAGGGTAGGCGTTTTCGGCCAGGTTGTCAAGATGTTGCGCGAACATTCTCACGAAAGCTTCACCGCTCACCGCTGCAGTAGACGGCGGCACATTTCGCGGCTTTGTCCGTCCAACGCAAGATGCATGCGGACGCAATCATCCGCGGAAACCGGATCGAGATCCTGAAAACGTATCGCATCCTGCGCCTCCATGTCGGTAACCAGTCCGACAGAACGTATGCCGTGGGGATTTTCTACGATCATCGCCAAAACGGAATGACGGCATGCACTGCAATGCAAATGATAGAGCGTCATGCCGGTAGACTCCCCTAATAACCGAACGCCCCGTTCCTGATAGGAGGCCTGACAGAGTGGGCAATGCGTGAGTACCTTTGGCGCGGAAGGATCCATCATGCAATAACTATATCGTCCGATAAAGGCGCGGGTCAATGCGGATAAAGCAGAGAGTGGGGAGGAGGGAGGGTTTGGCAATTAGCAAAAGGGCACAGGGCTAAGGGCAAAGGAAAGGGTTACGTGGTTCGGGTAGAATTATGCTCCCCCTACGCAACTACGCAACTTCCCGCATGGCTCACGACCCATACCTCACGACCTGCGTCCTACGCAACGACGTACTCTTCCCCCCTACGCAACCCCACTCCCCACTTCCCCGCCTATGCATGCGCTCTCCGATGAACGGAAATGCTCTGCACGAGGCCAAGGCTCACGAATGCGCTGATAAGAAATGAAGAAGCGGATGACAAAAACGGCAGAGGAATACCTGTCACAGGCATCATGCCAACGTTCATACCGGCATTGATAACGAGATGCACAAAAAGCATGGAGCCGGCGCCGACAATAAGGAGTTTTGCATAATCATCTTCGCTCAATCGTGCGATGGCGAAGAACCGATAGAACAGCAGGACGAACAGCCCAAGAACGAGCGAAATCCCCACGAGCCCGAGCTCTTCGCCTATAACCGCGAACGTAAAATCCGTCGCCGCCTCCGGAAGAAAACGCAAACGCGACTGCGATCCTTCGCCGATACCTTTTCCAAACAAGCCCCCTGAACCAATCGCGATACGCGCCTGCGTCACATTATATCCGGCACCCCGCGCATCAAGGCTGGGGTCAAGGAATGCCATGAATCGTTCCTTTTGATACGGCTGAAAAAACAACGTCCATGCGGCGACTGCCGCAAAAAGAAAAATCCCGGTCACGGCAAGGATCGCTCGGAACGGAATGCCGACGACAAGCACCATAAAACCCCAAAGCGCGATCATCACCATAGCGGAACCGAAGTCGGGCTGAAGGAGAACAAGGGCCGCATACCCCAGCGTCGCGAGCAGACTCCCGGAAAGCGCATGCCACGGCAATTTTTCATGGACGAATCGAACGAGATAGGACGCCAAAAAAAGGATGAGACAGATTTTCGCGATTTCGACGGGCTGAAACGACAAGCCCCCAATAACATACCATCCGCGCGTGCCGCGAATACTTTCTCCGAATACGAGTACGCCCGCAAGCAATGCCGCTCCCGCGGCATACAGGGGCAGGGCGAGACTTCGAAGCTGCCGATAATCCAAGAGGCAGCACGCCGCGATCAGAAACAAACCGATCACGGTTCCGACGAATTGCTTTTGAAAAAGGAATAAATCGGCCTCTGCCCGGGAAATGCCGATGCCGTACATTACAACGAGCCCTACGCCCGTAAGCGCGAGGGCTGTGAGCATAAGCGTCCAGTCAAACCGGATGATGATGTTTTGGAGACGCATGAGAGATATTCCCTGTCCGAAGAAAAGGGGTCGGGGATATCCCGGTTTTTACCGCTCAAATTGCGTCGTCGGCAAGTACGCGCTCGTATCCAGGTAATTGACAACGGGCTGCACAACCGTATTGGTGACGCCGGGCAGCTGCTCAAACCAATCGATATTGATGTTTCGTACCTCCCCGGGAGACACGCGTTCCAGGGTAATATAATTCGCTGCGACCGGCGTGGACCCGCGTTCAAGAATCACATACAAACCGACGCTCCAGTACCCGAAGGCCGTGGCATTGCGTACGGAAAAACTCGTTCGCCCCACATTTTTTCCGGCGATCTGAAGGTCGCTTTGAAAAACGATATCACCGATCTCGAACGCATTGCGCCGGGTCAGCCACTCCGGAAAATCGCCGCCAACTTGCTCCGGCTGAAGTCTATGCCAACGGATATTGTCTACCGTGAGCACCGCCGATCGGGAACCCGCGCGATCCGGTTTGTATCCGAACTCACCGAGATATCTTTCCTGGCCCGGCAACACGAACCCCGACCGCGCGGGCGTGAGTTCACCGGCGATATTAAAACGGTAGGTGAACTCGGCCCACCATCGCGCATTTGGATTGCGGATCTTCACCAGCATATCCAAACGCCCATCCGTGCCTTGAAAGGTATTTACAGGGCTCGTCGACACGCCCTCCGGCCGATTGCTTTGCAATTGTTGTGCCAAAAACTGATTTTCCGCGATCTCCGCGGTAATCCTGGATTCGCGAGGATATGAAATGGCATACGCGTCCAAGAGACCCCACAATGCCGCGCCCCACAACAACGCATTCACTCCGAAGAGAATTCCGTAAAGCAACCTGCGTATGAGAATTTCATGACGAACCCAAAAAGAAGCGAACTGCAATTCCCCCTCGGTAAATCCGTTTCCAATGCCTGGATTCGGTGTTGCCATGTGTCCATAGAGTACCACAGGCGGACACAGAGTCTGTAGGCAGGCAGCAACCCGAATCAGGAAGCTTGGAGAAAACGCTGTCCATAGGGAACGGGTTACGGGGTTCGGGGAGAATGATGCTCCCCCTACGCAACCACGTACTACGCAACTACGTCCTCTTCCCCCCTACGCAACTTCACAACTTCCCGCATGGCTCACGGCTCATAGCTCACGACCCACGCCCTACCCCCTATGTCCTACGCAATCCTACTTCCCCACTCCCTACTTCCTAACAACTTCCCACTCCCCATCCCTTGTCTTTGCTGCGTAAACACACTAAGCTACACCCAGTTTTATGCCTCCAACATCCAAGGAAAAAGACATGAAAGGCGCTGCCAAAAAAGGAAAGGGCGCCTATGGCGCGGAGCAGATTTCCGTATTGGAAGGATTGGAACCTGTGCGAAAACGGCCGGGCATGTACATCGGTTCAACAGGCCCCGAAGGGCTGCATCACCTCGTGTGGGAAGTTGCAGACAACTCCTTCGACGAAGCAATGGCCGGCCATGCGAACATCATCACCGTGTCCCTGTTGCCGGACAATCGCGTATCCGTGTCAGATAATGGACGCGGTATTCCCGTGGAAATGCATAAGCAATACAAAACTTCTGCGCTGGAGCTCGTCATGACCAAACTGCATGCCGGAGGAAAATTCGGGGGTGAAGAAAGCGGCTACAAGGTGTCGGGCGGACTGCATGGCGTGGGCGTGTCTGTGGTGAATGCCTTATCGGAAGAACTGGAGGTCATCGTTAAACGCGATGGAGGTGTATACACGCAAACCTACAATCGGGGAAAGCCTGCAGGCAAAGTCAAACAAATCGGCAAAACCAAGGAAACGGGCACCACCGTTATCTTTAAACCTGACAGGGAAATTTTCCAAACCACGGAGTTTGATTTAAAGACGATTCAGGATCATTTTCGCCAGCAGTGCTATTTGACCAAGGGGATATATCTCGTGGTAACGGATGAACGGGAAAAGGGCCGGCGCGACGTGTACGGATTTTTCTTCGAAGGCGGCGTTGCATCGTACGTAAAATACTTAAACCACGCCAAGCAGGCAAAAAATGAAATGGTCTTTTACGTCGATAAGACCATCGAAAAGGCGCAGGTAGAAATCGGCCTCCAATATACGGATGATTTTCAGGAAAATCTGCACGCATTCACCAATGGCATCGAAAATCCGGAAGGCGGGACGCATGTGCAGGGATTCCGTTCTGCGCTCACACGCGTACTCAACAATTATGCGCGGGGCAAGAGCTATCTCAAAGAAAAGGATGCGAACCTGTCCGGAGACGATGTCCGCGAAGGACTGACGGCCGTTATTTCCGTAAAAATCCCCGAACCGCAATTCGAAGGGCAAACCAAAGCCAAACTAGGAACACAGGAAGTGCGCGGCTATGTGGAAACCGTCATGGCGGATGCATTCGCCGCATTCCTCGAAGAGCATCCGAAAAATGCCGAGGCAATTCTTGAAAAATGCATCCTCGCCCAGCGGGCGCGTGCCGCGGCAAAAGCCGCGCGCGATACCGTTATCCGCAAAGGCGCGCTCGAAGGTCTCACGCTCCCGGGAAAGCTGGCGGACTGCTCGTCCAAGGATGCCGCGAATTCCGAACTGTTCATTGTGGAGGGAGATTCCGCCGGAGGCTCCGCCAAGCAGGGGCGTAACCGCGACTTCCAGGCCATTCTCCCCCTTCGCGGAAAAATCCTGAACGTGGAACGCGCGCGCATGGATAAAATGCTCACGAACAACGAAATCAAGAGTATTCTCATCGCCCTAGGCACGAATATCGGCGAAATGTTCGAAATCGGAAAACTCCGCTACGGCCGCATTATTATTATGACCGATGCCGACGTGGACGGCGCGCATATTCGCACGCTGCTCCTTACCCTGTTCTACCGCCATTTCCCGGAACTCGTGCGCCAAGGCCATTTATATATCGCCCAGCCTCCTCTTTTCCGCCTGCAAAAGGGCAAGGAGATCCGCTATGCCTTTAGCAATAATGAACGGGACGCGTACATTCAGGATTTGCAGAAGCTGAAGGAAGAAAAAAAGAAAAAAACAGCCGCCGAGGAAGGGGAAATTCCGGCGGAGACAGAAGAGGCGCTCGAAACAATCTCGGAAGAAATGGGCGAAGTTACAAAAATCGCCGGCATCAACATTCAGCGTTACAAGGGTCTTGGCGAAATGAATGCCGACCAGCTTTGGGAAACCACCATGGATCCGAAAACGCGCATTTTAAAACAGGTCACCGTGGAAGACGCGGCCAAGGCAGACGAAACATTCGATATTCTCATGGGTGCGGACGTGGCTCCGCGCAAGCGTTTCATTCAAACGCACGCCAAGCAGGCCGATCTGGATGTATAAGGAATCAAAAAATACTCCGCACAGGGGTATTGTTGATTATCGTTTTGCGCAACGCTCAAACTCATGTAACAAACCCAAATATCTTTTTGTATATCCTCCGCTACCCAACCAACCGAAAGCTCCTTGATAACTCCGCTCGCATTGATAATCTCATGACACGATGAAAGGTAGAACGTTTCAGGAGAAGCGACGAATATCCAGGATGGATCCCATCTGTTCACAGCGCTCTTCGCCAGCTTCAACATTTCAACGGCGCGAACCTCCGAACGATATTTCACCTCTACGAGAAACACAATTCCCTTCTCTTTTGAGGCAAGAACAAAATCCGGCGCATGCCTCACCGTTTCCATCACCTTGTCCGCTTTTGCGTTATCGCGATAACTCTTCTGATACTGCGCTAATTCCGGAAGCGTGTATTCATAGCCGAACCTCAAAATAGCGAAGTCTCCCGCTTCTCTGAACATTTGCTCAAAAACCACCTCTGCAATCCTTCCTTTGATTAACTGCCTTGGAAAATCTAATGGCTCTTTTTGCTGTTTCATACATTAATGAAAATATCTTCTTCGTATTACGCCTCCAATGGAGGGATGGAACCATCATATAATAGCCCCCCCATTAACCAAGCAAGCCAATCCCGACCGCAAGCAAAAAAGAAGGAAGATTTGAAACTCATAAGATATCTTCGGAAACGTTACGGGGGACAGGTGGCTGAAAAAGTGAAACATCCCCTTGCCAAATCCCCCGCCCTTTGCTATATTCTCGGTGCTTCTATCCCCTTGCGGGGATTTTAAAAACCTTCAGAAATGCCGTCCTCTGCATTTCCCGAAGAACCTATCCTATGGCGAATATCCTGAATGCCATCCCTCACTACATCAAAAGCTCCTGGGCCGAACTCAAAAAAGTAAGCTGGCCGAGCCGCGACATGACAATTCGCTACTCCGCCATTGTGGTCGCGGCGTCGCTCACGCTTGCCGTGCTGTTCGCCGCCCTGGATTTCGGCTTCTCCAATATGGTGCGCATCGTCCTCACGGCGGCACGGGGTAATGCCCCCGCCACGGAAACATCGCCGGCGGAACAGCCGATTATTCCGGATCTCCAAGCAACGCCGGACGCGGAACAAGGCAATGTCCTCCAGTTCTTGCCTGACGGCGTCGATGCCGAAAACGCGTCGCCTGATTCGAACCTTCCGGGTTTGCCAACGGGAGACGGCAATACTTCCCCCATCGAACTCCCGCCCGTGCAGTAAACACGCCATATGCCAAAGCAAACCCTTAATCTCGGCAAACGCTGGTACGCCATTCATACCTATTCGGGCTATGAAGAAAATGTGGCGGAAAACCTCCGCGCGCGCATCGAGTCGCTCGGCATGAAGGACAAAATCTTCAATGTGCTCGTGCCGACGGAAAAGAAGATTAAAATCAAAAACGGAAAGCGGAAAATCGTAGAAGAAAAAATCTTCCCGGGCTATGTGCTGGTTGAGATGGTCGTGACGGACGACAGCTGGTACGTTGTCCGCAACACTCCGAACGTCACCGGATTCATCGGAACGGGAACCACGCCCACCCCCCTTTCCCAAAAAGAGATGGACTCCATTATGAGCCGTGCGGGAGAAAAAGAGGTTACGGAAGTGGATATCGACCTCGTGGAGGGCATGCCGGTACGCATCGGCGACGGACCGTTCAAGGGCTTTGAAGGAAAGGTGGTTGACATCGACGGCGCCCGAGGCAAGGTAAAGGTACTTGTGAGCATGTTCGGCCGCGAAACGCCGCTTGAACTCGACTTTACCCAGGTCAAAAAAATCTAACCCTGCATTCATCATTCGTGTATTCACGTAATTCGCAATTCGACCTATATGGCGAAGAAAGTAAAAACGCTCGTCAAACTTCAGATCAAAGGAGGCGAAGCCACCCCCGCTCCTCCGGTCGGAACAGCACTCGGCCCTCACGGCATTCAAATTGCGGAGTTTTGCAAGCAATTCAATGACCGTACCAAAGACCGCCGCGGCGAAGTTGTTCCCGCGCTCATGACTATTTACGAAGACAGAAGTTTCGACTTTATCCTGAAAACCGCCCCGGTTCCCGAGATGCTCAAAAAAGCCGCCGGCATCCAGAAAGGGTCCGGCAAGCCGCTCGCGGAAAAAGTCGGCACAGTAACGAAGGCGCAAATTCGCGAGATCGCGGAAAAGAAAATGCCCGACCTGAACTGTCACACCATCGAATCGGCCATGTCCCAGGTGGAAGGCACGGCGCGACAAATGGGACTGACCGTGGTCTAAGAAGGAACGATAGAGAAAAAAACAACGCCCCCGGCACCCCCGGGGGTTTTGATATATCGGGAAGCGGTCGATCAAGAAGCAGGAAGCGGAGAATCCTCTGCTGCTTCCTGCTTCCTGTTAAAGGAAACCAACAACCGCCAACTCATACCCCTAAACCATTTCTGTTATACTGACCCTATTCTTAAACCTACGCCCATATGGACCAATCCAACGATCCCGTCATCAAAGCGATGCATGACAGTAATATGCCGCCGAAGCCTCCGTCTCCTCCGGGACCGGCTATGATGAGCGGCCCGGCACCAAAGCCTCCCATTGAGGCCACGCCCATGCCTGAACAGAAAGTAAAGGTGCCGCACATGGAGATGGGAAAAGAGACGAAACCTTCCCGAATGCCCGGTGGCGCAGTCGGGAGTCCCGTGCTCTGGCTCGTCATCGTTCTTTTGCTTGTGAATGTGATCGGTTTCTTCGCCGTCTATAATGCCGTGAGCGGGCTCTCGGAAGGAACGGAAAAAAGGAATGCCGTCCTGGGAGGAAAGCTCGATGGCATGTCGGCGAAGCTCGATGTCCTCGTTCAAAAAATCCAATCGGATGAAGACCGCATAAACCGAATGCGGCAAAATCTCTTCGATGCGGGCGGCACCCTGCAGGAAAAAGGTGACGCGCTCATGAAAGAAGGCGAGCAAAAAATCGCAGAAGGAGAGAAGATGAAGAATGACGCGAATGGCGATCAGACAAAAATCGATGCCGGGCAGGCCCTCATGGATGAGGGACAACGATTAAAGGCGGAAGGTGAAGCAATGCTGACGGAAGGGAAGAATCTTCAAACTCAGAGCGGTATTCCTGCGAATAAATGATCGGACGAAGGTAGTTAGAAACGGATTACGGGGCGAAGAGTTCGGGTCACGAAAAGAGGATAGCTTGGAGCTATTGGCTGTTAGCAATTGGGAAAAGAGGGCAAGGGGCTAAGGGAAACAGGTTATGAGTTATGGGGCGCATGGCTTACAGACTACGAACCTACGATCTTACGAACCCAAGGGCATGGGCCAAAGGGAGCGGGATTCGGGGAGAATTATGTCCCACCCTACGCAACGACGTACTCTTCCCACCTACGCAACTACGCAATTTCCCGCATGACTCACGTCCTACGTCCTACACTTCCCACTCCCTACCCCTGCCCGTCAGGGAGACTTGACGTTTTGACGATTTTTCTATAGGATCGCAGCACATAATTCTTAGCGTGGGAGTCCCCTCTATTCGCCATTACAAATGTGGGGGACGACCGGACCACACTATGCCAAAACGTTCCAAACGTTATACCGAGAGCAAAGCGCTCATCGACTCCAAAAAGCTCTATACGCCCGACGAAGCGGTCGAGCTTGTCAAAAAAACGGCCACGACCAAATTTGAAAGTTCGGTCGAGGTTCATGTTCGCCTGGGGATTGATGTAAAACAGAGCGATCAGCAGATCCGTGCAACGATTACCTTCCCCCACTCAACGGGCAAAACCAAAAAGATTGCCGCCTTCGTGCCCGAGGCCAAGCAGAAAGAAGCCAAAGAAGCCGGAGCGGACATGGTCGGCGCCGAAGATCTCATCGACGAAATAGCAAAAACGAACAAGGTGGATTTTGACATCGCGGTCGCTACCCCCGACATGATGCCGAAGCTCGCGAAGATCGCGAAAGTCCTCGGTCCAAAGGGCATCATGCCGAACCCCAAAACGGATACCGTCGGCCCCAATGTAAAGAAGCTGGTCGAAGACCTGAAAAAGGGAAAGGTCGCATACAAGAATGACGCTCAAGGTATTGTGCACCAGGCCATCGGCAAAACCTCGCTTAACGCAAGTGCGTTGCTGGAAAACTTCCAATCCCTCATTGAGAGCCTGCGGAAACACAAGCCTTCATCTGCCAAGGGTCTGTACTTTAAGAGCGTAACGCTCTCCTCCACCATGGGTCCGGGCATTAAGGTAGATGTGAGCGGAATCTAGATAACGATGAACATAAGCGGTGAAACGAGACTCCCGGCAAAGGCCGGGGGTTTTGTTGTTGAAAGCTTGGTAATTAGCAATTGGGAATTGGCACTGGGGCCGTTCAAGAGTTCCAGAGTTTTAGGGTTCTAGGGTTGGAAAAGAGTAACTCTAGAACTCTGGAGCCCTGAAACCTTCGAATGGATGCGACTTCTTGACCCGCCTTCCTCCTTGCTCGTCCTCCGCCCCTCCGATAAGGTCTTGCCATTATGCACAATCGTCCGGGTGCCATTCCCTATCAGACCATGCGTGACATGATACGCGCAGGCTATGTCGAGGGCGCATCAGAGGATCATGTCCAGCCAAGCTCGCTCGATCTCACGCTTACGGACGAGGTATACCGGATGCGCGGTTCATATCTCCCGAGGCCAGGAGAGCCGATCCGGGACATTATCCGGCGCGGATCGCTCTATCGCGCGAGCCTCGAGTACCCGCTCGAATGCGGCGGAATGTACCTTATCAAACTCCGGGAGTCGCTCGCGCTCCCCAGGACGATACACGCGTCTGTGAGCAATAAGTCATCATCCGGACGCATCGACCTGCGTACGCGAACCATAGGCGACGGACTCGCGCGATTCGATTCCATCCCCGCTGGATATACGGGAACCATCTGGATCGAAGTGACGCCAAAAAGCTTCCCGGTAAAAATTTATGCCGGCGACCGCGTGAATCAAATGCGTTTTTTTCACGGGGACGCGCGCATGAATACGCTCGAACATCAATTTGCATACGATCAGCACCACTTTCTCCGAGACCGCGCGGGAATGCCCGTCCCCGCCGTAAACGACATCACCACGAACGGCGTGCTCATGACGATCGACCTCATGGGAGAAGCGGCCGGGGCCGACGGTGCCATCATTGGCTGGCGCTCTCATCCGGGTTCCAGAAATGTCCTCGATACCCGGCGCTTCGACCATGACCCGTATGATTTCTTCGAACCCATCCGAAAGCCGGCAAAGGACGAACTCACGCTCACGCCCGGCAGTTTCTACATCCTGAACACCAAAGAAAATATCGTGGTACCACCTGAATTCGCCGCGGAAATGGCGAATTACGACCCCACCATGGGTGAATTCCGATCGCACTTTGCCGGCTTTTTCGACCCGGGATTCGGATGGCACGAAGATGAAACCCTGCGCGGCGCGGCAGCCGTTCTGGAAGTAGAGGCATTCGGTCACGAAAGCGTGCTCCGCGACGGGCAGCCGATTTGTCTTATGACCTATGAGCGCATGCTGTCGGTTCCGGAAAAGATCTACGGCGCGGACGTGAAGTCGAATTACACGGCGCAAATCGGACCGCGCCTTGCCAAATGGTTCCGCCAGCCGGACGCGACAACAAGGCATCCAGGCGACATCTCGGCTCCTTCCAAACCAAAACCTCATGTCGTGACGATAAGCGAGCCTGCCCTGCCCGAGATTGAACCGACCCTCCAGCCATGGGATGATATCGAGCGCATCGATCTTGGATAATATTTACAAGGAGGGCAAAGGAACGGGTTATGGGGATCGGGGTTCGGGTTACGAGGCGCAAGGCGCATGACTCACGGCGCATGGCCCATGGCCCGCTTCCTGCGCAACGACGTCCTTCGCAACTTCCCGCATCCCTCACGACACATAACCCGCGACTCTCTTCCCCATGCGATCTGCGTACATCATCGGCCTTATCGGCACCAATGCCTCCGGCAAAACCTATGCCGCGGACTATATTGTCCGGACATATGGCGGCGTTCATATCACATTCAGCGACTATCTCGCGCGGGCGCTCGAGGCCATGAACATAGAGAAATCAAAACAGAACATGATCAAGATGAGCATCGCGATCCGAAAAGAATTCGGCGAAGAAGCTCTGTCCCGTGCCGTAGCGCATGATGTAGAACGCATGGAAGAACAGCTCATGCTCGTGGATGGCATACGGAGAACCGGAGATCTCGAACGGTTCAAGACCATGAAGCGCTTCAGGCTTGTCGGCATTGATGCAGACCCAAAAATCCGATTTACACGGATGCGAGGGCGCAGGGAAAAATCCGATGACCGGAATACCGCATGGGAAGAATTCCTCGAAAAGGAAAATGCGCCGACGGAAATCACGATTCCGGAGGTCATGAAACAGGCCGATTATCGAATCGACAATAACGGGACTACGAAAGAGCTGGAACAAAAAATCGATGGCATCCTTGCTGACCTCGGCATTCAAAAATATTCCTAGACGCGTACCGACCTATGGACGTCCGTATCACGAAAATTGACCCACGAGCCGTGATTCCGGCCTATCAAACAGACGGTGCCGCGGCATTCGATCTCACGATTATCGAAGATGCCGTTATTCCTTCGCGAGGCACCGCTTTTCTCCGCACAGGTCTGGTTTTTGGCATTCCGGAGGACCATGTACTCCTCATCATGGCGCGTTCGAGCTTGTTCAAAAAATTCGGCCTCACCCTCGCGAATCAAGTGGGTGTGCTCGATGCCGATTATTGCGGACCGGAGGACGAATGCCACATTTACCTTTTCAATCCGCAAGATACCGACGTGAAGGTGTTGGCTGGCAGCCGGCTTGCCCAGGGAATCGTGCTTCCCCGCCCGCGCGTGACCTTCGTAGAGGGAACGGCGGCGGAACGGAGTCGTGGCGGTTTCGGAAGCACGGGAGGCCACGGATAAACATTGTTGGCATTTTCGGGGACAGCTTGCTAAGGTCAGGCCGTACGCGTTTCATCCACAGGCATGCATATCGCAAAACTCTTCGTCTACGACGAATTCAATCCGCAGGACGTGGCCATGATGCAGGCGCTGTATTCGCGCTCCGCGGAAAGCGTTGAAACCCACGCAGAAAAGGTAAAGAGCTCCGGATCCGGAAAATTCATGGAGACGTATTACGTGAATTACGGCCATGCAAGCATTGCGGACTGTGGCAGTACCACTCTGTTTATCGAAGGCGTGAGCATGCTCGCGGCAAAGGCCATTCAGGATTGGCCTCTTTACTCCGGGCAGGAAACGAGCACGCGGTATATCGACATGTCCAAACAGGCCATCCTGGATCCCGTCGGAACCCGTGCATCGGATGCCATCCTGAAGCGCTGGATGGAATTTTATATTTCTAGCCAAAACCGAGTTTCCGATCATCTGCGTCGCTTATACCCCAGAAAGGAAGATGAAAAAGAACCGGTATACGACAAGGCGATCAAGGCGAGAACATTCGACGTCCTTCGAAGTTTTCTCCCGGCCGGCGTTACAACGCAGCTCTCCTGGCACACAAATCTCCGCCAGGGCGCCGACAAATTGGCGTTGCTTCGCCACCATCCCCTGCCGGAAATCCGTTCGCTGGCGCATGACATGCATGCGCGGCTCCTCGAACGCTATCCGAACAGCTTCAGCCACAAACGATACGAGGAAACCGAGGCATACTATGAGGACGCAGGGAGAGTCTATATGTACTATCGCCCGTCGCACGGCGTGAGCCACCGCGTCGTCTGTTCCACCATGATCGGCCCGGAACAGCTCAAACGGTATGAAGACCTGATCACGCGGCGTCCGCCGAAAACGAATCTGCCGCATTTCCTTTCCGAACTCGGTCCACTGACATTTGAATTCCTTCTTGATTTCGGTTCGTTCCGCGATCTTCAACGCCACCGGAACGGGGTCTGCCGCATGCCGCTTATTACCGGCGAGTATGGATTCCACCCGTGGTATCTGGAGCAATTGCCGGAAGATTTGCGCAGGCAGGCGGAACGCCTTATCCAGGAGCAGCTGAAGGACATTCTTGAGCTTGATGCCTCGCCGGAGACGAAACAATATTATTTCGCCATGGGCTTTGCTGTTCCCTGTAAGGTAAGCTATGGGTTGCCGGCAACCGTGTATGTCGTCGAGCTCCGCTCGGGGAAGACCGTGCACCCTACCATGCGCCGCATTGCGCACGGTATGGCAGCTCGGCTCAAAGAACGATTCCCGAATCTTGTTCTGCATGCGGACCTGGATGCGGACGACTGGGATATCCGACGAGGTTTGCAGGACATCACCAAAAAACACAGCGAACAAACCGCATGAGGAAAAAAGGATTTTTTATCGCCATTGACGGAACAGACGGGTCAGGCAAAACCGTCCAGACAAACAGGCTCTATGAACGCCTGAAGGGCGAAGGATACCGCGCGGAAATGGTCGATTTTCCGCGCTATGGAAAACCGTCCGCGTATTTTGTGGAACGATATCTCGCGGGCGAGTACGGATCGGCGGAAGATATTGGGCCATATACCGCTTCGGTCTTTTACGCGCTTGACCGATTTGACGACGCCGCGCGTCTCAAGCGCCTTCTCGACGAAGGCGTTATTCTCGTTTCCAACCGCTATGTGTCCGCGAACAAAGGCCACCAAATGGGGAAACTGAAAGACGAGACATCCCGACGCGCCTTCCTCACATGGTTGAATGACTTCGAGTACCGGATGCTCAGCATCCCGAAACCCGATCTCACGCTGCTCCTCCACGTCCCTGCAGAAATCGGCCAGCAGCTCGCGTCCGCGCGCGACCAGACAAAAAAGGACATCCACCAGGCATCTCTCGAGCATCTGAAAGCTGCGGAAGTGGCGTATATGCAGCTACCGGCTATGGACGAAGTCGAACAGTGGGAGGTCGTGGAATGCACCACGAATGGCGTGCTCTTACCGATAGACGACATCCACGAGCAAGTCTGGAACACGGTCAAACCACTGCTCCCTCCCCTTTCCTCGTAGGGGATACGGAATGGCAGGTTATGTGGAAGATTGTCGATGGGAGATGTTGGCAATTAGTAAAAGGGCAAAGGGAACGGGGTCCGGGGAGAATTATGCACCCCCTACGCAACTACGTACGTAACCCCACTTCCTACTCCCCACCTCCTGTACCGTGTTATACTCGCTACATATGTCTAAACCATTTCTCGGCGCAGGCCAGCTCATAAAAGACACCTGGCAAATGTTTCTCAAAACCTGGGAAACGACCGTGCGATATGCGGCATGGTTCATTCTTGCTGGCTTGCTGCAAGTCTTGTACCTTTTTTTCCCTTCAAAAGGCGATGTGAATTTGTATGGCGCTCTTTCCGTTATCGGATGGGTTGCAGGAATTGCCGTCACCGTCTGGGCCACCATCATGCTGTATCAGGTATGCTTTGCGCTTGATGCAAAACAAAAGGTCTCAAAACAGACGCCGAGAGATGCCATAAAACTCTTTTGGCCATTCCTGCTTGTCGCCGTTCTGGCAGGACTTGCCACACTCGGCGCCACACTCCTCTTGGTATTGCCGGGAGTGTATGTCGGCGTACGCGTGGGTTTCGCTCAATTGTCGTTCATTGACAAGAATAAACGGGGGCGCACCGCACTCGCGGATTCCTGGACATTAACGAAAAATCGTTTCTGGGGGGTGCTATGGAGACAAATCGCCGGTGCTGTCGTGTTCGGCGCCCTTATGATGATCGCCACTTTTGCCGCTCTCTGGCTCGTCGGACTCGTCGCCGGGGGCGGAAAATACGAAGCACTCATGAATCCGGATCCGCAAGGGACCCCGGCCGTCGCAGCTATTTTTTCGATCATCGCGAATATCATCCAAGCGGCATTTATTCCGCTCTTCTTCCTGTATCAGGTCAAACTCTATAAAGCCCTCCGTGGCGCGCAGGAATAAGACAACGTGCGCAAATGAAAAAGGGCGGCCCGTATGGGTCGCCCTTTGCGCGATCAATTCCCGCGTTCCTGGGATCAACGAGGAATCAGGGGGACAGGAAGCCCGGCAAAACCGAAGGGCGCATGAGCGGCCGGATGGTGCATAAAAGACGATCCGGATGAGTGTCGTCCTCATTGCGTTTCAATATTCTGTCCTTTTCTCGGTTCGCATCTTCCACCGTATCATACGGCCCAAAGCAGAACGGCGATTCAGGATCCAGCGCGCGACGCGCTTCATCCTCCCAGTCCACCATAAGAAGGTACGCATGCATGTCCAGCCTCCTTTCCAGGACGGAAACGCTATATCGGAACCGCTCTGCTGTCAACAAATGCCGCCCGGACACGCTTGCCTCTCCGTCTTAGCTAGGCTACGCTTTCCTTCATGAAATACGTCCCAATTATCGGCCTGGAAGTCCATGTCCAGTTAAAAACTGCTTCAAAGCTCTTCTCGAGCGACGCAAACATCAACGAGGGCGAAGGCGATCCGAATACGGCCATGAATGCCGTGAGCACGGGTCAGCCCGGAGCTCTTCCCGCGCTCAATCGGCGAGCGCTTGAGCTTGCCGTAAAAGCCGGACTTGCCATGCATTGCGAGATTCCCGACACCTGCAAATTCGACCGGAAGAACTATTTTTATCCGGATCTCCCGAAAGGGTATCAAATTTCGCAATTCGATGAGCCGGTATGCGGAAAGGGGTTCGTGGATATCGAAATCGATGACCCGCATGCCCCGCGGTTGTCATTGCGCGTTGGAATAACGCGCGCGCATTTGGAAGAAGATGCCGCAAAGAATGTCCATTCGCCGGACGGCTCCGCTACCCTCGTGGACTATAATCGCGCAGGTACGCCACTCTTGGAAATCGTAACGGAGCCGGACTTCCGTTCCCCGTCGGAAGCGAAGGCGTTTTTGCAGGAACTTCGGACGCTCCTGCGGAGCATCGGGGTATCGGATGCGGATATGGAAAAGGGGCAAATGCGATGCGACGCAAACATCTCGCTCATGCCGGTGAATGAGGACGGCTCTTTTGCGCAAAGCGGCTTCAATGCGAAAATTGAAGTAAAAAATTTGAATTCATTCCGTGCGGTGGAGCGCGCACTCAAGCATGAAATCGAACGCCAGACGGACCTGTACGAATCCCATACGCCGCCTGTACAAAGCACGCGCGGCTGGGATGAAAATCGCGGCGTAACGATTGAACAAAGGCTCAAAGAAGGGTCGGCGGACTATCGGTACTTCCCGGAACCCGATCTTCCACCGATAGATCTTACGGAAATCCGTGAGCGCATGAAGGCGGAAATCCCCGAACTCCCGGCGAACAAAAGACAGCGTCTCATGGAGGAGTGGGGGTTCGGCAAGGAAGATACGCGGTTCTTCGTGGCGAACGATGGATGGGCTGACTACGCGGAAAACGTCATGAGCGAGCTTGGAGCCTGGCTAGGCGCCATGGACGATCGCGATGGAAAAACCGGCGGGGATATCCTCGACGAACAAAAAAAGAAGCTTGCAAAACATGCAGGCGGCTGGCTCACCAGCAAGCTAGCCGGTCAGCTCTCGGAACGGAACATGGCCATACATCAGCTGAAAATCACGCCCGAGGACTTTGCGGAGTTCCTCAAAATGCTTCTGAACGGGGACGTAAACAGTGCGAACGGCCAAAAATTGCTTTCGCTCATGATTGAAACAGGGACGGATCCGTCCCATCTGCTGGAGGAACACCATCTTGGCCAGAATATGGACGAGGAGGAATTGCGAAAAACCGTCCAAAGGCTCATTGACGAAAATCCGAAGCAGGTCGAGGACTTTAAAAACGGCAAAGAAGCCGTTCTCATGTGGTTCGTGGGCGGCGTCATGAAAGCCACGGAAGGGCGTGCGAATCCGGAAAAGGTAAAAGCGCTCGTGAAGGAACTGACTTCATGAAACGCGCGGGGAGGAACGGCGCGTCGAACGGCGCGATTCGCCAAGCCATTCTCGCACAATGCGCCCCGCTTCCGCATCATCCGTCACCCAGCGAATGCGGTCATCTTTTTTAAACCACGTCCACTGCCGTCGGGCATATTGGCGCGTCTTCTGTTTGAAATTCTCGATAATCTCATCCAAGGAACATTCACCGCGAAGATAACGGACAAAGTCACGATATCCGATCGCCGTCATGCCGGGCGAATCCACGGACACGCCTTTCTTGATAAGCGTACGGACCTCTTCGATGAGCCCCTCCTCGAGCATATGTTCGATGGAAACATGGATTCTGGAATATAGTTCCTCTTTGCTACGTACGATGCCGATTTGCAGAGCTTCCACGAGAGGCTCTCCGAGCCGGCGGGCCTCGGAGAATTTTTTTCCGGAGAATGTCACCACTTCCAGCGCACGAATGACTCGGCGTTTATTTTTTAAATCCACGATATTTCCGGAATCCGGATCTACCGCCAACAAAAGCCTCACAAGGTCGTCCAAGGGCTTTCGTTCGTATTCCAAACGCAGACCCGGTTGGGCCTTGACTTCTGGAAACTGGAAATGATCGATAAGCGACGAAAGATAGAGTCCGGTGCCGCCAACGACAATCGGCAGATGTCGGCGCGCCGTAATGCCGCGTATGGCCTTGAGGGCCGACGTCCTCCACTCCGGCGCGGAAAACGGCTCTTCCGGAGGTAAAAAATCCATTAAGTAATGCGGAACGCCCTGAACGATATAGGCCTTTTTTCCCTCCCAAACACCCCGTCGGCCCTTGGGTTTGCCCGTGCCGATGGTGAGGCCTCGGTAAATCTGCCGCGCATCGGCATTGATGATTTCCCCGTCAAATTCTTTGGCCAGCGTAATGGCGAGATCCGTTTTACCGCTTGCGGTAGGCCCTACCACAAAAAGCACGCGCGGGAGCGCGTGTAGCCTCGAAACCTTTCTTCGGGTTCGGGATGTTTGTTTTTTAGGGGAACGCGGCCTCATACTCTTTGAGAAAACCGTATCAGGCGACTTCCGATTTGGCAATGAGAAGATGGGTGAAGGGGAAAATTGTAGCTAGTCTTTAGCAATTGGCAATTAGCAAAAGGACAAAGTGAATGGGTTACTGGTTACGGGGATCGGGTTTAGGATGAACAGCACATCCTACAAACCTACGGTCTTACGGACCTACGAACTTATGAAGATCCAAGGGCTAAGGGCAAAGGGAACGGGGTTCGGGTAGAATTATGCTCCCCGCTACGCAACCACGTCCTACGCACTCCGACTCCCTTATCCCTACCCCCTCCCCATTTCCTGTTCGATAGCAAGCAGACGGTTATATTTGGCCACGCGGTCTGACCGTGAAAGCGATCCAGTCTTGATATGCTCCGCGCCGCATGCCACGGCGAGATCCGCGATAGTCGTGTCCTCGGTTTCACCGGAACGGTGCGAGATAATAACGGCAAATCCGGCTTTTTGCGCCGTCGTAATGGCATCGACGGTCTCGGTAAGAGACCCGATCTGATTCGGTTTGATGAGAATTGCATTCGCGGCCTTTTCCTGAATGCCCCGCTTGAGCCTCTTCACATTCGTGACGAAAAAGTCATCGCCGACGACAAGGGATTTTTTCGAGAGCGATGGAAGCGCCATTTTCCAAGAATCCCAGTCATCTTCCCCGAAGGGGTCTTCGATCAAAATAAGGGGATATGCCTTTTGCCATTCGAGATACCGCTGGAGAAGACGCTTTGCGGAATAGACCTTGTTTTCGGTTTTGAAATGATATTTTTTATCGCGCTTATCGTACATTTCCGAACTGGCAACGTCGGTTGCGAGCGCAATGTCCGTGCCGGGACGATACCCCGCCTTGCGAATGGCTTTCACAAGAAGCATGAAAGCCTCTTCTACGTTTTTGAGTTTCGGAGCAAATCCCCCTTCATCCCCCACTGTCGTGGGATATCCTGAATTCTTTAGAAGCGCCTTCAGCACATGAAAGACTTCAGCGCCCGCGCGGACGCGCTCCGCCATGTTTCTCTGCCGTGGCACGATCATGCACTCCTGCACGTCCAACGACCAATTGGCATGCGCGCCGCCGTTCAGCACATTCATCGTCGGCATGGGTAAAGACGCCGCTTTGGGAAAATTGAACGTTTTACGGAGCGACTTCCAGAGCGGCATACGCCGATGTATGGCCAACGCCTGCGCCGCGGCAAGCGAGACAGCCAGAACAGCATTCGCTCCGAGTTTCGATTTATTCTCGGTCCCGTCGAGCGCGATCATCGCATAATCGATTTTTTGCTGCTTGGATGCGTCCGTCCCCCTCACAGCTCTTGCGATAGTCGTATTTACATTCTTTACAGCTTTCAAGACGCCTTTTCCCCCATAGCGCTTGCCGCCATCCCGAAGCTCTAGCACTTCATGAACGCCCGTGGAAGCCCCGGAGGGGACCATGGATTCCGCGGAAGCGCCTGAACTCAATGTCACGCGGCATGCAACAGTCGGATTTCCCCTGGAGTCGAGTACTTCTCTGGCGCGAATGGAAGAAATGCGGGCGCCGATCATATACTCATGAATGGACAATTAGCGGATTTCGTACGTAATGCTCACATTCGACGTAACGTCGAACGAACCCGGCTTCACATCCGGCACGCCTTCGCCTCCGCCCATGCCCTCGGCGGCATATCCGCGGAAATACGGAACCGGCGGCACGCCGCCGAGATCCTCATAAAATCCGACCACGCGAACCACATTCACCCCAAGCTGTTTTGCAAGCTCCTTCGCCTTTTCGTTTGCGTCTTCGATGGCTTTGATTCGCGCCTCCCTTTGAAGCTCTACAGGATCGTCAATGTCAAAGGTAACGCCATACACCTGATTCGAGCCGAGTTCGCCCGCCTTGGCTAAAATAGTTCCGATGGAATTCAGATCGCGGATTTTCACATCCAACGTTTGGCTCACCTGATAGCCGCGCAGCACCTGCTTGCCGTCCGTATAATCGTATTGAGGAAAAATCTGATAGTTGCTCGTTTGAATATCCTGTTCTTTGACACCAAGCGCTTCAATCGCCTTGGTAATAGCATTCACCTGATCCGTATTGGATTTTTGCGTGGTCGGAACGTCCCTGCCTTCGGAAATCATGCCGAGCGAGACGCGCGCGATATCCGGACGCGAAGTCATTTTTCCTTCGCCGTTAATGGTAATGGTATCTCGCACATCCGGCGGACGGCCGATGGTGTCATGCTCGCTGTACGCATTCCACGTCTTCACGCCAACAAACGCGGTCAAAACCGCCAAAAGAATGGCGGCAATAACACTGAGATATTTGGGAGGAATCATAGATTTGGTAAAAGAATAGAATAAAGTCTATTTTCGCGTTCTGTTGGACCGCCTCTTTGGAGTCGCGGCAAGCGGCCTTGGTGCTGGAACATTCTGCGGATCGCATTGCACGCTTGCGCTCATTCCTCGAAAGACTTTCCCTTTTCCGATCAAAGGCTTTAAGCCCGGAAGCATCCCGCCCAATGCAATGAATTCAAGCATAGCCCCTCCGCCCGTCGAAATCCAATCAAACCATTCCTTCATGCCTGTCCGTTCCACAACCGGCAGGGTATCCCCGCCCCCCGCCACCCCGTAGGCCGCCCCCTTGGCGCGGGACGCGATAGCCCGGCCGATCACGAGCGAACCGTGCGAAAAAGCCGGCAATTCAGTCACGCCAAACGGTCCATTCCACGCAAGCGTCTTCGCATGGCGAATCTCCTGCGCCCAGATCTTCATGGTTTCCGTCCCAATGTCGCCGATAATGTCTGAAGACGTAATACCGGACAGGCGAACGCATCGCGGACGCGCCCTGGACGAAAGTTTCTCGGCTACGCATGCGTCGACAGGAAGGTAGAGCTTCTTCTGTTTTAGGAGCTTTTTCGCGATCGGAATCTCTTCCCTGTCCAGCAAGGACTTTCCGACGCGCTTTTTTTGCGCCACATAAAAGGGGTGAGCCATGGCTCCGCCCACAAAAACCTTGTCCGCGACCTTGAGTAGCCGTTCGATAACAGGAATCTTGGTGCTGAGCTTGGCGCCGCCGATAAAAGCATAGTACGGACGCTTCGGACGTTTTATAAGCGGCTCTAGCTTGCGCACCTCCTCTTGAAGCGCCGGTCCCGCATAGGACGGGAGAACGTTTGCCAGGCCCACCACAGTTGCGTGAACACGATGGCAGGAAGCAAACGCATCATTGATGAAAAAATCTGCGTGCTCCGCATAGGCACGAATAAGCTTTGGATCATTCGTGTCTTCGCCCGGCTGAAAACGGACATTCTCAAGCAGCGCTATGTCGCCCGGAACGAGTCGATCCAACCGCTTGGCATACTCCGCCCGGCCGCGCTCGGTGGAAACATCCGCGTCCAAAAACTTGATCGGCAATCCCGTATAGGCCCCGACAATACCGGCAAGTTTACGGGTAGAATATTTTTCCTCCCGATGCTTCGGCCGGCCGAGATGCGTCAGCACGATCGCAATAACGCCATGCGCATGCAGCGCTTCGAGCAAAGGGAGGGATCTGGCGATCTTCAATAATTCCCCTGTTCCGGGTGTTCCCGTGAGGGGGATATTCCAGTCAACCCGGACATAGGCCCGGGCACAGCCATAGCGACTGGTCAATGAAAGCGTTCGAAGTTTCATGAGAGGGCAATTGGGGAAAAGGGGCTAATGGCAAAGGGAACGGGGTTCGGGTAGAATTATGCTCCTCCTACGCAACCACGTCCTACGCACTTTCCGCATCCCGCAAACCGCATGGCTCACGGCCCAATCGTTACCTGTATGACTTCATCACCTGCATGGCCAGCTCGGCCAGCCGATGAGAATACCCCCATTCATTGTCATACCATGCAAGTACTTTTACGAAGTCTCCGTCGATGACATACGTGAACGGCAAATCGACAACGGCAGACGCGGAACTTCCAATAAAATCGCTGGAGACGAGCGGTTCGTCCGTCACCTCAAGAATCCCCTTCCATCTGGGCGATGCGGCCGCCTTTGTAAAAGCGTTCTTCACGAGGTCGACGGTCACCTTCTTTTTCAGGAGAAACGTAAAATCTGACAAGGAAACCGTAATGGTCGGAACACGGATCGAAATGCCGTCAAACTTGTTCTTCAAAGAAGGGATCGCCTCGGTTGTTGCGATGGCAGCGCCTGTGGTGGTCGGAACAATATTCTGCGCCGCCGCTCGCGCGCGCCGCAAGTCGCGATGCGGCCCGTCCTGAAGATTCTGGTCCGCAGTATAGGAATGGATGGTCGTCATGAACGCTTTTCGGACGCCGAAGGCCTCATCCATGACGGCGGTGACCGGCGCGACGCTGTTCGTGGTACACGAGGCATTGTTCAAAATCTTCGCATCCTTCGGCGCTCCCTTGGTGACGCCGATAACCTGCGTCGGGACATATCCTCCCTTTGAGGGAGCGGAAATGATGACGCGCTTTGCTCCCGCCGCAATATGCGGCATGGCTTTTTCTTCAGAAGTAAAAATGCCCGTGCATTCCAACACCACGTCGACCTTCAATTTCTTCCATGGAAGCGCGCCCGGGTCGCGCTCGGCGAACACCGGAATCTTTTTTCCATCCACGATCAGATGTTTTTCATTGTAGCTCACCGTCTTGTGGTATGTCCGATACGTCGTGTCGTGCTTCAACAAGTGCGCGAGCGTGTTTGTATCCGTCAGATCGTTAATGGCGACCACCTGGAAACCGGGCTTCCCAAGACCGGCTTTAAACGTATTCCGGCCGATACGACCGAATCCATTAATGGCAATGCGTGTCATATTCCCACATGATACACCGAGATATACGGAAATAAAAACGGAGGCGCTTCTCGCGCCCTCCCCTCCTATCGCCCCACGCTACGCCGACCCGAGCGTCCGAAGAATATCTTCGAGGCGAAGAATGCGCATATAGAGCGCAAGCAGGCCCATGGCGTATGCCAGAGAAAGGATAACGAACGAAATCCACATGGCGGTGATCATGGAGCCGTGCACCGACACCCTGTGGCGGAGGTGCGGCGTCAGCGTCTCTTTCACCTTTTCGACGAGTTTCGACATAATCAACGACGCATATCATACCACAAACGAAAGATTGCCCGCGGGTCACATTTGGTTTAGGGTTTCAGAGCCCCGGAGTTCCGCGGTCAGGAATATGAAACCCTGGAACCCTAAAACGCTGGAACGCAGGAACACTTCAACGGATACATTCATCGCAACACGTTCGAAAAAGATAGATGCATCGCAGATATTCCCAAGTATCGATACGTAAAAACCAACTTCCAAACACTACGAGCCGGATCCGTATTTCCTTCCTGAATGCAAAACCTCCCTCACATATGCGAGAGAGGTTCCGATCCTTCAGCAAACCTTTTTTCCTTCGGCCGACAGCCGATAGCGCACAAAACGCGCAATCACGATTTTTTCTCCGATCGTCGCGATCCGTTCCTGAATCAAGGACTCGATAGTTTTGCTATCGTCTTTCACCCAAGGCTGTTTCATGAGCGTCGCTTCTTCGTACCATTTTGCCAATTTCCCTTCGACGATTTTCCGTTTGATGTCTTCCGGCCTGCTTTCTTCGGCTATTTCGCTCTGGTATTGCGATTTCATAGCCTCGACACGTTCGGCCGGAATGTCGTCCGGTGATATCCATTCGGGATCAGTCGCGACAATCTGCATCGCGAGATCATGCGCCAGCTGTCGAAAATCCGCATTCCGCGCAACGAAATCCGTTTCGCATTGAAGCTCGATCATGGCTCCGATTTTTCCGTCGGAGTGAATATAGGCGTGGATGAGGCCCTCTGCCGTTTCCCGTTCCGCGGATTTTTTTGCAGCTTTCATGGCCCCGCTTTTACGGAGCTCCTCGACGGCCTTTTCCATATCCCCGCCGGCGGCCTCCAAAGCTTTTTTGCAGTCAACGATGCCGGCCCCGGTTCGGGCGCGCAGGTCGGCGACGGTTTTTGCGTCAATCATACGGATGATGTTTTTTCGGGCATAGCGGCCGACGGCGCCGTAACCAACGTCCCGCCGAGTTTCGCGCGGTTCTTCTCCCATTCATCGCGGCCTTCACGAATCGCTTCAGCCACGAGCTGACTTAGAAGCTCGATAGATTTAATCGCATCATCATTTGCCGGAATCGGATAATCCACCTGTTCCGGATTCACATTCGTGTCGCACACGGCGATCACGCTGACGCCACGGCGGTTGGCTTCGGTAATGGCTGTCTTATCCTTGCGAATATCTAAAATGAACACGGCGTCCGGAATGCGCGTGAGTTCTGCGAGTCCGCCAATTTCCATATCGTATTTGGCCACCTGCTCGGCAAATTTTTGCTGTTCGAATTTCGTGTATTTGCCGACAAGCTCGCCTTTTTCCAATTTTCGCTTGAGATCCTTATATTTCCGCAAAAGCTGCGCCATGTTCACGTAATTCGTCAGCGTTCCTCCCAGCCAGCGCTTGTTCACATATGGCATGCCGCAATATTCGGCCGATTTCTTTACGGCTTCCATGGCCTGCTTTTTAGTGCCGACGAAAAGAACGACTCCTCCGCGTGCGGCAGTTTTCCTGGCGAACTCAAGCGCTTTTTCAAGCGCGCTTTGGGTTTTTTCCAGGTCAATAATATGAATGCCCTGGCGTTCCCCGAAAATATACTTCTCCATTTTCGGATGCCACTTCGATGTCTGGTGACCAAAGTGGACGCCCGCCTGGAGCAACTCAAGAAGCGTTGGGATATTTGGCATATGAATTCCTTTGATCCTCTCGCCCCGCTCCTATGGATCCCGGCGGCCGGGACAAGGCATAGAAGGAATGATGGGACGATGGGTGATTTAGATTCTCGGCTCTCAGCTGCCGTCCGTCGAGAACGAGTCGATGCCCGGGAGCTGATGGCCGAGAGTGCCAAGAAGATAGCAAAAAGCGCTGAAATGAGCAAGGGGTGGGTTACGGGACTCAGGATGAAACCGCTCACCTACAACCTACGGTCTTACGGACCTACGAACGTAGACGCAAGGGCAAAGGGCCAAGGGCAGCGGGTTCTACGCAACTACGTACACTTCCCCCTACGCCCTACGCACCACGTCCTACGTACTCTTTGCACACCCCCGCATCCCGCTCACCGCATGGCGTATGTCCTATGCAACTACGTCCTACGTAACTACGCAACCCTCCCTACTCCCCGCCCCATCGGACGAACCGAAACATAAAAAAGCGCCGCCCCGATCCGAGTGGAAGGAGGCGGCGAAGCAGGCTACAGCCCGACATGGAGCACCCATTTGCAGGTCCCGGAGGCGACCTGGCAATTCGGGTCCTCGAGAGCCACGTTTATGCTCGTCACGGCCTGTCCGTCCACCTTCACGGAAAACTGCGTGAATGGCGCGGGGCATCCCGTGGTGTTGCATGCCGTTTTGCCGTTCGAGAGCTGGAAGTCGAAGAAAAGATCCTTCCCCGACATGGCAGGCATGGCCTTGCCGTAGCTGAAGCAGCATGCGTAGCGGTCCGGTTCAGTTTCGAGATCCTTTGCGGGTCCGCAGGCGAAATCCGTCATGTTCGGATTCGACAGGGTGCCGATCCCGCCCTTGGCGCCAGTAATGGACGAAGCTCCGTAGATGCTGAGATCCGGCGGCGTCCACGCAACGCGGATGCCGGTGATGTCGCATTCGATGTCGCCTGTTTCCGCGGGAACATCCGCGGGCGCGTCGAACGGCGGCTTGCCGTCCGATGCATCGTCCGGCGCATCCTCTTCGACGACATCAAACGAAATATCTTCAGGCGCATCTCCCGGAGCATCCGGCGATGCATCCGGTTTGGCATCCGATGGAACGTCTGCCTTGCCATCTTCGGGGGAGGTGTCGCCAAATGCTTGTGCATCGTGCTCATCCCCTGATGATGTGAATTCTGCGCCGCTGCACCCAGCAAACAGCAGAATGACTGCGGCATGTGTGAAGGTCCTCCGCACGTGTTCTCCTCTCTTTTTTTCCCTCGCAATTACATCCTGAAACACGGGAATAAAATAACATACCTTGAAAAAGCGAAAATGTCAACCCAACCTGACCATATGCCACAATTCGTTCTTGATTTAAAGGTTTCGTTCAGATCGCATGGAGACAAGTGATTTCCATCCCCGCAATCCCTATGCGCCGTCGGCGGACGGTCGACCTCAAAAAGAAAGCCGCCCTCGGATGTAGACCGAAGGCGGCAAAGCGCCGTAATGGCACGATATTACGGTGGAATCGAGGCCTGGAGGACATAGGGGCAGGACCCCGCAACCTGGCATCCCGGAAGGAATGTCACGGCATAGTCCACCAGCAGTTTGCCGTCCGCCCACACCGCGTATTGCGAGAATGGCACCGGGCATCCGCTGATGCCGCAGGCATGATTGCTGTTCATGAGGACGAAGTCGAAATACACGAGCGTGTTTTTCGGAGCCGACGTCGTGGTAAAACAGCAGTCGAAAATGTACGGATCCGGATCAAGATCCTGCGATGCCGTACACATGGCTTTGAAGTCGTTCGGATTGGAGACGGCTCCGTTTGCCTGCACGATGGGCGAATTCACGCTCCCCGTCGGGGGCTTCCAGCGGACGCGAATGCCTTTTGTGAGGCAATTGGTCGTCCCCGTATCGACGGGAGCGTCCTGCACCACGTCGACCGGAGCATCCAGCTGGACATCCGTTACGGCATCTTCGACGACATCCGCGACCACGTCCGCGAAGGCATCGGGGGGTGCATCCGCATCCTGATCCTCCTCCGCATCGAAAACGGCGTCCGGTCCTGCGTCCGGCAGAGAAGCTTCAGCTTCTCCGTCGGCATCCATGTTCACGTCCGGCCAGGAACCGTCCGGCGGAACCTGCACGTCTCCGTCTCCCGCATCATTCGAAGGGAACAATGCCGTCCCCTCCTGATCGAGACTGCACGCGGCAAACATCGCCGCCAAAAAGATCCATGCGTATTTCACCCTCACCTCCTTTCTGAATCTCGGCGTAAAGCCTTGGAAATGTACAGACCTTCTATACCATATCAAGAAGAAAAAGTCAACCCGCCTTGGCCTCAAGCGATTTGGCCAAAACGGCCTCCGCCGATGCCAGCTCTTCCGGCGTTCCAACAGGCATCCAAAAAGAGGCCTGTTGAGCGCGAATGCGCACACCGTCGGCAATCAATTGCGGAATAGCATGCGGCAGGCTCCATTCATCCGTTTTGCCGGGAACACGAACGGGCGAAGTTCCGAACCAACGCCGGTCCAAAACATATGCCCCGATATTAATGCGGGCGGAGGCGCCTGGAACGGAAGGGATAAGATTCTGCAGGGAACCATCGTCGCCAATCTTCCAGGAATCGATCATGCGATCTAAGGCGCGCTCTAACGTAAGGAGAGCGGGCCCGTCTGCGGCGAGCTTGCGCAAATCCTCCTGATCGTACAAATCATCCCCGTTCATGACGAGGAATAGCTCGGAACGGATGTGCATCCGCGCCTGACGGAGCGCTCCACCCGTGCCGTTCAGGGGCTTTTGTTCCACGTACACCACGTCGCGGCCCTGGGAATAGGAGCCGATCCGTTCCTGAATCACATGTCCCAGATGTCCTACCACAAGAATAACCCGATCGATACGCGCGGGAAGAATGTGAAGGCTCCGCTCGAGCGGACTCGATCCCGCAAGCGGAACGAGAGGCTTCGGGATGCGGTCTGTCAGGGGACGAAGGCGCGTCCCTTTTCCGGCGCAGAGCAAGATGGCGTCCATGGAACTCCTTGGTTGCGGGTTATGAGTTACGCACAACAGAACCCTGTCATGCGCAACATAAAACTCGAAACGGCATTATGCTTCTTCCTCCCCTTCTTCCCCCTTCCGAAGCGCATCGATAATCGGATCTACGGCGCCGTCCAGGATGACCTGTATATTATGCCAGGATTTTTTTATGCGATGATCGGTAATACGATCCTGCGGATAATTATACGTGCGTATTTTTTCGCTTCGCTCTCCCGTGCCGATCTGGGATTTCCGGTCCGCGGCTATTTCCGCTTTCCGTCGCATCTCCTCCGCTTCCCAAATGCGCGCGCGCAGAATTTGCATGGCACGCTCGCGGTTCTGCACCTGCGACCGTTCATCCTGGCAGCTCACCACAATCCCCGTGGGAAGATGGGTGATACGGACCGCGGAATATGTCGTATTCACGGATTGCCCTCCCTTGCCGCCGGCGCAAAAGGTATCGATACGGAGGTCTTTCGGATCTATGGAAATTTCCGTCTCCTCGATTTGCGGAAGAACGGCGACCGTCGCCGTCGACGTATGAATACGTCCCTGCTTTTCCGTTACGGGGATGCGCTGAACGCGATGCACGCCGGATTCATACTTGAGGCGTCCATACGCACCATCCCCGGATACGGTAAAGACGACTTCCTTATATCCGCCCGCCTCGGAATGCGACTCCGAAACCAGGTTCGTTTTCCACCCCCTGCGCTCGGCATATCGCGCGATCATTCGGAACAGGTTCTCGGCAAATAGCGAGGCCTCATCCCCGCCTGTCCCGGCGCGGATCTCGACGATGACGTCCTGATGATCATGGGGGTCCGGAGGCACGAGCGCGGCTTCAAATGACTCCTTGGCTTCTGCCAATGCGGACAGAATGCGTTCGAGTTCCGTCTCGCCAAGCCTTTTCATGTCCTCGTCTCCAGATCCGATCGCCTCCTCCGCATCCTGTTTTGCGGCAACGAGGCCAATCCAGGCTTCCCCGGCAGAAACGATGTCCTTCGCGCTTCGATAGGCAAGCGAAACCTCGCGCAACGTTTTTTGATCGCTGAGCGTTTCGGGTGCGGAAAGCCGCTCTTCGAGAGCCTGGACGCGCTTTCGCGACTCTTCCAGCGCCTTTGTGAGTTCAGATGTATTCATGAAGGAAATTGATGTCGAGCATAACACGTCTATACGGGACAACCTACCGAAGAACAGCGGATGCTCTCTGATACGCAAACGCCCCGGCATTCGCCGGGACGCGTCCTGCAAGGTCGCAGCTAAGCCAAATCCGCGAGCTTCTTCGGCGCCTTCTGTTTCTTCGCGGTCTTTTGGGCAACACGCTTCGCGGTCTTTGCCTTTTTTCCGGCACGAACCGTAGCCTCGATGGTCTTTTTTCCGGCGCGCTCCGCAAATTTCTCCACGCGGCGTGCTGTATCCACCAGCTTTTGTTTTCCGGTGTAAAAGGGATGGCACTGTGAACACAGCTCCACGTGAATTTCCTTTACGGTCGATCCAACGCTAATCGTATTGCCACAGGCGCATGTCACCTTGGCATCGGAGTAATATGTCGGATGGATATCAGCCTTCATAGGAAGTCTAATGTAACAAATACAGGGCTTTTTGACAAGGGGGTGCAGTAGGGGCGCAGCAGTAGGGGCACAGCGTGCTGCGCCCCTACTGCACCCTTACATCCTCCCTCCCACCAACATTCCATGCTAGGCTCGACCGCATGAAAACGGAACTGTTCGACTACCCGCTCCCGAAAGACAGAATCGCCCAAAAACCGATACGTCCCCGCGACCATTCGAGGCTCATGATTCTCGATCGTATGACCGGCGACATATGGCACCGACATTTTTTCGATATCATCGAATATCTAAAGCCGGGCGATCTCCTCGTCTTGAACATCACGAAAGTTTTTAAAGCGCGCCTCCTTGGCTCAACGGATTCGGGTCCAGTTGAACTATTCCTCCTCCATCCGGACAATAGCCGCGTGTGGCTCGCGCTAGGTAAGCCAGGAAAAAAACTCCCCTCCGGCAGCCGCATTACGTTTGCGGACGGCATGACATGCCGTATTCATGCAAAACGGAATAACGGGACGCTTGAGGTAGATTTCGACGCCATGCCGAAAGAAGTTATTGCTTGGGCAAATGAACGCGGGCACATTCCCGTCCCTCCGTATATCGGGACGGAACCGGAAATGCTCGACGAGTACCAGACCGTTTATGCCGAATCCGTGGGATCCGTTGCGGCCCCGACGGCAGGATTTCATTTTACGCCCGAGCTTATCGGGCGGCTGAAGCATGCGGGGATTGACGTTGCCGCCGTGACGCTTCATGTGGGCATGGGGACCTTCCGGCCCATGCGAACCGAAACGCTGAAAGAGCACCATATGCACGAGGAATGGGTTTCTGTTCCCAGGACAACCGCGGAAAAAATACGTGAAACAAAGGAACGCGGCGGACGCGTGATTGCCGTCGGGACAACCACCGTGCGCGCGCTCGAATCTGGCATGCAGGAAGGATTCACAAGCCTCTTCATCACTCCCGGCTATTCGTTCAAAATTGTCGACGGACTTATCACAAACTTTCATCTTCCGAAATCGACGTTGCTCGTTCTTGTTTCTGCCTTCCTTGGTGAACAACATGCAACGACAGACTGGGGCCGTACAACGCTCCTTCGCGCCTACGCAACGGCGATTCGCGAGGGCTATCGTTTCTACTCTTTCGGGGACGCCATGCTGATCCTGTAAATCCTCTGCAAAAAAAAGACCAGCAGAGCCCTGTGCTGGTCGAGACCCCATGATGAGGGGCGGAGAATTCCCCTTTGGATCGCCTTAGCGAATGTCAGGGGATGAAAAAAGTGCGACGAGCAAGAGTGTCCGCGACATGTCGCGGCAATCGTTGTCGGAGAAGGAGGCGGAAATCGCCAGAAAGAGCGGGGTAGGGAGGCGGCGCCCCGGGCGGAGGGGGGTACGTCGCGGGGCGCCACCTTACAAGTAGTACACCAAACGCCTGACGGCGAGTCAAGAAGCGTCGATATCCGGAAAATACGCGTATTCGATTCCGTCTCGAATATAAATGGAAAGCACATCCAGGTGGGGAAAGGGGTCCGCTCCCCCCATGGCTTCGACATATCGGTCGAGGAGGTCGGCGAGCGTCGTAAGTTTTGCTTCTGTAACGGATTCTTCCGGCAAACCGCCGCCGAAGCTCCTTCGAGTTTTTACCTCGATACAGCGCAGCTCTTTACCCTTCCGGACGATCAAATCGATTTCCCCGATATCGCATCGCCAGTTCCGCTCGACAATGTCGTACCCGCGCGCCGCAAAAAAGGCCGCAGCCAGTTCTTCGCCGCGGCTTCCCAATTCCCGCCTGCCGTCAACCATATATTACGTACCTACCGTTTCTTTTTCGGAAGCCATTTTTCACGCTCCAAGCGCTCCTCGTGAAGCTTCATTTTTTCGGGAACCTCTACCCATACATAGCGATAGATGGGATAGAAGCCTCCGAGGAACCATATGAACCAAAGCACGAAAAAGAATCGCATGCTCAAAATAGGTACCCATTGCTCGTTAAACATCCACAGGAGAAACCCAATGAGGCCCGTCCACACAAGATGCGAAGAAAGGCGGCCGAGCGCGCGCCTCCATTCCTTGCTTGCCTGCCTCATGCGGGCCGCGAACGCGCAAGCGACGCCGCCAGCAATAAGCGCCGCGAACAATACCGCAAGCGCGCGACCTACGGCAGGCAAAAATGGAACCGCATGCAGATTGAACCAAAAAGAAAAGGTGAAAAGCGATTGCATAGTTTTCGATTTTCTACGCGACGGTCGCCGTTTCGTCAATGGCGCCTGTGCGGTTTTTTGCCGCCGGGCGGCACATGTTGAGCATCCGTCCTTTTGAAAAGAAGCCCGTAATGGAAACGCCCGGGTTCAAACGTATCGGTCAAGGAAAACTCCGGGATGTCGAAGATCGCCTGCGCCTCTTCGGGGCTCACGCGCTGATCCGCCGGCGGACCAATGGGCGTTTGCGAGGGCTTCCAGTCGATCACGAGCGCCAAACCGCCTTTTTTAATGAGTCGTGCCATTTCCTTGGCGAGATTCGGCTTATTCTGGGACAGGAACAGATTGTTCACGAGAAGGCATATGTCCAGCCCTCCTTCAGGAATGCGCGTGGCGCGATACACGTCGATGTCCGACCAAATGGTTTCGATATTGTAGAATTGGTCGTCCTTGGCGCGATGCTCGATGATTTCCAACACCTCACGGAGAATATCCACGGCATAAATTTTTCCTTTCGGCCCCGCGAGCTGGGCTGCCGGAAAAACAAAATGTCCCAGAGAGCCGCAGCCGAGATCTGCGATACGCATGCGCTCACGAATCCCTACCCGTTCCAGCACCTTGAATGGATTGATGAGCTCCGTACCGGAGCGAATCATCATAGTGCCTGACGAGGAAAAATAGAGCCGAGCGTTGCTTCGAGAAAACTGCCCCAAAGGCCCGTCGCCACCAAAATGCCTACAAAGGCAAAAATGATGCCGATGAATTTAATGAGAAGATTCGTTCCTCCCCCGCCCAAATGCCGCTCGGCCCAATCCACATACCCGAGAAAATTCTTGAACCATAACGTGCGAATGACCATGGATGACCCGAGAGCGGCAAGGGCCAGGCCGAGAATAATGCGCCAAACAAGACTCATAGAATTCTATTATAGCACGGGGCATGAACGCCTCCAAAACTCTACTCGCCGTATTCGCCATGGCGGGACGTCGCAACGATGGCAAACACAAGAATGATCGCAAGGGCGCCGAGGACAGCCGCCCCGGTTGCCACGACGCCGGAAACGGTGTCCTGCCCGGCATCATACGGCTCGAACGCGGGATCCGGCGGCTCCCCGCTTCCCCGGATGTTTTCTGATGTCCCGAGCGCCGGCCCCGACGAATACGTCGCGGTGGCATATTGCGCTTCCAGATTTGAAAGAAGGGTATTGGAAAATGAAGTGGCGTCCTGCGCATATGCAATCGTCCCCGTCTGCAACGAAAAAATGCAGAAAAAAATTGCCGCCCAAAATTTCATATTACGAGTGTATCATGCGGCGTAATCGCAGTTTCCATACATTGCCGTCTTTCGCATGCTTCACGTCGCCCAGGAATCCTGCCGCTCGGATGGCGCGGATCACGTCGCGGTTCCGATCAAGGCTCGTATAGTGCGTCAGCCGGACTTTTTTCGGACGCGCCTTTTTGCACACGGCCGCGACCTGCTTCGGTGTGAGGTGTCCATACTTGTCCCTGTCGACATATCCGATGCGGAATGACTGCTCGCAAATAAAAAGATCCGCATTCTTTGCAGCGGCAAGCAGACCGTCGCAAAGCGCGCTGTCTCCGGAGTAGGCTATGACACCGTACGGAGTTTCCAGACGAAGGGCAACGGACGGGTGGCGTCCATAGCCGTGCACCACCGGATAAGCCTTGAGGGTGACGTCCGGGGTAATACCGATGGAACTCCCCTCGGAAAGAGGGATGAATTTGGGCGTGAATTCAGGCCAGTATTTCCCGTCATTCTCCGGCACATGCCAATCCCACACCTTTTGGAATCCTTCGACGAGCTCCGCCGGCATATACACGGTACAGAGCCCGAACTCGGGTTTGTCATTCGCAAAAATTCGGCGGCAGGAACGGGCCTGCAAAAACTGCGGGAGGGCCGCGTGGTCGGGGTGCGCATGGCTCACCGCGACATGCTGAACGTCCCCGTAATCATACCCGATATCCTGAATGCGATAGCGTATGCCCTCGCTGCAATCAAAAAGAATAAGGGCCCCGTCCACGTCAATAAAAAAACCTGGAGGCTGCCTGTCCGTGTTCGGCAGATAGCCGTTCGCGCATACGCCCGTTCCCAAGGCATAAACCGTTGCTCCCATGATGGGAGCATTCTATCACTTTTTTGGAAGATATTCCCACCGCAAAATGTTTCCGTCTGCATCGAACACGAATTCCGCATGCACCGTGCCTCCCCGAAGAACGCCGGGAAGCCATACAGCATCATCCGGCCACATGTCCTCGAGCGGGAGCTCGTCGAGCGCAAACCATGCCGGACGCATTTCGTCGCTCTCTTCTGGAACTCCCCGTATATCGGATGTCACGAAGATATCGCACGCATTGTCCCAGTCCGGATGATCCGGAAAGCGAAAAAAAATAACCCCGCGATGTTCGATCGCCCCAACGCTGATGTTCACTTCCTCGCGCGTTTCGCGGCGGGACGCATCCTCCGCCGACTCTCCTTCACAACGTTTTCCGCCGGGTCCGTTCCATTTCCCTGTGCCAAAACCGCGCTTCTTCATGGCGAGCAGAACCTTGCCGTTCATGATGGGATAACAGAGCGTCGTTCGTTTCATAGGTCAGCCGTGACGGCGTTGAGTATTTCCGGGACCTCGAATGCTTTCTCTTCGTGGATGAGATGCCCTGTCCGTCCCGGAACGATGAGCTGAACGCCGAGCTGTTCCGCGAGCCACTCTCCTTCCGCGAACGGAACGAGCGGGTCGCGATGCGCATGGACCACCGCCCATGAATCCGCATGCGCTTTGATCGCATCAAAATCAAGGTCCGTCGGCAGCCACTCTTGTTTCGTCTTCCCATTCTGCAGCAGGCGCAAAAATGGTCGCCCAAAACCGGAGACGCATATCACGCGTTGCACCGTTGGCGCATCCTGGCCCGACAATGCCTGCAGGATAGCGAGACAGCCGAGCGAATGCCCGATGAGTACCGTGTCGCCCCCGCGTATGGATGCCCGTATCTTGCTGACCCATGACGCGCGCCTTGGCAGGACCGGATTCGGCAATTTCAGCGCTTCCGTGGTCCACCCGCGGGACTCCAATTCCCGCCGGAGCCAGGGAAACCAGGCGTTCTCCGGCCATCCCTTCCATCCATGAACGAGGATGGCATGCATACGAAAAGGCTACAGCGGGAGACGGAAATACGCCAATGTATAGAACACTTGACAAAATGGCAAAAACGTGCTATTTTTATTTGTTTCATCCTGAAAACCAAGACCCAAAACCCCGTCCTGGAGAATAAAGAAATGAAGAAGCTCGTTGTTTCCATGACCGTTGGTCTCGTCCTCGCAGCTGGCCTGGGCCACGCCCTCGCCAACAGCCTCAAGGACGTTGCGATGGACGCCAACCGCGTCCAGAACAACAAGGTCGAAGCCGCCATCAGCATGCATTAGCATGCCTGCGGCACCCACTCCAACCCGAAGCGTCCCGCGTGTAATGCTTGCACACGGGACGTTTTGATATCCCGTTAATCGCGCCGGAGATGCAGCTCGAGGAAATCAAGCGTTTTTTGCCATGCGTCACTCGCAGCATCCGGCCGATATGCGTCGCCTCGCGTAGGATTAGCAAAGGCATGCCCCGCCCCCTCGTAATAAAAGAAGTCGACGCTGGTGCCCTGCCGCCGCAATGTGGATTCGAATGATTGCACCGACGCAACCGGGATGGACTGGTCTTCCACGCCCCATATGCCGAGGACGGGCTGTTTGAACTTTTCAAGCCGGGCGGCATCCGTCACAGGCGTTCCATAATACATAACCGTGGCGCGAAGCCGCGGGTCGCCCGCGCTGCCGATGATCCCGGACATGCCGCCGCCGAAACACCATCCGAGGCTCGCAAGCCTGTCGCCTTGAACCTCCGGTTGCGCGGCCAAATAATCGAGCGCCGCTCCCATGGCTCGTTCCGCAGCTTCCGGACGATTCCTTACAGCGCCCGCCAGCTCTCCGGCGCGCACGGCGTCCGCGGCCACTTCGCCGTTATACAGATCGATAGCGAACACGGCGTATCCCTCTGCCGCGAGCGAACGCGCCTCGTCTTTAATTTGATCATTGAGTCCCCACCACTCATGAATCACAAGTACCCCGGGAAGCTTTCCCGGACGATCCGCCGGAATCATATAGATGCCGCGGACCTGCGGCGTCTGAACAATCGTTTCCAGAACGGCTGAGATTTCCGCCGTCATCTGTTCGGGTTTTGGCGCCGCCGCAGGCCCGGACGGAAAAAGAGCGCACCCCGCTCCCAGCGTTGCCGCCATGGCAAAGGAAAAGAAATGGATATCTTTCATATACCGGAAGGATAACAAAAACGACCGGTATTGTCGGACGTTTCTGTTTGGTGGACGCTGTAGGACTCGAACCTACGACCTTCTCGGTGTAAACGAGACGCTCTAACCAACTGAGCTAAGCGTCCATAGTGTTTATGGGATTCTAACGCTCCCTGCCTGCCGAGAGGCAGCAATACATGGAGCGAAGCGTCTTTCTTGGAAACCGAAACCCCGACAATCGGTCGGGGCTTCGTATGGTGCACGGGAGAGGACTTGAACCTCCACGGGGTTGCCCCCACTAGCACCTCAAGCTAGCGCGTATACCAGTTCCGCCACCCGTGCCCGGAAAGATATGAAGCCCGCCATCACCGCGGGCGCGCGTGAATGTACCAAGGTTCGCCGTTTTCTTCAAGTCCGCATCGCGCGGAAGAAGACGCCTGTTCCGGCTCGTAATGAATTTGAGTCGTTTCGGCGTAATGCCGAAGGAAAAACTGAAACCGTTCAACTTTTGGCCGTCAATGACGATGTCGACCGGATCGTCGGAAAAAATCATTCCCTCCTGCAGCAGCAGTGCTGTTTCCGGACGTGGCGGCTCCGGATCGGAAAAAAACGGAAACCGGTGTTTTTTAGCCTCAATGGCAAGCGGCTGGATAATGATTTCCAGCCAGCCGTCCGCGGCATTTGCCGATGAAGTCCCGTATGACGAAGGGGTGCCAAGATTCCGGATGATGATATTCCCGAGCCGCTGAGGCGAAATCCTAAAACGACCTTCGATATCGACGCATGCCCGCGTAGATTCTATGCGGCATTCCGTTAAAAAATACCTGTCGTTCAGCCGGCCGACATCAAGGCATTCGATGCGCCGTGCGGCAAGCACGTCGCAGGCCGCTTCGCCGAACGGAATGCCGAGAATGTCCGCGATGCGGCAAGGTTCCGATACGGGAATATATCCCACCGTAACAGGCAGATCCGGCAAAAACCACATGGTCTTTTGAAGCGTGCGGTCATTGCCAACGACGACAATGGTTTCTGCTCCTTCGCGAACCAATCCCTGCACGAGTTCGCGTGGACTGCGAAAAATGGCAAGCCTGGCAATACGCCCCTGAATGCCGAGCACGGATACCCGCGTCTCGATATTTGCGAGCGTTTTTTCGAACGAACGGTCTGACAAAAAATCGTCGTACAAATAGGCGTACAGACGATTCATATGGTCGCGCTATGAAGCGGCTTTTGCGGCGGTTTCGGGTTCGGGAACGTCGACGATCGCCGCCGCCTTGGCCTTGGACTCCTCTTTCACCGCCTTCTTCGAAGACAATCCCACCTGAACCCGTCCATCCACGACCGCGCCCGATTCCACCGTAATCCTTTCCGCGGTGAGATCTCCTTTTACTTTCGCGCTCGAATGCAAAACCGCCTGCTTCTCCACCGTCAAATTGCCTTCCACGGTGCCGGAAACGATAATGTCATCGGCCTGGATATCCGCCTTAATAAACGCCTCGGTCCCAACCGTGAGGGTCCCGGCCGTTGTTACGCTTCCCTGAACCTCGCCTTCAATAACCACATCGCCCTGGCTTTTAAAATCCCCCTCCACCTTTACGCCGTGCGCAATGACCGTTGCCGCATGCTGTACAGGAGCAGACGCCCTGGTCGCTTCTGCCGGAAACGGCGCATCAGTTGACCGGGAAGAGAACATAGACATAGTGGGCCAACCTTACCCAAAGGCGGCCTCAAACGTCAACGGATACATGGGTATAACGCGGCATAAGGAAAAACGGCGGTAGGGGAGAACGAAAGCCATGCGTCCGGAGATAAAGACGAACTCTGGAAACCCGCCGCCTTTCGCGTCCCCTCCCTACATTTCCTCCGGCACAGGGATCCCGAGAAGCTTGAGTCCGCGCGTAAGAACGTCGCGGGTTGCGTACACCAAACGCAGCCGAGCTTGCCTCACAGCTCCCTCGGATTCCAGAACGTTTTGATCTCGATAAAAGGCATTGGCGAGCCTGGCGGTTTCCAGACACCAGTTGGCAATGAGATTCGTACGCAGCTCGGACGACGCGCGCGCAATGACGTCGGAATACCGCGCAAGCGAAAGAGCGAGCACCTTCTCCTGCGCAGAGGCAAGGATGCGACAATCGGGTTCCTCGTTCCCGCGAATGTCAGGCATACCTGCGCGCTTCAAAATGGAATTCATCCGCACGACCGTGTATTGCACATACGGACCCGTATCTCCCTCAAAAGCGAGCGCCTCTTTCATGTCGAAGGTATATACCTTGTCCGAATCCTGGCGGAGCATGCCGAATTTTACGCCGGCAAGCGCAATTGCCCATGCCGCATAGCGAAGCTTCCCGTCATTCCAATCCGCATGCCGTTTTTTTGTTTCGTTCCAGGCATATTGATACACCTGATCGCGGAACTCCTGATACGTCACCACATTCCCTTCCCGGCTCGACATGGCGCCGGAAGCGAGTTTCACGAATTCATATCCTACATGCTCGGTGGGCACCGTATATCCCATGCGCTTGAGCGTTTCAAAAAGCTGGCGAAAATACAGCGACTGTCTCGTATCGACCAAAAGAACGCTCCGCGTCATTTTTGGATAGTCCGCCTGCTTCACATACGCGAGAGCTAAATCTTTGGTGGCATAGAGCGAGGTTCCATCCGACTTGCGTATGAGAAATACGCCCAAACCCGCATCTTCCAAATCTACAACAATCGCGCCTTCGCTTTCCTTGGCCACTCCTTTCTTCAGCAGTTCATCCACCATGCGCTGTCCGTCGAAGACGACCTCGGATTCGAGGTATTGGCGCTCAATATTCACGCCGAGCTCATCAAAGAGCTCTGTAAATTCGATGAGCGACCAGTGGCGGGTTTCCTGCCACAGTTTATGCCATACGGGATCTTCGCTCTCGAGCGCCTGCTGTACCCTGGACACCTCGTCTTTCTTATCCGGATCTTCGGCGAGCGTGCGCGTAGCCTCTGTATACAGCTCCCCGAGATAGTTCCCGTTTCTCCGTTCTTTGGGAACGTTCGCAAGCAGTCGCTCCACATCATCAAGCGTCAGATTTATGGCTAGGCTGGAAACAGGTGTTTTTTTGGCCTGCTTCGCGGCATCCGCTTTTTGTTTTGGTGCTTCCGGACGAAGGGCGCGGACAAATTGCCAGAGGCACTTGGCCACATGCGCACCCACATCTCCGTGATAACTCACGGGTATCGTCTTCCAGTTCGTAAACGTCAAGAGCTCCACGAGCGAGGCTCCCAGCACGAGATTCCGGAGATGCCCCACGTGCATTTCCTTATGCGTGTTCGGCTGGGCGTACTCGAATACCAGCTCGCGCCCTTTGCCGAGATCGGCGGAACCGTAGGCCTCATTCGCATTTTCGATGTCCCGGATTTGCCGATGGATGAATTCGCCCGCCTTGAGCCGCACATTCACGAACGGACCGTCCGCGGAAAGCGAATCCACGAACCGGTCGCCGTTGCCGAAGTCTGCGACAATTTTTTTCGCGAGTTCCGCGGGATTGATTTGCAGAGACTTGGCCAGCGAAAAGCACGCGAAGGCAAGGTCGCCCATTTCGGGTTTCGGCGGTGCGGTAAAATCGCTCCCGCCGACTTTTGCCCCTACGATCTGCGTAAAGCGCTGTGCAAGATGATCCTTCACGGATAACCAGAAACTGCCCATATCAAACAAGTTTCACGAAATGGCGTTTTCCTTTTTGAAGAACCGCGCCTTTTTTAACCAAAACATTCGGATCGCTAACCGGCTTCCCGTCCATCTTTACGCCGCCCTGTTCCACTTGCCGACGCGCATCGCTTTTGGACGACACGAGTTTGGATGCCGCAAGCGCATCAGCGACCGTCATCCCCCTCTTGTGCGTCAACGAAGGCATGTCGGACGGCAGTTCGCGCTTTTTGTGGATATCTACGAAATGCTCGGCGGCCGCATTCGCAGCTTTGTCCGATACTAGAACGCTGACAATCTGATGGGCGAGTTCGTGTTTGTACTGCACGGGATTCTCCCCGGCCTTGATGGCGGCGGCGATGCGCATAACCTGATCCATGGGCACATTAGTGCATATCTCGAACCCGGGAACGATCATCGCATCCGTCCAGCTCATGACTTTCCCATACATTTCCTCGGGCGTATCCGAGAGCGCTACCATATTCCCCGTTGTCTTCCCCATTTTTGCGCCCGTCGGGTCCGTGACAAGCTTGGTCGTGAGAACGAGTTTTTCTTTTTTCTTCGTTTCGCGCAACATCGTCCTCCCGGCCAACATATTGAATGTTTGGTCATTCCCGCCTATCTCCATGTCCACATCCATCGCCACCGAGTCATAGCCCTGCATGAGCGGATACAAAAACTCGTGCAGATACACGGGCTTCCCTTCTTTCATGCGACGCTCGAACATGTCTCGTTCAGACATTTGCTGAACCGTAAAATGCGCAGCGAGTTCCACCACGTCGTTAAATGTCATGGACGCGAGCCATGCGCTGTTGAACAAAAGCTTGGCCGGATTCTTGCCCGTAAAGGACAAAAATTTCGAAGCCTGTGTTTTATACTGCCTGCAGTTCGCAAGCACCTCCCTGCGCGTAAGCCGCTGACGCGCCGCAGACTTATCCGTGGGATCCCCGATCATGGCAGTAAAATCGCCGATAAGGAGAATGGCCTCATGCCCAAGCTTTTGGAGCTCTGCCAGCTTTCGGAGCGGAATGGCATGGCCCATATGGAGCGTGGAACCCGTGGGATCGACGCCCAAATACACCCTTAGCTTTTTGCCGCTTTTCAAGGCGCACTCCGCAGCCTGATAATCGGGATAGACATTCTCCACCCCGCGGGTGAGAACATTCGCAATGGCGGAATCATCGGTGATCGGCATCGCATGTAAGGGTATCGGAACAGCCCAAAAGGGGCAATGGAAAGAGTTGAAAAGACCCCCCGGATACCCAAATCCTTCGTACAATAAGAATCAAGATAATCTCTTCACCGTTTCTTGAAGCGCCGCGCGCTTCTGCTCCGCTTCCTGACGTTTCACCTCAAGCCCTTCCACAACATGCGAAGGAGCCTTTGATATGAATTCGTTGTTCGCGAGCTGTCGTTCGAGACCCTTGATGTAGCCTTCCGTTTCCTTGAGCTCTTTCTTCGCCTTCTGCAATTCCTGTTTCACATCAATCGACCCCGCAACATTGAGCGCGATGGTGACAGTGCCGGAGACGGTGCTCGCCCATGACGGATCAGCTTCCTGTCCAAAACGAACATCTGATGCGCGAATGAGCTGTTTCAAGACCGCCTCATTCTCTTTCAGAAGATCGAGCATCTCCAAGGCGCCGGAAATGGAGAATGCCGCCATCCTCGCGGCTTCAATCCCCTGCTCGGCGCGAAGCCGGCGCGCGTCGGTAACAACCAAACGAATGCGTTCAAATTGCGTGCCGCGTTCCATGCTCCCTTTTGCGCGCGGGTCGACCAAATGTTCCGGCCATTCTGCTGTTATGAGACTTCCGTCGAACCCGGCTGTTTTCCAGACGTGCTCGGTCACGAATGGCATAAAAGGATGCCAGAGTTTAAGGATGGAGCGAAGGATGCGAGTAAGAACCGCCTGTTTCTCGCCCTCAATTTTTGCGACCTCCAAATACCAGTCCGCAAGATCGCCCCAGGTAAAGTCGCGGAGTTCTTCGCCGGCGGAAGAGAGTTCATACTTCTCGAGTTTTGCTGTGACACTCACAATGACGTCCGTGAGCCGCGTCAGAATCCAGTCATCCGCCAAAGTCCGTTCCGCGACAGACGATGCACGACGTTCGATGGACGGATCCCCAATCTGCATCAAAATAAACCTCGAAATATTCCAGAGCTTGTTCGTGAAATTCCGGAAGCCCTTGATCTTGTCTTCCGATAAATTCACATCCTGGCCGGGCGAGGTGCCGAGGACAAGCGAAAGCCGCACGGCGTCCGTACCGTACTTGGGAATGAGGTCGAGCGGATCCAGCACATTTCCAAGCGACTTCGACATTTTTCTCCCCTCTTCGTCGCGGATGAGGCCGTGCAGGTACACGTCATGGAACGGAACGTCGCCCAGCGCGTATGTTGTCATAAGCACCATGCGGGCCACCCAAAAAAACAGAATGTCATATCCGGTTTCAAGAACGGCCGTGGGGTGAAAGGCTTCGAGGTCATGTGTCCGTTCCGGCCATCCCAGGGTTGAGAATGTCCAAAGCCCGGAGGAAAACCACGTATCGAGCGTGTCCGGATCCTGCGTCCAGCCGCGGCCCGGCGATTCCGAAGACACCGCCATCTCCGTTCCTTTGTACCAAACCGGAATGCGGTGCCCGAACCAGATTTGCCGCGAAATGCACCAGTCGCGCAGATGATCAATCCAGTGGAAATACGTCTTGGTGAAACGGTCGGGATAGATGTTGATCTGCCCGCTCACGACGGCATGGCGCATGAGTTCTTTGAGCGTCGCCTCTTCGCCTTTTCTCCACTTGCCGAGCGTATCCTGCCGGAGCGCGAATGGCTTGTTCACGCGGATAAACCACTGCTCCATAGGAATCTGCTCAACCGGCGCGCCGCCGCGCTGGGCAACAGGAAGGTTCTGCGGAATTTCCTCTACCTTCTCGATCAATCCCTTGTCCTCTAGCTCGGCGAGAATCTTTCTTCTTGCGTCTGGAATCGTGAGATCGGCATAACGTTCCCCGGCCTCTGCCGTCATGCGCGCATCCTTTCCGATCACCACGATGGTTTGAAGCCCGTGGCGCACGGCCATGTCCGCATCCACCATGGAATGCGCGGGCGTCACGCCGAGCGCACCCGTGCCGAATGCGGGATCAACAGCCGCATCGGCAATCACCGTAACGGTAATTTTCTTCCCGCAAAACACCGGTTCAAATGTCTGTCCGATATACGGTTTATATCGCGGGTCATCCGGATGTACCGCCACGGCCGTATCGCCGAATTTCGTTTCCGGGCGCGTGGTTGAAATGGGGAATGGGAACGCTTCGTCGTATTTGAACGTAACAAACTGCGCCTTGCCTTCGCGATATTCCACCTCGTCGTCGGAAAGCGTTGTCTGAAACTGCGGATCCCAGTTCACAATGCGGTACCCGCGCTCGATAATGCCGTCCTCGTACATCATGCGGAACATTTCATTGACGGCGCGATTGCGTTCATGATCTAGCGTATATTTCTCGCGGGACCAGTCGCAGGAAGACCCCATCTTCCGAACCTGGCGATTGATCGTGGTTCTCGATTCCTCGGCGAAGTCGACGACGCGTTCCAGAAATGCTTCGCGTCCGAGTTCTTCGCGAGGATTCACCATGCCTTCAGCGATGAGCTTTTGCTCCACTTTTACCTGTGTGGCAATGGCCGCGTGATCCGTTCCCGGAATCCACAGCGCGCGTTTCCCCCGCATGCGGTGGAAACGGATGAGCAGGTCTTCGATGGCCAGCATGGCCGCATGACCCATGTGCAAAGTTCCGGTGCGGTTCGGCGGCGGCATGACAATGCAATAGGGGTCGCCGTTTTGGTTCCGCGCGGGAAGCTCGTCCGGGTTGAATGCGCCGGAAGCCTCCCAGTTTGCATAGATCTCGTCCTCCACGGAGGACGCGTCATAGGCTTTTGGCAGACTCGCTCCCGGCGAGGCACTTGAACTATTTGGTCGTGACATGGGAATAGAGAACATCCGCGGCATGCCCGCAGAAGAATCGAAACAATAGTACGTTTGGATTCATCCGAATGCAAGGAATTCTGTCGGCCCAGCCGTGGACGTTTTTCGCTGAAAAAAGAAGAAAAACGGTTATACCGAATTCTTGACAGAGGCGCCGGTTCAGTCTACGCTATCCCGCTGGTCTTCGAGGGGCCGCCGCGGAACGAGGAGAGCCGTCGCGGCAGGGCCGACGCAATTGCCATGTCTCTCTCTCCCATTCAACAGGCGCAGGAAATCATCGCACGGGCAACCCGTATTCTGGTGATCACGCGCGAACATCCCACGGTCGATACCATCGCTTCGGCCGCGGCGTGTTCGATGTATTTAAAGAAACAAGGGAAACCCGCAGATATCGTGATCCCGGGTTTTGACATGAAGCGATCCCCTTCTTTTATAAGCGGCCTTGAAAACATCCGGCCGTCTACGGGAGCCATGCGTTCATTTCATATCGCCCTCGACGTGAGCGAGGTTGCCCTCGACGAACTCATGTATGACGTCAAAGACGGCAAACTCGACATTACGGTGGTGCCAAAGGAAAAGGAGTGGTCGCCGAAAGACGTGTCATTCGATCACGGAAAAGACCGGTATGACCTGGTGATCGCGCTAGATGCGCCGGATCGGAAATCTCTCGGATCCATTGCGCGCGAGCAGGCCGATTTTTTGTACCGGACGCCCGTCATCAACATCGATCACAGCTCCGGAAACGAACATTGGGGACAGCTGAATCTTGTCAGCATGAATGCCGTCTCAACCACCGAAGTGCTGTATGAATTGATGAATGCCTGGAACGGACGGCTTATCGACGAACCCATTGCGACCGCGCTTCTTGCCGGCATGATCGCAAAAACGCGGAGCTTCCGGACACCGAACGTGACGCCGAAAACGCTCGCGACATCGAGCCAGCTCATCGCCATGGGCGCGAAACGCGAGGACATCGTGAACGGGCTCTGGCGGACGCGGAGCATCGGGACGCTGAAGCTGTGGGGGCGTGCTCTCACGCGCCTGCAGGAAGACCGGAACCTCGGACTTGTATGGACGGCGTTGTCGCATAAGGATTTTCTGGAAGCAGGAACGTCCGCCGACACCCTGGAAGATGTCATTGATGAGCTCCTCGCCTATGCGCCACAAGCGCAAATCATTGTGCTGCTGTATGAGACGCCGGAGCAGAAGGACGGCATCTGCCTCACCATCGCAACGAAAGCGCCGTATAATGCGAATGACCTTGGCCGTCCGCTGGGCGCGAGCGGAACGCCGAATCGCTCGACAGCCTGTCTGGTCCGCCAAACGCTTCTCGAAGCCATGAATCATGTCATCGAAACGCTGAAAAAAGAGCTTACCGCCTTGAAACGATAACGACGATTCCGCGAAGGAACCCTGACAAACATACGGGCGGAGCAATCCGTCCGTTTATAATTTCTGAAATGTTTTCTTGCACCACGCGAGCGCTCTGCGCTGTGCAGGCTCGATATGAATTTCCGGACGCCCCTCTCGAAGAATGGAAATCGCATCATCCACGCCCATCCCCTCTTTTACAAACCATGCGGCAGCCATGGTAGGCGCCCGCCCGTGGCCGTTCGTGCAGTGGATGAAAACTTTTCCGCCGTTCCGGATGGCAGTATCGATATAGTTCAATCCAAGACGAAAGGACATGTTTGTCGGCGCCGTGTGATCCGGCGTCGGAAGCCACAAATAACTGTCCACGCCATACGGCGCATCGACGCGCTCCCCTTCAAGGGACAGGTCATGGGTAATCCCCCGTCGTACAAGCAAGGTCGCGTAGTGCATCTGACAGCAGGCATTTGTTCCGACATATATCTGATCCGTAATTCTGCTGACATCCATCACCGCATGATCCTTGCCTGCGCGTGATTCGCCCTCTTTGCCCGAAGCGCGGTTCACGAGACCGAAAAACCTTTTTTTCTTCTTCGAGTGCGCGGATGTTGATGGCATATCCGATATCTATGGTACACAAGATTCTCGGAGACCGCATGCTGTACGAAAAAGAGTCCCGCGAAACGGGACTCTTGCCCACAAAGGGCGGCATCCGGCCGAGTCGGGCATCCTCGCCAGGTGACACCGACTCCGGATTCCGCCCCCTGTGACCCACCCATGGTCACGGGGATGAGTGACGGCAGTATACCATATGCTACTCCAACCTGGCCATTTTGTTAAAAAAAGCGCGGGAAAAGGCCGATTTTCTGTTTTCGCGAAAAAAGAATCCAGCTACTGTTGCAATGCTTGCACGGATGCCTCGAGCGTCTGCAGCCGTTCGTTGATGCGGTTGAGCTCCCGAAGAATGTCTCCACGGACAATTTGAGAACGGGCATCCGCCTGCTGCTGTTCATGCGCCTGCGCGGAACTGAATGCGATGAATCCCGTTAGCACAACGGCAAGGCCCGCAATAACGGAAGCGGCCCAAACCTGCTTTACGCCGAAAGCCGCCGACGCCGCATGATGCGACATGGGGTGGGAGGTGGGTCCGCAATACCGGACCTTGCACGACGCTTCGCACCCCGAATGGCCGCAGGTCGAACCTGGCATAGGACTGTGTCCCGCTTTTCGGGAAGGCGTCCGCTTTCCGGGTGAGGTCTTTTTCTTTATTTCTGTCATACAATAAAGTACGTCATGAGAATTAATTGTCGTAGCGACAGTATAGCACAACCAAACAGCATTGACGAAACCCCAGTCCGCGGTTACCATCCCGCCGCGGCGTTTACAAACACCAAAGCTCGAACATAGAAGCGGCCAAGCCCCGCCTTTCCGACGCAGACCCGTCACCCCCATCCCGACACTGCGATGTTCTGCGGAGACGCCGTCGATTGCCTGCCCCCGCCTGCCGCAACAGACGGAAAACGAAGAGCGCCGCGCCCCGAATGATCGCGCATTCAACAAAACGACACCATGCACGCATAGCTCAGTTGGTTAGAGCGTCACATTGACATTGTGAAGGTCCCTGGTTCGAGTCCAGGTGCGTGCACCATCGCGACGACCGGGAAAAACCCGGTAGGCGCGTTTCTATGCCATCTCCGCAACCGATTACATTCTTCAAGCGTTTTCTCGCATCGCCCATTGCGGTGGGGGCCGTATTACCAACGAGTCTTTCCACCGCACGCATCATGGCTTCTCCGATCGATCCTATGGGGTCGGTCCTGGAACTCGGCGCCGGCACCGGATCCATTACGCAAGGGCTGCTTCTGCGTCTTACGGATTCGTCGCGGCTCACAAGCGTTGAAATCGATCCGCAGCTCGCGAAAGCCTTCAAAAAAAATTATCCGAATATCCGTTTGGAAATCAAAGACGCAGAGGACGTACTGCGGCAGGGCGGGTCATACGACGCCATTATTTCCGGCATACCGCTCAGCATCATGGAGGCAAAAAAGAAAGCGAATCTGCTTGAGCTCATCAAACAAAAGCTGAATCCGGGAGGGGTATTCGTGGCTATTCAATATTCCCTGGTATCCAAACGAGAGCTCGAAAAAAATTTTCACAGCGTGACCATTAAATTCTCGCCGCTGAATGTGCCGCCGGCGTTCATCTACGTGTGTAAGAATCCGAAGGCGGCATAATGTTTCTCGGAGAAAAAACGGCGTCCGAAGGGACGCCGTTTTTGGTGAGTTTTTAATGAGCGGGCTGCCGGATCAGGACTCCGAAAGGAATGACCGAATGCGCTCGAGGATATCCGGCCACTCTTTGGCCGTGACCAGCTTGCCGTGCACAGCCTGTGCCCGGATGGAGGATGCATCGAAGGCGGCGGTGGCCTCATTGGCGAACTCTTCATCGCTCGTACAGAGGTAGCAGAACCGCACCTGGCCACCGAGATCCTGCATGAGAAGCCGCACGAAATCGATGCCATCCATCCCCGGCATGTGTCCGTCCGTAATCACGAAGTATACACTCTGGGGATTCGCCCTGGCGCTCATGAGCGCCGACGCCGCGTCATCGAAGGCGAGCAACGCATAGTTGTTCGCGGCTACGGGAAATGCGCGTTGCAGATGTCGAATCGTCGCCCGAAGTATCAGTTGTTCGTCATCAACGAGCATGAGAATTTTTTGCATGCCGAATAGGCTCCTTTCTTTTGAAAAAAATGTGCACGAACAGTGCATCATAGTCGAAAACAGCCGGATTGTCAACGGTATGCAGGGGTTGGTAATTGGGAAAAGAGGGCAAAGGGCAAAGGGAACGGGGTTCGGGGTTTGGGTTACCGGTTATTGGTTACGGGGTTCGGGTTACGGGGCGCATGTCTCATGGCGCATGGCGCATGACCTACGCAACCACGCAACGACGTCCTACGCAACTTCCCGCATCCCTCAAGCCACATGGTGCATGACTCATCATTTTCGTCATAAACAAAAACACCCCCAAAGGGATGTCCTTGATTGATTGGACAGTCAAAAAGTGATCGCGATCCGCGCTGATTGTTTGCTCTCGGCACATGACCGAGAAGTCATTCCCGACCGGAGTCGGGAAATCGACCTTGGGTGACCCTTGCCTGCCTGGCGGCAGATAAGGGTGATATCTCCCTAGAAAGGAGGTGATCCATCCACAGCTTCCGCTACGGATGCCTTGTTACGACTTCGTCCCTATCATCGGCTCTACCTTCGTCCCCTCATCAGGGCCTTCGGGTATTTCCGACTCTCTTGACGTGACGGGCGGTGAGTACAAGACCCGAGAACGTATTCAAGGCGCCATGGCTGATGCGCCTTTACTAGCGAATCCGACTTCATGAGGGCGAGTTGCAGCCCTCAATCCGAACTGGGGCCACGTTTATGGGATTAGCTCCGCCTTGCGGCTTGGCGACCCTTTGTCGTGGCCATTGTAGCACGTGTGTCGCCCTGGACGTAAGAGCCATGCTGATTTGACGTCATCCCCGCCTTCCTCCCCGTTATCCGAGGCAGTCTTCCGTGAAATACAACACGGAACAGGGGTTGCGCTCGTTATCCGACTTAACGGTACATCTCACGACACGAGCTGACGGCAACCATGCAGCACCTAGACAGCACCCTCGAGAGCGGCCGATGTTTCTATCGGCTTGCAGCTGTCTTTCAAGCCCAGGTAAGGTTCCTCGCTTATCATCGAATTAAACCACATGCTCCTCCGCTTGTGCGGGTCCCCGTCTATTCCTTTGAGTTTTAGCCTTGCGGCCGTACTCCCCAGGCGGAATGCTTAACGCGTTAGCTTGGTTAAACGACACCGAGAGGGTCGATACTCCCGATATCTAGCATTCATCGTTTAGGGCGTGGACTACAGGGGTATCTAATCCCTTTCGCTCCCCACGCTTTCGTCCCTGAGCGTCAGCAATGTTCCAGTACGCTGCCTTCGCATTTGGTGTTCTTGCCGATATTAACGCATTTTACTACTACACCGGCAATTCCGCGTACCTCTCCCATGCTCGAGCCTTGCCGTATCGATGGCGGTCTTGGAGTTGAGCTCCAAGATTTGACCACCGACGCACAAAGCCGCCTACGGACCCTTTACGCCCAGTAAATCCGGACAACGTTTGAGGTCTCTGTATTACCGCTGCTGCTGGCACAGAGTTAGCAACCTCTTATTCCTCAGGTACCGTCATCGTTCGTCCCTGAGAAAAGCAGTTTACAGACCGAAGCCCTTCGTCCTGCACGCGGCGTCGCTCCCTCAGCCTTTCGGCCATTGGGGAAGATTCTCGACTGCAGCCACCCGTAGGTGTCTGGGCAGTGTCTCAGTCCCAGTGAGGGGGGTCGTGCTCTCACACCCCCTATCCGTCAGAGCCTTGGTGAGCCGTTACCTCACCAACAAGCTGATAGACCATAGGCCCCTCTCGAAGCGATAAATCTTTACATAGGAATGACTTGCGTCCCCCCATGTCCATCGTGGTATTAGCTCCGCTTTCGCGGAGTTATGCCCGACTTCGAGGCAGGTTACCAATGTGTTACGCACCCGTTTGCCACTAGACGCACGTCGTATTGCTACAACATGAATCCCGTTCGACTTGCATGCCTTAGACGCGCCGCCAACGTTCGTCCTGAGCCAGGATCAAACTCTCAATATGAACATCCCGTATAACCGGGATATCTGTCAGAACCAGAATAGTTCCTCCTCCGTCCCATTGACGGGACTTCGGAGGACACACACGGATCATGCGATCACTCTTTGATTGTCCAAATAGCGATTGCGGTCTGCGGAGCGGTTTTGCGCATAGCGCAATCCGCGCAACGCATCCCATTTTGAGACGATGAAATCCCGGTGCTCCCGGGACTCCTTCTCTCCTTGTGATGTGATCCTCCCCTTCCAGGGAACATCACGCCTCAATCAATAATCTGAGGTGGTGGAAAAGTACTTGATTCCCCCGTATCCGTCAAGAGCAAATATGTGGATGTCTCAATGCCAAAATCATGGCTAGGAAAAGCTGAAAAATCAGGCCTCTGAAAAAAGAATTCAAAAATATCCATTCCCGTGTGTCAATTGCTTTCGTTACAGAAAAACGAAATGCCATATATAAAAATTTGGCTTATATAAGCCTTTTTTGAAAAAGAAACGTCAAGCTATCTTGACAAGATGTCAAATATCTGCTATATTTTCCGGTCAAACTCGGAGAATCCATAGGGGATACTTTCGGGGATGGCGCGCACCATCAAAAGTCCCACTGGGACAAAAAGCCCTTCATCGGGCGGGAGAAGAGACAATGGAAAACAACCAGAACAGCACAGGTTTCGTTTCGTACACGACCTCGAAGTCTCTCTTCGGGATTCAGATGCCCCCGCTGGTCCACGTCTCGTCCCTGCCCAAGGAGACCGAGATCGTGCCCGAGGCCAAGAAGGCCGAGGACATGGCAACGGCGGCCGCGAAGGCGGTGGCCGAGGACATGAAGCGCCGACAGCAGAAGAGGGACCACGGATTGACGCAGGGCAACCTGAGCCATCGGCTCATGGGAGCCACGCTCAAGAACATGGAGCGCGGCATGCCCTACGGCTCTGCCGCGTTGCGGGCCTGCAGGTGGATGCGGAATTTGGTCGACGAGGATTCGTCCTTGCCGAGCCACGCGGACCGCAAGCCCCTGCGCGACTACATCAGCGCCGTGGAGGCCACGGCGCATCCGCCCTTCACCGTCGAGCGCGTGAGCGACTTGGTCGCGAAACGCGCGAAGAAGGAGGAAGAGCGGGGAGCTAAGCCCCGCGAGGCGGTCCGTGCGTCCGTGAACTGGGTGAAGAGCGCCATCTGGCGCGACTCGCTCCGTATCACGAATGCGAAGGAGCGTGAAACGCTCCTCGCGGCCGCAAATGCCTGTCTGCCGCCGCCCAAGGAGCAGAAGCCCCCGAAAGACGGAGGCAAGAAGGTCATCTCTGTCCTGTCTCCGCTGGAAGAGGTCCGCCGCGCCTTCGCCGACATCGGCGCCGACAAGCGCCTGGCCTGCGCCCAGGCCTTCATCCATCGCTGCGTCGAGAGCATCAAGCTCACGGCACAGGAAAAGTCCGAGATCATGACCCTGATCGAGGATGAGGTGATGAGACACTTCAAGGCACCGATCCTCGGCAGGCCCACCACGCTCGCCGAGGTCGGGGAAGCGGAGGAGGAAGCGAAGCGCTGGATGGACTCAAAGATCGAGTACGCTCAGCGCAAGCTCCAGCCCAAGGCTCACAAGCCGCAGGGCAACCGCTTCCAGTCGCGAACGAACGTCGTCCACGTTCAGGCAGAACCGCCCCGCGCGGTCGAGCCGAAGCCGGTCATGAACGACGACGATCGCAGGATCGCCGAGCTCAAGGCCCGCCTGCGGACGCTCGAAATTGCCCTGCGCCAGAGCGGAACCTTCATGAACGGAAAGGAGAACGATCTCCTCATTCCGTTCGCGGAGGAATTCGCGAGGCTGCGCGGCGAGCTCGACGAGCTCCTTGCGCAGAAAGCCGCGCAAGATGCGGAACGCGAGGCTGCAAACAAGGCTGAGCGCATCCGCCGCGCCGAGGCGTCGGCCAAGGCATCCCGCGAGCTCCCCAGGAGCCTCGTGGAAACGCCCGCGGAGTCGCGCAAGCGGCATCGCGAAAGGCAGGCGCAGAAGGCGGCCAAGGAGAAGGGCGGCAAGGGCAAGAACAAGGGCGGCAAAAAGAAGGGCTAGCTCTAGCCACCCACTACACCTTAGAGACTGTCGTGAGACAGGCTCGAGGCTCGCCGGCCGGGTTGAGACAGACATTCATCTGACTCCCCGGCCGGTATTTTTTATTGGTTGATAGTTTTTGGTTATTGGTTGGTGGTTTTCAT